>Ga0136846_1215176_pt1 | contig 22982 bp, 25 predicted proteins | sample HopSoiMetagenom2_FD_96841 | JGI IMG/M metagenome (GOLD analysis project Ga0136846, IMG submission 96841) | Grasslands soil microbial communities from Hopland, California, USA - 2 Assembly 2016 (version 4) | ecosystem: Environmental > Terrestrial > Soil > Grasslands | place: USA: Hopland... | reverse complement strand
GGCGCCGGGCGGTCGTCGATGATCTCCGGCATCGTGCTCGCGGCCGGCACCGGCTCCAGGTTCGGCGGGACCAAACAGCTCGCGGAGCTAGACGGCACGCCGCTCGTGCGGTACGCGATCGACGCGCTTCGAGCAGCCGACGTCGACGAGGTGATCATGGTCGTGGGCCACGACGCCGACGCGGTGCGCGCGGCGATCCCCGCCGACGCGATCGTCGTGGAGAACCCCCGATCCCGCGACGGGCAGGCGACGTCGCTCGCCGCAGCGCTGCACGCCGTGCACGACGGGAGCGAGGCAGCGGTCATCCTGCTCGCGGACCAGCCCGGCGTCTCCGCCGGCGACGTCCGCGAGCTGATCACGGGCTTCCGCGCGACGCGGTCGCAGATCGTTCGGCTCGTGTACACGGACGGTCCCGGTCCGGCGCTGCTGTCGCGCGAGATCTATGCGGAGGCGGGGCACCTGCACGGCGACGCCGGGGCGCGTGTGCTGATGGCGTCGCACCCCGAGTGGGTGCACGAGGTCCTCATCGACCGTCCGGCCCCGCGAGACATCGACACGCCGGAGGACCTTCCGTAGCTCAACAGGCGTTGCCGAGCCGCCGGTGCGACAGCGCCGGCAGGCGGGTCCGCACCGCGCGCACGGCGTCGGCATCGACCTCCGCGAACCACACGCCGTCGCCTTCGTCCGGCGCTCGGACCACGATCTCACCCCACGGGTCGACGATCATCGCGTTGCCGTACGTCCGATGCCCGGCCTCCGGCGAACCCCATGGACCCCACTGCGCGGCGGCGAGCACGTAGCTCTGTTCCTCGATCGCTCGCGCCCGAAGAAGCGTCTCCCAATGCGCGGCGCCCGTCACCGCTTGGAACGCCGAGGGAACGGCGAGCATCACCGCGCCCGAGGTCATCAACCCGCGGTACAGCTCGGGGAACCGCAGGTCATAGCAGATCGACAGGCCGAGCCGGAGGCCCTCGACGTTGTGCGTCACGACCTCGTCGCCGCCGGCGAACAACGCCGACTCGCGGATCGGACGCTGGCCGGGCAGCTCGGCGTCATACAGATGGATCTTGCGGTACCGCGCGACCGCCTCGCCGCCGCGGTCGAACAGGAACGAGGTGTTGTACACGCGGGAGTCGGCCGACTCGCAGATCGAGCCGGCGAGCACCCAGACCGACCGGTCGCGTGCGAGCGCCGCGACCCGCGAGGTGATCGGTCCGCCGAGCGGCTCCGCCAACGCCCGCATCCGTCGCTGCGACCCGTAGTACGCGAAGAGTTCTGGCAGCAGGGCGAGGTCGGCGCCGCCGTCCGCCGCTTCGCCGAGCAACCGCTCGGCGTTCGCGATGTTCGCCTCGAGATCGTCCCCACCGGCGTTCAGCTGACAGATCGCCACGTGCACGGCCCGAGCGTACAGAAGGGGCGGCGCGCACTCGGCGCGCCGCCCCTTGAGCTCGAGCGGTGTGTCAGTCCTCGAGGACGAGGTCGGCGTCGATCACGATGTCGACCTTCTTGCCGACCAGCAATCCGCCGGTCTCGACCGCGACGTTCCACGTCAGGTCCCAGTCCTCACGGTCGATCGTTGCCGACGCGGTGAACGAGGCGAGCGTGCCTCCCTGCATTCCGGGTCCCCACCCGAGGAACTCACCCTTGAGCGTGATGGGGTTGGTCTCGCCCTTGACGGTCAGGTCGCCGTCAAGCTCGAACGCGTTGCCCGTGCCCGGGCGGAACGCGGTCGACGTGAACGACAGCGTCGGGTACGTCTCGGCCTCGAAGAAGTCGCCGCTTCGCAGGTGCTGGTCACGGCCCTCGTTATCCGTGGTGATCGACTCCGCCTTGATCTCCACGTGCACCGAGGAGTCCTCGACCGCGTCGCCGATCTTCACCTGGCCGTCGAAGTCGGTGAACCGGCCCTTGACCTTCGACAGCATGTGGCGGGCCTCGAAGCCAACGGTGGTGTGCGCCTTGTCGAACACGTACGCGCCCGCGGGCGGCAGCTCGATCCCGTTGACGCTGCGAGCGGTGGTCACGTCGCTCATGATGCTCCCTCCTGATCCGGGCCGTCCCCTGCGGGCGGCCGATACACCGCTCAACCGGGCACAGTTACTCTGTATTCCAGAGTCACTCAGGAATCTTGACCGCATCCCGCGCGTTCCATACGGTATGGCCACGATGACCCCCCACCACGATCAAGCGATCTGCCAGCACTTCCAGCAAGCCGCCGAGCTGATCGCGCAGAAGTGGATGCCGCTCATCGTGCACGCCCTGCGTCCCGGCCCGCAGCGCTACTCCGAGCTCAAGCACGCCGTCCCGAAGATCTCCGACGCGTCGTTGTCCGAGCGCCTGAAGGTCCTCGAGGCCGCCTCGATCGTGGAACGGTGCGTGGAACCCTCGACGCCGGTGAAGGTTTCCTACGGCCTCACGCCGCGGGGCCGGGAGCTCGCGGACGTGCTGAACGAGCTTCAGGCGTGGGCGGAGCGCTGGACGGCCGAGCCCGCCGGCGTCTGAACGGATCTACCGGGTGTCCTTCACCACGGCGCCGCCCTTCATGACGAAGGGCACCGACTCGAGCAGCGTGATGTCCTCGGTCGGGTCGCCCGGCACCGCGATCGCATCGGCCCAGAGCCCCGGCCGGAGCGACCCGACATGGTCTTCCCAGCGGATCATCTCTGCCGCCACCGAGGTCGCCGAGCGGATCGCCTGCATCGGCGTCATCCCGAACCGCACGTAGCAGGTCAGGTTCTTCGCCTCGGTTCCGAACGGAGCGATGCCCGTGTCGGACCCGTTCGCGATCTTCGCGCCGGCCGCGACCGCCTTGCCGAACATCGAGCGGCTCACCTCGTTGGTCCATCGGACCTTGCGCATGACCTCGTCGGTGTAGCCGAGCGTCGGGCCCTCTTCTTCCATGTGGTCGCCGTCGGAGATGTCGACGACGAGGTACGTGCCGTTGTCGACGACGACCGCGAGTGCCTCATCGTCGATCAACGACGCGTGCTCGACGGAGCGCACGCCGGCACGCGAGGCCCGCTTGATCCCCTCTGGGCCGTGCGCATGGGCCGCGACGTGCGCGCCGAGGAGGTCGCATTCCTCGACGGCGGCGCGAAGCTCGTCCTCGGTGAACTCCGGCGCGCCCGGGTTCGTGCCGCTCGTCAGCACCGCGCCGGTTGCGATGATCTTGATCAGATCGGCGCCTCGGGCAACGATGCGCCGGACGTTCGCCCGCATCTGGTCGACGCCGCTCGTGACACCGAACCGCAGCTCCGCCGGCACGACGCCGTCCATGTCGACCGCGAGCCCGGTGATGTCGCCCCCGCCGCCGGGACACGTGATGTAGCAGCCCGCGCAGAGCATCCGCGGCCCGGGGAACCAGCCCGCCTCGATGCCTTCGCGGATCGCGACATCGGTGAACGCGCGGAACGAGCCGACGTCGCGAACGGTCGTGAAGCCCGCCTCGAGGATCAGGCGCGCGTTCCGCACGCCGGTGATCGCCTCCTGCGCACCGTTGCGCATCACGAGCGACGCGTACCCCTGGCCGTGCTCCTCCTCACCTGCCAGGTGCGCGTGCATGTCCAACAGTCCCGGCAGCAGCGTGTGCCCGGACAGGTCGATCCGTCGTGGCCCGTCGGGCACGTCGGAGGCCGCGATGACGTCGATGATGCGATCGTCCTCGACGAGCACCGCGCGGTCGGCGACGACGGCGCCTGCGTCGGTGTCGACGATGCGATCCGGCAGCAATGCGATGCGTTCGGTCATGCGGCGGAGGATACCGACGTGATCGGCGCCCGACGGATCTCCAGCGATGACTGAAGGTTCACGCCGGCGCGGCCGATACCTGGAACGTGGTAGTCGCGGCTCTCCTCTCCAGCCCGAGGCTGCCACCACCCGAAAGGGTGTCTCCAGCTCGCACCGGCCGGAGATCGTCTCGGTCCCACCGCTTCAGGCGGATGACCGGGGATGGGTCTTGAGGCTCCCGAGGCGACGCCTCCACGGTGCGGGCGCGCGGCTCGGCGCCGTCAGGCGCCGAGCCGCGCAACCCATGCGTCGACCGTTCCCCTGAGCTCCGCCGCGTCGAAGGATCGTTCATGCCCAGCATGAACGATCCGCACGTCGAGGTCGGCCAGACGCATGAGCGACGCCCGCATCGCATCGCCATCGGTCCAATCCAGCGCCGCGTCGACGTACACGGCGTCGCCGCTGAACAGCGTGCCGTCGTGTTCGTCGAACAAGCAGGCCGACCCGGCGGTGTGCCCCGGCGTGTGCAGGACCGTGAACGTTCGCGCGCCGAGGTCGATGGTGTCGCCTTCGGCCAAGAGCATCGTCGGCTCGGCGCCCGGCGTGCTCCATCCGGCGACGTCGAAGCCCTCCGACGGCACGGCGCGAAGCGCGATGTCGGGGACCGGCACGTCGTAGTACGCGTACATCTCCTCGGTGCCCTCCGGGAAGTCGTCGCGACGCAGCCGCATCGCGAAGGGCGCGCGCGTCTCGTCCGCGTCCGCGGCGTGCACCCGTCGGTCGGCGAACTCGTGCAGGCCGCCGACGTGATCGAAGTGGCCGTGCGTGGCGAACGCGATCACCGGCTTGCCGTCGGTCAGCGGATCGACGTGCGGCACGAGCGGGCCGATCCCGTTGGCGGTGTCGACGATCAGATCAACGTCGGCGCCCGGCACGTGCCACACGTTCGACGTCAACATGTCGTCGACGTACGGCTCCCACAGGCGCGTGATGCCGCCGCCGGCGTCCTCGCCGGCGAACCACGGATGCCCGACCGGCAGATCGGTGCTCAGGTGGTGTCTGCCCCCGTCGCGTCCGACGCCATCGACGCGTCCGACGCGGCCGGCATGTCTTGGGCGGCCTCACTCTGCGCGGTGTCGCGCATGACGAGCAGGCACGCCGCGATCCCGAGGACGCCGCCCAAGCCCGACACGAACAGGCCCATCGCCGCGTTGGCGGTCGGCGCGATGCTGTCGGTCCGCAAGAGGCCCCACACGCAGGCGAGCGTCAGCACGACCGCGAACAACGTCGCGAGCGCGCCGGTCACCCGGCGGATCTGCGGATCGGAGATCAGCACGTACGCCGCCCCCATCGCGAACAGCCCGATCGCCATGCCGAGCGCGAGCTGGCCCGAGATGTCGGCCGTGCCGTTGAAGGTGAAGAAGTCCGACTCCCACCAGTGGGAGTAGATGCCGAGGATGCCGATGACCCCGGCGACCGCCGCGCCGATGCCGGCGTAGCTGATCTTGCCGTCGCCCATGACCGAGCCCCTTCCGTTGCCGAACGAGGCCACGATGCTCCCCTGCCGCGGAGGCCGATGCAACGACCGCAGGGCCTAGCCCGTGCTAGATCGTGATGGCCCCTTCCGGGCCGATGGTCCAGAACGGGTTGTGCGCAACCTCCCACGGATGGCCGTCGGGATCGATGAAGACGCCGGAATACCCGCCCCACACCGTGGCGGCGCCGGCCCGTCCGATCGTGGCTCCGGCCGCGCGCGCCTCCTCGAGGACCGTGTCGACCTCCTCGGCAGCGCCGACGTTATAGGCGAGCGTCACGCCGCCCCAACCGCCGCCGTCCACGACGGTCGAATCGTCGGCGAGGGAGGAACGGCTCCACAGCGCGAGCACCAGCCCGCCGCACTGGAAGAAGACGACGCCGTCCTCGGGAACCGACGGGCTGTCCCATCCGAGCGCCTCGTAGAACCGGCGCGCGCGCTCGAGGTCCGCAACGCCGAGCGTGATGAGGCTCACACGTTGGTCCACGGATCGCTCCTCGGGGCCATGCGGCGACGGTGTTCGGTGGAGGTGAGGGGACTTGAACCCCTGACCCCTGCGTTGCGAACGCAGTGCTCTACCGGACTGAGCTACACCCCCGGGACGGGCAGCGTAGCAGAGGGGTTCGCGCCGTTCGTCAGGAACCCGCGGCCGCGAACACGGCGACGTGTTGATCGGGTTCGATCGTCGGGCGTGGTTCGACGATGCGTTGCGGCGCAGCCACGGTTCGTGGCACGGGCGCAGCGGCCGAGCGCGCCTTGATCACGAGCAGCGCCCAGACGTACACCAGCAGGAGACCGCCGAGTGCGGCACCCACGACCCATGCGACGCGGAGCGGCGGAACGACGCCGATCAGGAGCGTGAGGCCGATCGCCTCCAGCAGGAAGACGAACACGCGCCGCCGACGCGCGCGAGCCCGTGCCTGCTGCCGCTCACGCGGCCCGAGGAAGCGGACACCTTTGCGGGGGGTGACGATCCAACGGCCGTTCGTGCCGTGCACCTCTGCGTTCGCCAAGAGCTCCATCCTGCGTTCGAAGTCTTCGACGCTCCTGCTGTCGGACCGCCTGCGTCCGGCCGGGATCAAGAACGCCGCCCATATGATGACCAAGACCCCGAGCAGCAACCACTGCACCGGCCAGCCTCCCGTCCGTCGCTTCCCGGATCCGACACAACATCTAGGCTGGGCCGGGACCGTAGCACCACATGTGGTGCTCGAAAAGCACATCCATGTGATTTTCCCCACGATGTGGAAGTCCTGTGGAAAGCGGTGGCAACGCCGGTTACGAAGGGTCGGCGACGAAGTCGCCGCTCTTGCCGCCGGACTTCGCCAGCAAGCGGATGCCCTCGATCCGAGCGCGCCGGTCGAACGCCTTGGCGGTGTCGTAGAGCGACAGCGCAGCGGCTGCGACGCCGGTCAGGGCCTCCATCTCGACGCCCGTGCGGTCGACCGCCCGCACCGCGACCACGACGTGGATCCGTCCGTCCGATCCGGGCTCGACGGTCACGTCCACACCGGTCACGCGGATCGGGTGACAGTGTGGCAACAGGTCGGGCGTGCGCTTGACCCCGCCGATCGCCGCGATCTTCGCCGTCTCGATCGGCGAGCCCTTCTTCGTTCCGGCGACGAGCTCGGACACGGCGTCGGCGGTCGTGTGCACCCACCCTTCGGCGGTCGCCTCCCTCGCCGTCTCGGGTTTCGCGCCCACCTCGACGATGCGCGTGACGCCGTCGGCGCCCGCTTGCGAGGACGCCACTAGTCCTCCGTCGCGCGGAACAGCAGCACGGAGACGCGCTCTCCGGCCGACGCGGTCCCCACGCCCGGCGGCAGGACGGCGAGGCCGTTGGCGCGCGCGATCGTCGAGATCAGGTTCGAGCCGCGGCCGCCCGTCGGCGTGGCGCGCCACCCGTCGCTGTCGCGCACGAGCTCGACGCGCGCGAACACCGTCTTGTCGCGCGGCCCGCTGACGTCGTGCGTCAGCACCGCGGCGACCTCCGGCCGGCCGAGATGGCCTCGACCCATCATCTTCAGCATCGCGGGACGCACGAACATCTCGAAGCTCACGAACACGCTCACGGGATTGCCCGGCAATCCGAAGAACGGCTTTCCCTCGATGAACCCGAAGCCTTGCGGCATGCCGGGCTGCATCGCCACCTTGGAGAACGCGATGTCTCCGTGCTTGAAGAACGCCGCCTTGACCACGTCGCGCTCGCCGACGCTGACACCGCCGGACGAGACGAACGCATCCGCCTGGATCTCGAAGCTGAACACCGCTTCGCGCAAGGCCTCGGGGTCGTCATGGACGATGCCCGCGAGCACCGGGATCGCGCCGACCTCGCGAAGCGCCCCGAACAAGGTGTACGCGTTCGCGTCGCGAACCTGCCCGAACGCCGGCGTCTCGGTCGGCGGGATGAGCTCGTCGCCGGTCGAGAAGACGATCACACGCGGGCGTGGGTGCACGAGCGGATGCGGGACGCCGGCGTTGGCGAGCAGCCCGATCTCCGGGGCGCCGAGCCGCTTGCCCGCCGGCACGAGCACGGTGCCCGCCGGAACGTCCTCGCCCTGCGGCCGCACGTGCCGGCCGACCGGCACCGACTCCAACAGCCGGACGAGATCGCCATCCTCGGTCTCGGCGTTCTCGATCGGCACGACCGCGTCGGCGCCGGCCGGGATCGGCGCGCCCGTCGCGATCGCGACCGCCTCGCCCATGCCGACGGTCGCCTCGGGACGGTGACCGATCATCGCGCGGCCGACCACCTTGAGCTCGGCGGGCGACGTCGGCGACGCGTTCGCGACGTCGGCGGCCCGCACGGCGAAGCCGTCCATGCCGCTCGAGGCGAACTCGGGGAGGTCGACGAGGGAGGCGATGTCGGTCGCCGCCACGCAGCCGTAGGCGTCGGTCAACGGCAGCTCGATCGGCGGGAGCGGGTGGATCTGCGACAGGACGGTCTCGCGGGCCCGCTCCAGCGGGACGAGGCCGTCGGCCGAGTCGTGATCGTGCACGGCACGCCCCATCGCAGCAGTGTATCCGCAGGTCGCGTCAGGACCGCGCGAACCAGCGCTGGATGTGGTCGTCTCGGAACCCGACCGATCGGTAGAGCGCGATCGCGGGCTCGTTGTCGATCGGCGTGTACACGACGGCGCGCTCCATGCCGGCGTCGCGGAGCCGCCGGAACCCCTCCCGGAGCACCGCCGTCGCGTACCCCTGGCGACGGACGTCGGGATGCGCGGCGACGGGCTCGAAGTTGCCCACGCGGCTGACGGGGTCGGCCCATGCGATCGTGCACGCCGCGGCACGGCCGTCATCGGTCCACGCGACGAGGTCCGACCCGTGCGGGTAGGCCGGTGACCGCGTGAACGCTTCGTACTCCTCGACGTAGCGATCGAACGGCTTGTCGACGCCGAACGCCGCCTTCGTCACCGACGCGCGCGGGCGAAGATCGTCGCCGATCGCGACCGGACGGACGCGGTCGTCGGCATCGACATCGTCCAGCTCGCGGAGGCCGATCGAGAACCCGATCATGCCCTCGTCCATCGGTGTGTACCCGGATGATCGCAACCGAGCGACGCCGGCCTCGTCGTCGTCGCGGCGCGACCGAGCAAGGCCCGGGTGCGGCTCGAGCGCCATGTCGAGCTCCCGCCACGCGGCGTCGGCATCGGCCGCCGCCTCGTCGACCCATTCGTTCACGTCGTCTCGATCGATGTAGTGCCACCCGACGATGCGACCGCCGTCTTCGACGATCGTCACCTTCGCGGCGAGCTCCTCGTGCGTTTGCCGCGGCCAACCGACCCACCACGCGAGGTCGCCCGGATGCAGGAACGCGATGTCCGGGGTGTCGCGCAACGCGCGCGCCAGCAGCTGCTGCATCGGCGCAAGGTCTTCCCACCCCTGCCAGGGACGGCGCCGCACGCCTAGCCTTCGGCGAGCTGCTCGCGGAGCCAAGCGCGCAACGGCGGCCCGAGATCCTCGCGCGCGAGCGCGAACGCGAACTGCGCCTCGAGCGCGTCGAGCGGGTTGCCGGCGTCGTACCGGCCGCGGTCGAAGGGGTACGCGAAGACCCGTTCCGTTCGGGCGAGCGCGCCGATCGCATCCGTCAGCTGGATCTCGCCGCCGGCTCCGGTGGTCGTCGTGCCCAGCGCGTCGACGATCCCGGGGGTGAACACGTAGCGCCCGACGACGGCGAGGTCCGACGCAGCCTCCGCCGGGTCGGGCTTCTCGACGATCGAGGCCACCTGGACGAGTTCGCCATCCGTTTCGCCCGGCGTGATACAGCCGTACATCGCGATCTCGCGCGGCCCGACGTGCATCGCGGCGATCACCGACGCGCCCGCGCGCTCAGACGCCGCGAGCATCGACGAAAGCAACGGCACCGCCGGGTCGACAAGATCGTCGCCGAGGAGCACGGCGAACGGCTCGCCACCCACGAGCGGCGCCGCAACCGACACGGCGTGACCGAGCCCGAGCGCCTCCTCTTGGACGACGAACCGGACCTCGGGCCGGGTCGCGCGCCGAACCGCGGCGAGCGCGTCGGCCTTGCCGCGCGCGTCGAGCTCCGCTTCGAGCGAGGCATCGCGGGCGAAATGTGCCCGCAGCGCGTCCTGTCCGGGACCCAGGACGATGATCACGTCGTCGAGCCCGGCGCCGATCGCTTCCTCGACGACCAGCTGGATCGCCGGCGTGTCGACGATCGGGAGCAGGCCCTTCGGTTGTGCCTTCGTCGCAGGCAAGAACCGCGTGCCGAGGCCCGCCGCCGGGATCACCGCCGTCCGGATGGTCATGGCGGCCGAGTCTACCGATGGAGCGCAATTACACTTGCCCGGCCATGCCCACCTACGAGTACCGATGCCGCGACTGCGGCCACACGTTCGACATCGTCCAGAAGATGAGCGACGACCCGCTGACGCACTGCCCCGAGTGCGGCGGCGAGCTCCGCAAGGTGTTCGCGCCGCCCGCGATCTCGTTCAAGGGATCCGGGTTCTACGCGACCGATCACGGCAAGAAATCCAAGCCGGCCGCGGCCGAGACGAACAAGGACGGCGACGGGAAGACGTCGAAAGACGGAGCCGGCACCAAGAAGGAGACGTCGGGCGACTCCTCGACGCCCTCGACCACGACGAAGAAGGAGGGATCTTCGTGAGCACCGCCGAGATCGGGGTGTTCGGAGGCTCAGGCTTCTACGCCTTCCTCGACGACCCCGAGGAAGTCACGGTCGACACGCCCTACGGGGTTCCGAGCGCGCCGGTCACCATCGGCACGATCGGCGGTCGACGCGTCGCGTTCCTGCCCCGGCACGGCAAGGACCACGAGTTCCCACCGCACCTCGTGCCGTACCGCGCCAACGTCTGGGCGATGAAGGAGCTCGGCGTGACGCGGTTGTTCGGACCGAGCGCCGCGGGGTCGCTGCGTCGCGACATCGCGCCGAAGACGTTCGTGGTCTCTGACCAGGCGATCGACTTCACCAAGTCACGCGCCTACACGTTCTTCGACGGGCCCGTCACGACGCACGTGTCGTTCGCCGATCCGTACTGCCCGGAGCTGCGCGCATCGCTCGTCGCGTCCGCCGCCACACTCGGCATCGAGCACCGCGACGGCGGCACGATGGTGGTGATCGAGGGCCCGCGCTTCTCGACGCGCGCCGAGTCCCGCATGTTCGCCCAGATGGGTGGAGACGTGATCGGGATGACGCAGTTCCCGGAGGTGACGCTCGCCCGCGAGGCGGAGCTGTGTTTCGCTAACGTCGCGCTCGTCACGGACTACGACGTCGGCGTCGACGACATCTCGCCCGTGTCGCACCACGAGGTGCTCAAGGTCTTCGGCGAGAACATCGAGGCGCTCCGCGATCTGCTGTTCGCGGCGATCCCGGACGTGCCGGCGGCCCGGGGGTGCAGGTGCGGCCAGGCCCTGTCGGGGAGCAGCTGATGGCCCGCCAGCTCGTGCGGATCGAGCTCGCGTTCGTCACGGAGGACGATGCGGAGCAGCTGGGCGATCGCGTGCGTGAGGCCGTGTCGTCGATCGTCGGGCGGCGCGAGCTCGAGGAGTTCCGTCTCAAGACGATGCCGCTCGAGAAGCGGAAGGATCACCTCCGACCGGTCGACTGATGTGACCTCGCGCACGACCGGACGTGCGCCGGCTCCGTAGCGTCCTCGCATGCGCTTGCCCGGGTTCGAACGCACGCTCCCGATGTCGTCCAAGGTGCTCTTCGGGCTTGCGGGCGTCCTCGCGCTCGTCTCGTTCCTTGTTGTGCGGAGCGAGGTCGCCCGCGCGGAGCAGGCGCAACGGGCCGCCGGGCCGGGGGTCGACGCGGTCGTCGCGGCGCACGACCTCGCCGCCGGGGCCGTGATCGGGCCGGCCGACGTCCGGATCGCGCAGGTCCCGTCCGTCTACCTGCCGCCGCACGCGGTCACGTCGACCGGCTCCGCGATCGGAAAGGTGTCCGGCGGAGTCGTTGCGGCCGGCGAGGTGCTGGTCGACACCCGGCTCGGCGCGAGTCGCTTCGCCGTTGCCATCGAGCCCGGGAGCGTCGCCGTGACCGTGGGGTTCGGCTCCGTGCCCGACGGCGTCACACCCGCCGACCGCGTCGACGCGTACGCGACCTTCGCCGGCGCTCGGCCCTACACCACCCTCGTCGGCGAGGACCTCCGGATCCTCGCGATCGGCGAACCCGACGTCTCCGCCGGCGACCGTGGGGCGGTCCCGGTCACGCTGGACGTGGATGCCGAGACCGCCCGGCAGCTTCTGCAGGCAGCGGCCGCCGGCACGCTCGGTCTGGCCGTCCGGGCGCCCGACACAGCATCTCCATCTCCGAGCCCCTCTCCGGCACTGGGGTCCGTCCCGCCCGGATAGACTCGGGCGCAATGACCATCTTGCAGGCGATCATCCTCGGCCTGGTTCAGGGCATCACCGAGTTCGCGCCGATCTCGAGCAGCGGCCACCTGATCCTCGTTCCGTGGATGCTGGGCTGGCACATCGTCGACGACCCGGCGCTGAACAAGACGTTCGACGTCGCGCTGCACATGGGCACGTTCGTCGGCGCGGTGATCTATTTCCGGCACGACCTGTGGATCTACATCAAGGCGTTCTTCGCCTCGTGCGCCGCGCGGGCGATCCGCACGCCAGATGAACGCCTGGCGTGGGCGCTCGTGATCGGCACGATCCCGGGCATGATCGCCGGGGTCGCGCTCGAATCCGTGATCGAAGACAAGCTCGGGCAGCCCTGGTTGATCGCCGTGATGCTCGCGGTGTTCGGTGTCGTGCTGTACGTCGTTGACCGGGTCGCGCGCCAGGACCGCGACCTCGACTCCGTCGGGGTGCGCACCGGCTTGTTCGTCGGCATCGCGCAAGCGCTGGCGTTGCAGCCGGGAGTGTCCCGATCCGGTGTGACGATCACGGCGAGCCGGCTGGTCGGCCTCAACCGAGAGGCGGCCGCTCGCTTCTCGTTCCTGCTGGCCCTGCCCATCATCGCGGGAGCCGGCGGCGTCAAGGGGCTCGATCTCATGCAGCAGGGGTTCCACGGCTACGGCGCGCAGTTCCTCGCTGGGTTCATCGCTGCCGCGGTGAGCGGATTCCTCGTGATCTGGTTCCTGTTGCGGTACCTGCGAACGCACGACTTCCTCATCTTCATGATCTACCGGCTGGCCGTCGCAGCGCTCGTGCTCCTCCTGATCGCCACCGGGGTGCGCTCGGCCACGATCTGACCGGGCTGAACCCCGCGCGATCCTCGTCGTAATGCCTGGGGGCCCCGAACGCACAGGAGACGTATGGGATCGGCACAGGGCGACCCGCCCGTCGCGCGCTGGCCGGTGGGCGCCGCCATCGGTGTGCTGGCCGGCGCGGTCGCGATCGGCACCGCGACGCTCGCCGCCGGCCTGATCGGCACGGGAACCGCGCCGGTGCTCGCGGTCGGCGGCGCGGCCGTGGACGCATCCCCCGAGTGGCTCAAGCGCTTCGCGATCGACACGTTCGGGACCGACGACAAGACCGCGCTCCTGCTCGGCATCGGGATCGTGCTGACGGTCGCCGCGATCGTGCTCGGGATCATGTCGCTGCGGCGTCCGCGTGCCGCGGTGGCCGGGCTCGTCGGCCTCGGCGCGATCGGCGCGATCGCGGCGGTGACGCGCCCGGCGAACGGCCCGCTCGCCGCCGTCCCATCGATCGCCGGCGCGGCCGCCGGGTTGTGGGCCTACGTCTGGTTGCGCGGCCGCGCGGGCCTGCCGCCGATGGTCGAGCACACCGACGCCGAGACCGAGCCGGCGATGCCCGGGGGACTCGACCGGCGGCGGTTCCTGTTCGGCGGCGCCGTCGTTGCGGGGCTCGCGATCGCACCGGGGTTCGTCGGCGAATACCTCGTCCGACGCTCCGAGGCGTCGGCGTCTCGCTCCGCGGTCCGGCTGCCCGAGGTCGTGGACACCGGCACCCCGACGCCCACCGGTGCCGACCTGCACGTGGACGGCGAGATCCCCTTCCTCACGCCGAACGACGCGTTCTATCGCGTGGACACCGCGCTGTTCGTGCCGGCGGTGCAGACCGACGGCTGGACGCTGAACGTGCACGGGATGGTCGACACGCCGCTCACGCTCGACTTCGATCAGCTGATCTCGCGCCCATTGATCGAGCGGGACGTGACCCTTTGCTGCGTGTCGAACGAAGTCGGCGGCCACTACATCGGCAACGCTCGTTGGACCGGGACCCTGCTCGCGCCGTTGCTGCAGGAGGCGGGCATCCAACCGGGCGTCACGCAGCTGGTCTCCCGCTCGACCGACGGGTTCACCACCGGGACGCCGGCGTCGGTGGCGCTCGACGGGCGCGACGCGATGCTGGTCGTCGCGATGAACGGCGAGCCGCTGCCGCTGCAACACGGCTTCCCGGTGCGCATGGTCATCCCGGGGCTGTACGGCTACGAGTCGGCATGCAAGTGGATCACCGACATCGAAGCGACGACGTACGAGGCGTACTCGGCGTATTGGGTCGAGCGCGGGTGGGCCGAACGCGTCCTGATCAAGACCGAGTCACGGATCGACGTGCCGAAGCGCGGCGCGACGGTGCCGGCCGGATCGGTGACGGTCGCCGGGATCGCGTGGGCCCAGCACCGCGGCATCAGGGCCGTCGAGATCCAGGTCGACGACGGCCCGTGGGCGGCCGCGAAGCTCGGCGCGCAAGACACGATCGACACCTGGCGCCAGTGGCGCTACGACTGGCAAGCGGCGTCGGGTCCGCACACGATCACCGTCCGCGCGACCGACGGCGACGGGGTGGTCCAAACCTCGGCGGTGGCACCGCCCTTCCCGAGCGGCGCGACCGGATTGCATCAGATCGAGGTGACCGTCAGCTAGCGTCCGGATCGTCGGCGGCCGCGTCGCCGCCGGCGAGCTCGAGCCGTGCCGCTAGACGCCCGCGAGCGTCATCTCACCGATCAGGATCGACGGCGTGCCCACGCTGGAGAAGAAGCGGAGGTCGCTCCCGACGGCACGGACGCCCCGCAGCATCTCGGGCAGCGTCGAGGCGATCGTCATCTCGCGCAGCGGCTCGCCGAGCGTTCCGTCGACACCGATGCGCCGGCCGGTCGCGCCGACGCTGAACTCGCCGCTGATCGGATTGGCCCCCGAGTGCACGCCGCTCACATCCATGATCAACACCCCGCCCGCCGCGTCGGCGCGCAGCGCATCGAACGAGCGGTCACCCGCCTCGACGAAGAAGTTCGACGTTCCGACGCCGGGCGCCCCCTTGTAGCCGCCGCGCTTGGCGTTGCCGGTGGATCGCTGGCCGCCGCCGGCGCGATGCGCCGTGTAGGTGGAGTGCAGGAACCCGTTCAGGACGCCGCCGGTGAACAGCTCCGTCCTGGCGCTCGGCACACCCTCGCCGTCGAACGGGCAGGCGCCCGGCCCGTCGGCGCGGCGGCCGTCGTCGATCAGGGTGAAGGCGGATGCGCCCACCTCCTGGCCGACCATGTCGGCGAACAACGACCGGCCCTTCAGCACGTTGTCGGCGTTCAACGCGCCGGCGAGCACGCCGAGGAAGTTCGACGCCGCGAACGGGTCGAGGATCACCGGCACCTTCGCGGTCTCGGGCTTGGCGGCCCCGAGCATCTGCACAGCTCGGTCCACTGCCTCGTCGGCGATCGGCTCCCACGCGAGTTGGTCGAGCCCGCGCGCGATCGTGAATGAGAACCCGGTCTGCGTGTCGTCGCCCTCGACGGCGAGCGTGACCGCCACCACCCAGGCGTCGGTCCGTTCGTAGGCCTGATCGACGCCGGTGGTCGAGCCGATCGCGACGCGCGACACCTCGTCGCCCACCTGTGCCAGGTCGACCTTCGTCACGCGCGGATCGCGCGAGACGCAGTAGCGCTCGAGGTCGAGCGCGAGGCGGACCTTGTCGTCGGCGGCGATCGACGCGCTCTCCGCCCGGTACAGCTCGGGCATGGGCTCGACAGAGCGGGCGTCGGGCAAGACGTTCGCATCGTCGGGTTCGGCCAGGGCCGCGTTCTCGCGCGCCGCCGCGACGGCGGCGCGCACCTCGTCCTCGGTCGGGTCGGCGGCCCAGGCGTAGCCGAGGCGCTCGTCGCGGATGACGCGGACACCCACGCCGCGGGACTCCGCGAAGGTCATCCCCTCGACCTCGCCTCGGAGCGCGCTCACCTCGGTCCGACGCTCTTCCTCGGCGTACGCCTCGACCTGCTCGCCCTCGACGGCGGCACCCAAGGCGGTCTGCACCAGGTCGCGGAGCTCAGACACCGGTGCCTCCGACCGTGATCTTCGCGATGCGAAGCGTCGGCGAGCCGCTGCCGACCGGCGCTCCCTGCCCGTCCTTGCCGCACACGCCCTCCCACGTCTCGAAGTCCGAGCCGACGGCGTCCACCGAGCTCATGACATCGATCGCGCGGCCGATCAGGTTGGCGCCGCGGACCGGCGTGGTGACCTCGCCGTGCTCGATCAGATAGCCCTCGGAGACGCCGAACACGAAGTCGCCGCTCGCGGGGTTAACCTGTCCCCCGCCGAGGCCCGTCACATAGATCCCCCGGCCGGTGTCGCGCACGATCGCGTCGGGGTCGGTCGCCCCCGGCAGGATGTTCGTGTTCGTCATCCGCACGATCGGCGGGTGTGCATACGACTCGCGCCGCGCGTTGCCCGTCGTCGACACGCCCATCCGCGCGGCACGCATCCGATCCTGAAGGAAGCCCTCCAGGACGCCGTCGGTGAACAGGACCGTTCGCTCGGCCGGCGTGCCCTCGTCGTCGAAGTCGTAGGAGCCCCAACCGTTGGGGATCGTTGCGTCGTCAACGCCGTTGACCAGTTCGCTCGAGCATCGCTCGCCGATCAGGCCGCGGTAGACGGAGGCCTCCTTGTCGACGGCGTCGGCCTCGAGCGGATGTCCGACGGCCTCGTGGAAGAGCACGCCGCCGCAGCCGTTCGCGACGACCACCGCCATCTGGCCGGCGGGCGCGGGGATCGAGTCGAGCATCGCGACCGCGCGCTCGGCGCCGCGCCGGCCGGTTTCCTCCGGTGGGTGGACGTCGAGGAATTCGACGCCGGCGCACGCGGCCGGTCCCTGCCAGCCGGTCTGGATGACATCGCCCCGCTTCGCCACCACCTGGGCGACGAGGCGGATGCGTGGGCGGTCCTCCCGCACCCATCGGCCGTCGCTCGTCGCGATCAGCCGGCGCTGCATCGAATCGAAGTAGATCCCCGTGACCTGCGCGACCTCGGAACTCACCGCGCGCGCAGCCTCGTCGACGGTGCGGAGCCAGCCGACCTTGGTCGCGGCGTCGACGTCGCTCGCCGCGCGCTCGGCGTGGTTCGTGCCGGGCCCGGTGCGCTCGGTGAGATCGACGACCGCGCCCGGTGCGTCGCCCGCGAGCGCCGCGCTCGCCGCCGCGGCCGCCTCGAGCAACGAGTCTCGATCAAGCCGGTTCGCGTACGCGTACCCGTATGTCGTCCCCTGGAAGACGCGCACGCCCGCGCCACGATCCAGCCCGGTGGTCAGTTCCTCCACGCGGCCGTCGTCGAGCCGGATCGCGGTCGAGGAGCGTTCTTCGACGAAGACCTCCGCGACGTCGCCACCTCGTCGTCGCGCGGCGAGGAGCACCTCGGACACGAGGTCGCGATCGAGCATGGGCGCGATGGTACCAACGGGTCTCCGAACGGCCGCCGGCCCAGCCGTCCGAAGGACCGCCAAAGACCAGTGGTACGGTCGCCGACCGTGGCCACCACGTCGATCGCTCACGAGCGCGCGCGGCCTCGGAGCGCCCGCACCGGCATCGACCTGCTGTTGATCGGCGTCCTCGGCGCCGTGCTGCTCCGCGTGTTCCTGTGGCCGACGCTGCGGCACGCCTACCCCTTCCCCGTCGGCCCCGACGTGCCGGTCTACCTATGGTGGACGCGCGTCAGCGAGTTCGGCGGCATCTCGATGGCGAGCGAACGACCCGGCGCGCCCGCGTTGATCGGCACGCTGCAAGGTGCGCTCGGGCAGGGCGTCGTCGGCGCGCTATCCGGGCTGCAGTACGCGCTCGGTCCGACGATCGGTCTCGCCGCGGCCGCGCTCGCGCGCGGCCGCGGCCGGACGCTGCCGCGCGGCGGCTGGCTCGCGGCCGGCGTGCTCGCCGGCGCATGGGCGACGTTCCTCGGCGAGGGGTACGTGTCGAACCTCGTGTTCGCCGCGGCGTTCCTCGCAGCCGCCGCGGCGCTCGCGCGTCGCACGCGCCGGGCGGCGTTCGTTGCCGCGCTCGTGCTGGGCGGCGGCGCGCTCACACATCCGGGGTTCTTCGTGGTCGGGGCGATCGTGCTCGGCATCACCGGCCTGTGGGCCGCCCTGCACGAGGGGCGGTTCGGCTGGCGCACCGACGCCGGTCGCGTGGCGACCGCGCTCGGTGGCGCGTTCGCGATCTTCGGGGTGGGCCTGCTCGCGGCCCAGATCGGAGCGCAGCGCGTGACCGGCGAGACGTCCGGCGACGCGTTCCTTCGGCATACCGGACAGCTGGAGGCGCTCCGGCGTTCGTATCTGGACCGGTACCTCGACAACTGGCGACGCTACTCGCCGTTCATGACGACGGCGCTCGCGTTCGCCGGCATCTTCCGCGCCCACGGGTTCGCGCGACGGTTCCTGCTGTCGTGGGCGCTCGTCACCGCGGCCGGACTCGCCTTCGGCGCGGCGACCGGCTGGTACCCGCCCGACCGGGTGCTGATGTTCGCGTTCTGTCTGCCGTTGCTCGCGGCGTTCGGGCTGGTGCTGCTCGGGGAGAAGCTCGGCCGATGGTGGCTGGCCTGGCCGGTCGGCATCGTCCTCGTCGCGTTGATCGTGGCGCCGGCGGTGCGGGACTGGCGCGACAGCTTCCCGTATATGTCCTCCTACGAGGTCAACCACATGAACCTCGCCGCACGGATCGCGGCCGACCGATCGGCCACGGGCACGCCCCTCGTCTACGTCGCCGACTCGCACGATCCCAACGAGGCGCTGTTCCTGTTGACGCACACCGCGAACGTCGCCCGGGCGACCGTCCCGCCGGACCGCGTGCGCGATGTGCACGTGTTCCTCGGGTCGCCGAGCGATCTCGCGGCCGGTCACGCGAGCATGACCGGCGACGCGACGTACGACACGGCGTCTGCATGGTCGCTCGCGCAGATCCCGCCGGGCCCGCACCTCACCTTCGTGATCGGCGAGGAGATCCGCGACCCGGCCGAGCTCGCAACACCCGGCTTGACCCGGTGGGACCCGAACGTCGCCAGCAGCGAAGGATCTCCGACCGCGCTCGCGCCCCTCGCCGACGAGCTCACGCCGGTCGAACCGCGCAGGATCCTCGCCGGCACCTGGCGGACGTTCCTCCTGTTGCTCGTCCTCGGGCTCGGGTGGTCGTGGTTCGCCCTGGGTGACGTTGCCTCCGGGGTCGCGGCGGCGCCTGCGTTCGCGGCGCCGTTGCTGGCGTTCACGGCGTTCGTGCTCGAGCGCCTCGGCGCGTCGCTCGGCTCGCCCGGCTGGTCGGTCCTAGCCTGCGCCCTGAGTGGCGGGCTGGGCTACGCGCTCCTCACCTGGCGGCTCCTCGAACAGCGTCGGCATCGTCAACCCGGCCTCGTCCTCGAACAGGCCGCCGCCCTCGATGCGTGAGCGCAGATCGCGCAGCAACCAGATCAGCAGCCCGACGATGATCGGCACGGCGATCCAGTTGCCCACGAAGACGTTCAGCCGGAAGGCGCCCGGGTAGCGCATCGCCTCCGTCGACCACAGCGTCACGCCGAGGATCGCGCTCACGGCGAGCAGCGTCGTGCGGGCTGCGCGCGGCAGCACCCAGGCGAGCGGAAGCGCCCACGTGACGTACCACGGCATCAAGACGGGCCCGAGCAGCATGAGGAGCATCAGCACCCATCCCCACGTCGCCGCTTGTTCCCGCGGGCTCATCACCGGAGCGCCGGCGACGTCGGTGCCCGTCGTGCGGCGCCAGACCGCGACGGACAAGCGCCAGATCCATCGCAGCAACACGATGCCGATCACGACGCGCACGACCCATCCGAGCGTGTGGAACGTGAGGATGTCCACGAGGTGCGATCCGACGGCCGCCGGCGACAGCCAGCCCGAGTGGCCCGCCAGGTCGAGCATCCCGAGCGTCGGGTCTTGCAGCTGGAAGAACGGCAGGGAGAAGGCGAGCGAGATCGCCACGGCCAGGCCGACGTGCGTGATCGCCGGACGCCAGCGTTGCTCCGGCGGCCGTCGCGCGATGCACCAGACCAGCAAGAGGATCAACGGCAGACCGGCGGTCGCCTTGATCAGCGCGCCGACCGTGAGCAGCGCGACCGCGGGCATCTCGCGATGCGAGACGACGCACGCGAACGCCGCCGCGATCGTGAGCGCCACGAGGACGTCGTTGTGCCCGCTCGCGACCGAGTAGTACACGACGACGGGGTTCGCGCCGAAGGCGACCAACGCGAACGCGGTGCGCTCGGGCCACAGCCGGCGGACGGTCCACACGATCAGCGCACAGGTCGTGAGGCTCGCGAGCAGCGCGAGCGTCCGGTACGCCTCGACCTGCGAGGACGGCCGCGCGGCGAACCAGTTCGACAGCCCCGCCGACAACGTCGACCACGCCGGTCCGTAGACCGCGCGCGTGTTCACCCAGATGGGACCGACGAAGCGCCAGAGCGCGTCGGTCGGATAGTCCAGCGGGGTCTGCACGTACGGGTTGCCGCCGTACACGCCGGCGATCCGCCCGTAGTACGCATAGGAGTAGACGTCGCGCGAGAACAGCAGCGGCAGCTCGAGCAAGAGCGCGTGCGCGCCGACCACCAACAACGCCACGGGCGCGAGCCCGACGCCGCCGCGGAACGACGCTCGCAACAAGAACAGGAAGCCGATCACGGCGAACGTCGACACGACGACGGCGACGAGCAGGATCGGGTCGCCGGGGATGCTCGAGAGGCCGAGGCGCTCGGCGATAACCGTCAACGGACCGGTCGGCTGCCCGTTCGGCGTGAGCAACGGTTGGTACGGCGAGCCCGGTGCCGCACCCACGATCGCCATCGCGACCAGGCCGGTCGCCGCCAGCGCGAGCGCGCGCCACCCTTCTGGAGTGGTCCCGACTTCCTGCTCGCGTCGTCGCACGGTTGAACGAAGGTAGCACCAGGACGGGAACCCGTGCGGCCCAGGTCACGGCGCGTGCGGGGGTGCCCGCTCGAAGCGTCCGAAGAGCGCGATCAGCCCGACCAGGAACGCGGATGCGACCGCGATGATCAGCGGGCGCTGGAGCCACCACGCCGCCGTGCTGTCGTGCTCCCGAGCCAACGCGAGCGGCCACAACACCAGCACCGCGCACAGGAAGGCCGTCATGTGCCACAGGAACAGCGTCATGACCACGCTGTTGACCGCGATCGTCGCCTTCCAGGGGCGGCGTCCCCGGAGCCACCGCTGCAGCGCCGGCCGAAGCAGCACCGTCGGCTCGACCATCGCCTCGAGCGTGCGCGTGCCCACGAGGCGATCGTCGGCCCGCCCGCACCGAGGTCAAGCGACTGCCAGGATGTCCGGCGATGGGAAGGCGGCTGCGCATCGTGATCGGCGTGGCGCTGGTCGTGCTCGGCCTGTTCGCGACGGTGGCCGGCGTCGCGCTCGTGGTGCTGGTGGGCGCCGACGGGTCGGTCGGGATCGCCCCGACGCGGCTGATCGGCAGCGGCTACGCGATCACGCTGCCGCAACTCGACGTCCCCAGCCTGCCCGACGCGCAACACGTTCGGTTCGACGTCGCACTGCAACCCGCCGGTCGCGCGATGTTCCTCGGGATCGCGCCGACCGACGCCGTGAACGCATACCTGCGCAACGTCCCGATCGACGTGATCGAGCAGATCGATCAACCGGGCGCGGCGCGAACGTCCAGCGTCCAGGGCGACGCGCAACCCGCACCGCCGGTCGGCCAGCCGTTCTGGACGATCACGGCGACGGGGACGAACCCCTCCATCTCGTGGACGGCGCAACCCGGCGAATGGACGCTGGTGGTGATGGCGGAACGGCCGAACCGGCCCGTGGACGTCACGGCGACGGGCTCCGTCACGGTGCCGATCCTCGGGCCGCTCGGCTTCGTCGTGCTGGCGATCGCTCTCGTCGTGCTCGGGGTCGGCGCGTGGGTCGTCGTGCGCGCCGCGCGCCGGCCTGGCTAGCTGACCTTCTCGGCCGCCTCCTCCAGATGCTGCTCGTCTGCGTCGCCGGCGTCGAGCGCGATCACCGCCATCGTGGCGCCGACCGTGATCGCGCCGCCGAGCGCCGCGACGGGCGGGATCGCCTCGCCCAGCACGAGCCACGCAAGCACAGCCGTGATCACCGGCGAGACCTGCGTGATCAACGCAGACAGCCACGACGCGACGTGCTTGTGCGACCAGATGACGAGCGTGTGTCCGATGAACCCGGGGAAGATCGCGACGGTGATCACCGCGAAGAGGTCCCGACCGGCGATCGCGGACGGCACGCCGTCGACCAGCAGCGCGAACGGCGTCATGGTCAACGCCCCCGCCAGCATCACGCACCCGAAGTACACGATCGGGTCGAACCGCTCCCGCACATGGCGCGAGAAGAACCAGTACGTCGACCACGTCCCGATCCCGAGCACGGCGAGGAGGTCACCGCGGAGCGTCCAGCTGGGCGCGCCGGCGGAGGCGACCGCCACGATCACGACGCCGACGAAGGAGGCGCCGACCAACAACCACGAACGCACGGTGACGTGCTCGTGCAGCCGGTACGCCGACACGAGCACGATCACAACGGGTGCGAGCGCCCCGATCAGCGCGACGTCGGCAACGGTCGTCGCCTTCAGCGCCGTGAACCCGAGGCCGATATCGGCGGCGAACAAGACCCCGCCGAGCGCGCACGCCCGGAACGCCGTCCAGGTGATCCGGCGCCTCGTCGCAAGCACCGCGACCACGGACACGCAGACCCCGACCCACAACCGGCACATCGCGAAGGTCGGTCCCGACAGGTCGCTCCACTTGACCAGCACTGGCCCCCACGCCCAGATGAACGTGGCGAGCCACACGGCGCTCACGCCGCGGCGATGCGATCCGTCCTCGGTCACCCGGCCATGTTCCCAGCGATGCCCGCCGCGCTAGGCTGCCCTCGTGCGCGAACACACGGGGACCTCGATCGCGATCGGCGCCGTCTCGACGTTCGCCTTCACCATCTGGGCTGGCGTGATCGCCGTCATGCTGTGGAGCGGGATCACCGTCTACGCGATCGTCAAGTGGATCGGCTCACCCCAGGACCACGC
>Ga0136846_1235993_pt1 | contig 22993 bp, 16 predicted proteins | sample HopSoiMetagenom2_FD_96841 | JGI IMG/M metagenome (GOLD analysis project Ga0136846, IMG submission 96841) | Grasslands soil microbial communities from Hopland, California, USA - 2 Assembly 2016 (version 4) | ecosystem: Environmental > Terrestrial > Soil > Grasslands | place: USA: Hopland... | reverse complement strand
CAGCATCCGAAGGATTCAAGGTGGGAATGCTGGAATTACCGACGAGAATGATGGCTTGCGGAGCTGGACTTCCGACGGTAATGACGACGCTGCCGGAGGTTGTGCTTTGACCCATTTCGTCGAAAGCGTTCGCGCGGATGGCGTAGGTGCCGCCGGGAGCATTGGTCCAGGTGAAATTGAATGGGCTGGTGGTGCTTTCGCCAATGACATTTCCATTGGCGAGGTACTGCACACGAATGATCTCAAGGCCGGACTGGCCGGCTGAAGTCGAGGCGAGATTGATATTCGCTCCGGCACCGAAGGTTTGGCCAGCCGTGGGCGAAGTGACAGTAACAGTCGGCAGGCCGGGAGCGCCCTGGCGAGTTTCCGGAGGTCCGAAGCCGGTGGGAGTGTAGGCGCTATTGGTGGTCAAAATGATTTTGTCGATGAATGCGCCGTCTTCACGCTCGGCAAGAGCAAAAGCGCGCGGGCCGGCTGCCGGGACATCGATGGTGAACGGATCAGGACCATCCTGTGAATCAGTGCTCCAGACAAAGTCAGCCTGGGGTTGGAAGCCGGTCAGACTGTCCGAAAGGTTTGGTGCACCTGAGACGTTGGGATCTCTTTCGGGCGGCCTTTCGGTTGTGCCGTCGCCATCCGCATCGATATGGATCCAGACAGAGTCGTCGCTGCCGTTATCGGCGCTGGCCCGCAGCCAAACGTAGTAAGTGGCGGCCTGAGCGAACTCGACGTCATATTCGATCTTGGTACTGCTTTCACCGCCGCCGGCACCATTTGGAACGACCATTGAAGCGCCTCCGGAAGGAGTGCCGCGAGCGGTGTTCCTCTCCCAAAGTCCGTCGAGATTGCGATCATAGTTTTCCGCTTCGATCACGATGATGCCATTCTGCTCAACGATTTTACCGGCAGGGAAGAAGACCGCTTTGCTGTTCGGGGCGATGGTGTTTGGCGTGGCCGCGGTGTCTTTAACATTGCTGACGAGCAGAGTGTACTTGGTGCCGAGTGTTTGCTGGACAGTGGTCAAGGTGACCTGTGTGCCACTGGGGGACAAGGTTGCGCCGGTGATGTTCAAAGGACCACTAGAAGAACTGAGTTGATAATTGGCGAGTGTGGTGGCGGTGGTTTGATCGACTGGTTCGGAGAAGGTCAGGACTACCTCGGTGAGGTTTGGACTGCCTTTTGCATTTTGGATTGTCGGCAAAGCTGTGTCCGGCGCGACGGTAACGACAGCGTCCTGGCTGGTGGCGGTGCCCTGGCCGCCTGTGACGAAGACGGAGTACTTGGCATTGTTGTCCGCCGTGGTCAGGCCAGTGGCAGTATAGGTGATGTTAGTGGCGTCGAGAATATCAGCGCTGTTTTTGCGCCATTGGAAAGTGTAGGGCGGGGTGCCGTCGGCCATCACACTGAAAGTGACTGAGCCCCGTTCGGGAACGGTCTGGCTCTGGGGTTGAAGCGAAATGGCAACGGGGCCGTTCGTGCGATCCGAGGAGAGATATTGGCCGGGGATCGGCGAAGCGGGATCGATCGCGCCGAGAGGATCCTGAACGGCGACCGCAAGATGATCGCCGCCGGTGCCTTCCTTGGCCAAGGCTTCGATGTAATATGGCTGGCCCCCTTGCAGGGTTATTACAGCAAGGCCATTCGCGTCTTTATTGGGCCATTGTGTTCCTGTGAATGAAGAGCTGTTTTTTGCGGTGATATCGCTGCTGCCCGCCGATGTCCCAAATTCGCGCGCGCTACTGTAGGCGGTCTCCTGGGCGATGAGCTTCTTGTTTGCCGGATTGTCATCCGTGCTGAGATAGAGAGCTCCATTATCATCGGAAGCGATATAGAAGACATAGTCGCCGGTGCTGGGCGGATAAAAATAACCGACGATCTGGCTTCCGTAATTGTCGGCAAAATCATTTGGTGGGAGGCCAATGTCCCCGGTAGCGTTCCACTCAAAGTACGGCCAGAAGAAGAGCGCATCCGGATTGGATGGAAATTTCGGACTACTGGTCAGGTTGGCGACTGCAGTGCCGGTGATATTCGAGAAGGCTTTTCCGGTAATCATCCCCTGTGGTGTTGCCGGGGCGGCCGCGTTCGACTGATGGGCGAGCAAGCCGAAAGACAATAGCAATGCTGCTGGAATTGAGTTCCTTGTTTTGGTCATAGTATGTGTGTTTGGTTGGGTACAAACGTACGCATGCGCGCCGTTATAGCCCAGGGTTTCAACCTTTCCCAAGCCGGAGAGACAGCGAGTGCGCGCAAACTTTATGCGATCAGCACAGGCCGTATTCAGCCGGGGATGATCCGAGCGTAGCAAGAACCAGGAAAAGAGCGAGGGCGTAGTCATGATAATCGTCTCATTTTTTATAGGAGAAATCAGCGCTTGCTCCCCGATTGGAGTCCGCGCAATATGTCGCGACTTAAGCATGGCTCCCGATAAAAGAGTACCTATCCCTGTGTTGAAGCTGATCGCTTCCAAACTGAAGTTGCTGGCGCAGGAAAATCGGCTTCGGATTCTAAACGAATTGCGGGGCGGTGAAAAGTCGGTGACGGAATTGATCGTGGCGACAGGTGGAACGCAGGCGAATATTTCGAAACATCTCGGCGTGATGCGGGGAAAGGGGATTGTAACGTGCCGAAGAAACGGGCTGAATGTTTTTTACTCGATTTCGGACCGGTCGGTTTTCAAGCTGTGCGACCTGATGTGCAATGAATTCCGACGCGAGATGGAGAAGGCGGTGGCGACGGTGAAGGTAAACGCATTTTCAAACAACGAGGTTAAAAGGGGGAAGTCTGCGAGAGCGGGATTGTAAAGGGCGCAGGCCGCAGGCAACAGAGAGGTTGGAATTTAAACGAAAAAACGCCGAAGGGAAAATCCTTCGGCGTAACACAAGGAGAACTTACTCGCGTCTGGATCCTTGACGCTCTTCGTGGAGCTTGCGGCCGACATCTTTGAGCTTTTCGGTCGCGCTCTTGAGATCGTCGTGAAAATCGTCTTTGGCTTCGGCGAAAGCGGCGCGGTTCTGGCGAATTTTTTCGCGGACCGCCTCTTTATCATCTTCGGAAGCGCCTTTAAGCTGGCGCGCTAAATCCCGCTGGCGCGCGATGAATTCGCTGCGTTTTGCTTTGAACTGATCCAGCACTTCCTTGACCGCGGCGCTTCTTTCGCGATTGGGGCGGTCGGGACGCTCCGGTCGAACTCTGACTTCAAGGTCAGCGACACGAATGGGATCACCTAGATCGACAAGGGGCAGATCGTCTGCCCTGGCAAAGGAGATGGTGAAGGACAGAGCTATGATCACCGGGAGAATGGTTTTCATAAGCTTTGCGTTTTGCATATAGCAACTCTGTCTCGACACAGTGAATTTAAAGCAGAGGGGATGCCATTAAGGTGAACGGTTGAATTGCAGGGACTTACAGTAAAGGGTTGTATCGTTTTCCGCCATGCGAGCGAAGAATCGGGGGAAGGCACATTAGCGCTATGGGGGAAGCCACCCACGGAAGCACTAGGGGCGAATTGTCTCAGTCGAATGCCATTAACAAGTCACGGAGGATCGGCTCCTGGACCGCTTTAAGACTTTCGCGATCGCCAGCTAGATGGAAGCTCTTTTCTTTTATGAAAGCAAATTGGCGGGCGGTGTCGGTCCAGGGGCGCAAGTCATCGCTGGCGACAATGATGGTGATGGGTTCTTTCCGGAGAGGGGTGCGACCGGTGTTCAGGTCGCAGAGGAATTCGAGCCACCAGCGAGCCTGCCGTGGGTCAACGCTGAGCAAAGGATTATCGATGAGCAGGACCTCGGGGTTGAGCGCCAGAGCCCGGGCGAGGCCGACGCGCTGATGCAGGTTACGGGTGATTTGGGCGGAACGTTCATTGGCGATCTCGGTCAGACCGACGGCTTGAAGAACTTTTTCGACGGTTTGGAGTCGTTTTTCGGCGGGTAAATGAAAGTGATACGCGAGAGGCAGAGCGAGATTTTCGGCCACGGTGAGATTTCCGAAGAGGCGGCCGGTGTCGAAGACCACGCCAATTTTGAGGCGCATATCAACGAGTTCTTCTTCGTGCATGCGCGCGGTGTCTTTACCGAAGAGAAAGTGTTTGCCTTTGAGAGGGCGTTGCAAACCGGCGGCAGTGTAGAGGAGGTCAGTTTTACCCGTGCCGGGGAAGGCACCGATAGCCCAAAAGTCGCCGCGGGAAATTTTCAATTGGACGTCTTGAATGATCGGAGCGGCGGTGACGGCGTAGAGGCGCGGGATGTCCGCATCACGCAATTCGATGATTGGTTCGATGGGAGCTTCCATTAAATGATCAGGTAACCAATGATGAAGAGCGCATCGAGCAAGACGCAGGCGATGATGCTTTCGACAACGGCGTTGGTGGTGACTTCGGCGACTTCATCAATGCGAACGGGCCGGGCGAGGCCCTGGTAGCAGGTGACGGTGGCGATGACCATGCCGAAGCTGAGGGTTTTGAGGGCGAGCAGCACAAAATCGGGATAGCCGAGGGAATTGGTGAGCTGGTTGAAATATTCGCCGGGGCGCAGCGGGACGTCCTGGACGAAAATGAATAAGTATCCGCTGACCAGGGCCATGATGATGAGATAGACGGTGAGCGCGAAAATGGAGATGGCAGTGCCGAGGACTCGAGGCATGACCAGGTAGTGAATGGGATCGATTCCGACGGCTTCGAGAGCTTCAACTTCGCCGGTCGCGCGGCTGGTGCTGAGTTCGATAACAATCGCTGTGCCGACGCGAGCGAGAACGATGAGCGCGGTCATGAGGGGACCGAGTTCACGGACGACCACGCTGACCATGACCATGCCGGCGTAATTTTGAGCGCCGACCCGCGTGAGTTGGAAGACTGTTTGGCCGATGACCACGAGGCCCAGGGCAAAGGCGAGGAAAGAGACCATGGGCAGGAGACGCACACCGGAGCGATAAATTTGCGTGATGATCAAAGGATGTACGACGCCGGAGGCTTTCCAAAACTTAGTAATCGTGACCCCAACGGTGATAATGGCGAACGCCCCGAGGCCATGGATGGTGCGAACGACGCGAAGGATGAGCCGGCCAATCCAATTCAGATAGCTGCGGAGGAATCGCGGATTGGGAACCCGCGAGGGGAGCAAATCTGCAGGCGCAAACGTCTCGTCCATGACCGTGACGTTATGAATTCTGCGGGGAAGAAGCAACTGCCCGGGTGACAGAATTGAGCATTGCGCGCGTGGGTCGATTGTTGGAATTCTGGTGTTCGCGCGAGCGGTGCATGGAACATTTAAGTCCCAATCAGAAGGCGTGGAGGAGGTTTTTGCGAAATCGGCCCGCGTTTTACAGCACGATATTCCTGTTGGTAACGGTGTCGGTAATTTTGTGTGGGCCGCTGTTTTGTCCCTATTCGCCGCTGGACTTGAGTGATGCGCAATCGCTGGGGCCGAATGCCCACCATTGGTTTGGCACGGATGTGCTGGGGCGGGATTTGCTGGCGCGGGTTTTTTATGGCGCGCGGATTTCGCTGGTGGTGGGAATTGTGGGGGCCACGGTCAGCCTCTTGATCGGAGTGCTTTGGGGTGCCGTCGCGGGTTACGCGGGAGGACGATGGGATGAAGTGATGATGCGGTTTGTGGATATTCTTTACTCGTTGCCATCGATAATTTTCGTGATTGTGCTGATTACAACGATGGAAGGGTTGTTGAAGGATTGGCTGACGAAACACTTTTCCGCGGGGCTGGCAGACTTCGCGCGAATGTTATTTCTGTTTGCGGGCCTGGGAGCGGTATCGTGGCTGACGATGGCGCGAATCGTACGCGGACAGGTGCTCAGTTTAAAGAAGCGGAATTTTGTGGAGGCGAGCCGGGCGTTGGGAGCGAGGGAAGCGCGAATTATTTTCCGACATATCCTGCCGAATATGATTGGAATCATTCTGGTGTATACGACTTTGACCGTGCCTTCGATTATTTTGTACGAATCTTTCCTGAGTTATCTGGGGCTTGGGATTCAGCCGCCGCAGGCGAGTCTTGGGTCGCTCATTGCCGAGGGAGCGGCGCAGATCAATCCGCTGCGGATTTATTGGTGGATGATTCTTTTTCCGGCGGCGACGCTGGCGCTGACTTTGCTCGCGCTGAATTTTGCGGGGGATGGTTTGCGGGATGCGTTTGATCCGCGGGCGGAGCGGTGAGTTGAAATAACGAACCGGTGAACACGAAAGTTCTGCCGATTTGGAAATCGGCGATACGGCGGACTCGGAGGTCTGCGCTATGGTACGTCCAAATCGGTGACGGCGCCCAGGTGCGCGGAACTGACCAGCTTCGCGTATTTGGCTAGGACACCTTTGGTGTAATGGGGACGGGGCGCTTTCCATTTCTTGAAGCGTTCCTTGATTTCCTTTGCGGGAATGTTCAGATCGAGTTTCCGAGCCTCGGCGTCGATGGTGATGGAGTCGCCATCTTTGATGATGGCAAGCGGGCCGCCGGCGCAGGCTTCTGGTGTAATGTGGCCGACGACGAAGCCGTGGCTGCCGCCGGAGAAACGGCCATCGGTGATCAAGGCGACATCTTTACCGAGGCCACGACCCATAACGGCTGACGTCGGGCCGAGCATCTCGCGCATCCCAGGCCCGCCTTTTGGGCCTTCGTAGCGAATGACAATGACGTCGCCCTTTTTAATAGAGCCATCGAGGATTTTGGCCATGGCCGCTTCTTCGGAATTGAAAACGCGGGCAATGCCGGTGAACTTGAGGCCTTCTTTGCCGCTGATTTTTGCAACGGCGCTGGTGGGCGCAAGGTTTCCGTAAAGGATGACGAGATGGGCGTCTTTCTTGATAGGGTTTTCGAACGGGCGGATGACCTCCTGACCTTCGGGATATTTCGGGGCATTGCGGAGATTCTCTTCGACGGTTTGGCCGGTGACGGTGAGGCAATCGCCGTGAAGCAATCCTTTATCGAGCAGCATTTTCATCAGCGGGACGAGGCCGCCGATTTTAACGAGCTCAGCCATGACGAAGCGCCCGCTGGGTTTAAGGTCAGCGAGAACGGGGACACGTTTTCCGATCCGGGTGAAGTCATCGATGCCCAATTTCACATTGGCAGCCTGGGCCATGGCGAGCAGGTGAAGGGCGGCGTTGGTTGATCCGCCGAGAGCAATGACGACCGTGATCGCGTTTTCGAAGGCTTTCTTGGTCATGATGTCGCGCGGCCGGATGCCAGCTTCGAGAAGCTTCATGACGGCGGCGCCGGCGCGGTGGCAGTCTTCAACCTTTTCTTTGGAAATCGCGGCCTGGGCTGAACTGTTGGGCAGACTCATGCCGAGAGCTTCAATGGCGCTGGCCATGGTGTTGGCGGTGTACATGCCGCCGCAGGAGCCGGGGCCGGGAATGGCGCAGCCTTCGATTTCCGCAAGTTGCCGGTCGTTCATATCGCCTTTCGCATGTTTGCCGACGGCTTCGAAGACGGAGACGATATCGACATCGCGGTTTTGGAAACAGCCGGGGAGAATCGTGCCGCCGTAAACGAAAACGCCGGGGCGATTCAGGCGGGCCATGGCCATGAGACAACCTGGCATGTTCTTGTCGCATCCGCCGACAGCGACAATGCCGTCGAAGCCTTCACAGCCCATGACCGTTTCGATGGAGTCGGCGATGACCTCGCGCGAAACGAGCGAATATTTCATTCCTTCGGTGCCCATGGAGATGCCGTCGGAAATTGTAATGGTATTAAATATAACGGCCTTGCCGCCGGCTGCGTTCGTTCCCTGCGCGGCTTCGATGGCGAGCTTGTCGATATGCATGTTGCAGGGGGTGACCATGCTCCAGGTGGAGGCGATGCCGATCTGAGATTTTTTGAAATCTTCAACGGAAAAGCCTACGGCGTGCAACATGGCCCGGCTGGCCGCCCGGTCCGATCCATCGATAACGAGAGACGAATGGACGCGGTGAAGGGATTTGGTGCTTTTGTCGATATCTGCGGCGCGTTTCACTTTCTTCATTGCGGGAAAATAGTTCTCGATAACTTCGCGGGTGGCAAGAAGAAGGGAAGTCAAGCGCCGAGGCCGGCAAAAATCTGATCCGACCGGAACAAAAAAGCACTTGTTTTTTGTTGGTGCGCTTAAGTGAATAAATGTAAATAGAAGTGAATAGATGTTGGAGTGATAATTATTTGTGAAAGTTGAATTGACCGCGAGAAACACAAAGATGCCGAAGCAGTGACCCGAAGGCGGATGGCGAAAGATGGCGGTTCTGTTCGAGTGCGAAAGCTTCAGCAGTTCGCGGGAAATGATTTGGGGAGATGCTGCAGCGAGAACTGATTTTGAAATCGAAAATGATAGAACTCGGTATTTTTTGTAATCATGGGCCTTTCGTGAGGGTGTTTCCGGGTGAAATGGCGGGAGAAACGTTGGCGGGAGGAGATTGGAAAGATTGAAAGTTCCGAGGTTTGTCACTCGAACTGAATTATCCACCTGGAAATAATTTTTGGTGGCTAATGCGGCTTTGCGGGGGTTTTTGGTGGATATTAGCCGGATAGGACCGGCTGTGAGTTCGCATGCGCTTAAATGCATAAAAGTGAATAGACGTGAATAATGCGCGAAACGCACAGATGGTTGCCAAGCTTCGAGAGGGAGTGGGCAAGAAGAATGCGAGGAATGGGGCGGGCGGACGGTCTGCTTTTCGGAAGGCGTTTTGGTGGAATATGTGGAATTGCGGGCTTTTTTTGATGGAATTCGCTGGAAGATTTCGATCAACGGCGGATTGATCATAGAGGTCCGGCGTGGACCAGCCATGAGCCGGCGGGGTTCGGCACGGAGGGAGGCGGAACTATAGATGAAGGCATTTCTTTGATGGCCGATAATCTGCAATAAACGCCGATACACGGGCTTGGAATGAAGGTCCGTGCTGTTGACGGCGAGGAACGGTTTCGGATGTTGGATGCCGTCGTCCGTGGAAAGGGCCAGAGACTCGTCACCTCGTCTCCTACGGATGGTAAAAGTACACAGTTCATCCGTCGGGAAATAAAGGGATGTCGCCGAGTTTTGGAGTTGGCCTGTAGAAGGGTCTTGAGAACCGCTCGACAGAAAAACTTTCGAACTCGACAACACCATGGCAGATGTCGTCATAACGGAATGATATCAAAGGGCGGAGGAAAGGCGAGGAATTTATTTCGAAAATTTGACCGGAAAAAGCCTGGGGGATGGGAGATGCGGGGCGGAATTAGTGGTCTACGACTTAAGGCTTTTGGTTTGAAGAAGTGTGTGGCGAATCAAGTGTGAGACGGTAAAATGGAGTCATGCCGACATTGACGATCGAACTCCCTTCGCAAGCGCGGCAAACGGGATTTAATTTGAAGCGCTAGTTTCCCGAAAAGAATTCAGATTGTCTAAGCCAGCTGGAAGTTTAACGGGGAAAAGAATGCTGGTCGCAGAGATAGCTCAAGGAGGGAGGGACGGGCGAGTTCAGCGAATCAATGATGCGAGCACCATTCGGCGGAAGCTGAATGGCGAAGCTTTTCATCATTTGCCCTACATCGCCAGAACCGGGCCGCGGTAGTAAAATTCGAGCGGTTAACCCGGCGTACTTGGTGGCGCTGGGCTGTTTTCCACGAAGGACGTTGGGTTGAAGGCTGGACCGCAATTCTTTTTTAGCCGAGAGCGATTACCTCATGATCGAGAATTTCTGGTACGATGATATGAAGGGTGTTTCCGGATTTGTGAACGGATGGTTTTTTATCCAGCGCGAGGAGTTTCACATTTTTTGACCGAGTGCCGGGCAGCAGGTTGAGCGTGACTTTTTGCGGGCCGATGGGAATGAGTTCGCGAAAGGGGCCTTTCATCATCATGGGATTGGTGAGGTTCACGAGATGAATTGTGAGGGAGTCTTTTTGGCGCCAAACGGTGACGTCGAGAACACCGGGACCTTCGACGGTAACGACCGGCGTTTCGTTTGTGGCCCACTGGACGATATTGCGGAGCAGCTTGGAATGGTCGATGGCGAGCACTTCCCAAAAGGTGCGGTCGAGATCGAAGGGAATGTAGGCGACACGGCCTTTGCCGAACTCGCGCAGGTAGAGCTGGGAATCGTTTGTCTCGCCGGCGCGGGGGAAAACTTTCTCCATTGGAAGGTCGGGGTAGGAGGGAATTAGAGTGATGGGAGTGGAATCGAAGCTTGTGGTTGGCTTCACTTCGAGATGGGCAGCGCCGTTGACGATGCGGGGCGCGTCATTGAGACCTCGCAGGACGGGATGTTTGGTCTCGTGATGAAGTCTCAGGTATGAGTTCTGCATGGGACTTTTGGGCTGGGTTACAAAAGAGACGCCGAACAGATCGCTGAGGCCAAAGTCGCTACGCTTCTGGCCCCATTCGTCGTAGAGAGAAGTTTCGTACGTGGCAACGAGACTGCCGCCAGAGTGAACGAAATTCGCAAGGGCCTCGCATTGGTTTTTCGAGAGTGCGGCGATGTTCGGGAGAATGAGAGTTTTAAATTGCCGAAGGTCTTCAGGAGCGAGAAGCCGATCGTGCACCATGTCGAAAGGAATTCGCGCTTCGATCAGAGCTTGGTACCAGCCGAGGGCGGGGTCCTCGATTTTTTGGCGAGAGGATTCGGCACCGTAGAACCAGGCGGTTTGCTGCGAATAAAGCAAACCGACACGAGCGAGGGATTCCTCGTTGCGCAGGTAAGGCTCCCAGCGCGCGTAACGCTGGTACATTTTTTCAACGACTGGCAGCCAGCGGTCATCGCGCAGAACGGCGCCGAATTTCGTGAACCATGGCCGCAGACCGTTGGCAACGCCGTCGGCGGCCCAAATACGGATTTCAGCTTCGCTTTGCACCGAATCTTTCCAGCGGTACGGTTCCTCAAGGCCGACGCTGAAGATGCCGACGATTGGTTTTCGGCGCATGACGGCGCGGAATTCTTTGCCATTTTTTCCGTTGGCCCAGGGCGCAGCGAGACCGCGTCGGGCCTGCCGGTCGGCCATGAGAATCGGGGCGAGTTCGCCAATGCGTTGCATATCGAGAGCGCTCGTGGCGCCGCCGCCCGTGTTCGGAATGACGCAGGAATCGGGGTTTATTTTGCGGACTTCCCCGTCCCAAAGTTGCCAAAGATCGAAAAGCCGTTGTTGATGCCAAAGGATGTAACTGCGACCCGCTTCATCGCGGGGATTTATTTTCTTCGGGAGTTCGTGGCCGGTCGCGTCACGGAAATTTTTTTGGCAATGCTCGCAGAAGCACATGCCAGAGCCATCCCAGCGATTGATGAAAATGCCGTCGATATGATAGCGAGACATGATTTCTTTTTTGACCTCCGTCATGAAATCGAAGTTGTAAGGACCGAGCGCGCAAGTGACCCACATTTCGGGTGAAGCCCAATGACGGCGTCGATTGCCCTGCGCGTCGACCGCAATCCAATCCGGATGGGCGGCAGCAACATCGTCGTAAGTAGCATGGGGATCGGTCCGAGCGATAACGACAATGCCGAGCTTTCGGCAACCTTCCACCAATTGGCCAAAAGGATCGGAATCCCCAAGCCATTGGCTACGGTGGTGAAAGGGAATTTTCGTGGGATAAAAAGCGACGCAGCCGCCGCCGCTGAGGCAAACGGCATCCGAGCGGGTGCGTTTAAAATAATCGAGCCAGAATTGGAGATCGAACTTACCGGGATCATCTTCGACAAGAGTCAGTTGCGCCCAGCGCATGGGTTTGTCGACCCACGACGGCGAAGGGGCGGCGAAAGAGTTTTGGCCCTGGAGAGCCCGTTCGGCGGGAGAGGCAGCCAGCATTTGCCCGACGGTTCCGAGGAAGAGAGTGCTTCCGATGAATTCGCGGCGAGAGAGGTTCATGGTGTGCGCGGATTTTGCGCGGTTGCGATGGGCAAGACAAGACTCGTTCGCGCTGTGTTGGCGTACGCGGGCCTCAAGGTGTTGAAAAGGAACGGTTAAAGCTCCCGATTAGTGATGGTCCCGCTAAACTTTTTGACTCAGGGGGTGCGTTCTGTATCCTATCCGCCCTGTTTATGGCGAAGTTGACGGTTCGAGATTTAGATTTGCATGGGAAGAGGGTTTTGACCCGGGTGGATTACAACGTTCCGATGGAAGAGAAGGACGGGCAGATGGTCATTAACGACGCGACCCGAATCAAGGAAACGTTGCCCACGCTGGAATTAATGGTGGAACAGGGCGCGAAGATCATATTAATAGCCCACCTGGGAAGACCGGATGGGAAGCGGGAAGCTTCGATGTCGCTGAAACCGGTGGCGGCGAAACTTTCGGACATGCTTGGAGCGCCGGTGGCGTTTTTGGATGACTGCGTGGGGGACCGGGTGGAGAAATATGTAAATTCCATGAAGCCGGGAGATATTGTGCTTTTGGAGAATGTCCGGTTCTACGGCGAAGAAGAGGAGAATGACCCTGGGTTTTCAGAGAAACTGGCCAAATTAGCCGAGATATATGTGGACGACGCCTTTGGAGCAGCGCATCGAGCGCACGCTTCCACCGCCGGAGTTGCGGCTGTGCTGAGTACAAAACGAGCGCCACGGGCAGCGGGACTCCTGATGGAACGCGAGCTGAAATTTTTGGGCGAGGAACTGGAAAATCCAGCTAAACCGTTTGTGGTGATTCTGGGCGGAGCGAAGGTGTCGGATAAAATCAAAGTGATTGATCGCTTGCTGGAGAAGGCCAAGATAATTCTGATTGGGGGAGCGATGGCGTATACATTCAAACTCGCTCTGGTGATGACTGTAGGGAAATCGCTGGTGGAACCTGATCGCGTGGAAATGGCCAAAGCGGCGCTGGAAAAAGCCAAAGCGCGAGGGATTCAATTTTTAGTTCCGACAGACAACGTCGTCGCAACGCCCGTAAAGACGGACAAGTTAAACAAAAAGGGGAAGCCTGTGTTCGATTTGCAGAATCCGAAGGTGATGTCGGGAAATTTTTCTGCCGATGTGGAAGGATTGGACATTGGACCGGAGACAGTGAAACGCTTTAGCGCGGAAGTGCTGAAAGCAAAAACGATTTTGTGGAATGGACCGATGGGATTGTTCGAAGATCCGAGATTTGCCGAAGGGACCTTTGCTGTTGCGAAGGCGGTTGTGGAAGCGACGAAGACAGGCGCCACGAGCATCATTGGCGGCGGAGACAGCGTGAAAGCTCTGAACACGGCGAAATTGGGAGACCAGGTGACATTCATGAGCACTGGCGGCGGCGCGAGCCTCGAGTTTCTGGAAGGGAACGAATTGCCGGGAGTGGCAGCGCTTTCGGATAAATAACTGATTTTTTTAGGAGTATGGATAAAGACCGAAAGCTGATCGTTGCGGGAAATTGGAAGATGAACAAGACCGTGGCCGAAGGGCTGGACCTTGTTCAGGGCCTAAAACGGGAACTGGCCAATATTAAAGAGGTGGACATCGTGGTCTGCCCTGCCTACACCGCGCTGGCGGACATTTCAAAGGAGCTTGTGCATTCGAACATCCGGCTCGGCGGGCAAAATATGAGCGAGCATAATTATGGCGCGTACACGGGCGAGATTGCAGCGGGAATGCTCAAGGAATTTCTGGTGCGGTACGTGATTCTGGGCCATTCGGAGAGGCGGCAGTTTCAGAAAGAAAGCGATGATCTCGTGGCGAAAAAAGCAGTGGCGGCGCACGCCGCGCAAATCAAGCCGATTGTCTGCGTGGGAGAAACTCTGGAGGAAAGGGAGGCTGGAAACACGGAAAAGATCGTGGAACGACAGCTAAAGGGCAGCCTGACGGGAATTACACCAGAGCAGATGGAAGAAACGATTATTGCCTACGAGCCGGTCTGGGCGATCGGCACTGGAAGAACGGCCACGCCGCAACAGGCGCAGGAGGTGCATGCGTTCATTCGGAAGAAGCTGATGTTCATGTTCAGCGAGCCCGTCGCAAAGCGGGTCCGGATTCAATATGGGGGAAGTGTAAAGCCGCAGAATTCGAGGGAAATCATGAAGCAGCCGGATGTGGATGGAGCGTTGGTCGGCGGAGCATCACTGGAAATCCGGAGTTTCTCTGATATAATCAAAAATTCGATTTAAGACGAAAGTAACATGAGTTTATTAATAGGGTTCTTAACGTTCATCCTTGTGGTGAACTGTTTGTTTTTGATTTTGCTCGTCCTGGTGCAATTGCCGAAAAAAGAGGCCGGAGCTGGAATTGCCTTTGGCGGTGCGGCGACGGACGCGCTATTCGGCGCCGGTTCAGGCAACGCACTGACGAAAATGACGAAATACACCGCCGGGTTGTTTTTGGCCATGGCGCTGGTCCTGGCCATGTTGAATGCGCACCGGCACCAGAGCACGACGAGAAATCTCCAAGAGCAGCTTTCGAAAAAATCGAGTGCCAACCCGATCATCACGCCGCCACCGGCCGTTACGCCGAGCGCGTCGACCAATGCGGGATTTTTGAACTTCGGTACGACGTCATCAAATTTGCCGTCGAACTCCGGGCCATTAAACAGTACCGGGACTCCCACTTTGAATCTGTCGCCAGGAAATGCCGCGACAACGGCCAAAGTTCCCCCGCCGGCCACGAACACATCAAAGTAGCAGGCCTGCGCGCTTTTATCGAAGTGGCCGAACCCAGATATTCCTAAACCGCACTGGATTGCCGTGGTCCTGCAGAACCAGCGGACCTGTCGGAGAAATTCCGGAGAAGGCAGCGGCGGTGGTGGATTCCCCCGGAACCGGAGTATGATCCTGCACGAGGACTCCGTTTTGGAGCACCGTAAATGACCCGGGCTTCGCTTTTCCATCGTCACCTTTGGCTGGCGCGTGGAAGATGATGTCATAGGTCTGCCACTCACCCGGTTTGCGCGAGACATTTACGAGCGGAGCGGCGTGTCCATAGAAAGCTCCGGCCTGGCCGTTGAAGTAAGTTTTGCTTTGGTAAGAGTCCAGCACCTGGATTTCGTAGCGGCCCTGGAGATAGACACCGCTGTTGCCGCGGCCTTGCCCTTCACCTTTGACTTCGCTGGGAGTGGCCCATTCGACGTGCAGTTGGACATCGCCGAATTCTTCTTTCGTTCGGATGCTGCCGGTGCCATTCACCTGCATCGCGCTGTCTTTAATTTCCCATTTGGCTTCGCCACCATCGATGTTTTGCCATTTTGATTTGTCTTTACCATCGAAGAGAACGATCGCGTCGGAAGGTGGTTGGCCGTTAACGCCTGGTGTGACGACCGGTGGTTCGGGTTCCGCGGCGAAGTTTGAGATCATTGAGAAAACAAAAACGAGAAACAGTTTTGAGAAGTTCATTGGCATGGATTCATAGGGTTGAATCGAATTGAAAGGCAAATCTAAAACGCTCTGGCAGAAAGAACGATTTGGTAGCGCGGCTGCCGCACGCAGGTTTGGAAAACCTGCGAACCAGCAGACTCGGAGATCTCCGCAACGTCCTTGCGAATTAATAGGCGTTGCGCGGAGTTTGGCTTTTGCTACTCTCGAGATTGACCCAGCAACTCTGCGGCGTGTTGATTTTCGCCGTAACGAATTGGCGGTCCATTTTTTATGGAACCAGAAGCTAAGTTCGGGGGTTTGACCATTGACCTCGCCGGTCTAGGCAAGGTTTCGCTCACGCATATTCTCGCGCAAACCACCGAGACGACGATTTACTTTATCACTCATCCAGGCGTGGTGGTGAAAATTTTTGACCTCGACTGCGGAAAACCGGGAGAGATCAGTTACGGGCCGTTCACGCGGTTCAGCCTCGAATTGGCGAACTTCGAAGACATCATGAAGATCGAGCCGCTGAGCCGGTTTGTACCGGCGTATTACGGAGCGAACGTCAATTACGAGAAGCACTACGCTTACATTGCGATGGAGTATCTGCCGGGACAGGATCTGCAAACATGGTGCGATCAGGCGGCTGTGGCGGAGTATCCGGCGGAATGGGTGGAGGAATTCAAGCAGTACATTTACGAAGCGCTGGCGATCATGACGCAGTTTCACCGGCATGGGATCATTCTGGTTGATTTCAAGCCGGATAACATTATTCGGCTGCACCAAAGAGGCATTAAGTTCGTGGACCTGGGAGCGTTTTTCACTCCGAGGCACCAGAGGGTAACGGAGAAGTTTGTCTACTCAGCAACACCGGATTACTCCGAGCTGATTATCGATGCTTCGAATATTGAGACCGGTCTGCCATTGACGCAGGCATCGGATGTTTTTTCCGTTGGGGTGGCGCTGTTCGAAATGGCGACCGGTTCTTCCAGGTTGGAAATTGACGCGAACACGGCAGATGAAATTCTGAAGAAGCCGGCAATTTACAAATTCCGCGATTCGCAAATCAGGGACATGTGGCATTCCTTCCCGCATTTAAAGGAGTTGCTGCCGCAGGTGGAACTGCAATTGAAAGAAAGGCGAATTCTCTTCGCGGAGGTCTGGCACTTATTAAAAGCGTATGTAGCCGGGCAAGTGCCGGATTGGGAGCAGATGACGCAGGAGCAGCATGATCAAATCATTCTGGCGACCGGGACGACTTTTATCCTGGAACAGTTGCCGGAGAAGCTGCAGTGGCTTGCGGGACCCATCGCGCAGAGCACGGTTCTGCGAAGCATTCGTCTGAAGAATGTGACAGATTTGATGAAGCTTCTGGAAAATCCGGCGCCGGATGCGGCCCGAGAAGATGCCGCGAGCAATTGCATGGTGGTACAGTACATTCGCGATATGGAGCGGCCGGTCCATTTTATCCAACAGTTGAATACGTGGGAGACGCGTTTTAATCCTAAAACGGCGCATTGGAACCTGGCCGCGCATTTGGTTTATGGGCAGCTTAGCGATAATGCTGTGTTTACTTTTCTGAAGCAGGTGCACGCGGATCCTTACGGGCACCGGTTTTATGTCATTGTCGGGGACTTGGAGGCGGACGATTACCAGGATACGAAATTAACGCTGGGACATTTGAGGGATGATCATTTTGCGTGGCTGGGATAATGACCAATGTCCAAGCACTAATTAAAAAGGAATGTCCAAGTTCCAATGATCTCTCACGTTATTCGAATCGAACGCGGGGGTCGAGAAGGCTGTAGCTGAAATCGACGAGGAGGTTCAGGACGAGAAGAAGGGCCGCGTAAAGCACGACCAGTCCGACGATCATGGTATAGTCGCGGCTGAGAGAGCTATTGACCAGGAAGACGCCGATGCCCGGGATTTGGAAGATGTATTCGACGACAAACGAGCCGGTGAGCAGATCGGCCAGCAACGGACCGGAGTAGGAGAGCACGGGGAGGATGGAGATGCGGAGGGCGTGTTTGAGGTAGACTTGCAGATCGGACAATCCTTTGGCGCGCGCGGTGGTGATGAATTCGGAGTGGATGGTGGTGAGCATACCTTCGCGCATGAGGCGAGCCACCTTTCCAGCAAAGTATATTCCGAGCGTAATTGTGGGGAGGATCAGATGCAAAGGAGACTCGAGTAATCCGACGGGCAGCCATTCAAGCGCGATGGCAAAAACCATCACAAGAACAGGGCCGATGACGAGAGCTGGAATGCAAACCGCCAGGATGGCAAGGAAACTTCCAGCAAAGTCGGGCCAGCGGCCTCTGTAAATGGCGGAGAAGAAACCGAGCGGAATCCCCAAACCCAAAGCGAAGCAGAAGGCGCTTCCGCCCAGCAGCATCGAGATCGGCAGAGCCTGCGCGATGATGTCGTTTACTGAATGGTTCCGCTGTTTCATGGAGGGCCCGAAATCGCCGTGGCACAAATCCCAGAGATAGCGGCCATACTGTTTCCAGAGAGGTTCATCGAGATGGAACTTTGCTTTCAATTGCTTTTCGACTTCGGGAGAAGCGGGGATTCTCTCTTTATCGAATGGACCGCCGGGAGCAAGTCGCACCAGGGTAAAGGCGAGAAAGCTGATGATGATCATCAGCGGAATCATGCCCAGGATGCGTTTGAGGTAGTACATCGCTTAAAACCTGCCGGAAGTTGGGGCCGTGGTGAAACGAGAATGCGAGGGAGCGGACGAGCGGTCTGCCGATTTGGAAATCGGCGATACAGCAGGTTTTGAAACCTGCGCTACCGAGCGCTGCTTTCGGGTGATTGGTGTTTCGGATAACTTCTTTATCGTTCGAACGGGGTGCTCGTCGCGCGAGTTATTAAAGACGCCGGCGATTCGATTGGTGTCCCAGAAATTGAAGCCGACATAAATGTAGAGCGGCACAATCGGCAGTTCGTCATGAATCAGGATTGATTCGGCACGCTGGAGCAGTCTGGCGCGCTCTTGAATATCCGCGGTGGCGTTGGCCTGATGCATGTAGCCATCATACTGCGCATTTTTCCAGCCTGTGCGGTTGTTGCCATTGTTGCTCATGAACAGGTCGAGAAAGGTGTTCGTATCGTTATAGTCGCCAATCCACGCGCTTCGGCTCAAGTCGTAGTTGAGTTGGGACTGATCGCTCAAATAAACTTTCCATTCCACGGAACGGAGGTCGACCTGGATGCCAAGTTCGCGTTTCCACATGTCCTGCAGTTCGACGGCGATTTTCTCGTGATCGCGAGAAGCATTGAACATGTATTCGAATCGCGGGAAGCCCTGGCCGCCCGGAAAACCGGCTTCGGTGAGCAGTTTTCGGCCTTCCTCCGGATTATAAGGGAGACCCTGCGGGGAGGTGTAGTTGGTCATGGGCGGAACATAGAAATCGGCGGGGCGCTCGCCGCCGCGCGTGACTTTCTCGACAATTGTTTTCTTGTCGATCGTCATGGCGAGGGCTCTTCGCACGCGGACATCATCGAAAGGTTTGTGAGTGACATTAAATCGGAAGAAGTAGGTGCCGAGATAATCAAACTTGTGGAAGTAATCGGGATGTTGCAAGAGGACATCGAGGAGTTCGCTCGGAACGACGTCCTTGTCCCAGACGATGTCTGCCTGTCCGCGGTAAAAGAGATTTACGGCGGTATTGGGTGAGTTGACGGGGAAGAGATCGATCGTTTCGGTGAGAGTATTGGCGGCATCCCAGTAGAGTGGATTTTTCTTGAGGCGGATTTTGTCATTCAAGCGCCACTCCACGAGATTGTAGGAGCCGCTCACTGGCAGAGGACGGGCATTGAGCCATTTGTCCCCGTATTTTTCAATTGTGGGGCGATGGACGATGGCCTGCGTCGGGAAAGCACAGAGTTCGAGGAAGAAGGGAGTTGGGTTAATCAATTCGACGCGGAGCGTGTGGCGATCCAGCGCCTTGATACCGACGCTGACGGGATCTTTGGTTTTGCCGAGATTAAAATCTTCGGCGCCTTTGATATAAAACAAATTGCCGACGTAATCGGCAGCAGTGGCTGGATTAAGGACGCGGAACCAACTCCAGACGAAGTCATCCGCGGTGATCGGATCCCCGTTGGACCAAACGGCGTTGGTGCGGATGTGAAAAGTATAAATCTTTTTGTCGGACGAGATGTCCCAGCTTTCGGCCAGACCTGGTTCGGCCTGGGCCGTGACTGCATTGAACCGGGTGAGACCTTCGAAAATCGAGAGAACGACCCGTTCGTCGGGCTGGCCGACCATCGTGGCGGGGTCGAGAGACTCGGGTTCCTTGCCGTTGATGATGCGGAGGTCAGGTTCGGGTTCATGGAGGGAACAGGCGCAAAAACAACCAAGAAGGAGCAAGAGAAGAGCCCACGCGAAGGCGCGGGAGGTCGGCCGGGAATAAGGAGAATTCATTGACTTTTTATCGTGATTAATTCTACCCTCCGGACATGTACCCCAAGCCACACAGCGACCGCACCACCGCCGCGTTTACGCTGATCGAGCTTCTGGTTGTTATTGCGATCATCGCGATTCTCGCCGGAATGCTGCTGCCGGCCTTATCGGGCGCGAAAGACCGGGCGATGCTCGCGAACGATATCAATAATATCAAGCAGATCATGCTGGCTACACACATGTTTGCGGGGGACAACGACGATTACCTCCCGTATCCGGGCTGGGATGGACTGGCGCACGAATGTTGGGTTCACGCGGCGAATATGCCGGACGGCTTTCTCCCAAAAACGGCCACCGCCGCGCAGGTAGAAAAGATCGTTAATACCCAACTGGAGTACGGCATGCGCGGCCAATTAGCCCCTTACTGCGGCGTCAAAGTATTCATGTGTCCAAAAGATGTGGTCCAAAGCAGAGGCATCAAAAAAGATAAGTTTAAGGAACGCAGCATTAAAATAACCAGCTACTGTTTTAACGGAGCGATCATTTCGTATGTGGCCGAGCCGCCGACCTGGAAAACCGCGAAATACAAAATGGGAACGGTGCGGCCAACCGGTCTTTTGCTCTGGGAGGCGAATGAGGATATGACGATGTACAATTTCAATGATGGCGGGAACACTCCGCACGAAGGTATTTCACAACGGCACGGCACAAGCAAAACTGCGCTGGCACAAAATCAGAATGTGGGTGGTGTTGCTACTTTTGGAAATGTCACTGGTTCAGCGTTTACGATGTCTATGAAAAAGTGGTTTTCGCGCGATTTTGCTGGAAGCGGAATTTGGCCAACAACTCCGAATTTCGATGGGCCAAACGACGCCTGGTACAATCCTGCGACCAAAAATGGCGGACCCTGAGAAATTCCAAGCGTCAGGTTGTGCCGCGATTTGGCGCCGAGTGAGGCATTTTGTCTCTTATTGCGGCGTGGCGGTTTGGCCTGTGAAGATATTTCACGCGTTAAGCACCTGATAATCAAGCTCGCTTCTCAGTTTTCAATTAATGGCACCTCGGCTGCTGAAAAGGGAAAGTATTTAAGTAGCAAAGAGAGGATAGGAATTTATGCCAAAAGTACTCGGTATTGATTTGGGGACGACGAATTCATGCATGGCAGTGATGGAGGCGGGGGAACCTGTGGTGCTGGAAAATTCGGAAGGGAAACGAACGACACCCTCTGTGGTGGCTTTTTCAAAGACGGGGGAGCGGCTGGTGGGCGAGGCAGCAAAGCGGCAGGCAATTACAAACGCACGAAATACGGTTTACTCGATTAAACGGTTCATGGGCCGGAAGTTTGACGAGGTTCAGGAGGAAATTAAGCGCGTGCCTTATAAGGTAGTGCGCGCCAGCAACGGAGATGTGGCGGTTGAAGTGGAAGCCGAGGGCAAATCCCAGCAGTTCAGCCCGCCTGAGATTTCCGCAATGATTCTGACGAAGCTGAAAGCTGACGCCGAAATGAGACTGGGAGAAAAGGTGACTCAGGCGGTCATCACCGTTCCTGCGTATTTTAATGATTCTCAGCGGCAGGCCACGAAGGATGCGGGACGTATTGCCGGTTTGGAAGTCCTGCGAATTATCAATGAACCGACAGCGGCATCGTTAGCCTACGGCTTGGATAAGAAAAAAGATGAAGAGATCGCGGTTTATGACCTCGGCGGTGGAACTTTCGATATCTCCGTGCTGGAGATCGGCGATGGCGTTTTCGAAGTAAAAGCAACGAACGGTGATACTCACCTCGGTGGCGACGATTGGGACAACCGGATCATGGATTGGATCCTGGACGAATTCAAAAAAGAACACGGAATGGATCTGCGGAAGCAGCCGGACGCCTTGCAACGGATCAAGGAAGAGGCGGAAAAGGCCAAGATCGCTCTATCCAGTTCGCAGCAATACGACATTAATTTACCCTTCATTACGGCGGATGCGAGCGGGCCGAAGCATATCAGCATGAAGCTGACGCGGGCGAAAATGGAGCAATTGTGTGATGACTTGTTCGAGAGAACGATCGGACCGGTAAAAGCATGTTTGAAAGACGCGGGAATGTCCGCGGAGAAAATCGATGAACTGGTTTTGGTTGGTGGGATGACACGCATGCCGCGAGTCGTGGAAACGGCGCGGACGTTGATTAACAAGCAGCCGCATCAAGGGGTTAATCCCGATGAAGTAGTCGCTGTTGGCGCTGGGATTCAGGGCGGCGTGTTGAAAGGCGAAGTCAAGGACGTGCTGTTGCTGGATGTGACGCCTCTTTCTTTGGGCATCGAGACCCTGGGTGGAGTGACTACCAAGTTGATCGAGAGGAATACGACCATTCCGACCCGGAAATCGGAAATCTTTTCCACGGCATCGGACAATCAACCTGGAGTGGAAATTCACGTATTGCAGGGCGAGCGCCAGTTCGCCAAGGACAACAAGACCATTGGCAAGTTTCACCTGACCGATATTCCGCCGGCGCCGCGCGGGGTGCCGCAAATCGAAGTGACATTCGATATTGATGCAAACGGTATTCTGCACGTGAGCGCAAAGGATCTCGGAACCGGCAAAGAGCAGAAGATTACGATCACTGCCAGCAGCGGGCTTTCCAAGGATGAAGTGGAAAAAATGCGCAAGGACGCGGAAGCCCACTCTGAGGAGGACCGGAAGGAGCGCGAAGCGGTCGAGGCCCGAAATGAAGCGGATAACGCCGTATATCGCTCCGAGAAGATGCTCAAGGATAACGCGGAGAAGCTTTCCGCGGGGGACAAGGGCAAAATCGAAAGTGCGATCGGCGCCGTAAAGGAAGCATTGAAAGGCAACGAAGCGGCCGCGATCAAATCGGCTTCGGAGAAATTGAACGAGGCGTGGCAGGCTGCTTCTGCTGAACTTTACAAATCCGCTTCGCAGCAGCGAGGTGGAGAACCTGCTCCGGGCGCGCCCGGCGGCGAAACCAGAACGGAATCGTCCGGTGGAGGCGCAGGCGCGGGCGGGTCAAAGGAAGAGGGACCGATCATCGACGCGGAAGTCGTGGACGAAAAAAAGTAAAGCCAATTCTGAGATGGGCCGTGTGAAAAACGCGGCCTTCTTTTTTCTGCGATTGTAGTACTCGGACCTTTTGTTATAATCATAGCTTTTCCCGCGGCGAGTGCAGCGGGATTAAATTCGAACTGAAACATTAAAGATAACTGACATATGGCATTGAACGTAAAGCCGCTCGGCGACCGGATTCTGGTTGAGGCGGTAGAAGAAAAAGAAGTGAAGAAGGGTGGAATCATCATTCCCGATACCGCCAAGGAGAAACCGATGGAAAGCGTGGTAGTCGCGCTCGGCACCGGGAAAACGGACGACAACGGCAAGAAAGTT
>Ga0136846_1226844_pt1 | contig 23013 bp, 21 predicted proteins | sample HopSoiMetagenom2_FD_96841 | JGI IMG/M metagenome (GOLD analysis project Ga0136846, IMG submission 96841) | Grasslands soil microbial communities from Hopland, California, USA - 2 Assembly 2016 (version 4) | ecosystem: Environmental > Terrestrial > Soil > Grasslands | place: USA: Hopland... | reverse complement strand
TTTATAGGCCAGCCCGGTTATGTTTTTCGACAATGTATTGGGAATGTCAAAGGGAATGGGGTCGATGGCTATCGGGTCATTGCCCTTACGTCGGGCATAGGCGTAGTTGTGGTTGATACTGAAGCTATGGTTCCTGTTCAACTCATGACTCAGGTTAACGGAGGCCAGCGCATTGCGGTCGTTAAAGCGGAATTTTGTTTTGTAATAAGAGATCTCGCCTGAGTTGCTGCCAAATGTTTTCACCGTATAATTCCCGAACCAGTCATACAGGCGCGAACTGGTATCGGTAATACCCGATCTTACAAAGCTCATATTGGCGTTAGCCGTTACAGTGAGCCCGGGAAGAAAGAAATTTTCTTTCTTGTATTTGAAAGTAGGAATGAGCGACTGGCTGGTGTTGAATACCTGGCCTGACACGAGGTCCATATTCATCCCGGTTTGCACTTCCTTTCTGTTTTCCGAAACAATTAACCCGAACAACAATTTGTCGGCAAATTTCTTGTTTACAAACCCGGCTTCCACCTGACCCATCGATGAATGATAGGCATCGTGGAAGCGTTTTATTTTTATGGAATTACCATATATACCGGTTTGCGGATCGGGGATCTGTACATCGATCCTGTAATTGTTATCGCTGTAATTATAAAAACCATTAAGGTTGATGGTAAATCCCTTGCCGGTAGTATAACGGGAGTTTATGGAGGCGCGGTGTGTATTAAAGGAGCCGTAACTATACGAAGCATCCAGGTACTTTTTTATTTTCTGGTTGGTCACCACGTTTACTGCGCCGCCCAATGCATCGGACCCCAGGAACACGGGCACCACGCCTTTGTATACTTCTATTCTTTCGGCCATGTTCACGGGCAGATTGTTCAGAGACAGGGATGAACCGAAATTATCCATGGGCATGCCATCTAAAAAAAATTTCACCTGTTTACCGGTAAAACCATTGAGGGAAAAAGAATAGTTGGAACCCAGGCCGCCTTCTTCCCTGACCTTTACGCCGGTAGTGCGGTTAAGCACCTGGTTAATGTCTCTTGTGGTGTTATGCAGGCGGGTGGCATCGATGGTGGTAACGGTATAGGCCTGTTCTTTTGTTGCGCGCAGATCGCTTTTACCGGTTACCACCACTTGCTTTAGTTGTTTATGGGTAGTTTTTAGCGTATCCTGCGCCATTGCAGGTACAACAATGCTACTACCCAGAAGCACCAATAATACAGATTTGTTCATAAACGTTTCGCGGGCTTTGCTTGGTTTTATCGCCGCGAAAGTACCTGTAGGTCAACTAAACGGGGAGCGCAATCAGGAAAACCATTTACGAAAACCGTAAAATCACGGGTTGTATGAACGGAAAAATTTATGTAAGGTCTTTTTACTACGTATTTATGCTTAGGGGTGTTTTAGGAATTTTGGCCAGATTATGATTAACGGTAACAGGAAACCGGATATCGGTTGATGGTTGACTTACCTTTACATTACCACAGACTAAACCTTCGATGTAATATGAGCAACACCGGTACGGCTAAAATTGCCCTTATCGACAGTCATCCTTTAATGCGCGAATGCATTTCCAGTTATTTAGCAGGTTTTGATTATTCAATAACCCTGCAGGTGGGAGATGGGAAGGAACTGATAGACCGGTTAACAAAGGAAAATGTTCCGGATGTATGCCTGCTTGAATTTAATGCGCGTAAAAAAACAGGATACGAAACAATAAAAATGTTGCGGTCTTCCTGTCCCCATATGAAGATCGTGATCTACTCCATGCAAACAGGGCCGGTTGAAAATAAAACGCCTTCAGGTGCTGATATTATCATACCCGATCAAACCTCCATTGAAGAATTTAAATCCACACTCGATAAACTTATACAACGGCAACCCTTTGTAGCGAGTTAGTTATATGTCGCTATCGCTTAGGTATGTTTCTTTTTCTTCTGATATTTATAAAGTAAAAGAGGGGTACGGATTGATACAAATCAGTTAACCGTTGATTAAAAACGGGACTCGCGTAAGTAAAAAGGGATTAGGGACTGAATTAATAGGTAGCGTGAGCATGGCTGATCTTATGATAGCCGGACTTCCGGTATCCCGAACTGCTAATCATTTCTCAAACCAATGAGATATTCATAAGAGAGTTAATCGTTTTCCAGGGGAGGTGGACATATGCTGGTTTTTCAATAATCATTTCCGGAAGGATATTCGCTGTTTTGGGGTTCTTGTAAGTTAGTAAATATTTCAATATGAATATTGAATAGCATATTATTTAATGTTGGCGTTAGATGGGTTTTGATCTTAGTCAACCAGGTACACACTCATCTGGGTATGTTACTAAAAAATGACGGGTTTCAATAAGTAGTTTTATGTATTGATATACATTGTCCTAACGCCCGCTGCATGCAATTGTTGATTGCGGTCAAATAATATATCCTGCACTGGAAGTACTGCGATCGAATTTCTATTTTTAAGCAGTATAATCCATAACCTATGAGTAAACAATTCTACACGAATTCAACTCTGCGTATACCATTATTGCTGCTTTTGCTGGGCATTGCGTATAATATACAGGCGCAAACGCTGAATAGCAGCAAATCTGTTGCAAATATAACTACCACCGGTGATGGCACTACTGCGTCACAGGGCGATGTACTACAGTATACCATCATTGTTACCAACCTGTCGGCATTGAATATTACCAGTGCTACGCTATTCGATAATATTCCGGCGGGTGTGTCGTATGTAATGGGGTCTACCACCATGAACGGGATCTCCGCAGCAGATGTAAGCGGCGCCATGCCGTTTGCGATAACCGGTGGATTAATAAATTCACCATCGTTTGGGGCTGGTATCCTGGCGCCTAACGTGAGCGCTACCATTACCTTCCGGATAAAAGTTACGGCTAATGGTGGCAGTATAAGTAATTATGCCACCCTGCAGGGTATTTATAATTTCATCAATTTTACCCAGGGCACCAATACTGTTTTTACTAACATTACGGCAGATGCCGCCTGTTCGGTTGTGTACCAGTGCACAACCATCGCGCCTGAAAATTCACCTGGTAATGGCTTTTATTACCGGTTTATAAAAACGCTCGATAAAAGCAATGGCGAAGGCGGACCCATTTTGTATGATGGGGAGAACGGCCCTTGTTTTGATGCCGTTTCCGGCGCCATCATTGCAAGTCGCCTCATGGATTATGTAGCTGCCATTGCCTATGACAAAACTACCAATCGCATTTACTTTGTAAATAATTACGCATCCAATCCCGCCCAGGACCTTTGTTATGTTGATCTGAATGCTTCCCCCGTTTGCGCCCGACAATTTACCGGCTACCCGCTTGAACCAAACGTGTCGTACAGCATTAACCGAATGGCCTTTGCTTCTGATGGCTATGGCTATGCAGTTACCTCACATGGCGACGACCTTATTTAATTTTCTGTAAGTACTGTTACCGGGTTACCGGTGATAACCCAATTGGGTCCGTTGATCAATGATGCTGTAAATGGCGCCAATGATGTGCTGGGGGAAACGGGCGGCGATCTCTTTGGGGATGGTTCCGGAAAATTATATTTGATAGCCAATAGCAGTAAACTGTACAAGATAAACCCGGCCACCCGGGTTACTACGTTTTTAGGAAGCATCAATCCTTCACCCGCCAGTAGTTCCAATTCAATTGCGATTGACCCGGCGGGGAATGTATACATTGGCGGTTCGTACCAGGATGTTTATAAAGTGAACCTGGCTACCATGGGGGGCTCTTCTATAACCGGCGGCGCTACCAGTAATGTATGGACCAGCGGCGATTTTACCAGTTGTGGATTCCCGGTGTTATCGCCGGCTTTGATCGCTAATAAAACGTATCGCAATACGCGTGGGGTGCCGTTTGTAGTGGGCGGCGATACGGTGGAATACTCCATTGAAGTGACCAATAACGGTAATATAAATGCGTCTGGCGTTAAATTATTTGATTCTGTTCCATCTGCTACTGTTTACATTCCTAATTCAACAGCTATGAATGGTGTGGCCGTGGCAGATGTGAGTGGCGGTATGCCTTTTGCGATAACCGGTGGACAGTTTATAAATTCAACCGGTGAACAAAGCGGGATTGTTAAACCGGGTACCGGCAATAAAATAGTGGTGACCTTTAAGGCAAAGGCAAATGCAGACATGTACGTGTGTAACCAGTCGCGGATCACGTTGCTGGATGGGGATGGCAATACCATCTTTGTTAATTCCGACGATCCTGCCCAACCTGGCAGTCAGAATGCCACCTGTTTTTATACCAGTGGCGTACTGGCTGTAAACAGTTTAAACTTCAGGGGCAGTCTTGTCAATAATCAATCGCTGTTGAAATGGTCGTTGCAGGAAAATGAGAATATTGCCTGCTATGAGCTGGAATATGCCGATGTGCCCGATCATTTTAAAACAACCGGTAAAATAACGGCCCGGCATGAAGGAAATAAGCTGAGCGATTATCAGTTTCCTGATAAAGTAAATACCACTGCAGACAACCGGTTTTACCGGTTAAAGATCGTGCAGCAGAATGGCCGTTATACTTATTCCGGTATTATTTTCCTGAGTTTTAAAGAGGTAGGTATGCAGGTATATCCCAATCCATTCCATAAAGAAATAAATGTGCAGCTGCAGTTAAAAACTGCCGAACTGGTAAAATTCAGACTGATTGATTTTTATGGAAAGGAAGTGTATGCGTCTGCACAATCCTTTACTACCGGTTATCAGTCCGTTAGTTTGACCATGCCTGCTGGTTGCCGGCCGGGCATGTATGTACTGGAAGTGTCGGACGCCAAAGGCCGGTTATTACAACAAAAACTGTTGAAAAAATAAAGCAGCCCCGTTGAATACGGGACTGCTTATCCCGTTTTGTTTGAACCATTGTCCCCGGATGGTCGGGGCTCCTCCAATGTGCGTTTCAGATTAAACGCTTGACTTTCTGATTAACCTCTGAAAAACCTACTTGTGCTACCTACTTATTTTACGGTTAAGGATTGGGGTTTTACTAAAGTTAAATAAAATAAAGCATACAGCAGATAGCTAATAAATACAATGTGTAAGCGCTTGTTGTGTTTTGTGTTGGTGGAGGTTGTAGAGGTATTATTGGTGCCGGGAGTAATTTGTGAAAGGCAAAGGGCAGAGGCAAAGGGCCGCGACGCGGCCAGGGCAAGTATGGAATAATTAGGCGCTAATTTTTCAACCTCTATCAACCCTATCAACTATATTGACTCTATCAACTTGCCTCCTGGTCAACTCGTCAACTCATCAACTCATCAACTCGTCAACTGGTCAACTCGTCAACTGGTCAACTGGTCAACTGATCAACTTTCTTCTGTATCGTCGCTTTATCAGTGCTCGTTTTGGCTAAAGAAAGCGCCTTTTCAAAATGAAGTCTGGCCTTAACATTATCTATCCCCTTATATAATTCTCCTAACAACGTATAATAAAAATGATTGCTGGTGAGCTGGAGCTTTTCCGCTTCAATAATGGCTTCCTGTTTGCCATTGGCTTTTGAGAGGGCAAAGGTGCGGTTGAGGGCGGCAATGGGAGAATATTCAATCCGTAATAACCGGTTATACAGTTGTAAAACGGTTTCCCATTTTTCATGGGTATCGTCTTTTTGCGTGCTCCAGTAAGCAATGGCTGCTTCGAGGTGGTATTTAGATAACTGATTGCCGGTGGCGGAACAGTTCAGGAAATAACTGCCCTTGCTGATGAGGTCTGCATCCCACAGGCTGGTATCCTGCTCATCATATAAAATAAGCTCGCCCTGTTCGTTTATCCGTGCTTCAAACCGGGAGGCATGAAAACACATGAGCGATAACAAGGCATTTACCGGTGGTTTGTTGGTGTGTTTGTTTTCAACCAGCATGTTGCAGAGCCGCATAGCTTCAAAACATAGTTCCTTACGCAGGGTTTTATTATTACTGATGGAATAATACCCTTCGCTGAACAATAAGTAAATAGTAGCGAGAACGGAATGGAGCCGCTCGTCTATTTCTGTAATACCTGGTAATTCAATGGGAATATTTTCTTCGCGTAATTTTTCTTTTGCCCTGAACAGCCGTTTGTTGATGGTTTCTTTATTGGTTAAAAAAGCATCTGCGATTTCTTCTATGCCAAAACCACACAAAATGCGAAGTGACAATCCTATCTGCGCTTCAACTGCAATAGTGGGGTGACAAATGGCAAACATCATTTGCAGCTGGCTGTCGTTGATGTTTTGTGGTGACAGATCGATCTCATATTCGGGAATGGTTGCACTGTTTTCAGCAGTGGATGTGGCGGGGACGATCTTATTGGTAAAAGTAGCCTGTTGATGCAGGAAATTTTTGGCTTTGTTCTTTGCAACGGTATATAACCAGGCAACCGGGTTGGGTGGAATGCCTTTCAGACTCCAGGTTTGGGCGGCGAGCATAAAGGTGTCGCTGGCAATGTCCTCGGCTGTTTCTATTTCAACAAAGCCAAAGCGTTTGCAAAGTACGGCAATGATCTTGCGGTATTCGGTTCTGAATAAATGCGGTATTAATTCGGGTTGTTGCATAACAAAAAGCCAGGCAAATTAATCAGGAACCCGAATGTCCAGATGAATCGGGACATTCGGGGTTATTGACTGATCGTTATTTATGTACGCCATCCCCTTTGGCAATCTTTCTAACTTCCACACTGTTGCCATCGCCTTGTAAAACCGGGCAGCCTTTTGCAAATTCAACTGCTTCCTCTATCGAACCGGCTTTTACAACTATGTATCCGCCAATGGTTTCTTTAATTTCACCAAACGGGCCATCGGTAACAACGCCCTGGTGCCACACTACTTTACTATCATCAAATGGCAAGCCGTTGCCTTCAACAAATTTTCCCTGTGCAGAAATGCCACCGATCCAATCCATGGTCTGTTTCATCCAGATCTGTATTTGTTCCGGTGAAGCAATTTTTGTCCCGTCCTGGTGCCTGAAGATCAACATGTATTCATCCATGATTTTTGATTTTAAGTTATTGAATATAAATTATTATACCCTTACTACAATCAGGGTTGCACCAATTGGACGGGTTGATAGAAATTTTTTTTGGCAATCGTGAACCGGCAGAAACTCAGGAACTTACTATCACCCGAAAGCCACTCATGTATTCTAATTTTTCAGGTGCAGGATATAGTGTACCTTATAAGAACTAAAATACTAAGCTATGAGAAAAGCAGCGTTAGCCAGCCTGGTGTTCGTTGCCTGTGGGTTTGCAACGAATGCCCAACTCTCCATTTCACCCAGAGTGGGTATTGAACAAGCTTTTAACTGTGTGAAGTACAATAACACGTCCTGTATTAATCCAATTTCACCAAACATCTCCCCGCAGATAAGTGTGCGGGCCGATTATCTCTTCAACAAGGTCCATGGCCCATTTGTAGGTATTGCAAGCAACCGTTCCCTTGTAACTTATGAATTTACCAATCCTGAAACCGGCGACAAAGAATTTACCGCTGACCAGGGCAACTGGAAACTTCGGTTAGAAGCCGGCTATCAGGTAAGCAGCAAACCCATTTCATTGGGAAAAACAGCCAAACAACCAGCAACAACCACTGCTAATTTAAGTCCCTGCGCCGCGGCGCGCATGCGGCAGGCAATGGCGACAGTACCGCAAAAACCGGTGATGAACCTGCGCATCCAACCGTATGCGGGAATGGCGTTTGTGCCCAAACCTGAACAGGCTATTACCACCGCAGTGAAGTCTGGGGAAACAGTTTACCAGTATAATGCGGGTGACTGGACATCGGCTTTTATTACCGGGATTAACCTGGCATTTGCCAAAGGCAGCGTGAATAAGTATGTGATAGGAATTCAATACCTTAAAGGCATTGGCAATATGAATACAGAAACACTGAACACGCCAACGGAGAATAAACTGGTTATTACGCAATTATCATCTTCTTCAGCTGCCTGGAATATCAACGTGGGTATTCCGCTTTCATTTAGTAAGAACAAACAATCAGTTGCAGCGATATCAAAAGTGGTAGCGCCTGCCAAAGCCGAAACACCCGCTAAAGTAGAAACGCCAAAGATTACCGAAACAACACCGGTTAAGAAGTCATGCGGTTATTATAGAAGCAGGTGTTCACACTGGGACTAACTGTCTGAACCGGGATTATTAATTCCGCTTCCAACCTATAAGAACAACGCCAATAATTACAAATAAAGTACCTACGATCTGTGCGGTGAAGATCTTTTCGCCCAGGATAAAGTGTGCCTGAATGATGGTAGAAACCGGACCAACAGCCGAAATAATGGCTACGTTGTTGGAGCCGATCTTTTTCATTCCGGTCGACATCATAAACGTGGGCAATACCGTAGCTATAGTAGCGAGTAAAATACCGTACCAGATAATGGGTGTACCGCCTTGTTCCAGGTCGTGCAAGCCGCCGCCGTTTAATGCAAAATGCGTAAACACGCCGGCGGTAGAAGCCAGCATGGCATAAGCGGTAAAACGGGTAACACCAACAGTGGGAATCATGCGGCCGCTGCCAACGATATAAACGCTATAGGTAATAGAACATAAAAAGATGAGAAAACTGCCCCAGAAAAAATGGGGGTTCGAGGTGTCGATGTGTAATTCGCCCAAATAAGCGATGCCGATGCCCGTATAGGTAAGCAACAGGGCTATTTTTTGGGTGCTTACTACAGGTTGTTTAAAAATAAAAGCATTGATGAGCACGGCGAAGGTGGGATACAAAAAAAGGATCAATCGCTCCAGACCGGCAGTAACATACTGCAAGCCTATAAAATCAGAAAGGCTGCTGAGGTAATAGCCAAATAAACCAAGCCCAATAACACCCAGCCATTGACGGGCGGTGAGGGCCGCCAGCTTTTCTTTCCGGGCAAACCATACGGCTGCCAGATAAAAGGGAAGGGAAAAAGTCATGCGCAGCATCAGCAGGGTGAGGGCATCCATATGGGTGTGCGCAAAGGCTACTTTTACAATAATGGCTTTTGTTGAAAACAAAATGGAGCCTATAATGGTAATGAGGAATCCCGCCAGTGAAACAGTATGATTTTTCCCTTCCAAATATTAAATCTTAAACAGATACATTAAAATCTCTCAGCGCATCATTCAAACTTGTTTTCAGGTCAGTGCTTGGTTTACGCTGACCAATGATGAGTGCGCAACTTACATGGTATTCGCCCGCAGGGAATTTTTTAGCATAGGTGCCTGGAATTACCACGCTGCGTGCCGGTACCCGTCCCTTGTATTCAACCGGCGTATCGCCGCTAACATCGATGATCTTGGTGCTTTGTGTTAATACCACGTTGGCGCCCAGTACGGCCTCTTTTTCAACTACAACGCCTTCTACCACAATACAACGGCTGCCAATGAAACAACCATCCTCCACAATAACAGGAGTAGCCTGCAAAGGTTCAAGCACGCCGCCGATGCCTACACCGCCGCTCAAATGCACGCCTTTGCCAATCTGGGCGCAGCTGCCTACAGTAGCCCAGGTGTCAACCATGGTGCCTTCGTCAACGTAAGCGCCGATATTTACATAAGAGGGCATCAATACCACGTTTTTGGCCACATAGGCGCCATAACGCGCTACGGCATGGGGAACAGCACGTACGCCCAGCTCTTTATAATTTTTCTTCAGCAGCATTTTGTCATAGAACTCAAAAGGCTCCATGGTCCAGGTTTGCATAGGCTGAATGCCGAAATACATCAGAATAGCCTGTTTTACCCACTCATTCACTGCCCATTTGCCATCTGTGGGCGCGGCCACACGCAAACGGCCCTTGTCAACTTCTTCAATAACAGCTTTTACCGCATCGGTATATTTTTTTTCTTTTAATAACTCGCGGTTGCTCCAGGCTTCGAGTATCAGGTCTTGCATTACTTTAAATTTTTGCAAACATACAGTACAGATCATTAATCAGTTGTAAAACCCCGGGCTTTTTAGTGGTTTTTCAGGAAAAGGCATTTTGACCCTACATTTGCACCATGGATTTTGCACACGACGTTGATCATTGTTTAAAAGTATTGCAGGGTGGGGGATTGATCCTTTACCCAACCGATACCATCTGGGGCATTGGCTGCGACGCCACCAATGCAACGGCTGTTAACCGCATCTTTAACCTGAAACAGCGCCCGGAGGCAAAAAGTATGATCATTTTGCTGGCCGATGTAAAGGAGCTGATGCAATATGTGGCGCATATCGACCTGCAGGTGTTCGATTACCTGGCCAAGGTCAAAAAGCCCACCACGGTCATTTACGAGGGCGCCATCGGACTGGCCGATAATGTGATCAATGCCGATGGTACAGTGGCCATTCGGATTGTAAAAGATAATTTTTGCAAACATTTGATCAAGCGGTTCCGTAAACCCATTGTATCCACCTCCGCCAATATATCGGGTGATCCCGCGCCGGCTATTTTTCACGATATTTCACCGGCGATCTGGCAAGGGGTTGATTACATTGTGCAACACCGCCAAAAAGAAACGACTGCACACGCCGCCTCATCAATTATCAAATGGAATAAAGACGGTTCAGTAACCGTTATCAGAGAGTAAATCAGCAACAGTCAATGAAATTTCTTGTAATACAAACCGCCTTTATTGGTGACGTGGTACTGGCAACGGGCATCGTGGAAAAACTACACCGGTTTTTTCCCGATGCGCAAATTGATTTTCTGGTAAGAAAAGGCAATGAAGGCCTGTTGCAAAACCATCCCTATCTGCACGAAGTGCTGATCTGGGATAAAAAGAACGGCAAGCTGAAAAATTTGTGGAAGCTGTTAAGGCTGATCCGTAAACGCCGCTATGATAAAGTAATAAACATCCAGCGTTTTGCCGCTACCGGTATACTCACTGCTTTTTCCGGCGCCAGACAAAAGATCGGGTTCGATAAAAACCCGTTAAGCTGGCTGTTCGATAAAAAAATAAAACATGTTATCAGTGACGTGGATCATCCCATTCACGAAGTTGACCGCAATAATGAATTGATCAGGGAATTTACCAATGAGGAAGTGGTGAATCCGCATTTGTATCCATCTGCGCAGGATACTGCCATGGTGCAACAATACAGGAAGCTTCCTTATATCACCATTTCACCCGCATCGGTTTGGTTCACCAAACAATTCCCGAAAGATAAATGGATCAGCTTTGCTGCAGCCGTACCTGCAAATTATACCATTTATTTACTGGGTGCGCCTGGTGATGCAGCGTTGGGGGAAGAGATCCGTACAGCGGAGATACCAGCCACCGTCGTGAACCTGTGCGGCCAGCTTAGTTTTTTACAATCGGCTGCTTTGATGAAAGACGCCGCCATGAATTATGTAAACGACTCGGCGCCCATGCATTTTGCTTCGTCGGTTAATGCGCCGGTAACGGCGGTATATTGTTCAACCCTGCCTTCATTCGGGTTTGGCCCATTATCAGACAAGCGTTTTATTGTAGAAGTGCAGGAGCCGTTATCGTGCCGTCCATGCGGCTTACACGGCCGGCCCGCGTGTCCGCTGGGGCATTTCAAATGTGCTTATGGGATAACCAATGCGCAACTGCTGAATAGTTTATAGTTTATTGCCCGAAACATTAATACATTTGTTGTTTGATGGATATAAAGTGCAACGATAAGGAACTGTTTGTTTTTAAAAAGATAGCGCATGCTGCTGAAGAGCTGCGAATGCCCACCTATGTAATTGGTGGTTTTGTGCGCGATAAATTGTTGGGCCGCCCCACCAAGGATGCCGATATTGTTTGTGTGGGTGATGGTATTCAGCTGGCGCATAAAGTGGCAGAACGGTTCCAACCCAAACCATCGGTTTCTTTCTTCAAGAATTTTGGCACCGCCCAAATAAAGCTGAAGCATTTTTATGAAGATGAACCCGGGGCTGTCGCCCATAAACATCTTATTGAAGAAGGAAATGGGCAGGATGTACTGATTGTTACCAGCGAAGAGTCTCCTGAAGAACAGGTGCACGAAAGGTCAGCCCTTGAAATAGAGTTTGTAGGCGCGCGTAAAGAGAGTTACCGCTATCATAGCCGCAATCCCGAAGTAGTGCCGGGCACGTTAAAAGATGACCAGGACAGAAGGGATTTTACCATCAATGCCATGGCCATTTCCCTGAACGCAGATGATTATGGCAAACTCATCGATCCGTTTAATGGCGTGCTCGATCTGGAACGCAAGATCATTCAAACACCACTCGATCCCGGTCAAACTTTCAGCGACGATCCGTTGCGTATGATGCGGGCCGTTCGGTTCGCCTCGCAATTGAATTTTACCATTGCACCGGTCACTTTTCAAAGCATCAAAGACCAGGCAGACCGCATTCGCATTATTTCGCAGGAGCGTATTACCGAAGAACTGAATAAGATCCTGTTAAGCGCCAAACCTTCAGTTGGGCTCGATCTGTTGTACCAAAGCGGGTTGTTGCATATAATTCTTCCTCAACTGGTTGACCTGACCGGTGCAGAATATATAGATGGCCTGGGCCATAAAGATAATTTTTACCATACCTTACAGGTAGTGGATAATATTTCCAGGCACACCAATGACCTGTGGCTGCGTTGGGCTGCTTTGCTGCATGATATTGCTAAGCCTGCTACCAAAAAGTTTGAAAAAGGCCATGGATGGACTTTTCATGGACATGAAGTAGTGGGCGGCAGAATGGTGCCCCGCCTGTTTACCAAATTAAAGCTGCCGCAAAATGAAAAAATGCGTTTTGTAAAAAAACTGGTAGAATTGCATTTGCGGCCGATCAGTCTTACCAAAGAAAATATCACCGATTCAGCCATCCGCAGATTGCTGTTCGATGCAGGTGACGATATAGATGCGTTGATGATGTTGTGTGAAGCTGACATCACTTCAAAGAACAAACAAAAAGTGATCCGCTACCTGGAGAATTTTGAGCTGGTGCGCCAGCGATTGAAGGAGGTAGAAGCAAAAGACCGCATCCGCAACTGGCAACCACCCATCACCGGTGAAATAATAATGGACATATTCGGGCTTTCCCCCTGTAAAATAGTGGGCGATCTGAAAAACTGCATCCGTGAAGCTATTCTGGACGGTGAAATAGATAACTCTTACGACGCTGCATACGATTTTATGATGAAAAAAGCAACAGAAATGGGTTTGCAGATTGTCAGGAATGCGCCTTAAATTGCATACTTTGATAGTTGGGGAATTGTCTTATTTTTGACCGGGGCAAGGGATTGACTGGCACGATTATAGAGAATTACATTTCGGATAAACACAGTATTCAGCAATAAGTTCAATAAATCAGAAACAAGTAACCTGAAATTTCAAGTATGGCTGTTTTAAAATTCAGAATATATTTTGAAGAAGATGACAGTATCTACCGCGATGTTGCCATAAAGCACACACAAACTTTTTTGCAACTGCAGCAGGTGATACTGAAAGCCTACGAGTTTGATAACAAACATCAGGCTACTTTTTACCGTAGTAATGATAACTGGCAACGGGGACGCGAGATCAGTCTGGCCCAATACGACAAGCCTTACAAGGTGGCGCCATTGCTGATGGAAAACACCGCTATCGGTACTGAGATCAAAGATCCCAACCAGAAATTTATATACGTGTACGATTTTGTGAAGAACTGGACGTTTTTGGTAGAGCTGATCGGCGTATCAAAAGAAGAAAGCAGCAAGATCGACTATCCCGCTATGATAAAATCAGAAGGGATCGCTCCGTCGCAATATGGCACCAAAGGCATTGCCGGCGACAAGCTCACCGAAATGGAAGAAAAATACGATCTGAAAGCCGGTACCGAAGGTTTTGGTACCGAAGGTGGTGATAGTGACGACGAAGAAGACCTGGAAGAAAAGGGTGAAGAAGCCGAAGAAGGCCAGGACGACGAAGCATAATCAATAGGCAATAGACAATAAGCAATAGGCAAAAGTTCGCGAATTATAGGAAGCTCGAAAATCGGCAACCCTTGCCAATTGCATATTGCCAATTTGTTTTGGGTTCTCTACAAGCTCAGGCAAATAACATGAATAATAAAACTTGTGTAATTCTAGCCGGGCCCACGGCCGTGGGCAAAACGGCTGCCGCTATTGAAGTAGCCCGCCATTTTAATACAGAGATCATATCTGCCGACTCCCGGCAATGTTTTAAGGAAATGGATATTGGCGTTGCCAAACCTTCTCCGGAAGAACTGAAACAGGTACACCACTATTTTATCAGCACCCATAGTATTCACGACAACGTAAATGCCGCTGTATTTGAACAATACGCTTTAAACGCCATTGATAAAATATTTCAGCAGCACAATGTGGCCGTTGTTACCGGTGGCACTGGTTTGTATATAAAAGCATTTTGTGAGGGGCTCGATGATATGCCGCCTTTATCGCCCGAAATCCGCACGGGCATTCAGGAACAATATCAGCAAAACGGGCTTGCCTGGTTGCAACAACAGGTACAGGAACAGGACCCCTTGTTTTATTCAACGGGAGAAATACAAAACCCCCAGCGATTGATGCGGGCGCTGGAAGTTAAACAGGCCACGGGCCAGTCTATACGTACCTTTCAGCAACAAAAAAAAGTTACCCGTCCTTTCAACATAATCAAACTGGGACTTGAATTGCCCAAACCCGAATTGCATGCACGTATCAATGCGCGGGTAGATGGTATGATAAAGCAGGGCTTAAAAGAGGAGGCTGAAAAGTTGTATCCGTTCAGCCAGTGCAACGCCTTGCAAACTGTAGGCTATAAAGAATTCTTTGATTACTTCGGTGGAGAAGAAGGCGACCCGGTTGAGAAAATTAAAGTGAATACCAGGCATTATGCGAAACGCCAGATGACGTGGTTCAGGAAGGATACCGCCATACAGTGGTTCACTCCCCATGCAGTAAGCGAAATTATTGATACTATTGAAAGGTCAACAGCGTTGACCCGTTAATAAATGACTTAAAAACAGATCCCGCCTCAGCTAAGCTGAGATATTCCGATAACGCAGTAATGTAAGTGGTCTGCAGAGAATTACTCTTTTAAAAAACCTTGAATCCAAGGGTCAGCAGAATTTGCCCGATCTGGCTTTTAACATCAGCGTAAACGTTTTGTTGTGGTGGTGGTAACCGGTAAGGGAAATTGGAATCAGTGGTTAGGCTATGTACGTATGTAAGATCGATGAATATGCCTTTATTGCGATAGCCCAAACCAGCGCTTACATTTGTTTTTCCTGCTTTTACGGGATTGTTTTCATACGGATTGCCATAGTGAGCAAAACCCAAACGGCCCATAATGGTATTGAATTTTATTTCCATGCCAAACCGGAAATTGAGGGCACTTTTGTACAGTTGCTTAACGGTTGAGTTCACCTGGCTGTAATATGAATTATCATCACTTTCTTCTGCCGCACTAAAACGCGAAGATCCATAGGTTACATATTCAATATCAGCTGTAATAAATCCGCGTTGCTGGGAAACATCTTCCACTCCGTTAATTATATACGCACCACTTACCATGAATTTCCAGGGTGATGAAAAGTCGTATTTACTAACGGGCGTTTCAGCGTAGTAATCGGAAGTAACGGAATCAACAGGGAAACCACTGATCAGTTTTTCATGGTCCGTTACCATTTTACTGGTTACGTTATCTTTCAAACCGTAAATAGTAGGGGTATGAACGGCCAATCCAATTCTCAGTGGCTCTATGGGTTTAAAAATGGCGCCCAGTTTTAAATTTATACCAGCACCGGTAGTGGTAAGCTTTTCTTCATACCGGTAGTAATTGAAATTGTTGTTGTCATCATTGGTAGGGTCCGACTCCTTGTATTCTGTACGGCGTTCATACTTTACAATGGGAATACCAATGCTGCCGCCCAAATAGAATTTGTCTTGCAGATTACCCGCAAAACCGACTGCAATTTCGGTAATGCCGCCTTTGGTTGAGATCCTGTTCTCCTGATTGATGGAATTAAGGTATTCAGGTCTGCCCACTATCTGCTTTATGCCGCCAATGGTAGCTGTATCTATTAAGTAGGTATAAATAGCCATTTTAGTAGGCAGTGACAGTTTATCAGAACCATAAGTGTCGTTGAGATTTACGCCCGATTTGGAAAACTCATCTGCGTACACTTCAGAACCAGAGCTGTAATCGTTATTTCCCTTGTAGTAAATATTGTTATTGAAGTTGGCTGCCCGGTTAACAGCAATGCTGAAGGCCTTACTAACCCATTGCCGGCCCGGATCGGAGGTAGCCGATACAAAACCGGTAGTGCTCATATTGAACCGGTTTACATTGTTACTACGCACACCTGATCCGCGATAGTCGCCATCGCTGTGTCCAATGGTAAAACCCGGTGTAAGAACTATTTCACTCACTTTAAAAAAGCCTAAACCGGCCGGGTTTACGAATGTTGACGTTATTTCACCGCCTAGTGAACCTATAGCGCCGCCTATTGCCTGGCTACGGGCCGTTCCGGATGGTACATTCCAACTCATTCGTATTACATCTTCGGGTAACTGTGACATTGCCTGCGAGCCAATCAAAGTAAGAAAAGCTATCGAAAGGGTGTACTTCATGGTGCGTTATTATAAAATCGGAAAACGGCAGAGGGCAGAAGGCAAAGGGCAGAGATAGCCCTATTCTCTATTATAACTGCCAGTTTTCACACTTACTAATAGAAAAAGCGATTTAGTCTGTAGTAAAAGATCACACTACAGTTATTATTAGCAATACTGATTTTCTGTTTTTAATGCTTTCATTTTGCAAGGACCTTTGGCAATAGCGGAGGGTCAATCTCTGCCTTCTGCCCTTTGTCCTCTGCCTCGTCCGCCGAAGCTTTAGCGTAGGCGGGCTTTCTAGTGAGCCCGGCTTGGTCTGCTACCACCGCCCGTGCTGCCACCACCACCACTGCCGCCGCCATATGAACCACCAGAAGAAGGTGAGTAAGTTCTTACCGGTGCTGATGGCGTATAAGTAGGGGAAGAGGAACGCTGGGTAGGCGAGTAATAGCTGTCATTGCTCCTGCGCAGTCCACCAGATGTATTACCATTGTTATTGCTGGTATTATACCGTCCATTCTGGTTTGTATAAATGGGTCTGTTGGTGCTTGTGTTGCGGATATTATAATTCCCATTGGTATAGCTGCTCATGTTGAAATTACGTACTGCTCTATACGCCACGGGGTTGCCTTTAGCGCCACCTACAATTATGCCGCCGGCATAGGGATTATAGTAGCTGTTCCAGTAGTAGTAACTGTTAAAGTAGGGGTTGAATGCGTTAATTGCCCAGGGATTGTAATAACCATACGCATAAGGCATTCCAATTCCGTAACCGCCGTAAAATCCACTACCATAGCCGCCATAAAATGAAGACCCATAGAAGGAGGAATAGGGCGTATATGGGCTATAGGCTCCGTAATAACCACCATTGTATTGCCAGTCGTTATAGCTGTCGAACGTGTTCCACCGGCTTCCATATTGCCGCATCCGAAGGTAATTGTCGTCGGGGTTTGTGTTTGTATTATTATCGTAACGGCCATAGTCGCTGTTGCCCTTTCTGGGATTGTTAACCGTCAGATAGGAATCGTCAGCAGAGTGGCCCGGTGAATAATATACATCATCCGGCGTTTGTCCGCTGCGGTAAACCGAGCAGCTTGATAAAGCGGCCATTGCCAGAATTACAGGGAGTATATTTAGGAACCTCATAGTAATGGTTTTAACGTTTTACAATGGTAAATGCTACTTTTGCGTTTTTCCCAATTAAAGGTACAATAAAAAGCCAGTAATTTATTGTAAGCCGAATGTTAAAGTTTATCGATAAAAGGCTTGATAATGAGGACCATAAACAAATAAAACATGAGCAAAGAGATCACCAGCCGGAGCACAGACTATTCGCAATGGTACAACGACCTGGTTATTAAAGGCAGCCTGGCCGATTATTCGGCTGTAAGAGGCTGTATGGTAATAAAACCTTATGGGTTTTCCCTGTGGGAGAATATGCGCGATACCCTTGATAAAATGTTCAAGGATACCGGCCATGTGAACGCCTATTTTCCGCTGTTCGTTCCCAAAAGCCTGTTTGAAGCCGAGGAAAAGAACGCCGAAGGGTTTGCCAAAGAGTGTGCGGTGGTAACGCATTACCGGTTAAAGGCTGATCCTTCCAAAAAGGGCGCTCTGATGGTTGATCCCGAAGCCAAACTGGAAGAAGAGCTGGTGGTTCGCCCAACCAGTGAGGCCATCATCTGGAATACTTACAAAAACTGGATCCAGTCATATCGCGATCTGCCGCTGCTCATTAACCAATGGGCCAATGTGGTTCGCTGGGAAATGCGCACCCGTTTGTTTTTGCGCACCGCCGAATTCTTATGGCAGGAAGGGCATACCGCCCATGCCACCGCTAAAGAAGCCGTGGCAGAAACCGTTCAAATGCTGAACGTGTACGCCGATTTTGTGGAGAACTGGATGGCATTACCGGTTATTAAAGGGGTAAAAACAGAGAACGAACGTTTTGCCGGCGCCCTGGATACTTATTGCATCGAGGCCCTGATGCAGGATGGCAAAGCCCTGCAGGCCGGTACATCGCACTTTCTGGGACAGAATTTTGCCAAGGCATTTGATGTGAAGTTCTCTGATAAAGACAATAAACTCGATTACGTGTGGGCTACCAGCTGGGGTGTAAGCACCCGCCTGATTGGCGCCCTCGTAATGGCGCATAGTGATGATGATGGTTTGATCCTGCCACCAAGGATCGCGCCGCTGCAGGTAGTGATCGTTCCCATTTATAAAGGGGAAGAACAAAAAGCAAAAATCGACGAGAAGGTGCTGGAACTGGTAAAACAACTGAAGGCCCTGGGCGTACGCGTAAAATACGACGATAACGACAACAGCCGCCCCGGTTGGAAGTTTGCCGAATACGAAATGAAAGGGGTACCGGTTCGTGTTGCCCTGGGTTTACGCGACCTGGAAAACAATACGGTGGAACTGGCCCGTCGCGATACCAAGGAAAAACAAAGCGTTTCCATGGATGGATTGCCTGAGCGCATTGTACAATTGCTCGCTGAAATTCAGCAGGCCATTTACAACAAAGCTTTGGCATATCGCGATTCACACATCACAACGGTAAATTCCTGGGATGAATTTGTAAGCACCCTGAACGAAAAAGGCGGCTTTATTTCTGCTTTCTGGGATGGCACTTCTGAAACGGAAGATGCGATAAAAGAAAAAACAAAAGCTACCATTCGTTGTATTCCTTTGGATAACCCACAGGAAGAAGGCGTTTGTGTTTTCTCAGGCAAACCCGCCAAACAACGGGTACTGTTTGCACAGGCTTATTAATTGAATTCTTACTATAGCATTAAAGTCCCCCTCCCTGCCTCCTCCGCCAACTGGCGGAGAGGTTGGTGGGGGGCTTCGTTTATTTTCATATCTTGTTGTATCATCCCTAAAGGAATTCGTTAACCAAAAACGCAAAAAATGGAGCCCTACAATCAATCAGCTTCAGTACCCAATGAAAATTTGTTTGAACTGCAGGTCGATCAGCAAAGCATCGGCTACCTGAGTGAAACTGCCCGTTGGGCTAAGTTTTTATCTATTGTGGGATTTGTGGTGTGTGGGTTCATAGTAATTTTTGCCCTGTTTTTCGGCAGTATCATGTCTGTCATCAGCAAGATGGGCAGCGGTAGTGATTCATTCAGTAGCAGCACCCTGGCAATTGGCAACTATGCTTTTTCCATAGTGTATATAATAATCGCTTTACTATACTTCTTCCCCTGTTTGTACCTGTTTAATTTTTCATCGAAAATGCAAACGGCCCTGCGTAATAACGATCAAATAAACCTGAATGCAGCCTTGGGTAACCTCAAAAGCTGTTTCAAGTTTGTGGGTATCCTTACTATTGTTGTTTTGTCGTTTTACCTGCTGGGAACTATCGTAGTGGTGTCGGTAGCATCATTGATGAGGTAGGGCAATACCTACGAACTACAGCTTCTTAATTAGCAGAATAATAGTTATAATCCTTCAGCAATGTTTGTAAGAACTCCAAACTGTCCTGGTCGCTGGTCATTTTTAGTTTTGATTGAATGCGATAGGCGATCTTGATCGACAGGTCGTAGTCGTTTCGCTTTTTCACGGTTTCAATGATATTTTTCAGCGTATTGATGTCGCGGTCGCTCAGCTGCATTACCTGGGGATAACGGGGTTGATAAGTTGATTCCACTTCGGTGAATACGGTATCCTGCCAGGAAGTACGTTTTTTAAGATCGATTAAAATGGTGCCGGCCACCAGGTCGCCCACGCGTTGCGATTTGGGCGTGGCAATAACGCAGATCAAACCGGCAAAAATAAACAACACCACCCACCAGGTAGAATAACCCGTGAGGGTTCCCGCGAATAATAAAATGGGAAAATCAATGATGCGGAATAACCAGCGAATGAGGTACTGGCTTATAGAAGGTTCGCCGCCCTGCATGGTCATCACTTTTATTTGCATCACCATTTTACCAACGCTCTGCCCGTTCATCATGATCTCGGAAACGAGGTGGTAAAAAATAAAAGGCAGCAGGTACAATACCACACCCCACATTTGCGAGTCCCAGTCCATGCTTACCAGTCCGTTCAGGAGCTTGGCGCCCAAATACAGGTAAGTGCCCTGGATGGTAACATCGATCAGCCAGGCAAAAAAACGCCGGTGAAAAGGGCTCAACGCAAATTCCACTTCTATATTAAATCCAGTATCTAATTTAACTAACAGCATATTATAAATGTTCCGGTTACAAGTTACAGCTTACAGCAGGAATTCCAAAGCGGACCCTGAAAACAGCAACCTGCATTAAATTTTCTCCCTTTTAGGGGGGAGAGGTATAAGAATTATCTGTTTACCAACGTTATAACGTTCAAAATTTTACTATTATATTTACTTGTGCCATTTAATTTGGGCCTGAATAGGTAGATTTGAAACAATAAAAAATACGTCTGAGTGAGAGAAGGACTATTTATAAAGAAAAATATCGATAAGTGGCGGAAGTATCAATATGAAGAAACCACCGATCCTGATGAAATGGCGCAACAGTTCACCGAACTGGTGAATGACCTCGGGTACTCCAAAACTTTTTACCCGCATAGCAAGGTAACCCAGTATCTGAACGACCTGGCCTCCCGTATTTACCTGAGCATTTACAGGAACAAACGGGAAGAAACCTCCCGCATTGGTCATTTTTTTAAAACGGAATTACCACTCACCGTTCGCAAGCACCACCGTGAAATATTGTATGCATTTCTCATATTCGTTGGTTTTGCAATTATGGCCGCCTTTTCGGCAGCCCATGACGAAACGTTTGTAAGAGGCGTATTGGGCGACGGGTATATTGAAATGACCGAGGCCAATATTTCCAAAGGCGATCCTTTTGGCGTATACCGGCATACAAAGGCTGTGAATATGTTCGCTTACATTGCACTGAATAATATCTATGTCTCATTCCGGGTTTTTGTATGGGGCCTGTTCCTGGGACTGGGCAGTGTTAAAGAATTGTTCACGAATGGCGTAATGGTAGGCGCTTTTCAATATTATTTTTTTGCGAAACACCTGGGCTGGTCCTCCGTGCTGGTTATCTGGTGCCATGGTACGCTGGAGATCTCCGCCATCATTTTGTCGGGCGCAGCCGGTTTAATAGTAGGCAATAGCATTTTATTCCCTGGTTCCCATAAAAGATTGCATTCACTGATGCAGGGGGCAAAAGACGGGTTGAAAATAATGATCGCGCTGGTACCAATACTACTGGTAGCAGCCTTTCTGGAGGGTTTTGTAACCCGGTATTCCTACTATTCCATGCCGCGTTTGATAAGCATATTGATCCTGGCGGCCTCATTTATTTTTATTATGTGGTATTTTGTATGGTATCCCATACAGGTACAACGTAAAACAAAAGCCGAAAAAGCAGTTGAATAAATTATTTGCCCTGTCAATGAATGTTGTTGCATCATACCGGTTGTTGATCCCCGCTGTAAAAACCCTCAGGTTAATAGCTTGTTTGGTTACGTTGCTGGCCTGTTCACCCTTGTTACAGGCACAAACCAATGAAGAAACTGATACAGCACTTATAGAACCGCCCGTGGCAGACACGGCTTATGATATTGGTACCAATACTATCGATACCAAAACAAGCACTACCAGGCTGCCTGAACCGCTTCAATACCGCGCCGTTCCCGATTCTACCGTGCGCCGGTATAAAAATCAAAAAGATTTCGAATATGCCAATGACCCGGCCTACTGGGACATTGAGCACGAACAGGAACTAAAACGTAAACGCGAACAGGAAGAAAGGGAGTGGGAGCGGAGGCAAAAAGAAGGAACGCAGGAAAAAAAAGGCTTCTGGGATCATTTCAACAATTTCTTCTCCAGTGATGCCACCCGCATTATTACCTATTTTGTACTGGGACTATTTTTCCTGTTTGTTATCTACCGCATTATGGTAGTGAACAAGCTGTCCCTGTTCTATACTTCCCAAAAAACAAAAGTGAGTGATGGCGGTGAGGAAGTTGATATCGAGGATGAAAATCTCGATGAAAAGGTCAGGAGAGCAGCGGAGGCCGGCGACCACCGCCAGGCCGTTCGGTTTATGTACCTGAAAACCCTGCAGCTGTTGAACGAAAGACAATGGATCAAATACCATGTAGATGCCACGAATTATGAGTATGTGCTTCAGATGAGCAAACATAAACTGGGCAACGACTTTAGTTTTTTAACCCGCATCTACGATTATGTGTGGTATGGCGAGTTTACCCTTACCCGGGAACAATTTGATATAGTGTATAATAATTTCAGCCACTTTTACAACGCCGTGTAATCTTGAAACTAATAATACGATATCGATCTTTACTATTACTGATGGCGTTTGTTGCGCTGGCAGCCGCTTGTGGCTCCGGTAGTAAAACCATGAACAAACGGGTAACGCTGTGGCGTACCGATAAAATACCCTACGGTACTTATTATGCGTATGAGAACCTGCGCCATCTATTTCCTAATTCCAACGTTGTTGTCAATAAAAGATCGCCCGACCGGTA
>Ga0136846_1214422_pt1 | contig 23021 bp, 24 predicted proteins | sample HopSoiMetagenom2_FD_96841 | JGI IMG/M metagenome (GOLD analysis project Ga0136846, IMG submission 96841) | Grasslands soil microbial communities from Hopland, California, USA - 2 Assembly 2016 (version 4) | ecosystem: Environmental > Terrestrial > Soil > Grasslands | place: USA: Hopland... | reverse complement strand
GGTGACGGCGGCAATGGCGGGGGGGGCGGCGGCGGAGGCAATGGCGCCAACGCCGTCACCGGGCCGCAGACGTAGCGGCGCCGGGATGGAATACAGGCTGCTCGGGCTCAGCGGCTGCGCGGTCTCCGCGCTGGCGCTCGGCACGCTGACCTTCGGCAACGAGACCAGCGAGGACGACGCGTTCGCCCAGCTCGACCGGTTCACCGCGGCGGGCGGGACGCTGATCGACACGGCCGACGTCTACGCGGACGGACGTTCCGAGCAGATCATCGGCCACTGGCTGGCCAGCCGGGCAGACGCCCGCGAGCGCGCGGTGATCGCCACCAAGGCGCGCTTCCCCACCGCCGATGACCCGAACGGGCACGGCCTGTCCCGGCGCCACCTGACGGCTGCCCTGGATGCGTCGCTGCGACGCCTCGGCACCGAGACCATCGACCTCTACCAGCTGCACGGCTGGGATCCGCTGACGCCGGTCGAGGAGACGCTGCGGTTCCTCGACGACGCCGCGCGGGCCGGCAAGATCGGCTATGCCGGCCTGTCGAACTTCCTCGGTTACCAGCTCCAGAAGTACGTCGACCTAGCCGGCGCGCACGGGCTGATCCGCCCGGTCACCGTGCAGCCGCAGTACAACCTGATGGCCCGCGCGGTCGAATGGGAGATCGTCCCGGTCTGCGAGGCCGAAGGGCTCGGCCTGCTGCCGTGGTCCCCGCTGGCCAGCGGCTGGCTGACCGGTAAGTACCGGCGCGGTGAGCCGCCGGGCGAGGGCACCCGGCTGTCCGACGAGATGGACCAGGGCATGCGGATCTGGAACGAGCGCGGGCACCTGGAGCGCAACTGGCAGATCCTGGACGCGGTCCGCAAGGTGGCGGAGGACCGCGGGGCCTCGATGTCGCAGGTGGCGATCGCCTGGGTGCTCGCGCGCCCGGCGGTGCGGTCGGTCATCCTCGGCGCCCGTACCCTGGCCCAGCTCGAGGACAACCTGGCAGCCGGCGAGCTGAGCCTGGCCGAGGACGAGACCCGGCTGCTCGACGCGGTCAGCGACCCGGGCGCGCCGGACTACCCGTACGGCGAACGCGGCCAGACCCACCGGAACCGCCGCATCTCCGGCGGCCGCTTCTAACCCAGCTGGCGGCGGACCTCGGCGGCGACCCGGGCCCCGTCGGCCTGGCCTGCCACCTGGGGGGTCAGCACCTTCATGACCTGCCCCATGCCCTTCATGCCGGTCGCGCCGGTCTCGGCGATCGCCGCGCTGACCAGTGCGGCCAGTTCGTCGTCGCCGAGCTGCGCGGGAAGGTAGTCCGCCAGCACGTCTCCCTCAGCCCGTTCGGCCGCGGCCTGCTCGTCGCGCCCGGCCGCCCCGAACGCCTCGGCCGCCTCCCGCCGCTTCTTTGCCTCGCGGGTGAGCACCTTCACGATCTCCTCGTCGCTGAGATCGCGGGCCGAGGTTCCTGCCACCTCCTCGGTGGTGATGGAGGTCAGTGCCATCCGCAGGGTGCGCATCCGCACCTGATCACGCGCCCGCATGGCGGTGTTCAGATCCGCGCGCAGCCGGTCCTTGAGTTCAGCCACAGGCTCCATCCTAGGAACTGGCCCGCCGCGCCGAGCCGTCAGAGGCATACCGGGCCTCATGGCACCATGGACCCGTGAGACTGCCAACCCTGATCCCGGTCACTGCCGCCCTCGGCGCGGCCGCAGTCGGCTACATGACGGTGATCGAGCGGAACTGGTTCGCCCTGCGCCGCTACGAGGTCCCGGTGCTGCCGCCGGGCATGGCGCCGCTGCGGGTGCTGCACATCTCCGACACGCATCTCACCCCCGGCCGCAAGCGGCTCATGTCCTGGATCCGGTCCCTCGACGACCTCGACCCCCATCTGGTCATCAACACGGGGGACTCCATCTCGCACCGGGAGGCGGTCCAGCCGCTGCTCGACGCCCTCGGGCCGCTGCTCGACCGGCCCGGCGCGTTCGTGCTCGGCTCCAACGACATGTACGCCCCCGAGCCGCACAACCCGGCGCGTTACCTCACCGGGGCCAGTTCCCACTGGCGCATCCGGAAAGGGCCCGACCTGCCCTGGGAGAAGCTCCGCGATGACCTGACCGCCGCGGGCTGGCTGGATCTCAGCAACCACCGCGGGCGGCTGACCGCGGGCGGCCGGGACATCGCCCTGGGCGGGGTACACGACTCGCACGTCAAGCTCGACCACTACGAGCAGATCGCCGGCCGGGCCGACCGGGCCGCTGACCTGCGTATCGGGGTCATGCATTCCCCCGAGCCGAGGCTGCTCGACCGGTTCGAGGCCGACGGTTACGACCTCCTGCTCGCCGGGCACACCCACGGCGGCCAGCTGCGCCTGCCCTTCTACGGCGCCCTGGTGACCAACTGCGGGATCGAACGGGAGCGGGTCCGCGGGCTGCACCGGCACCCTGTCGGCGGGCAGGCCTGGCTGCACATTTCGGCCGGCCTCGGCACGTCGCCGTGGGCGCCGGCCCGGTTCGCCTGCCGCCCGGAGGCCACCCTGCTCACCCTGGTTTCGCGCGATCCCGGCTAGGTTCCCCGGCCGGGCCAGGGACTTGTGCAGGCGTGCACGAGCAGGCCCGGCTGTCCGCTAGACTAACCAAGTCTCGTGCGGAACCGATGAGGTCCGCGCGGGCCGGGGTGTAGCGCAGCTTGGCAGCGCGCTTCGTTCGGGACGAAGAGGCCGGGAGTTCAAATCTCCCCACCCCGACCCTTTTATCGCAGGTCACCCGGTACTCGGTGACCCTTGCGTGGTGTCGCTGCAACTTCCGATGTCTGATCTTGGGAGCCAGCGGTCGACTGTCAGCTCAGCTGGCTTCCAGAACTCGCCTGTCAACGGGAGCGTAGATCCAGGCGACCGCAATGCGGTCGGCCACCGGCCCGCTGGTGTAGCCCACTGATCGGTTAGCTAGCGAGGGAAGCAGCCAGAGATGCTGAGGCCAGGGCCAAGTAGCCGACCGTGGTGATGACGTGGTGATGCTCGTGTGCCCGTAGGTGGGCCCCGATCGCTCCCAGGAAGAACAGCACCAGTCCGATTGCAGCCGCGGTGCCGATATAAGGGGTGCCGGCCAGGCCGAGCAGGAGACCCAGGGCGCCGGCGACCTTGAGGGTGCCGAGGGCCGGGAGCCAGGAGCTCGGAACCCCCACCCTGACTGAATTGGCCAGGGAAAAATTTGCATGGGTGAAGTCGGCGAGGGCGGCGCCAAGGTTGGCCCCGATGGCGGCCACCGTGATCACCACGCAGGCGACGTTGACAGACATGACCGATCCTTTCATCTCGCGACCACTAGATGCTCGCTGCCACTGCGGATCCCCGGCAGTGGTCCCGACCGGGGATCCGCTGGGCACCGGTCAGGACGCGACCGCGTGAACGGCGTTAAGGATGGATGCGGCCACGACTTCGGGCTGGGAGACGCTGAGGGCGTGGGACGCCCCGGGAACCTCGCGCACATCCTTGGCCCCGGCCCGGTTGGCCATGAATCGGTGCAGCGTGACCGGGATGTTGAGGTCCTGATCGCTGAACACGAACCACGACGGAATCGTCTTCCAGGCCGGTGTTTCGGTCGGCAGTTCCGCGGTGAGGGCAACCTGGGTAACCGGGCGCTGAGTTGCGCTCATGACCGCGGCCTGATCTTGCGGTATGTCGGCGGCGAACTGGTGGTGGAAGTCGTCCGGACGGATGACGAACTCGGTGCCGCCGGTCCTGACCGGGTAGGCATCGAGCGCCTGGGCGAGTGTGCTCCCGGGGAACTTACCCGACAGGTCGAACGCGGACTCACCGTGCTCGGGTGCGAACCCGCAGACGTAGACCAGAGCGGCAACGTGGTCGTGGTCCGCGGCGGCTTCGGTGATCACCATGCCGCCGTAGGAGTGGCCGACCAAAATCACGGGCTCGTTGATTGTGGCGAGTACATCCCGCAGGTAGGCGGCGTCGCCGGGGATACTGCGCAGCGGATTGGCGACCGCGACGGCCCGCACGGCGTGCGACTGCAGCTCTTCGATGACGCCGTTCCAGCTGGCTGATTCGGCGAAGGCGCCGTGCACGAGAACGACGACAGGTTGCTGATTCATGAGTTCTGTCCCTTCGCCTGGTGGCGGTCAGCGGCTTCGGTGAGCTTGCGGTTTTGAGGTACGGGCCGTCGGCAAATTCGCGATAGCTGCCGGTGTCCTGGTCGGCGTCGGTCACCGGGCAGTACAGCGATTGGCGAACGAAGGCCACGTCGCCGCGCTGCCTGGCCAGGATGGCCAGGGCCGTGGCCATGTTGCCGCCGGCAGAGTCCCCGGCCACCGCCATGCGGGAGCCGCCGAGACCGGCTGGATTTCCGTGGCGGGGTGATCCACTGAGCCGTGGCGTAGGCCTGCTCGATGGCCGCTGCCTCCAGGACGTGTCTGTGCATGTCGCTGCCTTTCTGAGCTGGATGTCACCAGCCGAGACAGGAAGGCGGCGCAATCTGTGACAAGCGGACGGCAAGCTCATCGGGTCGGCAGCGTTGATCTTCACGGGCGATTCGGCTCAGGATGGAGTCAGGTGCCAGCCGCAGAACAAAGGACGGGCAACGGCTGATGGATCCAGCTCACAATGCCGGGCCGCTCGGCGTGGAAGATCTTGAGGACGCCACGGCGGTCTTCATGAACCTCCGGCCCCGCTTGTTCGGGATCGCTTACCGCATGCTCAGCAGCGCGACGGAGGCCGAAGATCTGGTCCAGGAGGTCTGGCTGCGGTGGCAGAGGTACGACCGCAGCACCGTGGACAACCCGGCCGCGTTCCTGGCTACCACGACGACCCGGCTGGCCCTCAACGCGCTCCAGTCGGCGCGGATGCGGCGCGAGACCTACATCGGGCCGTGGCTGCCTGAACCCGTCGACACCAGCGCCGACCCCTACCTCGGCGCCGAACGCGGTGAGGCGCTGGAATTCGCGGCCCTGTTGCTGATGGAGAAGCTCACACCTAATGAACGCGCCGCCTACGTGCTGCGGGAGGCGTTCGACTACCCCTACGGGCAGATCGCCGGCATCCTGCAGCTGAACGAGCCCGCGGTGCGGCAGCTGGTGAGCCGGGCCCGCAAGCACGTGACCGGTGATCGGCGTACGCCGGCGAGCGCGGCCGCGCAGCGGGAGCTGCTGACCTCGTTCATCGCGGCGGCCCGGGTGGGCGACATGTCCGCGCTCGAGCAGCTGTTCACGCCGGACGTGACCAGCCTGTCCGACGGCAACGGCGCAACCCGCGTCTCTCGCCGGCCGGTGGTGGGCATCGTCCGCGTGGCCAAGTACATAACCGCTATCTCGACGTGGTTCTGGGACGGCATGGACGTGGAGTGGGTGACCGCCAACGGGCAGACCTCCGCCGTGCTGGTGCGGAACGGCAACGTGTTCGGCGTGCTCACCGTGACCGCGTCAGCGGAGGGAATCGACCGGCTGCTGTGGATGGTGAACCCCGAGAAGATCGCGGCGGTGACCGGGACAGCCTGACGCTCCAGTCACAAACCAGCGTGCAACTCGGTCATAGCCCATGAACTACTGGAGGGCAGGGATCGCATGCGTATGAGTCTGGTGGTCAGTGAACCAGTACATTGGCCGGTCCGGCCAGGGTATGCCCGACCAGCATGACGATGTCGTGCGCAGGTTCACCGACGCCTGCCGGACCAGGGACACCGTCGCGCTCAGGGCCACCCTGGACGCTGACGCCACCGCTGTGTGCGACACCGGCGAAATACTGCCCCAGACCGCGGCAGGTCTCTTTCAAGGCGCAGACATTGTCGCTCAGCTGCTCACGAGCCTTCTGGACGGGCAACCGGGCGCCGAGCTGACCGTCGAAGCCGTGAACGGCCGGGCGGGACTGGCCCTGCGCCGCGCCGGGCAGGCGGTAGCCGTGGTCGGCGTCACGGCCAACGAGGGGAAGATTTTGATCTTGTGGATCGTGCTGAACCCGGCCAAGCTGCACCGCTGGCATCGTCGCTGACCAGTCTCGGCCCACGACGGCGGGCCCGCGCGGTTACTCGCGCGGGCCCGGCCGCCAGCTGCGGTGCGGCTCAGCGGGCGAGCCATTTCCGGTAGGTGGTGGTGGCGATAACGGCGTCGTCGGTGGCGATCAGGGCGTCACCAGTGGCGGCGGCGAACATGCCGGCGCTGTTGTCGGTGACGACCGTGCGGTGGTCGCCGTGGGCGGCCAGGGTGATCCGGCCCAGTTCGTCGAGCGGGAAGACCTCGGGACCGGCGATGCTGCGGGTGCCCTGCAGCGGGGCGCCGGCGCTGACGTCGGCCACCGCCTGGGCGACGTCGGCTGACGCCATCGGCTGGACGAGCGTGGTGGGCAGCCGGACGGTGTCCCCGTCCGTGGTCCAGGAAAGCACCGCGTCGATGAACTCGTAGAACTGGGTGGCGCGGACGATGGAGTACGGCACCGGACCGGACTTGAGGATGTCCTCTTGCAGCACCTTGGCCCGGTAGTAAACCAGGCCGGGCACCTGATCGGCGCCCACGATCGACAAGATCACGGCGTGACCCACTCCGGCCGCCTGGGCCGCGGCGAGCAGGTTGTCCATGGTCTTCTGGAAGAAGGCGGGCGAGGCGTCGTCGAACGTCGGCGAGTTCGTCAGGTTGACCACGACGTCGGCCCCGGTCAGGGCCTCGGCCAGGCCCTGACCGCTGAGCAGGTCCAGGCCGGTGGACGGGGAGTGCGGCACCGCCTCGTGGCCGCCGGCGTTCAGGATCTTGACCACCTGCGATCCGATGAGCCCGGTCCCGCCGATGACAGCGATCTTCATGATGCTGACCTTCCTTTTCTCTGCTGATGGGGGTGCGGAATCGGTTCCGCGCTCGCTAAGACCGGGCGACCGCGTGATCTGTGACCGTCACAGACCATCGGGCTACCCGGTCATAGCTGGCGTCTGGATCTCGATGACCCTGGAGGAACGATGAGCGTCCCGACAGCCGGTAACGGCCGGCTGCACGATCTTGAGGAAACCGTCAGGACCGAGCTGACCATGGCCGAGCTCGGCGATCAGACAGCGGAAACCGCAGACGGACTAGCTGGAGAGCAAGTCCCTGACCCAGATGCCGAGCGTTATGAAGCCCGGCTCCGTTCGCTGCTCGGAGCCGTCGAGGCCGCAGAACAAGCACGCCGTCTGCGGCCTGACACGGGCGGCCAGTGAACGATGCGAACCTCGCGGCAAAACGTGGTCCACATGTTGCGCATGGCCGGGCTGCCGGCTTTGGCCGAGGAGGCTCATCGGGCGTTGCCCGACCCGGTCGACTACAACCACGCGGAACGCTTCCTCGCCCGCTACGGCATCACTAAAGACGAGCTCATCAGCCGACGCGGCGGCAGCCCGTGATCTATGGCTGACAGTGAGCGGACAACCCCTTGAGACAGAAAGAGACCTGACGTGTCCGGCCAAGGCAGCGAAAGCGAAAACCCGGTAATCCCCTCGCCCACCCCGAAACCGCATCGGCCCTTGTTGAACCAGGACTGGTGGCCGAATCAGCCGAACCTCCAGGTTCTGAGCACGCCCTCATCCCGATCAAGCCCGCTGGGTGAAGATTTCAGCTACGCGGAGGAGTTCAGGACGCTCGACGTCGAGGCACTGAAGCGGGACCTCTTCGCGGTGATGACGACCTCGCAGGACTGGTGGCCGGCTGACTACGGGCACTACGGGCCGCTGTTCATCCGGATGGCCTGGCATGCCGCGGGTACTTACCGCATCGCCGATGGCCGCGGCGGGGCCGGCCGGGGCGCGCAGCGCTTCGCCCCGCTTAACAGCTGGCCCGACAACGTCAGCCTGGACAAGGCGCGCCGTCTGCTGTGGCCGGTCAAGCAGAAGTACGGCCGCAAGGTCTCCTGGGCTGACCTGCTGATCTTTGCCGGTAACTGCGCCCTCGAATCGATGGGCTTCGAACCGTTCGGGTTCGGCTTCGGGCGCGAGGATATCTGGGAGCCGGAAGAAATCTACTGGGGACCGGAGGACACCTGGCTCGGTGACGAGCGCTACAGCGCCGGTGACTGTCCGGCCAGCCGGGATCTGGATCAGCCGTTCGGCGCCAGTCAGATGGGCCTGATCTACGTCAACCCAGAAGGGCCCAGGGGTGTGCCCGACCCGCTGGCGGCGGCACAAGAGATCCGCGAGACGTTCCATCGGATGGCCATGAACGACGAAGAGACGCTAGCCCTTATCGTCGGCGGCCACACCTTCGGGAAAGCACACGGCGCGGTCGATCCACGATACGTCGGACCTGAACCCGAAGCGGCCCCGATCGAGCAGCAGGGCCTGGGCTGGAAGAACACCTACGGCAGTGGCCACGGGCTATATACCGTCGCCAGCGGGATCGAGGGCGCGTGGACCAGCGAGCCAACGAAGTGGAGCAACGAGTTCCTGGACAACCTGTTCAGGTACGACTGGAAACTGGTGAAGAGCCCAGCGGGGGCCTGGGAGTGGATCCCGGAGGATCCGGCCGCCCAGAACACGGTCCCCGATGCGCACGACCCGGCCCAGCGGCACGGGCCGATGATGCTGACGACCGACATCGCGCTGAAGATGGACCCAATATACGAGCCCATCGCCCGCCGCTTCCGCGACCACCCGGATCAGCTCGCGAAGGTCTTCGGCGAGACGTGGTTCAAGCTGACGCACCGCGACATGGGACCGGTGTCACGACTGCTCGGTCCCTGGGTCCCCGAGCCGCAGCTGTTTCAGGACCCGGTTCCTGTCGCCGACTACGAGCTGGTTGACGGGAACGACATATCCGCGCTGAAAGCAAGGCTCATCGGCTCTGGCTTGTCCATTTCGCAGCTGGTGGCCACCGCGTGGGCGTCGGCGGCCAGCTTCCGCGATACCGACATGCGCGGCGGAGCCAACGGGGCCCGGATCCGGCTCGAACCGCAGCGGGACTGGGAGGTCAACGACCCCGCCGAGCTGGCCAAGGTGCTGGGGGTCCTCGAACAGATCCGGGACGACTTCAACCGCTCGCAGCCCGGCTACGGCTCGCGGCCCGACCGCAAGCAGATTTCACTCGCCGACCTGATCGTCCTGGGCGGGTGCGCCGCAGTCGAGCAGGCCGCCAGGTATGCCGGGCACGACATCACGGTGCCGTTCGCGCCCGGGCGCACCGACGCTTCGCAGGAACAGACGCACGTGGCGTCGTTCGCGGTACTGGAGCCGAAGGCCGATGGCTTCCGCAACTACCTCCAGGCCGAGCAGACACTGCCGCCGGCGACCCTGCTGGTGGACCGGGCCTACATGCTCACGCTGGCCGTGCGCGAGATGACCGTTCTGATCGGCGGCCTGCGGGCAATGGACGCCAACTTTCGCCAGTCGCCGCACGGAGTTTTCACTGACCGGCCCGGGGCCCTGACCAATGACTTCTTCGTCAACCTGCTGGACATGGGCACCGAGTGGAAGACCGCCGCCTCGGGGCAGGAGAACACGTACGAAGGGTTTGACCGGGCCACCGGAGAGGTCAAGTGGACCGCCACCGCCGTCGACCTCGTTTTCGGCTCGAACTCCCAGCTCCGCGCGGTGGCAGAGTTCTACGCCTGCCGCGACGCGCAGGAAAAGTTCGTAAGCGACTTTGTGGCTGCCTGGACCAAGGTCATGAACCTGGACCGATTCGACCTCAGCTGACGGTCGCGGGTCTTGCGTCCGTCCAGGTCCTGACCGGCCAGCTTGATGTCCGATTCTGGAGCGAGTTGGCAGTGGCCACTCGCACGCAGGTGCGGCCAGGCGCGGGCATCGTGGCCACCCCTGGCGCTGTCACCTGCACATACCAGACCTGCCAGTGACTTTGCAGGTACGGTGGCGGTGTTCGGGACGAAGAGGCCGGGAATTCAAATCCCCCACCCCGACCAGCTCATTCGTCGAACGCTTCATGACCTCTGCGAAGATGTGGCCGGTGGGATGGGAGGCACTCGAGCAGTGGGGTGACGACGTCGTTCGTATCGAACCGCTCACTGGCGGAGCTGGCGTCAACGAGGTGTGGAGCGTGCGCGTCAACGGGCACCTCGCGGTCGGTCGTCTCGGCCAGCGCAGCGATGCTGATCTCGCGTGGGAGACCGGCCTGTTGCGACACCTCGACCGTGAAGGGATGACGGTGCCGGTGCCGATCCCGACCACGGACGGCCGGAACTTCGCCGGCGGTCTGGTGGTGATGACCTACGTGAAGGGCGGGTCGCCCGAGACCGAAGCCGACTGGCGCCGCGTCGCCGGCACGCTCCGCCAGCTGCATCGGCTGACACAGGGCTGGTCACAGCGCCCGGGCTGGCGATCGTCGACCGACCTTCTGCACGCCGAGACCGGGACGAGGGTCGACCTCGGCGCGATGCCGCCTGAGGGTGTCGTTCGATGCCGGGCAGCGTGGGCGCGACTCACCGGCCGCCCGACGTGTGTCGTCCACGGCGACCCCAACCGGGGCAACATCCGTATGACCGCGGATCGCGTTGCGCTGATCGACTGGGACGAGTCGCACGTCGACGTCCCCGACCTCGACCTGGCGCTGCCGCACAACGCCGCCGGTCTCGGCGACGACGCATACGACATCGCCGCGCAAGGCCGGGCCGCATGGGAAGCCGCCGTGTGCTGGGATCCCACCGGGACCGACCAGTTCGCAGTCGAGCGGCTCGCCGAAGTTCGAGCGGTCTAAGCAGCAGCGAATCGACAGAGCGCACCTGACGCTGCACGATCGCGCAGGTCCAATGGGGCTGCCATGTACACACCACCATCTCAGGGAGACCTTCGCGGGGCATCGCAGCGGAGCCAGGAGCGGTACGCGAACCTGCAAAGCACCGCCGCCCGGGACGCCCCGCTGGATACTCAAAGGCCCCGGATGCGCGAGCGCCTACGCCACTGGTACCGCCGGCTCACGGGGCACAAGTCCGCAGGCTGACCGGCCGCACGGCTACGCCTGAACCGTGAAGGTAACGGGCTTGGCAGGATGACTTCATGGGCAGCCAGGGCCGGCGGGGACAGATCATCTTCCTGAACGGGACTTCCAGCTCGGGGAAGTCGAGCATCGCCGGGCAGCTGATGCTGATGCTCAGCTGGCCCAGGTGCATGCCCATGGCCGGTACGACGTCGAGTGCGACACCACGACGGCTAGTCCCTACGACTGCGCCGTCCGCATCACGGACTTCCTCGGCTCCGGGCAGGCCCCGACCGCCTTCGGCCGGCTCCGGTCACTCTTGCTCGACCAGGAGAAGTCCGGTCTGAAACAGCTGTGACCGGGGCTGACGGCCTTGCCGTAATGCGGTAGGAGCGCATCGGCTGGCACCAGCGCGGTAGCCCGTCCCGGATATGTACGATCCGGGGGATGAGCGAGTCCTGGGACCCCGCGGCGCCGGGCATCTTGCGCCTGCCCTCGGGCAGGCTGGTGCGAGGCCGGGGCGTCAAGCGGCCACTGCCGGACGGCCCGAGCCCGTCGTTCGGCGTTTACCTGCTCGGCCGGCGCCCGCCGGCCGTCTCCTGGGAATCACGCTGGATCCGGTGGCCGGACTTCCGCCTGCCGGCTGACGAGTCCGAGGTCCTGCCCGCCCTGACCGAAGCCTGGGAGCGCGCCGCGACCGAGCTGGTGGAGATCGCCTGCGCGGGCGGCCACGGGCGTACCGGTACCGCCCTGGCCTGCCTGGCCGTCCTCGACGGCGTCCCCGGTAACGAGGCCGTCGCGTTCGTCCGGGAGCATTATGACCGGCACGCGGTCGAGACACCCGCCCAGCGCCGCTACGTTGCCCGCTGGTCAGGGAAACCATAGGCCAGAAACCTGGCGATATGCAAAATACTCCGAATAGCCACGGAACTGTACAATGACCGCCGTGCGTCACTGATTCCGGGCGGCCAGTACACTATTCACTGTCAGCCGCCGAGGCGATGCAATAAGTTATTCCTCTTGTCATTCACTCGTGGGAGCCGCACATGCTGCGCCTTATTGCGGTGATCACCGCCAGTGCCGCCACGTTGGCCGGCGGCACGCTGCCCGCATCCGCCGCCGCCGACGGTATTCACGCGTTCAGGATTCCGGCCGTCTCCGGCGTCCGTGCCTGGGGTCGTACCGTGATGCCGGAGCCAAGGTCCGGGTTACGATCTGCGTCAAGGATGCCGTGCGCGGAGTATATGGCGCCGCAGCGGTGGGTCTGGCGTTCGCTTCTGGCTTCCAGCGCCACGCTAACGTGAGCACTACAACTATCGGATACGGCCACGCAAAGTGCCGGGTGATGGTCACGCGGTACCGGGGACACCTCGTCGTCGAGGCGCTGTCCGGTGACGAGAACGGCCGGGTCCGTCGGCACGGCACGCCCAAGCGGATCTACTAACACGTTCCGGCACTATCCTGAACGTGACACAGCGCCGGTTGCCTACGGTAAACTGCTATATTTATGGAAGGTGAGCGAATGCCCATTCAGGTAAGGACGCAGTAAATTCGTAGCGGATCTTACGCTCTATCCGGCCGTAATCTGCTTGTGCCCGGCGCCGCCGACCAGTCCGGTACGCAGGCTAGGAGCGGGAATGGCCACCGGGCCGCTACGCGACGACTTCTGCTCGGTGTCGGTGAGACGCAGCGCCAGCGCCGGGCACATGTGCACCGCTTGCTCTGCGTCCTTTTCCAGCCAGTTGGGCACCGGGATATTGAGGATGACCGGATAGCCCTGCGCATCCAGGTGAATGATCTCGGGCACCAGGTGCGCGCAGAGCCCGTGCCCCTGGCAGCGCGTCCAGTCCACCACGAGCCGCTGCTGCGTTTCCTGCTCGGGACCGGTGGGCAGCGGCAGGATGCCGCGGACCGGGCGGCCGCAGGAGGAGTGGAAGACGTGCGCCGCGAGGTCCTCGGTGAACACGTCGAGCGCCGAGAGCACGAACCTGGTGACCCCGTCCGGGTGCGAGCAGGCACCGCGCCCGGCGACGGCGGCGGCGGATCGGCGGGCCACGTCGAGCGCCTCGATCCCGCCCGAACCGTCGATCAGCGCGGTCAGCGCCCGCGCGATGGAGGGCAGGCCGAGCTTGCACGGTCCGCACTGGCCGGCCGATTCCCCGGCCAGGTAGCTCGCGATCCGCGACACCTCGCCCAGCGGGCAGGTGCCGTCACCGAGCGGGAGGACGATCCCCGAGCCGAGCGTGCCGCCGACGGCGGCCAGGCCTTCCCGGGAGACCGGCACGACGTACGCCGTGCCAGCCGGCAGCCACATGCCGTGATAGCCGCCAACCAGCACGCCATCGCCCGCCGGAGCCTGGCAGATGTCGAGGACCGCAGCGAGCGGGACGCCGGTCGGCACCTCTACCACGGCCGGGTTCGCGGCGGAACCGCCCACGCTGAGCAGGACCGTCCCGGGCTCTTCGGGCGTGCCGACCGCGGCGAAACGCTCGGGGCCGAGCAGAGCGAGCACCGCCAGCTGGGCGAACGTACCCGCGTTGGACAGGAACGTAGGCAGGTCAGCCACGCCGGATTCAGCGGCGAGCAACTTACGTCCCGGAGGGATGGGTCGCTTGCCGTTGATGCCGCGGATCAGGGCACCGGATTCGCCGGAGATGAACCGTTCGGGCATCTGGACTACCCGGGCTAGCTTGCGCAGGCCCGGTTCGGCCTCGATCGCCGCCTCCACCGACCGGTTCGCCAGCTCGTTGCCCGCGACGCCGACGATGATCTCATCGGCCCCGATGGCCTCGGCGACCAGCGCGGCTCCGCTGAGGACGAGGTAGGGCGAGCGGATCATGAGCATCTTGTCCTTGACGCTGCCCGGCTCGCCCTCGGTGCCGTTGACTACCACGACCGGCGGGCAGTCGTTCGCCTCGGCGTTCTGTACCACTGCGCTGAGCTTTCGCGCGAAAGGGAACGCCGCCCCGCCCTGGCCGCGCAGATCGACCCGCTCGGCTATCGCGATCAGCTCCTCGGCGGTGAGCCGGGGCAGCGGACCGAAAATGTCGCGGTGGGCTTCCAGGTCGAGCCGGGGCATCCGGTCGAGCCCGGCGGTCAGCCGGGCCGCTCCGATCCTCATGATCGCGGGCGCGTCAACGCCCTTGATCGAGCTCATTCCCACTCATTACCTCCGGTCGGCCCGGGTAGATCGCGATACCTCGGGTCAGTGGACTTGGCCCGGTGTGACGGGTGGGTCGCAGGCCTAGGCGGCGAACCGGTGCGGAGCCCATCCACCGGGTCGGCCGCCGGGCGGCCGTGCCGGGGCCCGGATCCCGGAGATCTTGTGCGTCCTGTAGCCGGCCGGGGCATCTGCTCGCCGTTGCCCAGCCGGGGCAACGGGCCGGTGTCCGGACGCGGCACCGGACCATTATCCAGGCGGGGCATCGGACCCGTGCCGAGGCGAGGCATCGAGCCGGTATCGGCCCGTGGCGCCCGGGCACGGCCGGCCTGGGGTACCGGGGCGGCGCCGTGGCGCGGCGGCTGACCGCCATCGATGCGCGGCATCGGGCCCGTGTCCGGACGCGGCCTCGGACCGGTATCCACCCGGGGTATCGGACCGGTATCCAGGCGCGGCATCGGACCGGTACCTGGCCGCGGCGGCGGACCCGAATCGGTCCACAGCATCGGACTCGTGTCCGCGCGGGGCATCGGGCCCGTACCGTGGCGTGGCCCCTGACCGCCGCCGACGCGCGGCAACGGCCCCGTGTCCGGACGCGGCCTCGGACCGGTGTCCACCCGAGGAATCGGCCCCGTGTCCGGACGCGGCCTCGGACCGCTATCCAGCCGGGGCATGGGACCGGTGTCCGGACGGGGCCTCGGACCGCCGCCAAGCTGAGGCTGCGGCCCCGAAGCCCGGTCGCCCGGTCGCGGCGGCGGCGGAGGGAGAGCCGCCCGGGCCGGCACGGGCTCCATCGGACCAGGCCATGACGCCGCCCGGCCATCCAGGGCGCTGCGATCCGGGTACGGCGACAGGGGCAGTGCCTGGTGACCTCGCGGCCCGTACGGGTAGGAGGACAGCTCGTCCTGGGGTACGTCACCGTGTCCCCGCGGCGCGCCCTCGAACCGGGGAGGCCCGTCATACCCGGGCTCATACCGCGGCTGCCGGGCCGGGCTAGCCAGCGCGGGCTCCGTAGTCACGTAGGGACGGGCCCGCACCCCGTTCCGGGCATCGTCACCCCAGGGCGGCGCGCCCAGCGGCGTGAAACCGAGGTCGGCGTAAGCGTCCGGAACCATGCCGTAGGCATCCGGTGCTGCGCCGTAAGGAGCCGAAGCCGGAGGGGATCCGGCGTAAGCCGGGTCTGACCAGTGAACCGGAGCCGGTCCCAGCGCCGGAAACGGACCGGAAGCCGGAGACCGGCCCGGTGCCGGAAGCGCGGTCGCGGTCCACGAACTGGCGCCGGAGGCGGTGCCCGCATCGAAGCCGCCCGCACCCAGGCCGCCCGGCAGCATCTGGGGCGCGCCGCCGAACTGGGCCGCGCCGAGCTGGCCCGCACTGAGCTGAGCCTGCGCCATGGCCAGGGCCGCGGCGCGCATCGGGGCCGAACTGGCCGCGCCGGCCCGGTCGACGCTTGGCGACGAGCTCAGGGTTTCCTTCGGTCGCAGTGAGATGGCCAGGAACCTGATCGCCACGCCGAGTGCGGTCACCGCGATCGCGAACCCGTAGCTCCAGTCGACGTATGGCTTGGCCGCCCGTCCGCCGAGCAGGCCATGCAGGACCCCGAAGACGAAGGCCGCGTACGAGCTGTAGTGAATAGCCCGCCAGCGCCATGCAGTACCGTGCGCAGTGAACCGCTTACGGAGAACACTCGTTAGCACGAGCAGGAGGATAAGGTCCGATGCAATTGTGCCGAGGCCGATATAAAAAGTCCGGTACGGCGACAGGAAAGGCACCAACGCGTCGATGACATGCGATCGCTGGGCCAAGATCTCGGTCACGATATGGATGACGAGAAAGGCCAGCGTGCCGAACGAGAAGGCACGGTGAACAGCCTGTGCCATCACCCGGTGGCCCGGCGTCATGACGATCCGGTCGGTAGCCACCAGGCCGAGCAGCACCGACCCGGTCAGCCCGACCAGTGCGAGCACCCCAGCGTAATACAGCATGAAGTGCTGCGTAGCGGCGTCGATGACATGACCGGCCTTGGTCAGCGCCAGCACGGCTACGAGTACGGCAATGGCGGCGACCGAGACTGCGACGATCTTCCTCATGTGATCGCCAGTCGCTCCCTGTGCCCCCGAGTGCACACCCTGACGACCGCGTGGACGGCCGACGGTCGTTGGCACGCGTAACCTCCTCAGGATCGTGAAAAACGAGAGAAGACCAATTGCGACGCCTAGAACGCTGGCCGTAATCACTAGTCCGGTTGCTTGTGGCCTAGCGACTATATCAGCGGCAATAACTCTTTGGCGGCAAAATGATCTACAAACGATTTCGGGCGGGCGAGACAACCGCTAAGCCAGCTGGAACGACAGTGCCTCGGTCCGCTACGACGGGAACCGGCGACCGGCATATGCCCAGCGATCGTCGTCATCACGGGACGATCGTGTCCGCCCCTCAGCGGCGGCCATGACCCGGCGGAGCAGGTCATCCTGGGCCGGAGCCTCCATAGGCCAGCAGGAGTGTTGCGATATCCCAGCACGTCCCTCCTTCGCGCTAACCCCCGGCTCCGCATCTGTTATACCGCCCGCAACCGCACCAGATCTGCCAAACCGGCAACGTCCCTGCTTACGGAACTCTTCCGCCCGTACACCTTTGCGTAGGCACAAATGTCTACTTCCAGCCCAAGAAATTCAGACACTCGCCGCTGAATGGGCAGCAACCACGCATTCATTCAGGGAACTGCCGGGCGAGTAGCCACCACGGCCTATATCATCCGCACGGCACCAGCACCACACGGCTGCCGCGACGGTAAGGGAAGTATCAGCGCCCTGCAGCCACGGGTCGGTGGCGCACCGGGTACCCAAGTACGTACCCAGGGGCACACCGACTCCCCCGCTGGCGCGCCGCCCACCCCCCCGCGGGCGCGCCCCCACTCCCCGCGGCACGGCGCCCACTCCTCGGGGCCGCGCCGCCCACTCCCGAGGCGCGCCGCCCACTCCCGGAGCGCGCCGCCCATCCCGTAGGGCGCGCCGCTCGCCGGCGTCACTCCCGTTCCTGGAGCACCCAAAAAGTCACTCGCCGAGTCGGCGCTACCCGTGCGCCGCCCCGCTACGCGTACACCGCGGCCGGGGCGTACTCGACCACTACCGGCAGGTGATCCGAGGCGGCCCGGGTCTGCGCGGTGTCGATTACCTGGTGCGCGCGCAGCGCGGGGACCAGCGCATCGGTCACCCGGACGGCGTCGATGCGGCGTCGCACCCCGTGCTCGCCGTGGACGTCGGCCCGATGATGGCCGGCCGTGGGCTGCCAGACGGCGCCGGTGACCGCGGCCGCGTCGTGCAGGCCGCCCGCCCACAGCACGTCCCCCGGCTCCCGATCGGCCCAGTGCCTGCGCCGTCCCCGTTCGTCGTAGTCCCACTGGCACTGGTAGATGAGGTCGGCGAACCACTCCACGCCGGCGTAGGGATCGGCGGGCTCGTACAGCGCCCCGGCCGGTCCCCGGTCCGCGGACTCGGTGTTCCAGTCAGCGCCGACCAGCACCGGCGGCTTGCCCCGGGGCCGGGTGACCGCGGCCACCAGGCGCTCGTTCTGGTCGGCGCGGAGCCGGCGGCAGAACGGGCTCGCGTGGAAGGCGCCGTGCCGGATCAGCGGGCCGCCCATATCCAGGGTGACCAGCGCCAGACCGTGCCAGAAGTCCCGGCCTCCGTAGCAGCGCAGCGAGCCGGACAGCGGCTCGATCCCGTCCCGCCACATCAGTCCTACGTGATAGCCGTGACCGCCGAACGCCACGGCGGCTTCCGGGCCGCCGGGGCCGGGCACTTCGCAGCGCAGGCCGGCGTCGCCAGCCAGCTGGCGCAGCCGCCGCGCGGCCGCCTCGCCGTCAGGAGCCAGGATCTCCTGGACGGCGAGCACGTCGGCGTCCAGGCTCCGGATCACGCCGACGACAAGCTCGTAGTGCCGACGGTCCTCCGCCGAGTCGGCCGCGAACAGGTCGAGCATGTTGTACGTGCCAAACCGGACCGATCCCAGCCCAGGCTCCGCCGCCATCACGTCCCCACCGGGAACGCGTAGGCGGACGGCACGGGCCCCGGATCCGGCCGGTAGGTGACGGCGATCTGGAGATGCGGGGTCAGCAGCACCGAGCCCGGCGCCCCGGCCACCGGCGAGCCGTCCAGGTAGACCGCGACCGGCGCCGACGGCGAGGCCCGCAGCCCGCCCAGACGGCCCCGGCTCAGCGGCACCTGCCACTCGGCGAAAAACTGGCCGAGGGTGAACACGCTCTGGTCGCTGTTCGCGGTGACGTGGACGATCCCCGAGGTGTACAGCGGGGACATGCGCCGGGCGGGGACATCGACGCCGATGCCGGACGGCACGGTGACTGGCTTGCCGTCGACGATCACGTCGAGGTGCACCGCGAACCGGACCACCTCACCGGGGGCGGCGAGCAGCGGCAGCCCGGCGGCCTGCACTCCGGCCGTAACGGACGCCGGGGCGGGCCACGGCGGCGCCCCGCGGGCCTCCGGGCCGGGACCGTGCCCACCGCGGAGGCCCAGCACGAGCAGCGCGGTGGCCGCGGCGGAGATCAGCACCCGGACGCGGAACCAGTCCAGCCGCAAACCCCGCGAGCCGGGCCGCCGGACCCCGGGCAGGCCGTGCCGCCGGGCCCTAGGGACGTGCGCCAAGCTCCGCCGCCACCAGCTCAGCGATCTGCGCCGTGTTCAGCGCCGCGCCCTTGCGCAGGTTGTCGCCGCAGACGAACAGCTCGATGGTCCGCGGGTCGTCGAGCGACTGGCGGACCCGGCCGACCCAGGACGGATCGGTGCCGACGACATCGACCGGGGTGGGGAACTCAAACGCGGCCGGGTTGTCGGCCACCACGACCCCCGGCGCCATCCGCAGCACCCGCCAGGCCTCCTCGCGGCTGACCGGCTGCGCGAAGGTCGCGTGCACGGCCACCGAGTGGGTGGTCACGACGGGCACCCGGACGCAGGTCGCGGAGACCTTCAGCCCGGGCAGGCCGAGGATCTTGCGGGACTCGTTGCGGATCTTCAGCTCCTCGGACGACCAGCCGTCCGCCTTCAGCGAGCCCGCCCACGGCACCACGTTCATCGCCAGCGGCGCGGGGAACGGGCCGAGGTCGCCGACCGCCGCGCGCACGTCGCCGGCCCGCTGCCCCAGCGACCGGGTCCCGGCCACCTTGTCGAGCTGCGCGTAGAGCGTGTCGATGCCCGCCTGGCCGGCCCCGGACGCCGCCTGGTACGAGGCGACCACCATCTCCTCCAGGCCGAACACCCGGTGCAGGGCCCCGACCGCCACGATCATCGACAGCGTGGTGCAGTTCGGGTTGGCGACGATGCCCTTGGGTCGGCGGGCCAGGTGGTCCGGGTTGACCTCCGGTACTACCAGCGGGACCTCGGGGTCCATCCGGAAGGCGCCCGAGTTGTCGACGGCCACCGCGCCGCGGGCCGCCGCGACCGGCGCCCACTGCGCCGAGACCTCGTCCGGCACGTCGAACATGGCCACGTCGATGCCGTCGAACGCGTCCTCGGCCAGCGCGACCACCTCGGTCTCGCCGCCCCGGACGGTCAGCCGCCGCCCGGCCGACCGCGGCGAGGCGATCAGCCGGATCTCGCCCCAGACGTCTTCCCGGGTGGACAGCAGGTCGAGCATGACGGTGCCGACCGCGCCGGTCGCCCCGACGACGGCCAGCGACGGACGGCCAGCAACCTCGCTCATCGCCCGGTCCCCCCGTAGACAACCGCCTCCACCTGGTCGGAGTCGAGCTCGAAGGCCTTGTGGGTGGCGTTCACGGCCAGGTCGACGTCGTCCTGTGCGACCACCACCGAGATCCGGATCTCCGAGGTGGAGATCATCTCGATGTTCACCCCCGCGTCGGCCAGCGCGCTGAAGAATGTGGCGCTCACCCCGGGGTGGGACCGCATGCCCGCCCCGACCAGGGAGGCTTTGCCGATGTGGTCGTCGTAGATCAGGGACTCGAAGCCCATGGCCTCCTGGATGCCCTGCAGCGTGGTCAGCGCGCGCTGGCCGTCGTCGCGGGGCAGCGTGAACGAGATGTCCGTCCGTCCGGTGGCTACCGCGGAGATGTTCTGCACGATCATGTCGATGTTGATGCCGGCCTCGGCGACGGCCGTGAAGATCCGCGCCGCCACGCCCACCCGGTCCGGCACGCCCACGACGGTGAGCTTCGCCTCGCTCCGGTCGTGGGCCACGCCGGAGATGATGGCCTGCTCCATTTCGGTTGCCTCCGCAATCTCTTTCGCGTGCCCCTGGACCCAGCTCCCGGGCCGGTTCGTGAAGGACGACCGCACGTGGATCGGGACCCCGTACCGCCGCGCGTACTCCACGCAGCGCGGCATCAGGACCTTTGAGCCGCTGGCCGCCATCTCGAGCATTTCCTCGTAGCTGATCCGCGGGATCTGCCGGGCGGTCCGCACGATCCGGGGGTCGGCGGTGAAGACGCCGTCCACGTCGGTGTAGATCTCGCACACGTCGGCGTTCAGCGCGGCGGCCAGCGCGACCGCGGTGGTGTCGGAGGCACCGCGGCCCATCGTGGTGACGTCCTTGGTCGTCTGCGACACGCCCTGGAATCCGGCCACGATGGGGATCGCGCCGTCGGCCAGCGCGCCGGCGATCCGTCCCGGCCTGATGTCGATGATGCGCGCCCGGCCGTGCGTGTCGTCGGTGATCACCCCGGCCTGGGAGCCGGTGAACGAGCGCGCCTCCAGGCCCAGGGTGGCGATGGCCATGGCCAGCAGCGCCATCGAGATCCGCTCCCCGGCGGTCAGCAGCATGTCGAGCTCACGGGCCGGCGGCAGCGGGCTGACCTGGCCGGCCAGGTCCATCAGCTCGTCGGTCGAGTCGCCCATCGCGGACACCACCACCACGACCTGGTCCCCGCCCTTGCGGGTGGCCACGATCCGCTGGGCGACGCGCTTGATCCCGTCGGCGTCGGCTACCGATGATCCGCCGTACTTCTGCACCACGAGCGCCACGACCGCGCCGCACCTCCCCGAAAGGTCCCCGGATGGAACCCTTGATTTTAACTACCGAACGAAGACGGTCCCCGCCCCGCTCACGGGCTCGTGCTCTCTTCGGCGACGTCCAGGCTGGCGTGCGCGACCACGGCGTGCAGCGCGCGCAGAGCGGCCCCGCCGTGGGTGCCCCAGTGGTTGAAGTAGCTGTACTGCCACCACCACAGCGCCTCGAGCGAGCGCCCGGCCTGATAGTGCTTGAGGCCGTGGATGAGATCGGCGGCCACGTCCGCGATGTCGTCCGAGATCCGGAACGGCAGGCACAAGGAGTCCTTGTACGGGTCGAACACCTCGGCGTACTCGTCCACCGCGGACAGCCGGGTGGCCAGGCCGGTGCGCAGGGCGTCGAGGTCCGGGTCGTCGCCCACCTCCGGCTCCCAGTTACCCGGCAGGATCACGTCGCTGCTGGCGCCGAGCTGTGCTCCGGCCAGCAGGATCTGGGATACCTCGAGCAGCAGCAGCGGGACGGTCTCGTCGCCGCCGCCCTGGGCGAGCGCCTCCACCCCGTCGACGAAGATCTTCACGCTCGCCGCGATCTGGTCCGCCAGCGGCTGCCACTCGCGGCTGTCAGCCGGGCCTTCCGTCCGTGCCCGAGCCGGCGGTTCAGACATCAAGCAGTCTCCGTCCCTCGAATGCGCGCCCCAGCGTCACCTCATCGGCGTACTCCAGGTCGCCCCCGACCGGCAGCCCGCTTGCCGGCCTGGTGACCCGCAAGCCCATTGGCTTGACCAGCCTAGCGAGAAAGGCGGCCGTCGCCTCCCCTTCGAGGTTGGGATCGGTGGCGAGTATCAGCTCTGTCACCGTTCCGTCAGTGAGCCGTACCATCAGCTCCCTGATCCGCAGCTCGTCCGGGCCGACCCCGTCGATCGGGCTGATCGCCCCGCCAAGCACGTGATAGCGACCGCGGAACTCACGTATCTTCTCCACCGCCGCGACGTCCTTGGGCTCCTCTACCACGCAGATCACCGCGAGGTCCCGCCGCGGGTCCAGGCAGATCCGGCACTCCTCGGCCTCGGCCACGTTGCCGCAGGTCTTGCAGAACCGGACCTTCTCGGTCACCTCGATCAGCGCGTCCGCGAGCCGCCTGACGTCGGCGTGGTCCGCGGCCAGCAGGTGAAAAGCGATCCGCTGGGCACCCTTGGGACCGACCCCGGGTAGCCGCCCGAGCTCGTCGATGAGGTTCTGGATGACCCCTTCGTACACGTCAGTCCCTACGTTGCGGGCTTGTCCTCGTCGTCGGGATCCTCGTGCTCGTGGGCCGGGGCCCCGATGCCGAGGCTGGACAGGTCGAGCCCGCCGGGCAGGTTGAGGCCGCCCCCGCCGCCGGGCATCCCCGGCATGCCGCCGCCCTGCATGGCCGCGGCGAACGGTCCCATCTGCTGCTGCTGCAGGTCCTCGGCCGACCGGTAGGCGTCCCGGACCGCCGCGAGCACGAGGTCGGCGATCGTCCGCGCCGTCTCCTCGGGATCGTCGGTATCCACCGCGCCCGCGCCGATGGTCAGGTCCATCAGCTCGCCCTGGCCGTTGACGGTGGCCTTGACCAGGCCGCCGCCGGACGTCCCGGTGACCTCGGCGTCCGCGAGCGCCTGCTGGGCGCTCATGAGTTGCTCCTGCATCTGCTGCGCTGCGGCGAACAGCTGCTGCATATCCATCTGGGGTTCCACATCGCCCTCCTACGCAGAGCCTACGACGAGCCTGGCGCGGTTTAGCCGGTACGGCGCGGCGCTAGCCCTCGAACTCGCCGATCACCTGGCCGCCCAGCTCGCGCTGGATGAGGTCCATGCCGGTCAGCTCGCTGCCCTGGACTACCTGGTCGTCCGGCGACGGCTCGTCGGGGGCCAGGTCGTCGGGCGGCAGGTCGTCGGGTGGCAGGTCGTCGTCCGGCTCGTCGGGGAGCCCGGCGAATTCCGGCGGGACGAACTCCGGTGGCGCCGGGGCGGGGTCCCGGCGAGCCGGCGCC
>Ga0136846_1226714_pt1 | contig 23026 bp, 21 predicted proteins | sample HopSoiMetagenom2_FD_96841 | JGI IMG/M metagenome (GOLD analysis project Ga0136846, IMG submission 96841) | Grasslands soil microbial communities from Hopland, California, USA - 2 Assembly 2016 (version 4) | ecosystem: Environmental > Terrestrial > Soil > Grasslands | place: USA: Hopland... | reverse complement strand
GTCTGCGCCGGCATCTCGACTGCTGGTGGGTCGTGCTCTGAACCGCGGCCGCCGGCCCCGTCCGGCGATTCCGAGACGCACTTTGCGACATACGCCGGCGCATGTCGCGATGCAGCTTGCGCACCTCCGCGGCGCGTGCGCACGATGCCCGGACAGGGCGTCCGGGTCGTTCCCGAACATCCCATGGTCCCGACATCGCCACCCGGCCCGGACGCCGCGGTGCGCGGGACCGATACCAAGGAGAGGTCAATCATGAAGCGTTCCACGCTCGCCATCGCGCTGTCCGCGCTCGCCGTCGTCGCCACGCCGGCCTTCGCCGCACAGACCGCCGCACCGTCCCTGTTCTCCTCGCCCAAGGCCCAGCAGGCCGGCCTCGTCGCCGACCCGAGCTATCGCGCGCTCGTCGCCGACCGCGCCACCGTCTCGGTGCAACTGCTGCAGGCCGACGCCTCGCTGATCGAGGCCAAGCGCGACGCCCTGTCGCTGGGCGACGCCGGCATCGCCTACCAGCGCTACAGCTACCGCAACGAAGACGGCACCCAGGTCTGGTACGGCACGCTCGGCCGCAGCTTCGCCGGACTGGACGGCATCCTCGCCAAGACCGGCGAGATCGCCGACGATCCGAGGAACTCGGTGATGATCGTCCGCAACGGCGACAAGCTCACCGGCACCATCCGCAAGAACGGCGAGCTGTACGCGCTGCGTCCGCTGAGTTCCGGCGGCCACGCGCTGGTCCGCATCGACGAAAGGAAGATGCCGCCCGACCATCCTGCGGCCGACTACGCCAAGATCTACCGCCAGTCGCTGCACAACGGGCGGCTGCTGCGCAGGCAGGCGCCGGACACCGCCCCGTCGGCCGCCAAGGCCAACGCCATCATCCGCGTGCTGGTCGCCTACACCCCGTCCGCGGCCAGCGCCAGCGGCGACATCGTCGGCCTCGTCGACCTCGCCGTGGCCGAGACCAACCAGGGCTACGTCAACAGCGGCGTGGCCATCACGATGCAGCTCGCGGCGCGCGTGGCGGTGAGCTACACCGAGTCGGGCAGCTTCAGCACCGACCTGTCGCGGTTCCGCGGCACCGCCGACGGCTACATGGACTCGATCCACACCACCCGCAACAGCAGCGCCGCGGACGTGGGCGTGCTGCTGATCAACAACAGCTCGTCGTGCGGCCTGGCCTCCGCCATCGGCTCGACCGCGAGCACCGCGTTCGCCGCCGCGCACTGGAGCTGCGCCACCGGCTACTACTCGTTCGGCCACGAGATCGGCCACCTGCAGTCCGCGCGCCACGATCCCGCCACCGACCCGACCACCACGCCGTACGCCTACGGCCACGGCTACCGGTCGCCGACCAGCGCCTGGCGCACGATCATGGCCTACGACTGCCCCAGCGGCTGCACGCGCATCAACTACTGGTCCAACCCCGCCAAGACCTACGGCGGCCAGGCCATGGGCACCACGTCGGTCAGCCACAACCAGCGGGTGCTGAACAACACCGCGGCGACGGTGGCGGCCTTCCGCTGAGCCGGCACGCTCGCGGACGCGGCACGGAACGGGGCCCTCGGGCCCCGTTTCCGTTCCGCCGGCGCGGCGGCGTCCAGCGGCGGCCCCCTGCTAGAATCCCGGTCCTCCCGCGAACGGAACACGGTCATGGCGCAGCAGTACCCCGAGTGGATCTGGCACAACGGCGCGATCAAGCGCTGGGCCGAGGCCACGACCCACGTGATGGCCCACGTGGTGCATTACGGTTCGTCGGTGTTCGAGGGCATCCGCTGCTACGACACGCCCGACGGCCCGATCATCTTCCGCCTGACCGACCACAACCGTCGCCTGTTCGCCTCGGCGAAGATCTACGCGATGCAGCTCCCGTACGACCTGGACGCGATCAACGCCGCTTGCCGCGACGTGATCAAGGCCAACGGCAACACTACCGACTACCTGCGTCCCGTGGCCTATCGCGGCCTCGGCGGCTTCGGGCTGTCGGCGGACACGCCCATCGACGTCGCCGTCGCGACCTGGAAGATGGGCCAGTACCTCGGCGCCACCGTGCTGGAGGAAGGCATCGACGCCTGCGTGTCCAGTTGGCAGCGCTTCGCCCCGAACACCATCCCGGCCGGCGCCAAGGCCGGCGGCAATTACCTGTCCGGCCAGCTCGTCGCGCGCGAAGCGCGTCGCCTGGGCTTCGGAGAAGGCATCGCGCTCGCATCCACCGGCCTGCTCAGCGAAGGCGCCGGCGAGAACCTGTTCCTCGTGTTCGACGGCGCGCTGCACACCACCCCGGTCAGCGCCGCGCTGCTCAACGGCATCACCCGCAACACGATCATCACCCTCGCCCGCGACGCCGGCATCGAGGTGATCGAACGCGACCTGCCGCGCGAGTACCTCTACCTGTGCGACGAACTGTTCATGTGCGGCACCGCCGCCGAGATCACCCCGATCCGCTCGGTCGACGGCCGCCAGGTCGGCGCCGGCAAGCCCGGCCCGGTGACCCGGCGCCTGCAGGAGTTGTTCTTCGGCCTGTTCAACGGCAAGACGCCGGACAAGCGCGGGTGGCTGGAGCGGGTGTGAGCACAAAAAATGCTGAGTGATATGCTCGAACCGCTCCTGCATTGGGAGCCTTGGCCAAGGAATAACCATGAAAAATTCAGGCAATATCCTACTTCTGCTTTTAGCAGCATCCAGTTTCAATGCCACGGCACAAGTCAAGCCGCCTTCACCGCCACCTCCGACTCCTGCGCCGTCACCAGCACCGGCACCATCGCCTGATCCCACTTGGCCATTTCCGACACCCGTCATCATCACTGAAGGGCAAACCCCTGATGATGACGGCACCAAGCCTTATATTCGTTATTGCACCCCTGAAGACATTGACAATGGAGTTGATGGTTGCCAATAGGGCCTCCATGACACACTTCGTTTATCAGGCTGGACTGAAAAGTCCAGCCTTTATTTTGGCGAGGACTTTTTCAATGCCTCTCAGCTCTCAAAGCGCAAAGACGCTACGACGCCTCTATCGGCACCTGGCACCACGCGCACGCGCCAGCCGTAGAGTGCGCACAGGCGGCGCACGATCGACAGGCCGATGCCGCCGCCCTGGGTGTGCTCGGCGTGGCTGCCGCGGTAGCCGCGCTCGAACAGGCGCGCGGCGTCCTCGGCGCTGAGGCCCGGACCGCTGTCGATCACGTCCACCGCGGATTCGCCAAGGCGCACCACGACCTCGCCCTGCTGCGTGTACTTCACGGCGTTGCCGACGAGGTTGCTCAGCGCCACCGTGACCGCCGCCTCCGGCGCGTCGACGACGAGCTGCCCCGGCGCGCCGTCGAGGCGCAGTTCCAGCGGCTTGCCACCGAGCTGGCCGCGGTGGGCGTCCAGCAGTTGCTCGGCGATGCGGCCGACGTCGGCCGCGCCGTGGCCGCGTTCGTTGCGCGACAACAGCAGCAGCGCGCCGATCAGGTCGGTGCACTGCTGTTCGGCGCGCTGGATGCGCTGCAGGCGCGCGCGCGCCTTCTGGTCGAGGTCCGATCGCGCCAGCATCAGCTCCGCGGCGCCGCGGATCACCGCCAGCGGCGTGCGCAGTTCGTGGCTGACGTCGGCGTTGAACTCGCGGTCGCGGCGGACCACGTCGGTGAGGCGTTCCGCGTAGTCGTCCAGCGCCCGCGCCAGTTCGCCGACCTCGTCCTCGGCGAAATGCGAGGCAAGCGCCTCCGGCTGCGCACTGCGGCCGGAACGGCGCAGGCGCTGCGCGAGCTCGGTCACGGGGCTCATCACGCGGGAGGCGGCCCAGAGGCCGACGAGGAGCGAAATGACCGTGAATACGCCGACGCTGAGAATCAGCGCGCGAATCATGCGACTGCGGATCTCGTCGGCGCGCGTCAGATTCTGGGCGAGGAAAAACCAGTAGTCCTTGTCTTTTTTAACCACGAGGCGATACACAAAGGCTTCGCCGCCTTCCTCACCATTGATCTTGTAGACGCCCGTCGGAAGTTCAGCCCATTCCGGCGGCACGTTCGCCCGCTTGTCGGGGCCGTAGACGATCGCGCGAAAGTCGTTCAACGGCGCCCACTCGGCGTCGTGGTCCTTCATGAAGCGCGCCGCATATTCATCGACGTTGTGCTTCAGCGCCTGGCCGACCGTCTGTTCCTCGACCTTGTCCGACAGGTAGACCGCCGCAAACGCGAACAGCGACGTCAGCCCGAACCCCAGTAGCAGGAACGACAGCACGATGCGGCTGCGCAGCCGCCTTCTGTAGGCCGGTCGCCTGCGCCTGCGGGGCGCGTCCTCAACTGCTGGCATCGGGCGCGGCGATGCGGTAGCCGATGCCGTGGCGGGTCTGGATCAACGGCACCTCGAACGGCTTGTCGACCATCGCGCGCAGCCCGTGGATGTGGACGCGCAGGCTGTCGGAATCCGGCAGCTCCTCGCCCCAGACCCGGGTCTCCAGCTCCTGCCGGGTGACGACGGCGGGCGAAGCCTCCATCAGCGCCTGGAGGATCTTCAGCGCGGTCGGGTTGAGCTGCAGCAGCTTGCCCTGGCGCCGCACCTCGAGGGTGTCGAGGTTGTATTCCAGATCGCCCACGTCCAGCACCCGGCTCTGCACGCCCTTGCCGCGACGGGCCAGCGCGTTGAGCCGGACCTCGACCTCCTGCAGCGCGAACGGCTTGATCAGGTAGTCGTCCGCCCCCGAGTCGAAGCCGGCGATCTTGTTGTCCAGGCTGTCGCGGGCGGTGAGCATCAGCACCGGCGTCTGCTTGCGGGCGTCGCCGCGCAGCTTTCGGCAGACCTCCAGCCCGTCCATGCCCGGCAGGTTCAGGTCGAGCACGATCGCATCGAAGTCGTGGACCACCGCCAGGTGCAGCCCGGTGATGCCGTCCGCGGCGAAATCGACGGTGTGGCCGCGATCCTCCAGGTAGTCGCCGAGGTTGGCGGCGATGTCCTGGTTGTCTTCGATCACGAGTATGCGCATGGGGAGGGTCCTCGGAAGTCATCACTCGGACCGGACGATCCGCGTTCGGTTCCCCGCGGGCGTCCGGCGCGACGCGATGGACATTCTGTCATACGCCTTCCGCCGCACCGCGGCGACGGGAGGGCGTTCGCCGCATGCGCCGGCGAGCGTGCATGCGACCAAAAAAGGGCCCGGACGACATGCGCCATCCGGGCCGAAGCATTGGGTGTCACCCCGATTGGCCGGTCCTGCATTGCGCCCTGACGAGGATGGGAATGACAGGATTCGGCCGGGACACGCTACGCCGGGATCGATTAAAGAGCCGTTAAAACGGCATGACAGCGGGCCACTGCCGGGGGAGGGTCATTGCTTCCTTTTCGACGACTTTGTCTTCTTTTGGATGCTTTTCTCGATCAATTCGACGATCTTGCCGGCCACATCCACACCCGTCGCGCCCTCGATGCCCTCCAGGCCCGGCGAGGCGTTGACCTCCAGGACGAGCGGCCCGCGGCGCGCCCGGATCATGTCCACCCCGGCCACGCCCAGGCCCAGCGCCCGCGCCGCGCGCACCGCGACCGCGCATTCGTCGGGGTCGGCGACCACCGCCTCGGCGCTGCCGCCACGGTGCAGGTTGGAACGGAAATCGCCCGGCGGGGCCTGCCGGCGCATCGCCGCCACCACGGCGTCCCCGACCACGAAACAGCGCAAGTCCGCGCCCTCGGCCTCGGCGATGAACTCCTGCACCAGGAAGTTGGCGTAGAGCCCGCGCAGGGCCTCGACCACGCTGCGCGACGCCGACGGCTTTTCGGTCAGGATCACGCCCGCGCCCTGGGTGCCCTCGTTGAGCTTGATCACGTGCGGCGGCGCACCGAGCATCGACAGCAGGTCGGCGGTGTCGTCCGGGTTGTCGCCGAACACCGTCACCGGCATGCCGATCCCCTCGGCCGCCAGCCGCTGGTGCGCCTGCAGCTTGTCCCGCGCCCGGGCGATGGCCTCGGCGCCGTTCGGGGTGACGCTGCCCATCAGCTCGAACTGGCGCAGCACCGCACAGCCGTAGCGGGTGACCGAGGCGCCGATCCGCGGCAGCACCGCCTCGTAGCCGGAGATCGACCGGCCCTTGTAGTGCATGTCGAACCCGTCCGAGGAGATGCGCATGTAGCAGCGCAGCGGATCGAGCACCCGCGCACTGTGCCCGCGCACCCGCGCGGCCTCGACCAGCCGCCGGGTCGAATACAACTTGCTGTTGCGGGAGAGGATGGCGAGCTTCATGCGGACACTCCGACGCGGCGGGCGGCGCCAGCCTGGCGCGGAATGATGACAGCTCGCATCGGATCCGGCGGACCCGGCAACGAAAACGGCGACCTCCACGGAGGCCGCCGTGCGGGATGGGAGCGGAGGACGGGAATCGATTCCCCAGCCGGCAAACCCATTCCTCTCAACGACTTGCTTATCGCAACGGGCGCTGAAATGGTCCTCGAAGTGGTGCCCAGGGATGCCGCTGCGCCGCGGAGACAGGGTGTCTGCATCAATGACAGCGGCCATGTGATCAGACCAGGCGCGGCCCCTTCGGGATCGGCCCGTCCGGCCCATCCATGCCTCGCGTCGGCGCCTGTGGCTGGAGGCTTTGTTCGAGTGCCTGCCGTTGATTGATCGCGGCCACATTCTCGCTGCTTTGCGACAGGTTCTGCCCAGCCAACCGACCGACATCGCCGACAGCGGTTTTCGCCCACGGGGCCGACAGGTCCGCTGTGTCGGTCATCCCGACCTTCGTGCCATCGGGCGTGAACTTCGCCGCCCCGATCGTCTCCAGGCCGCGCTCGCGGGCCTTCTCGACCAGACCGCCCGCCAGTTGCCGACTGATCTCGTCGGGCTCGCGACCCAACTGTTTGTCGCGCTCGTTCACCGCGCCCAGCAAGGTCGCGAACATCGAGTGGTTCTGGTGTGCGGGATTGTCGAGGAGGAGTGCTCCATGCCGCTGGGGTGGGCCTTGCCGTTCAGGCGGTTGGTCGGGGCCGTCGCGCTCGGGCGCACCGGGACGCCCACCGGGTCCTCGCATGCCGGGAGCCGCGGGATGCGGCTGCGGCGCACCCTGCTGCTGCGGATCAGGACGCAACGCGGGTTCGCGGGATCGATGTGGAGCAAAGGAGCCGCCACGCCGTTGCGGGTGATGTTCAGATCGACCACCCCGTTGCCTCGGTCGGTGCGGGTGATCTGGCTGCGTTCGATCTCGCTCCACTGCCCGGCGATGTAGGCCATGCCATGGCCATCACGGTTCCAATGCACGAAATCATTGCCCGATACGTAAAAGCCTGCCTGAGGCCTTCCGTTGGGCGGCTGCGGATGACCTTCGGACATCGTTCCACCACGGTCCAGCGCATGAATGAAGCGCTGCGATGCTTCCGGGCTCAGGAACAACGAGCGGACGGTGTCGTATTGGAATCCGAGATCGGGATTGGCTGGATTGGGCTGGTGCGCGACGACAGGCCCGACGAGAGGATTGGCGATCACGTTCGTCCACGCCTGCGACAGCGGGTTATCCGGGGACGCGTTACGCAGCGCATTGAAGACAGCAACACCACGCAACGTGTTGTCGGCTCCACTCTGGATGTAATCCGGGTCGCCATTCCTCTGATTGGGAAGCAGAGCATCGATCGCCGTCTTGACGTCATCGGGCGAGGTCAGCGTTCCGGCTTCGACACGACGCATGATCCCGGGCCATTGACCGTCTCCGGCCTGGTTCTGCAGCTTCATGAACATTCCCGCCAGCTTCGCCTGATCCTCTTCGGACGCGTTGCGGTATGCGTCCGTGCGCCTCAGCCTTTCCAGTGCGGAGTCTCCGTTGCCGCGAATCGCATCTTCTGCCGTCACCCCATTGACATGCTGGGTATCCAGGCCATGCACGAACGCCCTGCCCTGATCGGAGGCGAAGAAGCGATTGATGTTCGAACGATCGATATCGTGTGCGCCAACCGCTCTCATCTGACGCCCGGTGCGCTGCAGCGCTTCGAGCGTAGTATCGTAATTGGCCTGCGTGAGCTCCACGGCAGCGCGATCGGGCTGTGTCGCCGCCCAACGCTGGTAACTGTCGAGCATTTGGCGAGCGACATCCGGGTGCTGCCCCAGGTCGATTTGCAGCGTGCCGAACGAGTAACCGCTGTTGCCCACCGGGTCCATGACGCCGTCGCGGACGTTGCCTGCGAAACTCAGCCGGTAGGACACGTCCCGCCCTGCGTTGCTGCCTTCGGACGTCACGCCGACCGCGAAATAGGCCACTGCCCTCAGTTCATCTGGCGTCATTTGCTTTTCTCTTCCTTGCGTGAAAAACAGGCCTCCACCCATGCCTGCGCAGCGAGATCATCAAGCGATGGGCCCGGATGTTCGACGCGCTCGAAATCGGCGAAACAGCGGCCATCCTTTCCGTCCAGATCGCCGAGCTTGCCGCCGCACAGACGCAAAGGTCGATCGACGGCATCCCAACCGGCTTCGCACTCGGTGCGGGTCTCGCTGCCTGGGCGACCGCAAATGCCGGTGCGTCGCGCTTCGACAGGCGAGATCGCCTCGGCCATGACCCTTCCCTCGTAGCTGTCGCCCGAAGCGAAATACGACCAAGTGCCGCAGATCCGCTGACCGCGCTGCAGGAGCAGGTAGCGGCTGCATTGATCGGGAGATTCGGCGCCTGCGCACGACTCCCAACTCCCGGCGAATGGCGGAGATGCAGTGACATTCGCTTTTACGTCGACGGCCGCCCCCACGGGCGGGGATGCAGGCGGTGCCGCCTGCGATACCGGTTTCGCACATCCGAAACTACTGGATGCCAAGACGAATAGAACGACCGGGAACGACAGCATCCGCTTCATGTTTCGACCGCTTCGGATGAGATATGAATGGTTGCGACACATGCCGGCAAACGCGGTGACAGGCGGACCGTCCGGCCGCGAAGCATGGGACTTTGATTCGTTCACTTCGTTGATTCCTCGTGAAACCCCTGCTGGCTCAGAGGGGGACGAGATGACTTTGGCATCCGGCGCTCGGTGGCGGCAAGAAGTGGCCCCAGGGTTGTGCGCTCTCGAGCAGTTTCCCGACGTCGACATCGGCCGTCCCGGTCGCTTTCCACAGGCGCGCGCCCCCTTCCGAGAGGTGACGCAGCCTGGAGCGCTGCGGATAGTCGGGCGGCATCGCCATGGAGCCCGCGCAGCGAATGCGCGATGGATCCCGACCCCAATCGGGATCCCGGTCGCAGGGCACTCGGAAGCGGACGTCGAGGCCGCCCGGACGAGGCGGCACATCCGGCCAGGACATGAAAAAAGAAAAAAGGTCCCCCGAATGGTTCCTCGGGAAGGAACCGCCTGGGGACCTGTTCTCTGAGAATCCCAGCAAGCTCAGTGACTTGCGAGATTGGATATCGGAATGGAGCGGGTGATGGGAATCGAACCCACGTTAGCAGCTTGGGAAGCTGCAGTTCTACCATTGAACTACACCCGCGGGGTCGCTTCAGTGTAGCGACTCCGGCGCGGCCCGCAAGCTGCGGGCCGCGCCGTGGACGTGCGCTGGATCAGAACGCCTTGCCGACGGTGGCGAACACGCTGGCGTCGTTGCCGATGCCCTGCTCGGTGGTGACGCTGGCGCCGACGTTGGCGTCGAGGCCGAACAACTGCGTGCGGGCGCCCATCTGCAGGGTCAGGTAGCTGTCGTCGAACGGCACGCCGGCGACGGCGTACGGCAGGCTGCCGGTGATCGTCTGCGAACGGGCGAAGGCATCGCGCGGGGCGTCCTTGTGCTGCTTGTCCCAGGTCAGGCGGGCGTAGGGCACGAGGGTGTCGTGGATGCGGTAGCTGGCCTGCCAGCCGAGGCTGGTGATCAGCGAGTCGAAGCTCTGGTCCGGATAGGCCAGCGAGGTCGATTCGGTCGGGTGGCTCTCGGCGTAGCCGTCGACGTCGATGTTCTGCGACAGGATGCTGATCACCGGGCCGTGGCTGAGCTTCTCGCCCTTGAACTCGTAGCCGCCGCTGAGGCCCACGGTCAGGTTGGTGCCATCGGGCGAGCCGCTGTGGCTGCGCTTGGCCGGCCCGATCCACACGTCGCGGTTCACGTCGTACGAAGTCCAGGTGTAGCTGAGCTGGCCGTTGGCCCAGAAGCCGTCGCCGTACCAGCCGGCGAAGCCGCCGAGGCTGGCGTCGGTCTGGTCGAAGTCGCCGCTGCGGCCGCCGAAGTCGAAGCTGTTGCGGCCGACGCTGCCGAAGCCGCCGTAGACGACGTTGCCGTGGGTCCAGTCGACGCCGCCGGTCACGGTCGGGCCCATGCCGTCGTACAGCTTGCCGTCGTCGTACCGCTGGAAGTCGCCGCTGACGCTGGCCCACCAGCGCATGCCGTCGCCTTCGGGCTTGCCGGCGAGGTGGCCGGCGACGCGCTCGGCGCGGGCGCGGCAGATCACGCCTTCCGAATGCGGCAGCATCGCGATCTGGCGCGGGGCCTCGAGCAGCGAGATGGCGTACTCGGCCAGCATCTGGTGCGCGCGGCTGGTCGGGTGGACGCCGTCGGCGAACAGGTAGGTGTTCGGCGCGTCCGGCGAGACCAGGCTGGTCGGGTTGCAGGTCAGCGAGTTGGCGGTGATCTGCGGCTGGCAGGCGGTGCCGGTGATGTTGGTGAAGCCGTAGGCCGCCGGGTTCGCGGTGATCTCGTGGATCAGCGTGAAGGTGTCGACCGGGATCACGCGCAGGTTGTTGCTGGCCAGGCCGCTGAACAGCGCGTTGTTGTAGCTGGTGGTCAGGGCGGTGCCGGTCGCCATCACGGCGCTGCCCTGGGCGCGGAAGCCCGGGGTCACGCCGAGGTCGGGCACGGTCGGCACGAGGATGTAGCGCGCGCCGGCGTTCTGCAGCGTGCCGACGATGCCGATCTGCGAAGCGACCGCGGCGGCGATGGTGGTCGTCGGATTGGCGCTGCCGCTGGTGATGGCGAACAGGTCGTTCGCGCCACCCCAGACCGTGTACAGCGCGTGGCTGTCGGCGCGACCGCCATTCGCGGTGAGGTAATTGTTGACCTGGGTGGCCAGCGACGGGATCGGGCCGAGCGCGCCGGTCGAATTCACGCCGACGCGGGCGCCGCCGGCGGCGTAGTTGGTGCCAGTCTGGCCGTTACCGTTCGGCGCGGCGGAGGTGCCGTAGTAGTCGGCGAGATACTGCGACCACACGAAGCCCGGATTGGTGGTGAACTGGCCGGTGACGGCGCGGACGCTGGCCGGCAGCAGCGGACGGAAGAACCCGCTGTCGGTCAGGCTGTCGCCGAAGAACACGGTCTGGGTGTACGGGTCGGCCGCGGAGGCCGGCAGCGCCAGCGCGGCGCTCGCGGCGAGCAGCGCGACGGACAGGGTGTTGCGCAGGGGCCTGGCGGCCCGACGGTTGAACGACATGGATCCCACTCCCGAACTGATGGAAAAAATGAAGGACTCGCAGGGCTCCGACGATTCATGGGGATACGCCGCCGGATGGTGGCCGCATCGTTTCACGAAGCCCGATGTGACTCAAGTGTGACAACGGACGGGTTCCGGCTGGGCAGACCGGGGGCGGCGGGCGACAATCCGGGCATGGACAGCCCCTCCCTGCGCATCCGCCTCAACGGCGATCCCCTGGCTCTTCCCGCCCCCTGCACCCTGGCCGCCCTGCTCGCCGACCAGGGCCTGGCCGGCCGCCGGGTGGCGGTGGAGGTCAACGGCGAGATCGTGCCCCGCGGCCGCCACACCGAACATGCGCTCGCCGACGGCGACGTGGTCGAGATCGTCCACGCCCTGGGCGGGGGATGAGCACCCGGGCAGAGGCCCGGACCGGGCGACCCCGAGAAGCGCACCGCCTCCCGCCCGGACCAGCGCGACGCGTCCCGCAAGCACCCGGCCGCTGACCACCGGCCGCCCCCGCAAGGCATCGGGGCCGCCTCGCATCGGCCATGCCGCTCCGCCCACATGCATATCGTCCGCCGACACATCGCCCCATCCCGGCGACGATGGGCGATAATCCCGCGATGACCGCGCTTCCCCACTTCGACGACCCGCTCGTCATCGCCGGCAAGACCTACCGCTCGCGCCTGCTCACCGGCACCGGCAAGTTCAAGGACCTCGACGAAACCCGCCGCGCCACCGAGGCCGCCGGCGCCGAGATCGTCACCGTCGCGATCCGCCGGACCAACATCGGCCAGAACCCGGACGAGCCCAACCTGCTCGACGTGCTGCCGCCGGACCGCTACGCGATCCTGCCCAACACCGCCGGCTGCTACACCGCCGAGGACGCGGTGCGCACCTGTCGCCTCGCCCGCGAGCTGCTCGACGGCCACACCCTGGTCAAGCTCGAAGTGCTCGGCGACCAGCGCACGCTGTTCCCCGACGTGGTGCAGACGCTGAAGGCCGCCGAGCAGCTCGTCGCCGACGGCTTCGACGTGATGGTCTACACCAGCGACGACCCGATCCTGGCCCGCCGGCTGGAGGAGATCGGCTGCTGCGCGGTGATGCCGCTGGCGGCGCCGATCGGCTCCGGCCTCGGCATCCAGAACCGCTGGAACCTGCTGGAGATCGTCGAGAACGCCAAGGTGCCGATCCTCGTCGACGCCGGCGTCGGCACCGCGTCCGACGCCGCGATCGCGATGGAGCTGGGCTGCGACGGCGTGCTGATGAACACCGCCATCGCCGGCGCGAAGGACCCGGTGCGCATGGCGCTGGCGATGCGGCTGGCGATCGAGGCCGGCCGCCACGCCTTCCTCTCGGGCCGCATCCCGCGCAAGCGCTTCGCCTCGGCGTCCTCGCCGGTGGACGGGCTGATCGGATGACCGTCGAGACCCGTCCGCCGCAGGACGACACCGACGGGCAGACGCTCGACAAGCCCTTCACCGTCACCCCCGGGCAGCGCCAGATCCGCAGCTTCGTGCTGCGGCAGGGCCGCTTCACCGAGGCCCAGCAGCGTGCGTTCGACACGCTGTGGCCACGATTCGGGCTCGACTACACCGGGACGTTGCGCGATTTCGACGCCGCTTTCGGCCGCCATGCGCCGCTGGTGGTGGAGATCGGCTTCGGCAACGGCGAGGCGCTGCGCTTCGCCGCGCGGCAGGACCCGTCGCGCAACTACATCGGCGTCGAGGTCCACGCCCCCGGCGTCGGCCGGCTGCTGAACTGGCTGGCCGAGGACGGCAGCGACCACGTCCGCCTGTTCCGCCACGACGCGGTGGAAGTGCTCGAACGCGAGATCGCCGACGGCGCGCTCGACGAGGTCCGCATCTACTTCCCCGATCCCTGGCACAAGAAGCGCCACAACAAGCGCCGCCTTGTGCAGCCGGCCTTCGCCGCGCTGCTGGCGCGCAAGCTGCGCACCGGCGGCCGCCTGCACCTCGCCACCGACTGGGCCGACTACGCCGAGCACATGTGGGACGTGCTCGACGCCGCGCCCGGCCTGCGCAACGTCGCCGGCCCGCGCGGCGCGGTGCCGCGACCCGACTGGCGGCCGCAGACCCATTTCGAGACGCGGGGCCAGAAGCTGGGCCACGGCGTGTGGGATCTTCTGTACACGCGCACCGACGATCCCCTGCCCGCGCCGGACGTCCACGACTGACGATGGAGAACCAGCTCACCCTCACCAGCGACATGCAGCTCGTGCTCGGGCTGACGGTGCTGACGATGGTGCTGTTCCTGTTCGAGCGCCTGCGCGCGGACGTGGTCGCGCTGGTGGTGCTGGTGCTGCTGGGGCTGACCGGGCTGGTCGAGCCCGGCGACCTGTTCAACGGCTTCGCCAGTAACGCGGTGATGAGCGTGATCGCGACCATGATCCTCGGCGCGGGCCTGGACCGCACCGGCGCGCTCAACCGCCTCGCCGGCTGGCTGCTGCGCCGCGCGCGCGGCGCCGAAACCCGGCTGATGCTGTTCACCTCGGCGATCGCCGGCCTCAACTCCTCGGTGATGCAGAACCCGTCGGTGATGGCGCTGTACCTGCCGGTGGCCTCGCGGCTGTCCTCGCGCACCGGCCTGCCGCTGTCGCGCCTGCTGCTGCCGATCGGCGCGGCGATCGTGATGGGCGGCGGCCTGACCATGGTCGGCAATTCGCCGCTGATCCTGCTCAACGACCTGCTGCGCACCGCCAACGACAGCCTGCCGTCGGGCCTGATGACGCTCAAGCCGCTGCCGATGTTCGCGCCGCTGCCGATCGGCGCCGCGCTGCTGACCGCATCGCTGGCCTACTTCCACTTCTTCGGCGCGCGCCGGCTGCGCGACGACGACAGCGACTCCGGCGTCACCCCGGCGCTGACCCAGAGCTACTTCGCCAGCGCCTACGGCATCGACGGCGAGGTCTACGAGCTGACCGTCAGCGCTGACAGCCCGCTGGTCGGCATGTCGCTGCGCGAGATCGAGGACCTGCACGACGCGCCGGTGATCCTCGCGCTGAAGACCGGCAACGAATCGCGGCTGGCGCCGCCGGGCGACGCACGGATCTGGGTCGGCAGCGTGCTCGGCGTGATGGGGCCGCGGCAGTCGATCGTCGATTTCACCCAGAACCGCTTCCTGCGCATGAGCGTGCGCCTGCGCGAGTTCGCCGACCTGTTCAACCCGGCCCGCGCCGGCATCTCCGAGGCGGTGATCCCGCCGACCTCGACCTGGATCGGCAAGACCGCCACCCAACTGCAGCTTAGGCGACGGCTCAACCTGCGGCTGCTCGCGATCAACCGCGACAAGCAGGTGCTGCGCGAGGACGTGCGCGAACTGCCGCTGCGCGCCGGCGACCTGCTGGTGCTGCACAGCATCTGGACCGACCTGGCGCAGTCCGCGGGCGGCCGCGACTTCGTGCCGGTGACCGACTACCCCAAGGCCGAGCAGCGCCCGCACAAGTTCAAGATCGCGATGACGATCTTCGGCATCACCATGGCGATCGCGCTGTCCTCGCGCATCCCGGCGTCGGTCGCGCTGATGACCGGGGTCGCCGGCATGCTGATCACCGGCGTGCTGAAGATGGACGAGGCCTACGCCGCGATCAACTGGAAGACCGTGTTCCTGATGGCCTGCCTGATTCCCCTCGGCTGGGCGATGGACTCCAGCGGCGCCGCCGCCTGGGTCGCCGGGCACACCCTCGACCGGCTGCCGGCCGGGACCCCGACCTGGCTGCTGGAGATCGCCGTCGGCCTGCTGACGACCGCGTTTTCGCTGGTGATCAGCCACGTCGGCGCGACGATCGTGATGGTGCCGGTGGCGATCAACATCGCGCTGGCCGCCGGCGGCAATCCGACCGCGGCGGCGCTGATCGTGGCCCTGTCGGCGTCCAACAACTTCATGACCGCTTCCAACCCGGTCATGTCGATGATCGCCGGCCCCGCCGGCTACACCTCGAAGGAGCTGTGGCGCGTCGGCGGGCCGCTGAGCCTGGTCTACACCTCGGTCGTGGTGCTGATGGTGAACCTGTTGTTCTGAGCCTGCTGTTCCGGGCCTGCTGTTCCGGGCCTGCGGCTCCGGCGCCAGCCATTGCGGGCCAGCCGGGGCGCCGCCCCGCCCGCCGCCGCGCCGGGACGCCGATTGGCCTGACCGCGACCCGGTTCCCGTTCCATACTGGACCCGCACGCTCCGCCCCCGCGCCGTGCGCCCAGGTCCGCCCGGCGGATCCCACCCACTCGCAACGCAGGTTTTTTTCGCATGGAACAGACGACATCCTTCCGCAGCGCCGAGGACATCGGTCGGCGCGTGCTTCGCCTGGTCGAGAACGTCCGCGGACCCGACGACCTCGCCCCCACCCGGATCGAGGAGCTCACCGGCCTCAAGGTCGCCTTCAATCCCGACGACGCCCGCGAATACGGCACCGGCGGCCAGCTCACCGACGCGTGGGCCTACAACCTGGTGACCCTGCCGCAGGTCGGCGAGGCCCGGCCGTCGCAGTTGATGTTCTCGTTCGACGACGAAACCGGCGAGCACGCCGACATGGGCCCGATCAGCGCGCTCGACTTCGACGACTACGCCGCCGCGCTCGCCGCCGCCGGCTTCCGTCCGACGCCCGTGCACGGCCGGCTCGGCAACATCCTCCACTGGGACTTCGCCCGCGACGACGTGACCGTGCAGGTCTACGTCCGCGGCGAGAACGACGAGAAGGCCGAACACGCCTGCGTCTCCCGCCTGATCATCAACGCCTGAGGGAGCCCGCCATGGCCGTCGTACCCGAAGAGGTCCTGAAAGCCCGCAAGGCCGCCGAGACGAAGCTCGACAAGATGCTGTCGGACTTCGAGAAGGCCCATGACACCAAGACCGAGACCCCCGGCAAGAACCTGCGCCAGCTCCTCGAGAACTCGCCGGACCTGAAGGCGCGGATCCTCGATTCCGTGCAGAAGGGACACCTCGACAAATTCGAGATGCTGCCGCCCGGCGCCAACGCCGGCGGCACCTACAACAGCGACAACAAGACCATCGAGCTGCCGCCGGAGTACCTGAAGAAGGCCGGCAAGGACAAGGCCGCCGCGTCCGAGCTGGTGTTCGTGATGGGTCACGAGATCCAGCACTCGTTCAACAGCACGGTCAGCGACAAGGCGGTCGACGCCTTCGTCAAGGACGTCGACAAGACCGCCAAGGGCCCGGGCCCGCACGACTACACCGGGGCGGTGAAGACCCTGATCCAGAGCTACCGCGCGGACGAGGCCGGCGCCAACATCGGCGGCTACAACGCCATCGTCTCGCAGGTCGCCAAGGAGAAGAAGGACCACGGCGACGACAAGCCGCCGACGCTGAAGGAGCTGTACAACGCGCACCCCGGCCGGATGGAGGACTTCATCGACCGCACCGGCAAGGCGCCGAACTTCAGCTACGCGCTCAAGCCGGGCTACACGATGGAGCCCGACATGACGATCAAGGACAACCCCAAGAACGTCGAGGCGTCCGCCAAGTACTACTTCGACCAGCCGGCCAGCGCCACCCGCCTCGGCCCGAAGGGCAACCAGGACTACGCCAATTACTACGGCGAGTGGGCGCTCAACGTCATCAACGACGCCGAGAAGCAGGCGCTCAAGGACGCGAAGAAGCACGACCCGAAGGCGACCGCGCCCGAGGTCAAGCTCGACATGGACGCGCTGCACCTGAAGAAGTCGCTGATGGACACCGGGCTGCATTTCACCGACACCAGCCCGAAGAAGCCCGTCACCGAGGCCCCCGCCCTGGAACCGGCGCTCTACAAGCAGGCCGAGGACGCGCTGAAGAAGGTCGACGGCCTCGGCCTCAAGGGCGAGGAACTGCGCAACGTCGCCGCCGCCACCGCGCTGCACGCGCAGAACGCCGGCATGGAACGCATCGACGGCGCGCTGCTGGGCAAGAACGGCCAGGTCTTCGCCTACCAGGGCGATCCCGCCAGCGAATCCGCCGACCGGGTCGCGGTCAACGTCGCCCAGGCCCGGCAGCAGCCCGCCAACGATTCGCTGGCGACGCTGATGATCCCGGATCCGCAGCAGGCCCAGGCGCAACCGACGCAGCAGCGGAGCATGGGCGGCCCGTAAGGCGTCGCGTCATCGCCAGCGGCAAGGCGAACGCCCCGCAGACTTGCGGGGCGTCGCTTTTTGCGGCGTGACGGACGCGGTGCGCGCGCTACTGCACGTAGGAGAACGGCCCGGTCGGAACGCCGCCGAACAGCGACAGCGCGCCCGGCCCCACGGTCGCGAGCAGGAAGAAGCCGCCGGCCATCCCCACGTGCGTCAGCAACGCGTTGAGATCGCTCTTGTGCGAGGCGTACCCCGTCATCAGGCACCACACGCCGAGCAGCACGCCCACCGTGCGCACCGGATAGCCCAGGCACACCGCCACGCCGCCGACCAGTTCGCACACGCCCACCAACCAGGCCAGGACGCTGGCGTCCGGCAGCCCCATGGCCGACAGCACGGGGACGAGCCTGGCTTCGCCGCCCCGCAGTTTCATCGTTCCCCAGATCACGAACGGCACGCCCAGGAACAGGCGCGCAGCCAGCAACGCTTCATCGCTCATCGCCGCTCTCCCCGCTTGGTGGCATGGAACGGAAAGCCCCGATGCCGCGATCGTCAGACGACGATCCGGACCGGGATCGACTTCGCCGCCGGCGTGCCGCTGGTGCGATCGTAGTAATCCAGCGGAATCAGCGGATTGAGTTCCGGGTAATACCCGGCCACGGCGCCGCGCGGCATCGGGTAGTCCAGCACGGTCAGCCCGTCGATACGGCGGTGGACGCCGTCGCCGAAGATCGTCTCCAGCGCGACCTTGTCGTATTCCTTCAGGCCGCGGTCGGCGATGTCCTGCGCATTCATGAACAGCACCATGCGATCGTTGTAGACGCCGCGATAGCGGTCGTTGTAGCTGTAGATCGTGGTGTTGAACTGGTCGTGCGAGCGCACCGTCGCCAGGCGCAGCATCCACGGATCGTCCACCGGGTCGTCCGGATGCAGGCCGGGCATCGGCAGGAAATTGGCCTTGCCGTTCGGGGTCGGCCAGACCCGGCGCCGCGGCGGGATATCGAGATGGAACCCGGCCGGGTCGCGGATCTTCGCGCTGAAGTCGCTGTAGATCGCCGGATACACCTCGGCGATCAGGTCGCGGATCGCATCGTAGTCGTCGATGCAGCGGCGCCAGTCGACCCGGCTGTCGGGCAGCGCGGCCATCGCCATGCGGCAGACGATCTCCACTTCCGGCAGCAGGTCGGGACTGGCCGGATCGAGCACCCCGCGCGAGGCGCTGACGTTCGACATCGAATCCTCGATGGTCACGAACTGCTCGCCGCGGGACGTCTCGATCCGCTCCGAGCGCGCGACCACCGGCAGGATCAGCGCTTCGCGGCCGTGCACGAGATGGCCGCGGTTGAGCTTGGTGGCGATGCCGACGGAGAGGTCGAGCTTCGACATCGCCGCATAGGCGCGGTCGGTGTCGGGCACCGCGCGCACGAAATTCCCGCCCAAGCCGATGAACACCCGGGCCGTGCCGGCCAGCATCGCCTCCACGCTCTCGACGGTGTGGTGGCCATGCTCGCGCGGCGGCTCGAAGCCGAACACGTCGCGGACCCGGTCGAGATAGGCCTGCGACGGCTTCTCGTCCACGCCCACGGTGCGGTCGCCCTGGACGTTGGAATGGCCGCGGATCGGGCTGATGCCCGCGCCCGGCTTGCCGTAGTTGCCCTTCAGCAGCAGCAGGTTGGACACCTGCTGCAGCAGTTGCGAACCGTACTGGTGCTGGGTCAGGCCCATGCCGTAGCAGATGATGGTCGCGCTGGAACGGATGTAGATCTCCGCGCAGCGGCGGATCTGCGCCTCCTCCAGCCCCGACACCGCCACGATCTCCGCCCAGTCCTGCGCCAGCGCGTCCTCGCGCACCGCATCGATGCCGACCGTGTGCTCGCGGATGAAGTCATGGTCGAGCACCGTTTCGCCAGCGGCCTCGCGCTCGAACATCACCTTCATGATGCCCTTGAAGAAGGCGAGGTCGCCGCCGATCCGGATGTGCACGAATTCGCTGCTGACCGGCGTCGACCCGAACGTCGCCATCTGCACCAGGTCCTGCGGCTCGGTGAAGCGGATCAGCGCGCGCTCCGGCATCGGGTTGACCGCGACGATCGGAATGCCGCGCTTCCGCGCCGCGACCAGGTTGGTCATCATCCGCGGCGCATTGGTGCCGGTGTTGTGGCCGATCACGAAGATCGCCTCGGCGTGGTCGAAGTCATCGAGCACGACCGTGCCCTTGCCGACGCCGATCGACGGCGGCAGGCCGCGGCTGGTCGGTTCGTGGCACATGTTCGAGCAGTCGGGGAAGTTGTTGGTGCCGAACTCGCGCACGAAGATCGAATACAGGAACGCGGCCTCGTTCGGCGTGCGGCCCGAGGTGTAGAACTCGGCCTGGTGCGGACTGTCCAGGCCGCGCAGGTGGCGGCCGATGGTCTCGAAGGCCTCGTCCCAACCGCAGGGCACGTAGTGGTCGGTCGCCGCGTCGTAGCGCATCGGCTCGGTCAGGCGACCCTGCATCTCCAGCCAGTAGTCCGACTGCTGCATCAGTTCGGTCACGCTGTGCTGCGCGAAGAACGCGCGGGTGACGCGGGATTTCGTCGCCTCGTGCGCCAGCGCCTTGGCGCCGTTCTCGCAGAAATCGAAGATTTTCTCGCAGGCCTGGTCGGGGTAGGCGCAGCTCGGGCACTTGAAGCCGCCCGGCTTGTTCATCGACAGCAGCGCCTTCGAGCCCTTGGCGACCACGCTCTGCTCCAGCAGCACCTTGGCGGTCGCGGCGGCCGCCCCCCAGCCGCCGGCCGGGGCGTTGTAGGTCTTGTAGCGAGGCTTGTGGTCGGCCATGGCGCTGCGTTCCGGCTCTCTGGGGTCGTTGACGACTTTACGCGCATCGGCCGCGCCCGTCGCCGCCGCGGGGGCATCCGCCGAAGACGTCCTGCGCGATCGCCCGCGACCATTCCCGCCGACGCGAATGCGGCCTGCCGTTTCGCGCAGGTCGGCGACGGCAGCGATGCGCCCGACGGCCTTCAGGCTGGTCGACGGGCCCGGACGCGACAGCGGACGGCGACGCGGCAGCGCCTGCACGCGCGGGCCGCCGGCAGGGACGCCGGGCGCCGGCGATGTCGTCCGGTAAAAATAATTCAACCGATGGGTTGACTGTTTGGGCCGCGGGGCATATCTTCAACCACATGGTTGACAATACTCCACAGCTCGACGACCTCTTCCGCGCCCTCGCCGACCCGACCCGCCGGGCGATGCTGCGCGACCTCGCGGCCGGCCCGCGCACCGTCGGCGAGCTGGCCGCACCGTTCGAGATCACCCTCGCCGGCGCCTCCAAGCACATCCAGGTGCTCGAGCGCGCCGGCCTGCTGCGCCGCGAAGTCAGCGGCCGCGTGCACACCTGCCGCCTCGACGCCGGCCCGCTGCACACCGGCGCGGAATGGCTGCGGCACTACGAACGCTTCTGGAACCAGCGCCTCGACGCCCTCGAATCCCTGCTCGCGACCGAGGACGCCGCCCCGGCGACCCCCGCCGCAGCGCCGCCCGCCCCGCGGACCCGCAAGTCCGCCAGGACTTCCAAGTCCACCAAGCCCCCAAGGACGCCATGAACACCCTTGCCGCCGACACCGACTACGCCACCCTGCTCGCGCCCGACACCGTGCGCCTCGAACGCCTGCTGCCCGGCCCGATCGAGCGCGTCTGGGCCCATCTCGCCGACGGCGACCTGCGCCGCCGCTGGCTGGCCGCGGGCGACCTGCCCGCACACGCCGGCGGCACGTTCGAGCTGACCTGGCGCAACGACGAACTGACCACGCCGCCCGGGCACAGGCCCGACGGCTTCGACGCCGAACATCGCATGGCGAGCACGGTGACCGTCTTCGAGCCGCCGCATCGCCTCGCCTTCACCTGGGGCCCGGGCGAGGTGACCTTCACGCTCGAACCGCGCGACGGAAAAGTCCTGCTCGTCATCACCCATCGCGGCATCAGCGATCACCGCAACGTGCTGATGATCGGCCCCGGCTGGCATGCGCACGCCGACGTGCTGGCGGCGCGCCTCGAAGGCGAAACGCCGGCGCCGTTCTGGGACCAGTGGACGCAACTGCGCGAGGAATACCGGCAGCGACTGGGCGGCTGATCGCACGGTCCAGCGTTCAAAGCAGCCACGCAGAACGCCCCGCAGCGATGCGGGGCGTTCTGGCGTTCGCCAGCCGGAGCGAACGCGATCACGGCACGCAGGATGCTCCCAACCCGGCCTGCGCCGATCGAACGAATCGCCGGGTCGATGACCCAGCCTACGGCACTCACGGCATTCTGCCTTTTACGGGCCTAACGCCCGAATTAAGCCGAGCCGCGAAGCGGCTTCGGCTTGAATGAATTGTTAGGCCGCGGCCTAGCACACTGAGCACCAATGCAAGATTGGAGGTGACGGGGTGCTCGGGCGAAGTGCCTACGACTGCGTCACAGGATGACGCCGCCATCATTAAAAGGACAGTTGCCGATTGAGCCAATCGTCTCATCGGAATAGTAGGTCCAAAGGGTGTCAACCCAAGGGCCGTTGCCAGTGCCGAATGGGCTCCAAGTCCAATAGGCCCACTCGTGAAGCCTCCCCCCGCAGCAACCCTGGTACTTGCGACGGAAAGGAGACCAGCTGAATCTCGTGCGCCAAGGGCGGAAATCGTATTGGAAGCGAGTCACCGTTCTCGACTTCTTGCATGGGTACGGAAAAATCCATTTCCAACAAACACTCCAATAGGTCTCAACGACCTCCACTCGTTCTCCGCATGACATGATGCTCTCCTTGAGTAATCGGGCCAAGTTGAGGGATTCCAACTTTCCCCGGCGCAGCGAGTAGAAACTGCATATCAGGGAACGCAAGGACCTTTGCTTGGCGGCCAGAGAGACTGTGATGGCGGCCTGATACCTGAGTTAAGCCGCGCCGAGAGTGGTGCGGTTTTGGGCTAGCGCAGTGCAGCGCCCAAAACCGTGCCACGAAGCGGTGTCGGCTTGAACGAATAGTCAGGGCGCACGCCTTTGACTCATTCTCATACGACATGCTCCCAAGAATTGATCCGGATTGAGTACCAGAAGGTTCGAGGTGTCAAAGCTGTTCTTTCCAACAGTGGATAAGAATGCGAAATATCGATTTAAGCGCACAAAACATTGAAGTGCTTGTCCAGGCGAGTAGTCCGCAGTTCTTGGACGAAGCTCGTAGCCCGGGTAAGCGCAACGTGCACACCCGGGAAGAACCGGTGCAGGCCTCTCCGCCATTCCCGGGTGCGGCCGTTGGCCTGACCCGGGCTACGCGCTCTCAACGTGAGCAAGTAGGGTGGCGGTGAGCGTAGCGAACCCCACCATCGGAGCGCATCCGATGTCGCATCGCCGCGGGCCTCCGGCGACGTTCGCTTCGATCAATTTCGCCGAGCCGGTGACTCCACGGGCGCGGCATTGGTGGGGTTCGCTGCGCTCACCGCCACCCTACGAATCCCGGGCGCAGGTAATGCCCGCGCCCGGCGAAGCGCATGCGGCTTCGGCGTCCAGCGGCACCGTAGCCTTCCCCGTCAAGTGGACAGTGCAAAAGGAGAATTTTCCCGCTCGCGGGATGCGCGATAGACGCTCGGCGGCAGGTTCCCGAGCGACTCGTGC
>Ga0136846_1235256_pt1 | contig 23043 bp, 17 predicted proteins | sample HopSoiMetagenom2_FD_96841 | JGI IMG/M metagenome (GOLD analysis project Ga0136846, IMG submission 96841) | Grasslands soil microbial communities from Hopland, California, USA - 2 Assembly 2016 (version 4) | ecosystem: Environmental > Terrestrial > Soil > Grasslands | place: USA: Hopland... | reverse complement strand
GTCTCGGAGCTGGAGTGCGGGCTGCCTGCAGACGCCGCACCAGGGACCCGTCCCCGGCCGGAATACGACCCGGCCCGCACGATCCTGGCCGAGCGGGAGCGGGCGAAGACCGCTGAACTGGCCGCGCTGGGGCGGCCGGTGGGCCGGCGCACCTTGCAGCGGATGCGGGCTCGCTACCGGGCTCAGGGCCTGCTGGGGCTGGTGGATCACAGGGCGATGCGGCCCTCGTCCCCGACCGGACGGGCCGACCAGCGGGTGATCGACGCGATCGTCCGCGCGATCGGTGAGGAGACCGACACCTCCACCGGCACCCGTTCGCGGCTGATGCGGCGGGTCGAGCAGTTGTTGGAGACCGAGCACGGGGCCGGGGCGGTGGCGATGCCGTCCAGGGCGGCTTTCTACCGCCTGGTCGAGCAGCTTTCCACGGGGCGGCACACCTTCAGCGCGGCCACCACCCGGCGGCAGAACGCCAACCGGCCCACAGGACCGTTTACTCCGACTACGGCCAGTCGGCCGGGCGAGCAGGTCCAGATCGACACCACCAAGCTCGATCTGCTGGCCGTCCTGGACGACGGCACGGTCCGCAGGCCGGAGCTGACGATCGCGGTCGACATCGCCACCCGGACGATCTGCGCGGCGGTGCTGCGGCCGGAGAGCACAAAGGCGGTGGACGCTGCCTTGCTACTGGCGAAGATGTTGGTGCCCGAAGTCATGCGCCCCACCTGGCCGCAGGCGCTCGCCGCGTCGACGTCCCGACTCCCGCACGCCCGCCTGCTGGAGATCGACGCCCGGTTCGAGCACGCCGCCGCGAAACCGGTGATCGTCCCGGAGACCATCGTCACCGACCACGGCACCGTCTACCTCTCGCAGACGTTCACTGCCGCCTGCCAGCGCCTGGGCATCTCCGTCCAGCTCGCCCATCCCGGCACCCCGACGGATAAGGGCGTCGTCGAGCGCACGTTCTCCTCGATCAACACCCTGTTCTGCCAGCATGTCGCCAGCTACACAGGACGGGACGTCAGCCGGCGCGGTGTCGACCCGGCCCGCAAAGCGGCCTTCAGCCTGCCCGAACTCGACGACCTGCTCCAGGAATGGGTCATCCACTGGCAGATGCGCCCGCACGACGGACTGGTACATCCCTTCCTGCCCGGCCGACCCCTGTCGCCCAACGACGCCTACGCGCTCCAGGTCGCCACCAGCGGCTACCTGCCGATGCCGCTGGGTCCGTCCGACTACATCGAACTGCTGCCGGTGACCTGGCGGGTGATCAACGACTACGGCATCCGCATCGCCCACCGCACCTACGACGCAACGGAGTTGGCCGCCTACCGCAGGCAGTCGTCTGGCGTCGCGGTCCAGCGTGGCAAGTGGGAGGTCCACTACGACCCGCACGACCTCAGCCACGTGTTCGTACGCAACCACCGTGCCAGCGGCTGGATCACCGCAGAATGGACGCTGCTGCCGCTGGTGGCCCGTCCGTTCTCCGACGCGCTCTGGCGCCAGGCCCGGCGTCAGGTCGTCGAGCGCGGTCTGGACGGCGACGACCAGACCGCCGTCGCCAGGGCTCTGGACTCCCTGCTGCGACGGGCCGAGTCGCCCGGCGACGTTCCGCCGCCTCGGTCGGCCACCCCGCTGCGGCCGGTTGTGGAACCCGGCGAGGACGACATCGACGGCGAGGAGGGTGCTTCGACGGAGCTGGCCAAGGTGATCCCGTTCGGTGTCTTCGACCCCTTCAGCGAGGAGGACTACCGGTGACCGATGGCGACCCGGGCGACCGCGAGTTCCCCTTGACCACGAAGGAGGGGTGGAGCCGCTTCGTCCAGCACGTCCCGGTCAGCGCACCCCTGCTGGATCGCCCCGCGCTACTGGCGCTGAGCGAGATCGAGCGGGAGCTCTACGACGAAGCCAGGGCCGAGCACCACACCCAACTGTTCGTCGCGAAGACCCCCACCGTGATGGAAGTGATCCGTACCGGCCGGGAGCTGACCCTCCTCAACCGGCGCCAGGTCTCCGCCCGCCGCGGCCTGATCGTCTCCGGCGAGGCCGGCACCGGCAAGACCACCGCGATCACCCAGCTCGGCAAGGCCCACGAACAGCACGTCCGCCGCCGACTGCCCGCTGGCTGCGGGCCCCGGCTGCCCGTCGCCTACGTGACCGTTCCCCCAGCCGCCACCCCGAAGATGCTCGCGATCGAGTTCGCCCGGTTCCTTGGCATCCCGCTGCTGCGGCGCATGAATCAGACCGAAATCACCAACGCGGTCTGCGAGGTCCTGGCCGAGCTGCGCTGCGAACTGGTCCTGGTCGACGAGATCCACAACATCTCGCTCACCACCAGGTCCGGCGCGGAAGTGTCCGACCAGCTCAAATACCTCTCAGAACGGATCGCGGCCACGTTCGTCTACACCGGCATCGACGTCGAGTCCGCGGGACTGTTCGCTGGCACTCGCGGCAAGCAGATCGCCGGTCGCTTCGTCAGCATCCACGCCGAACCGTTCACCATCGCCACCCCCGCCCACCAACAGGAATGGCTCGCGCTGCTGGCCACCATGGAACAGTCCCTGCGGCTCCACCGGCACACCCTCGGGACGCTGGCCGTTCACGCGGACTTCCTCTACAAGCGCACCTCCGGCATGATCGGCAGCCTCGCGCACCTGATCAGGGCCGCGGCCCTGCGAGCCATGACCTCCGGCACAGAGAAGATCACCAGGCAGCTCCTGGCGGAGATCCCCCTCGACACCGCCGCCGAGACGAGCGCACCACTCACCGCACGCTCGCGGCGGGCCCGCACCGCACAGCGGCGCGTCGGATGAACCGTGTTCACCACGTTCCCGAAGCTCTGACGCCCGCAAGGAGTCTGTCCATCCCCCTCCGCCCCTGGGGAGGCGAGTCCCTGCCCTCCTACGTTGCTCGCCTCGCCCACGCCAACCGCATCCCGCACACAGCTCTCTGGCGGTATATCGGAGTGCCCCACAGGGCCGGGGCAAGCAGCACCATCCTGCCTTGGGAAGCCACCCTCAACCAGCCTGCCGTCGCACGGCTCGCCGTCATGTCGGGGATCCCGGTCGAACGGCTGCGGAAGGCGCTGCCCGCACTCTCCTGGTCGACCCGCGAGGCATCGGCCCTGCCCGCGGATGTTCCCGCCTTCTGGATGCGCCAAGCCCATTCACCCAACGCGGTCATCTGCCGCCAGTGCACCCTCCGGCGCGGCATCAGCACCGGGATCCGAGCGCACCTGGCCCTGCCCGACATCGTGTGTCACCGCCACCACATCTGGCAGGCACCCGAGCCCTGGGACGTCTCGGGGGTCCCCGAGATCGAACGAGCACAGCGAAAGCTTCGCAACTTCCAGAAAACCCACGGCAGTCACGTCATGGTCTGCTGCATCCGCGACGCCCGGTGGATCATCGGAGGTTGGGCCAGCACCCCGAGCCCCGAGCCGCTGTTCGAAGAACTCTGGCGATCCCGCCGCAAGCGGCTGGGCCTGCCCAGCTGGTTCCGCAGCTGGGACCTGACGACTCACATCATGGCCCACCCGGAAGTCGTGACCCTCGCCTGCGCACTCGTGCCGATCTACCTGGATACCGGCTACTTCCAGCGTCCCGGATTCCTGGAATGGAAGTTTAAAGCGGACCTCCGAGTCCGCCTCGGCCTGGACCCCCAGCGACAACCCACAGGCGACCCCATCAACAAGTTCATCTACACGGTCCAGACGGACCGGGCCCGCTGGCGAAACCCCAAAAGCGCCATGATCACGGAGACAGCGACACCACGAACCGCTCAGTGATCATGGCGAACCCCAGCTCAGAAGACGCCCCTCTCGCCACCCTCGCTGAGAAAGAACACCAGGTCAGAACGGATTGTCAGTGGCATACCGCACGATGGGCACATACGGCACCTCCCGTCGGGACGTGCCGTCACACGACGACAGGAGGTTCGTCATGGCCAGCTCGAACGCAGCCGCCGCCCCGCGGCGCCGCGCCCCCGGCCCTGCCCCCTCACCGACCGGGCCGGCGGGCGACGTGCACCCCGTGCTCCGCCGGGCCACGGCCCCGCCCGCCGCCCTCGACCTGCTCGCCCAGGCCCGTGCCGGACTCGACGAGGCCGCCGCCCTGGAAACCGCGAACGAGCGCTATGCCACCGCCCACCTCGCCGCCCTGCGCACCGCCGCCGCGGTGCTCGCCGCCCGGGGCCGCCCCGAACCCACCTCCAGGCGCCGGGCACGCATCCGCAGCGCCTGGGAAGTGCTCCCCGAGATAGCGCCCGAACTCACCGAGTGGAGCGCGCTGTTCGCCGCCGGTGCCCCCCGCCGCGCCCGTGCCGAGGCCGGCATCCAGGGGGCGGCGGGCAACCGCGACGCCGACGACCTGATCCGCGACGTGGAGATGTTCCTGCGCCTCGTCGAGCGGATGCTCGTCCTCCAGCCGGTGCTGCCCCAGCCGCGCCCCGACCCGGACACGCCTCCGGGGACGGTCCGGGAGAGGGTCCGGGAGGTGCCTGACGCGGGCTGAGACGGATGTCCGGGTCTGTCACCGGAGGCAATAGGGTGGTGGCGAAGTCGCAGCCTTTCCGCAGCCCACCGGGGCCGGGAAGGCACCCCGTTCGCTCCGCCGTACAAGAGGCGGCGCCGCGCCGAGGAGTCACCTGCCGTGTCGAACCCGACTCGCCCCCGCGCTTCTCTCCGTACCGCAGTGGTCTGGGAGGTCCTCCAGGACGCCCTGGAACGCCGTGTGAAAGCCACGGGGCGCGAGTCACTGGACGTCCTCGACACCGGCGGCGGCAGCGGCAACTTCGCGGTGCCCGTCGCCCGCCTCGGCCACCGCGTCACCGTGGTCGACCCGAGCCCCAACGCGCTGTTCGCGTTGGAGCGTCGGGCCGCCGAGGCCGATGTCGCCGACCGCGTCCGGGGCGTCCAGGGGGACGCGCACGGCCTCTTCGACGTGGTCGAGCGTGGCGCGTACGACGCGGTGCTCTGCCACGGCGTCCTCGAGTACGTGGACGACCCCGCCGAGGGTGTCCGCAACGCGGTGGCCGCCCTGCGCGCCGAGGGCGTCCTCAGCCTGCTCGCCGCCGGACTCGGCGGTGCCGTGCTCGCGCGGGCCCTCGCCGGGCACTTCAAGGAGGCCCGGAGGGCGCTCGACGACCCGAACGGCCGCTGGGGCGAGAGTGACCCCGTGCCCCACCGTTTCACCGCCGAACAGCTCACCGCTCTGGTCGAGGCAGCCGGCCTGCGCGTGGGCGCCGTGCACGGCGTACGGATCTTCGCCGACCTGGTGCCCGGCGTCCTCGTGGACACCGAACCCGGCGCCCTGGACGCCCTGCTGAAGCTGGAGGCCGCGGCCGCCGAGCAGGCCGCGTTCCACTCCGTGGCCACCCAACTTCATGTGCTCGGCGAGACGCCGGTCGCCGCCGAGGCCTGAGTCACCTCCGGCGGCGGAGCGCTGATCAGGCGCTCGGCCGCAGATGGAGTACGCCACAGGCCCCCCGATCGGCCGCCGGGAGCCGTATGATCGAGGGAGACCGCTCGGCATGGCGGCTCGGTCGCTGGGGAATGAACGCCTCAGTGAGCCGGACGTCATGGCGGATTCCGGTTGCCGATTGGCGCAGAGGGGCGGGTTTCACGGGGGCGATTCCCTGCCTATCCTGAAGGGGACCCCCGGTCGCCCCCGGCGACTGCACGATGAGGAGGACTCCGTGCCGCTCTCGGAGCACGAGCAGCGAATGCTCGAGCAGATGGAGCGAGCGCTGTACGCCGAAGATCCCAAGTTCGCGACAGCGCTTGAGGGAAGCGGGCTGCGCACGTACACACGGCGACGGGTCTACCAGGCGGTCGCGGGCTTCCTCGTAGGTATCGCGCTCCTCATGGCCGGAATGGTCGCACAGCAGATCTGGGTCAGCGTGGTGGGGTTCCTCGTCATGCTGGGCTGTGCGGTATTGGCCGTGACAGGCTGGCGCAAGGCCCCCAAGCCGGGTGAACAGCCCGCCGCGGGTGCCACCCCCGGAGCTCCGCACGCACGCCGTCAGGGTCGGCAGCGGCGCTCGATGATGCACCGCATCGAGGAGCGCTGGCAGCGCCGCCGCGATGAGCAGCAGGGTGGTCAGTAGGCCTCAGCCCTTCGGGCCGTAGTTGCCCGAGTGGTGAACGCAGGATGTGAAACGGCGGTGGCCCGGAACCCTCAGGGGTTCCGGGCCACCGCCGTGTTCCGGTTCGACCGCCGTGCCGTCAGCTCTGCTGGCCCCACGGCTTGCGCAGGGCCGGCCTGGCCGCCGACGCCCGCTCGGCGAGCGCGGACCAGCGCGCCGACAGCGCCCACACCACACGTACGGTCGAACGCGGGACGAGTGTCGCGCGCAGCCGCGTGCCCCGGCCCGCCATGGCGCGCAGGGCGTCGGTCGCCAGCCGCACATCCTCGGCGAGGCCGGCCGTCGGGCGGGGACTCGGCGCGTACAGGACCTGCTCCACGGCGTCCGCGACCCGGTGCACGGCTTCCGCCGCCGGTGGATCGAGAGCACCGAGGCGCACGATCCGGGCGGCTGCCTTGCGGGGCGTCTGGGACTCCTCCGGGCTGATGCCGAAGTCCCAGGCGGTGTCGGTCAGTTCCTGCCAGGCCGACAGCGTGTGGACCGTCGCGTCGGCGTCGGCGCGGCCGTGTGCCCCGAGCCGCACGGCCCGAATCCGCAGCCGCCACAGCATCGGCAGCAGCAGAAGTGCCAGCGCGGCGAGCGCACCGAGCGTCCACCCCAGCGTTTCGGACCACCAGCCGCTGTCGTCGTCCTGGCCCAGCGTGGCCTGCGCGGACTCGCTCGCGCAGCCACCGTCCATGCGCCGCTGCACCGCGGTGCAGGTCTCGTCGGCCGAAGCCGAGCCGGACGGTGCGACGGACGGCCGCTGCGACGGCAGGTCCGGGTTGGGGACGGTGCTGCCGGGCACCTGGGACTGCGTGTACTCCGGCACCGAACCACGGGTCGGGGTCGGCTCGAAACGGGTCCAGCCGACGCCCTCGAAATACAGCTCCGGCCAGGCGTGCGCGTCACGCAGCCCCACCGAGACCGTGCCGTCCGGCTGCGGGGCGCCCGGCGCGAAGCCCACCGCGACCCGGGCCGGAATGCCCAGCGTGCGGGCCATCGAGGCCATCGCGAAGGAGAAGTGGACGCAGAAGCCCTGCTTGTCCCTCAGGAACCGCGCGATCGCGTTGGAGCCGCTGCCGACCTGAACCTGGGTGTCGTACCGGAAGCCGCCGCTCACCGCGAAGTAGTCCTGGAGCTTGACCGCCTGCTCATAGGCGTTGACCGAACCGGCCGTGACCTCGCGCGCGGTACGCGCCACGATCGCCGGCAGCGACTCGGGGACCTGGGTGAACTCGCGCACCAGCGCCGGGTCCGGCTTCGCCGCCTCGGCGAGCTGCTGCGCGGTCGGCTGCACGTCCAGGCTCGTGACCGTGTACCGCGCGCCGCGCGTGTTCTGGCCGTGGTCACCCACGAGCGTGCGGCCCACCGGCTCGAAGCGCCAACTGCCGCCGATATCCACCCCGGTCGCGGGATACGGCATCGGGAGCCAGTCCTGTGCGTACCAGTCGGCCGCCGCGATGGAGGTCGTGATCTCGGTGCGCCGTACGTCCGCCCGCAGGCCGACCGGCGTCGGGAACGTTTTGGGCACGTCCTGGATGTGCCGCTGGGACGGCTTCCACGCGGTGCCGTCGAAGGAGTCCAGCGCGACGATCCGCAGATACAGGTCCTGGGTGTCCTCGCTGCTGTTGCGCACGGACATGACCTGGCGATCCTCGTTCACGTTCAGACTGTCGCGCAGCGACACCAGCGGGTTCACGGCGGAGATCGTGCCGCCGCCCCCGCTGCCCGAACCCACACCGCCCCCGGCGGCGCCCAGCAGCCCGCCGTCGAGCGAAGGCAGCACCAGCGGCACCATCAGGGAGACACCCAGCGCGACCGCGCCGATCCGCCGTCCCGTGCGTACGGGCGCGATCGCGCCGCCGGTCGACTGTTCGCCCAGGGCGCGCGGCGCGCCGCCGAAGACCCTCCCCCACTGGGAGAGCCGGTCCCGCCCCTCGGCCAGGAGCAGCATCAGATAGCCGGTGGCGGCCAGCAGGAACCACACCCAGCCGCCCCCGCCGTCGGCCAGCCCGGCGGCGACCGAGTACAGCGCGAGGAGCGGCAGCCCGGCCGGAGCCGCGGCGCGGAACGTCACCGCGAGGGTGTCCACCATGAGCCCGATCAGCAGCGCACCGCCGACCAGCATCAGCCGTATACCGTCGGACAGCGGCGCCGGGATGGCGTACCGTCCCACGTCTTCCGCGCCGCTCTGCAGCAGCGTGCCGAACTGCTGGAAGGCGTCCGGGCCCGGGATCAGACCGAAGAACGCCTTTTCCCGGACGAAGAGCAGGGTCAGCAGGGCGAGGGAGACGAGGAGTTGCGCCGCCACCGTCAGCGGCCAGGCCAGCGGCACCCGCCGGGCCCCCGCGCCGACGATCGTCTGCACGCCCAGCAGGAAGGCCACCTGGAGCAGCCAGCTCACGTCCCCGACCAGCGGCAGCAGGGCACACGCCGCCAGCATCGTGGCCACCCAGGCGCACAGCGCCAGTCGTGCCCGCCCGCTCATGACCGTCCCTCCCCGCCACTGACGGCACCGAGACCGGAACGCTCCCGGTCCGCCTGCTGCCACACGTCACTCATCGGGGCCCCGCGCGGTACCCGCACCGCCGTCCAGCCCGCCTCGCGCAGCATGCGCAGCGACTCCTCGCCCGGGTCCTCGGGACCCGGCACATCGTTGGGTTCCCGCACCCAGGTCTCACTGTCCAGCACGAAGGCGACCGCCCCGCCGCTGCGCTGCCGCATCTTGGCGGCCACGGCGGCCTGCTCCTCATCGAGGTCGCCGAAGAACGCCATCAGCAGCCCCTCACCGCCGGCGCGCAGCACGTCGTACGCGCGGGAGATGTCCGTGCCTTCCGAGTGGTCGATCACCGCGAGCGTGTCCATCATCAGTCCGGCCGCGTCCGCCGACTCCTGGCTGGCGCCCGCGAAACCCTCGGCGCCCTCGCCGGGCACGGAGTTGCCCGTGTCCGTCAGCAGTCGTACGGAAAAGCCGCGTTCGAGCATGTGGACCAGGACGGACGCGGCGCCCGACACCGCCCACTCGAAGGCCGAGTCCGGGCCCGCGCCCAGATAGGCGATGCCCCGGGTGTCGAGGAGCACCGTGCAGCGGGCGCGCTGCGGCTGCTCCTCGCGGCGCACCATCAGCTCGCCGTAGCGGGCGGTGGAGCGCCAGTGCACGCGGCGCAGGTCGTCGCCGTAGCGGTACCCGCGCGGGATCACGTCGTCCTCGCCGGCCAGCGCCAGTGAGCGGTGGCGTCCCTCGCCGTATCCCTTGGCCTCGCCGGTCAGCCGGGCCGGCGGCAGGGCATCCACGCGCGGCATCACCGTCAGGGTGTCGTACGTGGAGAAGGAGCGGGTCAGTTCGCACATGCCGAACGGGTCGGTCAGCCGCAGCTGGAGCGGGCCCAGCGGATAGCGGCCCCGCAGGTCGGAACGGACACGGTAGGACACCTCGCGGCGCCCGCCCGCCTCCACCCGGTCCAGGACGAAACGCGGTCGCGGACCGAGTACGTACGGCACCCGGTCCTGGAGCATCAGCAGCCCCGTGGGCAGCCGCGAGACGTTGTCCATCCGGAGATGGACGCGGGCCTCGGCGGCGGCGGGCACGCGCGCGGGGGAGAGCCGGCGGCTGCCGGCCACCCGGTAGCGCGTGCGGTACAGGACGGTCGCGCAGACCAGCGGGAGCACGGCGAGGAGCACGCCCACCCGGAGCAGATCGCTCTGCCCCAGGACGTACGCGCAGATGGCGGCGGCGACCCCGGCGGCCAGGAAGGAGCGTCCTCGGGTGGTGAGGCCGGCCAGCGCCGTACGCACCCCGCCCTTGTCGCCCTGGTCGTCCTCCGGGTGCCCCGGCGCCTCTGCGCTCATCCAAGCCTCCGCGGCGGCTGCTGGCTGAAGTCGGGTGTGGAGCGGCCCATGCCGAAGCCGCTCTGCTGCTGGGGCGCCGCGGGCACCGCGGTGCGCTGCAGGATCTCCTGGACGACCTGTTCGGAGGTGCGGCGGTTGAGCTGGGCCTGGGCGGTGGGCAGCAGGCGGTGGGACAGGACGGCCACGGCGAGGGCCTGGACGTCGTCCGGCAGCGCGTAGTCCCGGCCGCTGAGGGCGGCGGAGGCCTTCGCGGCGCGCAGCAGATGCAGCGTGGCGCGCGGCGAGGCGCCGAGTCTGAGATCGGGGTGGGTGCGTGTGGCGGCGACCAGGTCCACCGCGTACCGCCGGACCGACTGCGCGACGTGCACGTTGCGGACGGCCTCGACCAGCTTCACGATGTCGTGCGCGTGGGCCACCGGCTGGAGGTCGTCCAGCGGGCTCACCCCGCCGTGGATGTCGAGCATCTGGAGCTCGGCCTCCGCGCTGGGGTACCCGATGGAGACGCGGGCCATGAAGCGGTCGCGCTGCGCCTCGGGCAGCGGGTAGGTGCCCTCCATCTCGACCGGGTTCTGGGTGGCCACCACCATGAACGGGCTGGGCAGCTCGTAGGTCTGCCCGTCGATGGTGACCTGGCGTTCCTCCATGGACTCCAGAAGCGCGGACTGGGTCTTCGGCGAGGCACGGTTGATCTCGTCGCCGATCACGATCTGCGCGAAGATCGCCCCCGGTTTGAACTCGAAGTCGCGGCGCTGCTGGTCCCAGATGGACACCCCGGTGATGTCCGAGGGCAGCAGGTCCGGCGTGAACTGAATGCGCCGCACGGAACAGTCGATGGACTTGGCCAGCGTCTTCGCCAGCATGGTCTTGCCGACGCCGGGGACATCCTCGATCAGAAGATGTCCCTCGGCGAGCAGCACGGTCAGCGAAAGCCGTACGACCTCAGGCTTGCCCTCGATCACTCCCTCCACCGAACTGCGGACTCGCTCCACAGTGGCAGTCAGATCAGTGAGGCTCGCTCGATCGTCATAGGTCGTCACACGGCCCTCCTCGGCCCGTTCTTTCTCCGGGCCGACGGCTGCGATGCGGACCGGCCCACCCCGAAACACGGACACCACGCGGGAAGAGTTCCGCGTGATGCCACACCCGCATTCTTGTTGCCGTTACCGGTTCGTGTCACTCGCCTGTGGATAACTGGCAGGGGTATGTCTGATTTTCAGGGCTTTTCAGCCCTGAAGTGAAGGGTAAATTTCGTAGAGACATACGTACGGATGCGCGGTCCGGTTCGGTTATGCGGGATCGATCTCGCGAAGCAGGCCCGACTTCACGTCGAAGACGAAGCCGCGGACGTCGTTCGTGTGCAGCAGGAACGGGTTGGTGCGTACACGCTGCATCGACTGGCGTACGTCCTGGTCGACGTCCCGGAAGGCCTCCACCGACCAGGCCGGGCGCTGTCCGACCTCGGCCTCCAGCTCTTGCCGGAAGTCCTCCGTGAGCGACTCCAGGCCGCAGCCCGTGTGGTGGATGAGAATGACGCTGCGAGTGCCGAGCGCCCGCTGGCTGATGGTCAGGGACCGGATCACGTCGTCGGTGACGGCGCCGCCCGCGTTGCGGATGGTGTGGCAGTCGCCGAGCTCCAGACCGAGCGCGGCGTGCAGGTCGAGACGGGCGTCCATGCAGGCCACGACCGCCACCTGGAGTACCGGGCGGGCGTCCATCCCCGGGTCGGTGAAAGCGGCCGCGTACTGCTCGTTCGCCTCGACGAGGTGGTCGATGACGGTGTTCTCGGTGGCGTTCTTGGTGGCTATGGCGCCTTCGGGTCCGGTGGGAACTGATGCGGAAGTCGTCATAAGTATGACGGTACTGGTCACGCCCCTTCCGGGCCCCTTGTGAGAGGGGACAAAGAACATCAATGAGCGTTGTTGTGAGGTAACCCACATGGGTGGTGTGAGTATGCCCGTACGGGTGATTGCGGCGGAATTGCGGCTCGCCGGCCAGGGTTCCGCGACGCGTAGGCCGGTTGATTGACCGCGCGACACCGTGGACTAAAGTGACGCGAAGCGGGAGCCGAGACTCCCTGCTGGATTGAATGATCCCCCGCGTGCGCGGCGCGTACGTACGGCTCGGCCTCCTCCCGCTCCCGGTCGGCTGACGCTTTTGGCGCCGGCGGACCCGCCTTCTCCGAGCGGCCGGGGATCCAGTGGTGCGTAACGGCCGGGCCCGACCTGAGAGAGCCCCTTGAGCCAGAGTCGACATGTCCCGGTGATGCTCCAGCGGTGCCTGGACCTGTTGGCCCCCGCCCTGGAGCGGCCCGGAGCGGTCGTCGTCGACTGCACCCTCGGCCTCGGCGGCCACAGCGAGGCACTGCTCTCCCGTTTCCCCGAGGCACGGCTGGTCGCCCTCGACCGCGACAAGGAGGCCCTGCGCCTCTCCGGGGAGCGGCTCGCCCCCTTCGGCGCGCGGGCCGACCTGGTGCACGCGGTGTACGACGAACTGCCCGACGTACTCGACCGGCTGGGCCTGCCGAAGGTCAACGGCGTCCTGTTCGACCTCGGCGTCTCCTCCATGCAACTCGACGAGGCCGACCGCGGGTTCGCCTACGCCCAGGACGCTCCCCTCGACATGCGCATGGACCAGACGACCGGCATCAGCGCCGCCGAGGTCCTCAACACCTACCCGGCCGGTGAACTCGTCCGGATCCTGCGGGCGTACGGCGAGGAGAAGCAGGCCAAGCGGATCGTCTCCGCGGTCGTACGCGAGCGCGACAAGGAGCCCTTCAGCAACAGCGCCCGACTTGTCGAACTGATCCGCGACTCCCTGCCGCAGGCCGCCAAGCGCACCGGGGGCAACCCCGCCAAGCGCACCTTCCAGGCGCTGCGCATCGAGGTCAACGGTGAACTGACCGTCCTGGAACGGGCGATCCCGGCCGCGGTGAAGGCGCTCGCCGTCGGCGGCCGGATCGCCGTCCTGTCGTACCACTCACTTGAAGATCGCCTGGTCAAGCAGGTGTTCGCGGCGGGCGCCGCCAACACGGCGCCCCCCGGACTGCCAGTCGTGCCCGAGCGCTACCAGCCCCGGCTCAAGCTGCTCACCCGTGGTGCCGAACTTCCCACCGAGGAAGAGGTCGCCGAGAACCGGCGAGCCACCCCGGCGCGACTGCGTGGGGCCCAGCGCATCAGGGAGGACGCCGAGTGAGCCGTACGGAGCCGACGCGCGGGGAGGGTGAGTGAACAGGAACCCCGGACCGAAGGGCCGGGCGGCCCGGCTCGCCGGGCTCTTCCCCACGGGGCCGGGGCAGGCCGCCCGCACCCCCTTCGTCCTGCTCGTCGTCTTCCTGCTGGGCGGCGGACTCATCGGACTCCTCGTGCTGAACTCCGCGCTCAGCGAAGGCGGATTCCGCCTCGACGACCTCCAGAAGGACACCAAGAGCCTCACCGACGAGGAACAGGCGCTCCAGCGGGACGTGGACGCCTATGCCGCGCCCGACGCCCTGCAGCGCCGGGCCAGACAACTCGGCATGGTGCCCGGCGGCGACCCGGCCTTCCTCAACCCCGACGGCACCGTCCGAGGCGTCCCGGAGGCGGCGCAGCAGGCGGCGCTGAGGATCCCGGCGGTGATCCCGCCCGCGGTGAACGCCCCCGAGCCGACGCCCAGCCCGACGCCGCCCCCGGCCTCCACCGCGACTCCCACCCCGACGCCAACCCTCGAGTCGACGCCCGCCCCCGGCCCGACGCCCACGCCGACACCTTCCGCGTCGGCGTCCCCGGAGCAGGCCCCCGCAGCCACCCCCACCCTCCCCTCCACGACCCCCGGCAGGTGACGGAAGTGTCCGACAGGGAACCGCCGCGCCGCCGGGTGCCCGCCCCGGCCAGGCCCGTCCGCCCCGGCGCCCCCCGGCGTCCGGCGTCCGGAGCCGCCCGACGTCCCGTCGCCGGCCGTCCGGGCGGGCCGAAGGTCATCCGGCTCGGCAGCCCCCGGCCCCGGCTGCGCATGGTCAGCCTCGCGCTTGCCCTGGTGATGATCGCCTTCGTCGTACGGCTGCTCCAGGTGCAGGCCGTCGACGCGAGTGTGTACGCCGCCAAGGCCGAGCAGAACCGGTACGTCGGCCGCACCCTGGCCGCCGAACGCGGCGAGATCACCGACCGCAACGGCGTCGAACTGGCGACCAGCGTGGACGCGTACGACATCACCGCCGACCCGACGATGTTCACGCCGGAGAGCACGAAACTGGGCGACGCCCCCGAGCAGGCCGCCGCTCTCCTCGCCCCGATCCTCGGGCAGGAGGCGAGTGACATCGCCAGGAAGCTGAAGACGCCGAAGACGCGCTACACGCTGCTCGCGCACCGCCAGACCCCCCAGGTGTGGACGCAGATCAAGGACCTGAAGTCCACCCTGGCCGCCAAGACCGGAACCGACCCGACCACCGTCAGCGTCCTCGCCGGTGTGCTGGCCGTGCCCGCGAGCAAGCGGGTCTATCCGAATGCCGAACTCGCCGCCGGACTGCTGGGATGGGTCAGCGCCGACGGCAAGGGCGGCGGCGGCCTCGAACAGAAGCTGAACGGGGAGCTGTCGGGGAAGGACGGCGAGATCCGGTACGCGCAGTCGGGGGGACGGCAGGTGCCGACCGCCGACTCCACCGAGACGCCCGCGGTGCCCGGTTCCGACGTCGAACTGACCATCGACCGTGACATCCAGTGGGCCGCGCAGAACGCCATCACCGAGCAGGTGAAGGAGTCGAAGGCGGACCGCGGGTACGTGATAGTGCAGGACACCAGGACCGGTCAGATCCTGGCCATGGCCAACTCGCCCGGCTTCGACCCCAACGACCTCACCAAGGCGAACCCGAACGCGCTCGGCAACGCGGCCCTCCAGGACGCCTACGAGCCCGGTTCCACCGCCAAGGTCATGTCGATGGCCGCCGTACTCGAGGAGAACGTGGCGACGCCCGCGACGCATGTCGTCGTGCCCAACCGGCTGCACCGGGGCGACCGGCTCTTCAAGGACGACATCGACCACCCGACCTGGTACCTCACCCTCAACGGCGTGCTCGCCAAGTCCAGCAACATCGGCACCATCCTGGCCACCGGTCAGCTCGGCAGGACGCAGGCGCAGTCCAACCGGGTCCTCTACTCCTACCTGCGCAAGTTCGGCCTCGGCAGCTACACCGGGCTGGACTTCCCCGGCGAGACCAAAGGCATCCTCGCGCCGCCCGGCCAGTGGTCGACCTCCCAGCAGTTCACCATCCCCTTCGGCCAGGGCGTCTCTCTCAACGCGCTGCAGGCGGCCTCCGTGTACTCGACGATCGCCAACGGCGGTGTCCGCGTGGAGCCGAGCCTGATCCGGGGCACCAACGGCGCCGACGGCAGATTCACCCCCGCCGCCCAGCCCAGAAAGACCCGGGTCGTCAGTGAGAAGACGGCGAAGACCCTCGCCAAGATGCTGGAGTCGGTCGTGGACGACGAGGAGGGCACCGGCGCCAAGGCGCGCATTCCCGGCTACCGCGTGGCGGGCAAGACGGGTACCGCCAACCGCGTGGATCCGGCCACCGGCCGCTACCACGGATACACGTCGTCGTTCGCCGGGTTCGCGCCCGCCGACAGCCCCCGCGTCACCGTGTACTGCGCCATCCAGAACGCCACCAAAGGCAGTTACTTCGGAGGTCAGATCTGTGGCCCCATCTACAAGGAGGTCATGGAGTTCGCCCTGAAAACCCTTCAGGTACCGCCCACCGGGGCCAAGGCCGCGAATCTCCCCGTGGCCTTCACACCCTGATCAGCACGGAAACCAGCCAGGAAACAGCTCGTGACTACGAACTCTCCCGACCCGGGGCGCGGCGTACCGTCGACCCCCCCGCCCGCGCCCTCACTTCGCTCGTCCGGGGGTGCGCCCGGTACGCTCACCGCCGTGCCACACGCTGATCAGTATCAAACCACCCAGAAGGGCGTTCCTGTGACATATCCGGGGCCGCCAAGGCCGGTTCACGTCTCCGCCACACCCCTCGCGGAACTCGCCGGACAACTGGGTGCCCCGCAGCCCCAGACCCCCGTGGACGCCGGAATCACGGGTATCACCCATGATTCGCGCGCCGTCCGCCCCGGCGACCTGTACGCCGCCCTCCCGGGCGCCCGGCTGCACGGCGCGGACTTCGTGACGCAGGCCGCCGGCCTCGGCGCCGCCGCCGTCCTGACCGACCCCACGGGCGCCGAACGCGCCGCCGCCACCGGCCTCCCGGTGCTGGTGGCCGACGACCCGCGCGCGCGGATGGGCGAACTGGCGGCCACGATCTACGGCCGTCCGGGGCGCGACCTGCTCCAGATCGGCATCACGGGCACCTCCGGCAAGACCACCACCGCGTACCTCGTCGAGGGCGGCCTGAAGACGGACCGGGCCACCGGACTGATCGGCACGGTCGAGACGCGTATCGGCGATGAACGCATCAAGTCCGAGCGCACCACGCCCGAGGCCACCGACCTCCAGGCGCTGTTCGCGGTGATGCGCGAGCTCGGGGTCGAGGCGGTCGCCATGGAGGTCTCGAGCCACGCGCTGGTCCTCGGCCGGGTCGACGGCTGCGTCTTCGACATCGCCGTGTTCACCAACCTCAGCCCGGAGCACATGGAGTTCCACTCCGACATGGAGGACTACTTCCAGGCCAAGGCGCGGCTGTTCACTCCCGAACGCGGCAAACTCGGCGTCGTCAACCACGACGACGCGTACGGCCGACGGCTCGCCCAGGAGGCCACCGTCCCGGTCGTCACCTTCTCCGCCGAGGGCCACCCGGACGCCGACTGGCGCGCCGAGAACGTCCAGGTCGGCCCGATGGACTCGACGTTCACGGTGGTCGGCCCCAAGGACCAGCGGATCGGCGCCAGAGCGCCGCTCGCCGGCACCTTCAATGTCGCCAACACCCTCGCCGCGATCGTCGCCCTCGCCGAGGCCGGGCTCGACCCGCAGGCCGCCGCCGACGGCATCGCCGCCGTACCGGGGGTGCCGGGGCGCCTCGAGCGGGTGGACGCCGGGCAGCCGTATCTCGCGGTCGTCGACTACGCGCACAAGACGGACGCCGTCGAATCGGTGCTGCGCGCGCTGCGCAAGGTCACCGAGGGCAGCCTGCACGTGGTGCTCGGCTGCGGCGGGGACCGGGACACGACCAAGCGCGCCCCCATGGGCGCCGCCGCGGCCAGGCTCGCCGACACCGCCGTACTGACCTCCGACAACCCCCGTACCGAGGACCCCCTCGCGATCCTCGCGGCCATGCTCCAGGGCGCGGCCTCCGTGCCGGCGCACGAGCGCGGCGAGGTCCAGGTGTTCGAGGACCGGGCCGCGGCCATCGCCGCCGCCGTGGCCCGCGCGCGGCCCGGGGACACCGTGCTGGTCGCGGGCAAGGGCCATGAGCAGGGCCAGGACATCGCCGGGGTGGTCCGTCCGTTCGACGACCGCCTGGTGCTTCGCGAAGCTATCCAGCAGACCCAGGGATGAACTTGTGATCGCCCTCTCTCTCGCCGAGATCGCAGCAGTCGTCGGCGGGCAGACCCACGACATACCGGATCCGTCGGTCCAGGTCACCGGACAGGTCGTCAGGGACTCCCGTGAGGTGGAGCCCGGCAGCCTGTTCGTCGCCTTCGCCGGCGAGCGCGTCGACGGCCACGACTTCGCGGCCGCGGTCGTCGAGGCGGGCGCGGTCGCCGTACTGGCCTCCCGGCCCGTCGGTGTGCCCGCGGTCGTCGTGGACGACGTCCAGCGGGCGCTGGGCGCCCTCGCACGGCACGTGGTCCAAAAGCTCGGCGCGACCCTCGTGGCCCTCACCGGCTCCGCGGGCAAGACCAGCACCAAGGACCTGATCGCCCAGGTGCTCCAGCACAAGGCGCCGACGGTCTACACCCCCGGCTCGCTCAACAACGAGATCGGGCTGCCGCTGACCGCGCTGAGCGCCACCGAGGAGACCAGGTTCCTGGTCCTGGAGATGGGCGCCCGCGGAATCGGTCACATCCGCTACCTGACCGAGCTGACGCCGCCGCGGATCGGCCTCGTCATCAACGTCGGCACCGCCCACATCGGCGAGTTCGGCGGACGCGAGCAGATCGCACAAGCGAAGGGCGAACTCGTCGAGGCGCTGCCCTCCGAGTCCGACGGCGGTACCGCGATCCTGAACGCAGACGATCCCCTCGTACGGGCCATGGCGGTTCGAACAAAGGCGAAGGTGATCTTCTTCGGCGAGTCCGGCGAAGCGGATGTACGCGCCGAGAACGTGCGACTCACGGACAAGGGGCAGCCCGCCTTCAGGCTCCACACACCCTCCGGTGCAAGCGACGTGACCATGCGCCTGTACGGTGAGCACCACGTGTCGAACGCGCTCGCCGCCGCCGCCGTCGCCCATGAGCTGGGCATGTCCGCAGACGAGATCGCCACCGCGCTCTCCGAGGCGGGCTCCCTCTCCCGCTGGCGGATGGAGGTCACCGAGCGCCCGGACGGCGTGACGATCGTCAACGACGCCTACAACGCGAACCCCGAGTCCATGCGAGCGGCTTTGCGCGCGCTCGCGGCCATGGGCTCAGCCTCACGGGCCAGGGGGGGTCGTACGTGGGCGGTGCTCGGCAAGATGGCCGAGCTCGGGGACGAGGCGCTCGCCGAGCACGACGCGGTCGGACGGCTGGCCGTCCGGCTCAATGTCGGCAAGCTCGTCGCGGTCGGGGGCAGGGAAGCGTCCTGGCTCCAACTGGGCGCATATAACGAGGGTTCGTGGGGTGAGGAGTCGGTGCACGTGTCCGACGCACAGGCGGCTGTCGACCTGTTGCGCAGCGAGCTGCGCCCGGGGGATGTCGTGCTCGTGAAGGCGTCCCGGTCGGTCGGGCTGGAGAGCGTGGCGCAGGCGCTCCTGGCGACCGGTGCCGAGGGTGAGGTTTCCGCCCGATGATGAAGCAGATCCTGTTCGCAGGAGTCATTGGTCTTTTCCTGACCCTGATCGGCACCCCGCTGCTGATCAAGCTTCTTGCCCGCAAGGGCTACGGTCAGTACATCCGCGACGACGGCCCGCGCGAGCACCATGCCAAGCGCGGTACGCCGACGATGGGCGGTATCGCCTTCATCCTGTCGACGGTCGCCGCGTACTTCCTGTCCAAGGTCTTCACGGGCCTGGGAGAGGCCAGAACACCCGCGCCGACCTTCTCGGGCGTGCTGGTGCTCGGCCTGATGGCGGGCATGGGCCTGGTCGGCTTCCTGGACGACTACATCAAGATCGTCAAGCGCCGTTCGCTCGGTCTGCGGGCCAAGGCGAAGATGGCGGGTCAGCTCGGCGGCGGTATCGCCTTCGCCGTCCTGTCACTCCAGTTCGCGGACAGCCGCGGCAACACGCCCGCCTCGACGAAGCTCTCCTTCGTCCAGGACTTCGGCTGGACGATCGGCCCGGTGCTGTTCGTCGTCTGGGCGCTCTTCATGATCCTCGCGATGTCGAACGGCGTGAACCTGACGGACGGTCTGGACGGCCTTGCCACCGGCGCCTCCGTCCTCGTCTTCGGCGCCTACACGTTCATCGGCGTCTGGCAGTTCCAGGAGTCCTGCGCCAACGCGACGACCCTGACCAACCCGGCGGCCTGTTACGAGGTGCGAGATCCGCTGGATCTCGCCGTCGTCGCCTCGGCGCTGATGGGTTCCTGCCTCGGTTTCCTCTGGTGGAACACGTCACCCGCCAAGATCTTCATGGGCGACACCGGTTCCCTGGCCCTGGGCGGCGCGCTCGCCGGCCTCGCGATCTGCTCCCGTACGGAACTGCTGCTGGCCCTGCTCGGCGGCCTGTTCGTCCTGATCACCATGTCGGTGGTCATCCAGGTCGGCTCGTTCCGCACGACCGGCAAGCGCGTCTTCCGGATGGCACCACTCCAGCACCACTTCGAACTCAAGGGGTGGTCCGAGGTCCTTGTCGTGGTCCGCTTCTGGATCATCCAGGGCATCTGCGTGATCGTCGGACTGGGCATCTTCTACGCGGGATGGGCGGCCGGCAAGTGACATCGGGTCAGGGCAGCGACTGGGAGGGCATGCGGGTCACCGTCGCCGGCCTCGGCGTCAGCGGCATCAGTGCCGCCCGCGCCCTGACCGCCCTCGGCGCCTCCGTCATCGTCGTGGACGGCGGGGACTCCGAGGCCCACCGGGAACGCGCGGCGGCCCTGGAGGGCATCGAGGTACGCCTCGGAGACGCGGAGACCCTGCCCGAGGGCACGCAGCTCGTCGTCACCTCGCCCGGCTGGAAGCCGAGTTCACCGCTCTTCGCGGCGGCGGCCGAGGCGGGCGTGGACGTGGTCGGCGACGTCGAGATCGCCTGGCGGCTGCGCGGCCCCGATGCCGCCCCCTGGCTGGCGATCACCGGCACCAACGGCAAGACGACCACCACCCAGATGCTCGCGTCGATCCTGCGCGCGGCAGGCCTGCGTACGGCCGCCGTCGGCAACATCGGCACACCGATCATCGACGTGGTCCTCGGCGAGGAGACGTACGGCGATCTCGATGTACTCGCGGTCGAACTCTCCAGCTACCAGCTCCACTGGGCGCCCTCCCTGCGCGCCCACTCCGCCGCCGTCCTCAACCTCGCCCCCGACCACCTCGACTGGCACGGCTCCATGGAGGCGTACGCCGCCGACAAGGGCCGTATTTACGAGGGCAATCGGGTCGCCTGTGTCTACAACGCGGATGCCACCGACAAACCGTCCACCGAGGACCTGGTGCGCGGCGCGGACGTCGAGGAGGGGTGCCGGGCCGTCGGGTTCACGCTCGGCGCGCCCGGACCCTCACAACTCGGCGTCGTGGACGGCATCCTGGTCGACCGCGCGTTCGTGGAGAACCGGCAGCGCAACGCCCAGGAACTGGCCGAGGTCACGGACGTCGACCCGCCCGCCCCGCACAACATCGCCAACGCCCTTGCCGCGGCTGCCCTCGCGCGCGCCTACGGGGTGCCCGCGAAGGCGGTCCGGGACGGCCTGCGGGCCTTCACCCCGGACGCGCACCGCATCGCGCGCGTGGCCGACGTCGACGGAGTCACGTACATCGACGACTCCAAGGCGACCAACACCCACGCGGCCGAGGCCTCCTTGGCGGCGTACGAGTCGATCGTGTGGATCGCCGGCGGACTCGCCAAGGGCGCGACCTTCGACGAGCTCGTCGCCAAGTCGGCAAAGCGACTTCGTGGGGTGGTGCTGATCGGCGCCGATCGTGCGCTGATCGGCGAAGCCCTCGCGCGACACGCGCCGGAAGTACCCGTCGTCGACCTCGACCGGACCGACACTGGGGCGATGCTCGCCGCTGTTCGGGAGGCCCAGCGGCTGGCCGCGGCGGGCGACACGGTACTGCTGGCCCCGGCCTGTGCCTCCATGGACATGTTCGCCAACTACAACGAGCGCGGCGACGCGTTCGCGCAGGCCGTTCTCGAACTAGGTGCGGGGACCTGACGGTCGGTCTTCGGCCGTGGTGGGTGCCTTTCGGGGGCCTTGGAGGGACGCGTGAGATCGGTTGTGGCTCGGGAACCATCGGTGGTTCGTTCGCCGCGGGCCGGTGGGGGCTGGTCGCGCAGTTCCCCGCGCCCCTTGCGGGGCGCTGCGCGCCCTCGCAGTCGGGTGGGAGCCGCTGATGTCCAGTAGCCGTACCGGGCGGCCGCCCGTGCAGGGGGCTGTGCGCCTTCGTAGGCCCTCCGGGCCCCGCGCCCCCCGGCCGCCCCGGGACAACCCCGTACGGCGGCTTCACAGGCGCGTACAGCGGACCTGGGACCGGCCGCTGACCGCGTACTACGTGATCCTCGGCGGCTCGCTGCTGATCACGGTGCTCGGGCTGGTGATGGTCTACTCGGCCTCTCAGATCAAGGCGCTCCAGCTGTCGCTGCCCGGGTCCTACTTCTTCCGCAAGCAGTTCCTCGCGGCCACGATCGGCGGCGTGCTGCTGTTCGCGGCCTCGCGCATGCCGGTGAAGCTGCACCGGGCCCTCGCCTACCCGATCCTCGCCGGCTCCGTCTTCATGATGATCCTCGTGCAGGTGCCGGGGATAGGAGTGGCGATCAACGGCAACCAGAACTGGATCTCGCTGGGCGGCTCCTTCCAGATTCAGCCGAGCGAGTTCGGCAAGCTCGCCCTGGTGCTGTGGGGCGCCGACCTGATCGCGCGCAAGGAGGACAAGCGGCTGCTCACGCAGTGGAAGCACATGCTGGTGCCGCTGGTCCCGGTGACGTTCATGCTGCTCGGCCTGATCATGCTCGGCGGCGACATGGGGACGGCGATCATCCTCACCGCCATCCTGTTCGGCCTGCTGTGGCTGGCCGGTGCGCCCACGCGACTGTTCGTGGGGGTGCTGTCCGTCGCCGTGTTCATCGGGCTCGTGCTCATCAAGACCAGCCCCAACCGCATGGGCCGCTTCCAGTGCATCGGCGCCACCGAACCCGGCACCGGGACCGCCTCCTGCTGGCAGGCCGTGCACGGCATCTACGCGCTCGCCTCCGGTGGCGTGTTCGGTTCGGGCCTCGGAGCGAGTGTGGAGAAATGGGGACAACTCCCCGAACCGCACAACGACTTCATCTTCGCCGTCACCGGTGAGGAACTGGGCCTGGCGGGGACTCTGTCGGTGCTCGCCCTCTTCGCGGCTCTAGGCTATGCGGGTATCCGCGTGGCCGGACGCACGGAGGACCCCTTCGTGAGGTACGCCGCGGGAGGTGTGACCACCTGGATCACCGCTCAGGCAGTGATCAACATCGGTGCGGTGCTCGGCCTGCTGCCGATCGCCGGTGTCCCCCTCCCGCTGTTCTCCTACGGGGGTTCCGCCCTGTTGCCGACCATGTTCGCCATCGGACTGCTGATCGCCTTCGCACGCGACCAACCGGGTGCGCGGGCGGCGCTTTCGTTGCGGCAACCCCGCTTTGGTAGAAAGCGGGGGGCCGGGGGCCCGGTGTCCGATCGGAGCCCCCGGAGATGGAACACGATGAGACGGCGTGCCTCGGCGGCGCGTACGTCCGGAGAGCGGTGAATTTCGGTGCATGTCGTACTCGCCGGTGGGGGGACCGCCGGCCACATCGAGCCCGCGCTCGCCCTCGCGGACGCCCTGCGCAGG
>Ga0136846_1223506_pt1 | contig 23054 bp, 21 predicted proteins | sample HopSoiMetagenom2_FD_96841 | JGI IMG/M metagenome (GOLD analysis project Ga0136846, IMG submission 96841) | Grasslands soil microbial communities from Hopland, California, USA - 2 Assembly 2016 (version 4) | ecosystem: Environmental > Terrestrial > Soil > Grasslands | place: USA: Hopland... | reverse complement strand
CATGTGGTCGCGAACCGCGCGGGCCCGGTCCGGACCTCCTGCGGCCTCACCATCCTCGCCACGGATTCGTTTGCGGGAGGGCCGCGCGACGTGGACACCCTCATCGTCGCGGGCGGCGTCATGGATGCGGCGCTGCGCAACGAGTCCCTGCTCGACTACGTGCGCGCCACGGCGCGCGCCGCGCGCCGCGTGGTCGCCACCGGCACCGGCACCTTCGTGCTCGCGACCGCGGGACTGCTCGACGGGCACCGCGCGACGACGCACTGGCGCGCGTGCAAGTCGCTTGCGGAGCTATTTCCGAAGGTGAAGGTCGTCTCGGACCAGGTCTTCGTGCGCGACGGCCCGTATCTCACGTCGGCGGGCGCTTCCGCCGCGCTCGACCAATCGCTCGCGCTGGTGCAGGAGGACTTCGGCAAGGACATCGCGATGTCGGTCGCCCATCGCAAGGTGATGTTCCTGCGGCGCACCGGGGGCGAGAGCCAGGTGAGCACCCATCTCGCGGCGCAGATGATCGGGCACGAGGGGCTCGCGAGGCTCGCGGCCTGGATCCTCGCCAATACCGCGAAGGACATCACCGCGGGGATGATGGCCGAGCAGAGCGCCATGAGCGCGCGCACGCTTTCGCGCCTGTTCGCCAAGGAGCTGGGAATGACGCCAGCCGGGTTCATCGAGCGCGCGCGGCTCGAGGTCGCCCGGCGCCTGCTCGAGGAGAGCGACATGCGCATCGACATGATCGCGCGCAAGAGCGGCTTCGGCAGCGAGGAGCGCCTGCGGCGCACCTTCCAGCGCGTGCTCGAAATGACCCCGCGCGAGTACCACGAGCGCTTCCGCGGCGGCGCCGCCCTCACCGAGAACTGGCCGTTGCTGGTGGAACGGGGCGGACCCGCCTAGGTCCGAACGCCATGCGACTGCTCCTGGTGGAAGACGACTCGATGATCGGCGCCGCGGCCCAGCAGGGCTTGCGGCAGGAAGGGCACACGGTCGACTGGGTGCGCGACGGCAAGGAGGCCGAGGTCGCGGTTACGGACAAGGTCCATGACGTGGTGCTGCTCGACCTGGGCCTGCCGCGACGCGACGGGCTGTCGCTGCTGCGCGAATGGCGCGCGAAGGGCATCGGCATCCCGGTGGTGATCATCACCGCCCGCGATGCGGTGACGGATCGGATCGCGGGCCTCGACGCGGGGGCCGACGATTACCTCGTGAAGCCGTTCGACCTCGACGAGCTGTCGGCGCGCGTGCGCGCGGTCGCGAGGCGCCGGGCGGGCCGCGCGGCGTCGCTGCTGCGGATCGGCGAGCTGGAGATCGATGCGGCCGCGAAGCGCGTGAAGTGGAAGGGCCACGAGGTGCCGCTGTCGGCGCGCGAGTACGCGCTGCTGGAAGCGCTCGCCGATCGCCCCGGCGCGTACCTCACGCGCACCCAGCTCGAGGAGCGGCTCTATGGCTGGAACGAGGAGATCGCGAGCAACGCGGTCGAGGTCCACATCCACGGGCTGCGCCGCAAGCTTGCCTCCGGGCTCATCAGGAACGTACGCGGGTTGGGCTATACGCTGGACGCATCCGCATGACCTCGATGCGCCGCCGGCTGCTGGTCTGGCTGCTGTCCAGCGTGCTGCTGGGCGGGTTCGCCGCCGCGGCGATCGTGTTCTACCAGGCGCGCATGCAGTCCACGGAGTTCTTCGACTACCAGTTGCGCCAGCTCGCGCTCACGCTGCGCGACCGCGACTACAGCGTGCGCGAGCTCGCGCAGGCGCTGCGCGGCCAGCAGGACCTGGACTTCGTGATCCAGGTGTGGGGCCCCGACGGCCACCTGCTCTATGGCAGCCACCCGCAGATCGAGGTGCCCGCACCGGAGGGCACGGGCTTCTCCGACGCGGTGACCTCGTCCGGCCGGTGGCGGGTGTTCGCGATCTGGCATCGCGGCCTCACGATCCAGGTGGCCCAGCACAAGCTCGCGCGCGAGGCGCTCGCGCTCGGCGCGGCGCTGCGCACGCTCCTGCCCTTCGTGCTCGTGCTCCCGCTGCTGGGGCTCCTCATCTGGCGCCTCGTGGGGCGCGAGGTGCGCTTCCTCGAGACGACGGCGCGCGCAGTGGCGAGCCGCAGCCCCGAGTCGCTCGAGCCCATCGCCGGCGAGGCGGTGCCCGACGAGATCCGGCCGCTGGTGGCATCGCTCAACGACTTGCTGGCGCGCCTCGGCGCGGCGCTCTCGCAGCAACGCCAGTTCATCGCCGACGCGGCGCACGAGCTGCGCACTCCGCTCACCGCGCTGCGCCTGCAGCTGCAGCTCGCGCAGCGCGCGCGCGACGAGGTCGAGCGCGAGAAGGCGCTCGCGACACTCGGCGAGGGGATCGCGCGCGCAACCCACGTGGTCGAGCAGCTCCTGGCCATGGCGCGACAGGATCCCGCGGCGCAGGCCGTGGAACGCAAGCCCGTGGACCTCGCATCGCTCGTGAAGGAAGTCGTGGAAGCGGCGACGCCGATCGCGGAACAAAAAGGCCTGCGCCTCACCCTCGATTCGCGCTTCCAGGGCGGGGACATTCCCGGCGATCGCGTGGCCCTCCGGGCGTTGGTCGAAAACCTGGTGGACAACGCCATCCGGTATACGGATGCGGGGTCGGTCACGGTGCGCACCTATCCCGGCCTGGACGAGGCGGTGTTCGAGGTCGAGGATACGGGCCCGGGGATCCCGGCTGGGGAACGGGAACGCGTCTTCGACCGCTTCTACCGCGCCTCCGGCGTAGCGCAAGGCGAGAGCGGGCTCGGGTTGTCCATCGTGCGCCGCATCGCCGAGCGGCACCACGGGAAGGTGGAACTGGCCGACGGGACAGGCGGCCGTGGCCTTGTCGCCCGCGTGCGATTTGCCTTAAGCCCCTCTTAAGGAACGCCCCCCACACTCCGATCAACGCCCCATGGAAACGGGGCCCCTTGCCATCGGAGACATGAACATGAAGACCAGAGCTCTCGTCGCTTCGCTCGCAGCCGCGGGCGTCATCGGCACCGGCGTGGCCGCCTATCGGGGGCAGATCGAGGCCCCGATGTCGCAGGCCCACGCCAACCCATTCACCGCCGCCGGCGTCGCGACCCCCGCGGCGAATCCCGGCGCCACCACGCTGCCGCTCAACGGCTTCACGGAGATCGTGAAGAAGGCCGGGCCCGCAGTGGTGAACATCAGCGTGAACGCGACTCGCAAGGCGAGCGCGGAGATGCCGCAGATCCCCGAGGAGTTCCGCGAGTTCTTCCGCGGCTTCGGCGGCAAGAACATGCCGAACTTCCCCAACATGCCGCGGGGCGACACGCCGATGCGCGGCCTCGGCTCGGGCTTCATCGTGAGCCCCGACGGCTACATCCTCACCAACGCGCACGTGGTCGAGGGGGCGGATACGGTGAACGTGCGGCTCACCGACCGGCGCGAGTTCCGCGCCAAGGTCGTGGGCTCCGACAAGCAGACCGACATCGCGGTGCTGAAGATCGACGCGAAGTCGCTGCCGACCGTGCGGCTGGGCAAGTCCGCCGACGCGAACGTGGGCGAGTGGGTCGTCGCCATCGGCTCGCCGTACGGCTTCGACAATACCGTCACCGCCGGCATCGTGAGCGCCAAGTCGCGCTCGCTGCCGGACGCGAACTACACGCCGTTCATCCAGACCGACGTCGCCGTGAACCCCGGCAACTCGGGCGGCCCGCTCTTCAACCTGGCGGGCGAGGTGATCGGCATCAACTCGCAGATCTACTCGAGGAGCGGCGGCTTCCAGGGCATCTCGTTCGCGATTCCGATCGAGGTGGCCCTGAACGTGAAGGACCAGCTCATCAAGACGGGCAAGGTCTCGCGCGGCCGCCTGGGCGTGACCGTCCAGGAAGTGAATGCGACGTTCGCCGAGGCGTTCAACCTCGACCGTCCGCGCGGCGCGCTGGTGTCGTCGGTGGACGCGAAGGGCCCCGCCGAGAAGGCCGGCCTCCAGGTGAACGACATCATCCTGTCGTACAACGGGCAGCCCATCGAGCGCTCGTCGGACCTTCCGGTGCTGGTCGCGAACACGACCCCCGGCAAGACGGCGACGATCCAGGTCTGGCGCAAGGGCGGCGAGAAGACGCTCACCGTCGGCACCTACGAGGGGAAGGCCGCAAAGGACGATGACGACGACGAGACGGCGTCGAACGAGCGCGGCGCCGTCGGCGGCAAGCTGGGCCTCGCCGTCCGGCCGCTCACGCCCGAGGAGAAGCGCGAGGCGAAGGGCCGCACGGGCCTTGTCGTGGAAGACGTGGGCGGCGCGGCCGCTCGCGCCGGCATTCAGCCGGGCGACCTCGTGATCTCGTTCAATGGCGCGCCGGTGAAGACCGTGGACGAGCTGCGCCAGCAGGTGTCCAAGGCCGGCAAGCGCGTGGCGATCCTGATCCTGCGCGAAGGCCAGCAGCTGTTCGTCCCCGTAGAGCTCGGGTGATGCACTTGCAGCAGTGATGTGGTGCAGCACGGTCGCGCCCCGAGCGCGTCCGATGGCATCGTTTCCCTCCACCGGAAGTTCCGGCCGGTGAGAGGGGAACGATCCATGAAATCCAGCGGTGACCTTTGCCGCGTCCAAGGATGCTATCGTTCGCGCCAATCGCGATTCCCGGGAGCATCCCATGCAGCTCGCCATCCAGAACCTTTCCAAGCGCTACGCCAACGGCGTCCAGGCGCTCGACAACGTGAACCTCACGATCGCGCCGGGCATGTTCGGCCTGCTCGGGCCCAACGGCGCCGGCAAGTCGACGCTCATGCGGACTCTCGCCACCTTGCAGGAGGCCGATAGCGGCAGCGCCACGCTGGACGGGATGGACCTGCTCAAGGACAAGAACGGCGTGCGCCGCATCCTCGGCTACCTGCCGCAGGAGTTCGGCGTGTATCCGAAGGTCACCGCCGCCGAGATGCTCGACCATTTCGCGCGCCTGAAGGGCCTCAGCGATTCGAAGGCGCGCAAGGCGACCGTGGACGCGCTCCTCGAGCGCGTGAACCTCGCCAAGGTGCGCAAGCAGAAGCTCGGCGGATTTTCCGGCGGCATGCGCCAGCGCTTCGGCATCGCGCAGGCGCTCATCGGCAACCCGCGCCTCATCATCGTGGACGAGCCCACCGCGGGCCTGGACCCCGAGGAGCGCGTGCGCTTCCACAACCTGCTCGCCGACATCGGCCGCGACGTGATCGTCATCCTCTCCACGCACATCGTGGACGACGTGGCCGACCTCTGCCCGAGCTTCGCGGTCATCAGCAAGGGCCGCGTGCTGCTCGCGGGCGAGCCGCAGGCGCAGGTGGCGCGGCTGCACGGCAAGATCTGGCGACGGGTGATCGCGCGCGAGCGGCGCGACGAGGTGGCGGGCCTTCCGGTGATCTCCACGCGGCTGCAATCCGGCTCGACGGTGGTGCGCGCCTATTCCGACGCGGCGCTCGACGGGTTCGAGGCCGTGGAACCCGACCTCGAGGACGTGTACTTCAGCGCTGTCGCGGGACACGTGCAGTGATCGGCGCCATCGCGTGGTTCGAGTTCCGCACCAAGCTCAAGCGGGTCTCGACGTACGTCTACTTCGCGGTCTTCATGGCGCTCGCCGCGCTGTGGATGGCCGCCGCCGGCGGCGCCTTCCAGTCCGCGTCCATCATCTTCAGCAGCGACAAGGTGTTCGTGAACGCCCCCTACGCGCTCGCACAGACCATCACCGTTCTGGGCTTGCTGGGCGTCGTGGTCGTCGCGGCCTTCATGGGGCGGGCGGTGCAGCAGGACTTCGAGCACCAGGCCTTCCACTTCTTCTTCACCAGCCCCATCACGAAGGCCCAGTACCTGTTCGGGCGTTACCTGGGCGCCGTGGTGACGCTCCTCTTCATCTTCCTCGGCATCGGGGTGGGCGTCTGGATCGGCGCCCATTGGCCCGGCGTGGACGGGACGCGAATCGGCCCATGGACCCTCGCGAGCTTCGTCCAGCCGTACCTGCTGATGCTGCTGCCCAACATCCTCGTGCTGGGCGCGATCTACTTCACGCTCGCGTCGCTGACGCGGCGGATGCTGCCGGTGTACATCGCGGGAGTCGTGACCCTCATCGGGTACACGGTCGCGGTGAACCTGATGCGCGACATCGACAATCGCATGGTGGCCTCGCTCATCGACCCGCTGGGATCGCGGGCGATGGCGATCGTCACGCGGTATTGGAGCCCGGCGGAGAAGAACACCAACATGATCCCGCTGGCGGGCGAGATCCTTTGGAACCGCGCGCTGTGGCTGGCGATCGGGGCAGCGGTTTTCGCGTACGGCTTTGCGCGCTTCCGGTTCGCCTTCGCCACGCCCGAGGGCGGCAGGAAGAAGAAGCAGGCCGATGACGCCGACATGGAGACCACGGTATCCGGCACGATAGCGCTCCCCGCAACCCGGCTCGACACGGCCACCGGCGCTTATCTTCGCCAGCTTCCCGGCCTGGTGGCGCTCTACCTGCGGGAGACGCTCAAGAACGTCTACTTCATCGCGCTCGCGGTGGCCGGCGCGCTTTTCGTCTTCGCCAACGCGAAGACGATCGGCAGCCTCTACGGGACGTCCACCTATCCGGTCACCTACCAGGTGATCGACATCTCCGGGGGCAGCTTCGGCCTCTTCACGCTCATCATCACCGCGTTCTACGCGGGCGAGCTCGTATGGCGCGAACGCGACGCGCGCATGGCGCAGATCGCCGACAGCCTGCCGCAGCCCACGTGGCTGCCGTTCCTCGCCAAGCTGCTCACCCTGATGGGCATGCAGGCGGTGCTGCAGCTCATCGTGATGGCCTGCGGCATCCTGGTGCAGGTTTTCAACGGCTACTTCAAGTTCGAGGTGGGCGAGTACCTGTTCACGCTGTTCGTGATCCAGCTGCCGGCGTACTGGATGGTGGCGGCGCTGGCGCTGATGATCCACTCGGTGGTGAACCACAAGTACCTCGGCCACTTCCTCGTGGTGCTCTACTACCTGGTGGAGATCAGCTCGGACGCGTTCGGCTACGACCTTCGCCTGTACCACTTCGGCAACCTGCCCAGCCTCGTCTATTCGGACATGAACCATTACGGCCACTTCCTGGGGCCGCTCTTCTGGTTCATGGCGTACTGGGGCGCGGCGAGCGTGCTCATGCTGGTCGTCGCGCGGCTCGCCTGGGTCCGGGGTACCGACACGGGCGAGGCGCGGTGGAAGATCGCGCGCGCGCGCCTCACGCGGCCGGTGCTCGCCACCACCGTCGTCGCGGGCGCGGCATTCATCGCCCTCGGCGGCTGGATCGCCTACAACATCATGGTGCTCAACCCGTACCGCAGCGAGTTCGACCGCGAGGAGCTGCAGGCCGAGTACGAGAGGAAGTACAAGCCGTACGCCGGCAAGCCGCAGCCGAAGGTCATCGCCTCGCGCGTGGACGTGGACATCTTCCCGTACGAGCACCACGTGCGCTTCCGCGGAACCTACAAGCTGCAGAACAAGAGCGGCGCGCCGGTTCCCGAGCTGTACGTGGGGCTGCTGGAGATGGCGCAGATCAACAAGCTCGAGGCCGGCATCCCGATGAAGGCCGCCGAGGAGCGTCGCGACCTCGGCTGGCTGCGGTATGTGCTCGAGCGGCCGCTCGCGCCGGGCGAGACCACGACCTTGACCTACGACCTCGAGTACCCGCCCGCCGGTTTCACCAACAGCGGGGCGCGTGCCACGGTGGTCGACAACGGCACGTTCGTGAACAGCGGGCTGTTGCCCGTGCTGGGCTACCAGGACCGCGCCGAGCTGCAGCGCGATCTCGAGCGCAAGAAGCATGGGCTCGAGCCCAAGGCGCACCTCATGCCCGACCTCGACGACAAGGTGAACCAGCAGGTCAACTACATCTCGAACGACGGCGACTGGATCGACTTCGAGGCGGTGGTGAGCACCGCGCCCGACCAGATCGCACTCGCGCCCGGCTACCTGCAGCGCGAGTGGACCGAGAACGGCCGGCGCTACTTCCACTACAAGATGGACGTGCCGATCCTGCACTTCTACTCCTTCCTCTCGGCGCGCTGGGCGGTGAAGAAGGGCGAATGGCGCGGCGCCAACGGCGCCGTCGTGCCGATCGAGATCTATTACCAGCCGGGCCACGAATACAACGTGGACACGATGATCACGGGCGTGAAGGACTCGCTCGACTACTTCACCCGCGCCTTCAGCCCCTACCAGCACCGGCAGGTGCGCATCCTCGAGTTCCCGCGCTACGCATCCTTCGCGCAATCGTTCCCGAACACGATTCCCTTCTCGGAGAGCATCGGCTTCATCGCGAAGGTGAAGCCCGACGATCCGAAGGACATCGACTACCCGTACTACGTGACGTCGCACGAGGTCGCGCACCAGTGGTGGGCGCACCAGGTCATCGGCGCCTACGTGCAGGGCGCCACGATGATGTCGGAAACGCTCGCGCAGTACTCCGCGCTGATGGTGATGAAGAAGAAATACGGCGACGCGAAGATGAAGCGCTTCCTCAAGTACGAGCTGGACAACTACCTCACCGGCCGCGGCATCGAGCGCAAGCAGGAGCAACCGCTCTACCGCAACGAGAACCAGCCCTACATCCACTACCGCAAGGGCAGCCTTGCGATGTATGCGCTCCAGGACTACATCGGCGAGGAGGCGGTGAACCGGGCGCTGGCGAGCTACATCAGGAAGGTCGCCTATAAAGGGCCGCCGTACACCACGTCACGCGACCTGCTCGCCGAATTCCGCGCGGTGACGCCGCCCGAGTACCAGTACCTGATCGAGGACCTGTTCGAGACGATCACCATCTACGAGAACCGGGCCGTGACGGCGACTTACACCGAGAAGGATGGGAAGTACGAGGTGAGGCTCAAGGTGTCGGCGAAGAAATCCCGGGCCAAGGACCAGGGCTCGCTCGACGAGGTGAAGATGGACGACCTGGTCGACATCGGCGTGCTGGGCCCGGACGACAAGCCGCTTTACCTCGAGAAGAAGCGCGTGAAGTCGGGCGAGTCCGAGTTCACGATCATGGTGAACGAGAAACCCGTCCGGGCGGGCATCGACCCGGTGGTGAAGCTCGTCGACCGGCGTCCCGACGACAACACGGTGCCCGTGACCCGGGAGTAGCTACTTCACCTTTGCCAGGAACTCGTCGAGCACCTGGTTGAACACGCCCGGCTTGTCGAGCTGCGGCCAGTGGCTCGTGCCTTCGATGCGCGCGTTCGGAACGTCGGGCCGGGCGTTCTGGAGATCCGCGGGCGTGTCGCCCGACGCGGTATAGACGATGAGCTTGGGACCGTTGTAGTGGTCCAGCGCCGGCAGCGGGTCGTCGGCGAACAGCGCCTTCATGATCGCCAGTGCGGGCTCGCGCTGGACGCTGCCCATGCGCTCGAGGATCTGGGTGTGGACGCGCGGCTGCGCGCCCGTGAGCAATTTCTCCCAGTAGCCCTTCATGGTCGCGTCGTAGTCGGACTCGATCGCGGCCATCACCTGCCGCGATTGCTCGGCCGGCATCCTTCCCGGCGCGCCGACGACCACCAGGCCCGCCACGCGGTCGGGATGCGATCCGGCGTACTTGATCGCGACCGCGCCGCCGAGCGAGTGTCCGACCAGGACGAAGCGCGACAGCTCCAGCTTCGACACCACCGCCTCGACGTCCTGCACGAACGATTCGACGCGGTAGTCGCCGTCCTTGGGCGCGGCCGACTTGCCGTGCCCGCGAAGGTCGATCGCAATGGCGCGCCGGTGGTGGCGAAGGTGCGAGAGCTGGTCGTCCCACTGGGACGAGTCACCGGCGAATGCGTGCAGGAAGAGGACGGGCAGGCCGTCCTTTCCGCCGCCGTCGTCCACGTAGATGGCCCCGGCGGGGCCGGTCACGCTTTGCTGGCCACCTTCAGGTTGTTGGGCGCCCAAGGGGGTGCACGCCGCCAATGCGCCGGCGGTGACCGCGGCGCCAATCGCTCGCAAGTTGCCCATCGAACCCTCCGGCCGCCGGGGAATGAGGGTTAGAGTCCGGCGCGGCGGGCAGGGTTCACGAGGCGAATGTGCGTGATCTCGGACGGGATGCCGAAGCGCATCGGCGGGCCCCAGTATCCGGTGCCGCGCGAGATGTAGATCCACATGAGGCCGAGGCGCTCGAGGCCCGCGGTGAATGGCTGCTGCAGGCGAACGAAGAGGTTCCATGGCCAGAACTGCCCACCGTGCGTGTGGCCGGACAACTGCAGGTGCACGCCAGCATCGAGCGCGGCCGCGGCCGAGCGCGGCTGGTGGGCGAGGAGCACCTTCACCGAGTGGAGCGGGGCGCCCGCGAGCGCAGTGCCCGGGTCGCTGCGGTGCGATGCATCGAAGTAGTGGGCCGAGTAATCGGTGACGCCGGCAAGCGCCAGCACGGCGCCGTCGCGCTCGATCACGACGTGCTCGTTGAGGAGGACGTTCGCACCGAGGCGGCGCAGCTCGCGGATCCAGGCGTGCGCGCCGGAGTAGTACTCGTGGTTGCCGGTGACGATGTAGGTCCCATGCCGCGACTCGAGCCACGCGAGCGGCTCCGTGTGATGGGCGAGCTCGCCCACGCTGCCGTCCACGAGGTCGCCGGTGATCGCGACCACGTCGGCTTCCAGCCTGTTCACGCGCTCGACGATCGCGGCGACGTACGCGCGCTTGATCGTGGGTCCCACGTGGATGTCGCTGATCTGGGCGATGGTGAAGCCCTCGAGCCCCGCCGGCAGGCCGGCGAGCGGCACATCCACCTTGACGACGCGTGCGGTGCGGCGGGCCATGAAGTAGCCGATGAGGGTGATGAGCGGCGTGAGCGCCATGACGCCCGCCGCGGAATCACGAATCCAGGCGTCGAGCGCCTCACCCGAGGTGAAGACCGCGGCACCGGCGACGGACACATCTCGGGCCAGCGTGAGGACCAGCAGCCACGAGAAGAAACCCATCGTGATCCACGGCGCGAGGACGGACCAGGCGCCCCGCCCTTCCGGCACGTGCCAGCCCTTGGGCAGCAGCCAGAAGCACGCGGCCAGTGCCAGCACACCGGCCGCCTGGACGCCAGGGCCGAACGGCTCGAGCAGCCGCAGCCCGATGTAGGCATGCAGCGCCGCGAGGACCAGCGCGATCGGGTTCAGGCGCATCGAAGGCAAATGGGGCCCGGGCGGGCACTCCACAAGGGGGCGGTTCTCGGCTAGTGTGCGCGCAAATGGCCGACACTCCCCCTGCGAAGTTCTTCCGGACACCCGCGGAATTCCGCCGCTGGCTCGAGCGCCACCACGCGGGGGAGACGCAGCTGTGGGTGGGCTTCTTCAAGAAGGGCTCCGGCAAGGGCGGGCTCACATACGCCGAGGCGGTGGAGGAGGCGCTCTGCCACGGCTGGATCGACGGCCTCGTCCACGGCCGCGACGCCGAGTCGTACATGCAGCGCTTCACTCCGCGCAAGCCGAAGAGCATCTGGAGCGCGGTGAACCTGAAGAAGGTCGAAGTGCTCACTCGAGCCGGCCGCATGGCGCCGTCGGGCCTGCAAGCGCACGCGAGCCGCGACACCAAGCGCGCGGGCCTGTACTCGTTCGAGAATCGCCACGTGGTCCTCTCGACCGCGCTCGTGACGCGTTTCCAGGCGCGAAAGAGGGCCTGGAAATTCTTCGAAGCGCAACCCCCGGGCTACCGGCGCATCGCCGCGTTCTGGGTCATGGGCGCGAAGCGCGAGGAGACGCGCGAGCGCCGCTTCGCGCAGCTCCTCGCGGATTCCGCCAATGGCGTGCGGGTCCCGAGCCTGTCGGGAAAGCCGTCACCCGCGAAGAAGTAATTACCGATGGGGCAGCGCCGCGACGCGCGCTGCGTGCCGATTTCGCCGCCTCTTTGGCGGCATGCATCTTGCGGCTGTCTTCACCTCTGTACCCGCACAGGAGGCCTCATGAAGACCCGCATTCTCATTTCGGCCATCACCCTCGCGTTCGCCGCCGGCGCGTCGATGGCGCAGACCACGTCCGGCACGTCGGGTGGGACCACGAGCGGCACCGGCGCCGGCACCACGAGCGGAACCGGGACCGGCACCACGAGCGGCAGCGGCACCACGTCCGGAACGACCACGTCCTCGCAAACCGCGATCGGCACCACCTCGCCGAATGGCACCGTCACCCCCAGCACAGTGACGACGACGACTTCGCCCACCGGCACCGGCACCACGGCTAGCGGCACCACCACCGGCACTGGCACAAGCACCGCGCCGACCGCCACGCTGAATGGCACCGGCACCATGTCGGTCTCGCCTTCAGGCACCGTCACCACGAGCCCGTCGGGCGTCGGGACGAGCGCATCGGGCACCACGACCTCCGGCACCACGACCTCCGCCGGCGTCAGCAGCGGTACCGCGAGCTTCAATGGTGCTGCCACGCTCAACACCGTGCCCAACTCCGGGACGATCGTGACCACGCCCGCGCAGAACATCGTGGGCGGTGGCGGCACCGTGGGAGCCGTGGTCACTTCCACTGCGCCACTCGTCGGCTGGTCCGCGGGCGTCGTGGTGTCGAGCTCGGACCAGGCGCTCCTCGACTCGGTCATCGCCGCGCTCTCGTCCGACGCGTCGCTGAATGGCGCAGTGATCCAGGTTCTCGTCTCGAACGGCGTCGTCTCGCTGACGGGCACCGCCGTGGACGGCGGCCAGGCTGATCGCGCGCGTGCCATCGCGGCGAGCGCGGCCGGGACGGCCCGCGTCAACTCCGCAATCAAGGTGGGCTGAGGAACCTCAGCGATCGCGCACGAGGCGGGCTTGCGCGTTTCCTGCCGAGCCGGCGAGATAGGCGGTGTACACCCCGCCCGCGTCGAGCTCGGCAGGATCGATGGTCGCCAGCGTGGTCACGCCGCCCGCCGTGGCGAAGGTGATGTTGTAAGTGGTGCCTGGCACCAGCTGCGCGTAGGAGGAGCCGGTGCCGGGCGCCACGTTGGTGGCCTGGCTCGCGAAGTTCACGAACGTGTCGACCGGCCCCGAGCCCGAGAGGGCATTCACGAAGCGCAGCTTGGCGTAGCCGGCGGTGGGCAATGAATTGTCGTCGGCAATGACCGCCAGCTGCGGGCTTGCAGCGCTTCCCAACGCGAGCACCGTGTAGTCGCGCGCCGGGTCGATGGCCTGCGTTGCCGAGGCCAGCGCGATCCCCGGCACGTTCGACGCCTCGATCTGCAACGCGCGCGAACCCGAAGGCAGCGTCACGTAGCTCGAGCTGCCGCCGAATGGCACGTTGGCGAGCAGCGTTGCGCCATCGCCCTTGAAATTGAGCAGCCCCGCGTCGGGAATCGCGTTCACCGACTTGAGCCTTCCCAGCGGATTGGGAAGGAACGTACCCGAGCCCGTCGCGCCGTTGAGGAGAAGCACGGCATTCACGAGCTTGCCTCCCCCGGAAGGAAAGACCGCCGCCGAAAAAGCCTGCCCCTCGGAGAGGGTTTGCAGGGCAGACTGGAACAGCACGTCCTTGGTGCCAGCGGCGGTAAAGGTGATCCGGAAATCCCCGGGCGTGCCTTCGGCATAGTCGGTGACCGCGCCGTAGGTGAGGCCCGAGATAGTGGCGACCGTGTCGGCCACGTTTCCGGAAGTGATGTAGACGTCCACGGCTCCGGCGTCGGGCGAGAGGCCTGCTGCGCGCACCTTGAACTTGCCCGACGACGGCGCCGTGGTGTCGTCGGCCAGCAGCACGGTGTTCACCGAGCCGCGATGCCCGGTGATCGCCAGGGTGTTCATGGTGCCGCTGTTGAAGGCGATGCTCTTCTCGACGAGGATCGCCTGGTTGGTGGACGAGCGGATCTTGGTGTCGCGCGTGCCGGAGTCGAGCTCGGAGACCGCCGAAGTCGATCCCAGCGCGAGCCCGGGCACTTTCACGTCGTCGTCGATCAGCACGTCGAGCGGCTCCGCATCCGCCACCGCGTTCAACGCGCGCATCTGCGTGGAGTTCTGGTCGTGGCCGCCGTTGTGGCAGCCGGAGGCCACGATCACGAGGGCCGCCAGCGCGGCGCCCCACCAGGGCTTCTTCATTCGATTCGCTCCCTCGGTTGGAATCTTCCCGGCGAATCGTAGGAGTTGCGGCGAGGGAGCGGCGGGGTCGATTGCAACCGATTCCGGGCGCCGGCGCGCCTGCAAAGATTGCTTACAATTCGCGTTCGGCCCCGCCGGGTCGCCTGGGCGACCATAAGCGCACCATGACGAAGCACATCCTGGTGGTCGACGACGACCGCGAGATCCGCACCCTCCTTGCCGAGTACCTCGAGCGCAACGGGTTGCGCGTTTCGACGCTGCCCGATGGCCGGGAGCTCATGCGGACGCTGGAGGAGAAGGCGGTCGACCTGCTCGTGCTCGACCTCATGATGCCCGGCGTCGATGGCCTCACGCTCTGCCGCGAGCTGCGCGCGAAGAGCCGCCTGCCGGTCCTCATCCTGTCCGCGCGGGGAGAGGAGGTCGATCGCATCGTCGGCCTCGAGATGGGCGCCGACGATTACCTGCCGAAGCCCTTCCATCCGCGCGAGCTGCTCGCGCGCATCCGCTCGATCCTCGCGCGCGCGGGCGGCGCGGAGATCCCGGTGCCGGCCGAGAGCTATCGTTTCGGCGGCCGTCGCCTCGACACCATCCGGCGAGTCGTCGAGCAGCCGGACGGGCGTGCGGTGCCGCTCTCGGGCGCGGAATTCCAGCTCCTTTCGATCTTCGTCACGCGCCCCAACCGGGTCTTGTCGCGCGACCTGCTGGTCGAGCTCACGCAGGGCCGCGAGGCGCCGGCCTACGACCGCAGCATCGACGTGCGCGTGAGCCGCCTGCGCCAGGTCCTCGAGGACAAGGACGACCCGAAGCTGCTGCAGACGGTCTATGGAGAGGGCTACATCCTGAGCGCCAAGGTCGAGGCCGCGGCGTGAGCTTGATGCCGCGCACGCTCGCCGGGCGCGTCTTCCTGGTCATCATCGCCGGCCTCATCGTCGCGCACCTCGCGAGCTACGCGCTCTTCGAAGTCGAGCGCACGCGGTCGCTGGAGCGGTTCTCCGCGGCGGAAGTGGCGGCTCGCATCGTCGATGCCACGCGCAACCCGCCGGCCGCCTTCAATCCCGCCGCGCGCGAGCCGGGCCCGCGGCGTTTCCGCGAGGGCGGATACGACGGCCCGCCGGTGCGCCATCGCATCCGCTGGCACGAGGCGAGCGAGTTGCCCGCCCCGCCGCCAGCGGCCGTGCCTCCTTCCGGCGGCTTCGAGGCGGAGCTGCGCCGGCTCCTCGTCGAAAGCCTCGGCGAGGACCCGGTTGCGTGGATGTCGGTGCGCAACGGCCCGCCGCCCGTCGAATCGCACGTGAGCGAAACGCCGCCCGAAGCGCCGCGTGGCGGCGAGCCGCGCATGGGACCGCGCGGCGATCGCTCGATGGGATTGCTCACCGTCGGGCTCAAGCTTCCGGCCAACCGCTTCGCCACGGCGGAGACGCCGATCTTCACCCCGGCGCGCGGCATTCCCACCGAAGCATGGACGAGCGTGGCGCTGGTGTTCATCGTGACGGCCATGTTCACGCTGGTCGCCGCGCGCCTCGCGGTGGGGCCGGTGCGGCTCCTGGCGGACGCCGCGGACCGGTTGAGCCGCAACATCGACGAGCCGCCGCTGCCGGAGAAGGGCGCGCAGGAGCTGCGCTCCGCGACGCGCGCCTTCAATCGCATGCAGGACCGGTTGAAGCGCCACGTGAATAGCCGCGCGCTCGCCTTTGCCGCGATGTCCCACGACATCCGTACGCCGCTCACGCGCATGCGCCTGCGGCTGGAAACCCTCGGGCCGGAAGCCAAGGAGCGAATCGGCGAGGACCTGGACGAGATCGAGGCGATCGCCCGTTCGGTGCTCGAGATATCGCGTGGGCTGTCCGCCGAGGAGCCGATTTGCGCCGTGGATGTGGACGCGATGGTGAAGCGCCTCGTCCACGACTACGCGGCGATGGGCTCGCCGCTCCAGGTGTCGGGGCACGCCGGTGCCATTGCCGCGCGGCCCGCTGCATTGAAGCGCGCCGTGGGCAACCTCGTGGACAACGCGATCAAGTACGGGCGCGAGGTTGCGATCGACCTGCACGAGAGCCGCTCGCATGTGACGCTCGCGATATGCGATCGCGGCCCCGGCATCCCGGCCGCCGAGCTCTCCAAGGTCACCACTCCTTTCTATCGCGTCGAATCGTCGCGCAACCGCGACACCGGGGGCGCGGGGCTCGGCCTCGCGATCGCCAAGGACCTCGTCGAAGGGCAGGGCGGGGAGCTCACGCTCGCGAATCGCGAAGGCGGCGGCCTCGTCGCCACCCTGCGCCTGCCGCGCTGACCGCTCGCGCAAGTTTTCCTTGCAATTCTTTACACGCGCGCGGCGCCCGCCTCGCTAACGTGGAGGCTCGACCTTGCAACGGAGCCCACCATGAAGAAAGCCGTTCCCCCGATCCTCACGGCGCTCGCGATCGCCTCCACGCTCGCCACCGCGCAACCCATTCCCGGCCAGGGCTTCAATCGCGTCGACGTGGTGAAGCTGCTGAACCTCGATGCCGAGCGCGGGCAGAAGGTCGATGCCATCCTCGAGCAGTCGCACGATCGCATGCGCGCCGCCCGCGCCCAGATCGGACGCCCGACCGACGAGACCACGCGCAACACGCTGCACGCGGCCATGAAGGCGATCCGCGAGGACACCGACCAGAAGCTCGCCGCCGTCCTCACGCCGGACGAGATGGACAGGCTCATCGCCTCGATGCCGCGGCCGCGGAAAGTGCACGCCACCGAGTGAGCCGAACGTCGCGGCGCGCCGGCGGTCGATAATGTGGACCCATGGCAGAGAACGCACGATTCTGGACGGGCGACATGGCCGTCGAGCCCGACGCGCTCAAGCAGATCGGCAACGTCTCACGCTTGCCGATCCTTGCGGGGCCGGTCGCGGTGATGCCGGACGTGCACGTCGGCAAGGGCGCGACGGTCGGCACCGTCATCCCCACGAGGGCCGCCATCATCCCGGCGGCCGTCGGGGTGGACATCGGCTGCGGGATGATCGCGGTGAAGACGAATCTCACGGCGAGCGACCTTCCGGAGAACCTCGGCCGCATCCGCTCGCAGATCGAACGCGATGTTCCGGTGGGCTTCGAGTTCCACGACGATCCGCTCGACCCGAAGGGCAGCCTCCAGGCGAAAGGGCTCGTGCGCCGCATGAAGGAGCTCGAGTCGCGCTTAGCGAAGCTGCGAATCCTGGGGCGCATCGGCCGGCTCGACACCGCGCGCATGTGGCGCCAGCTGGGCTCGCTGGGCGGCGGCAACCATTTCATCGAGATCTGCCTCGATACCGCGGGCGGCGTGTGGATCATGCTGCACTCCGGCTCCCGCAACGTCGGCAAGACGATCGGCGAGGGCGCGATGAACATGGCGAAGGAGGTGGCCAAGCGCGTCGATCGCCAGCTTCCCGATCGTGACCTGGCGTGGCTGGACGAGGGGACGCCCGAGTTCGACGCATACGTCGAGGCGCTCGCCTGGGCGCAGGAATATGCGGCGCTCAACCGCGACCTGATGCTGCACCTTGTCCACGGCGCCGTCGAGAAGGCGCTCGGGCGCGACGTGAGGTTCGTTGGCGAGGCGACGAACTGCCACCACAACTACGCACGCGTCGAGGAGCACTTCGGCGAGAACGTCTGGATCACGCGCAAGGGCGCCGTGAGCGCGCGCCGCGGCGAGATGGGCATCATCCCCGGCTCCATGGGCGCGAGAAGCTTCATCGTGCGCGGCAAGGGCAACGCGGCTTCGTATTGCTCGTGCTCGCATGGGGCCGGGCGGCGCATGAGCCGCTCGGCGGCGAAGCGTGCGTTCAGCCGGGACGACGTGGTGAGGCAGACCGCGGGCGTCGAGTGCCGCAAGGACGAAGGGGTGGTCGACGAGATTCCCGCCGCCTACAAGGACATCGAGGCGGTCATGGCCGCGCAATCGGACCTGGTCGAGGTCGTCGCGACGCTGAAGCAGGTGCTCTGCGTGAAGGGCTAGCGCCCTACCAGCGGCAGTTGCCCTCGCCGAACTCGTTCGCCACCAGCGGCACGATCGCGAGCAGGCCCATGTTGGCGTAGGCCGTGCGGCAATCGGGCTTGCGTGCCTTCTCGATCGCCTCTTCCATCTTGTTCTTCGGCTTCGGCAGCGGCATCGCGAAGAGCGCGCGCTGGCCGCTGCCCTCGCGCGCCATCTCGCCCGCGCGCCGCTTCGCGGCATCGACATCGACGCCCGGCGCGGTGGGATCGTAGTCCTTCGCGGAGTCGCGCGGCGGTGTCCGGAAGGGACTCGTGCCGGGCGCGCCGGCGCCCGGCGAGCGCAGCGGCGAATCGGTTCGCGGCGAGGACGGTGCAAGCGCGTCGGCCTTCGGCGGCGTCGCGCTGTCCACCTTCGATGCATCGGACGGCGCCGGCGTGGTCGATGAACGCTCGATCGGCGGTTGGCTGGGAATGGCGCGCGACTCGAGCGGCGACTCGATCACGGGTGGCGTCGGGATCGCGCGCGACTCGACGGTGGAGCGATCGACGGGCGCGGTCGCGGGAGGCGCCGGGACCGCGCGCGATTCGACCGGGGCGGCCTTTTCCACCGGCGCGGTGGCGGGAGCGGGCCGCTCCGCGGGCGTTGGGATCACCGGCGCCTCGATCGGCTGCTGCAGGACCGGCGGGGAGAGCGGGGGAATCGGCACTGCTGGAATCTCGATGGGCTGCTGCGTTACCGGCGGCGCGACGGGAGGGGCCGGAAGCGGTGGCAGCTGCACGGCCGGCGCAAGCTCCTGCATGCGCTCGGGCGGCTTCACGCGATCGATCTGCGAGGGCACGACCACCGGCGCTTCGAGCGCGGGCGGCACCTTGAGCTCCGCAGGAGGCGCGTCCGGCACCTTCAGCCGATCGATCATTTGCGGAACCGCGACGGGCGCTTCGAGCGCAGGCGGAAGCTTCAGCGCCGGCGCGGGAGCCGTTGGCGGCGTGATGCGATCCAGCTGCGGCGGGATCTCGAGCGGAGCCGCCTTTTCCACCGGTAGCGGCGTCTCCACCCTGGGCACGTCGGGGACGACTTCGGGCTTCGGCGTGGGAACAGGCTTGCGCGCGGGCGTCACGGGCGCGGGGCTCGGTGCCGGTGGCGCGAAGATCGGGGGCAGCGGCTGCGGCTCGGCCTGCAGGCCCTGCAGCGTGACGCTGAGGGAGCCCCACATCGAGCGCCCTTCGCGGCTGCCGCCGCTGGGCGCGCCGAAGAGCGCGATGAAGAGTCCGTGCACGAGCATCGACAGCACGATGAACCGCGCAAGCGGCGTTCGCTCGAACGGATTGGCGGGAGGCTTCGACGGGCGCCGGCCCGTGCGCCAGTGCGCGGGGACGCGGTCGGCACTGATGGCGCTCATCTACTCGGCCCAGCGCCTCAGGAAGTCGTTCACCGATTTCGGATCCATGCTGCGCATCGACTCGAACTCGCCGTTCGACTGCGCGTACACCACCTTGCCCGTGGCATCGAGCACGGCCAGCGCGGGCACGCCCTTCTTGAGGGGGATGCCGTAGCGCTCGGCGATCTCGAAGTTCTGCTGGATGCCGCGATCGCCCACGTTGACGCGCACCACGACATACCTGGACTTGAGCAGGCCGGCGTTCTCGGGCCGCTTGAAGTTGATGTCGAGGATCTTGCAGTCGGGGCACCAGTCGCCACCGAAATCGACCAGCACGCGTTTGTGCTCGCTGGCCGCCTGCTGCACGGCGGCGTCGATGTCCGCCGCGGCACGGCTGGCCTCGGGATAAAGAGGTGCCGCCATCAGCGCGAGCGGCAGCAGCGACACGAGCGAAGCGAAGGCGAGCCTCATGCCGGCATTTTAGGCCGAAGCGCGAGCGACATGAGCGCCGCGCTCGCCGCGCCGGCCAACAAATGCTTGACCGTGTGACCGCTGATGAACGCGGTATTTCCAAAGATGGCGGGGTCCTCCACCTCGCACACCTTGGCGCCCGCATAAAGCACGATCGCCAGCGCGAAGGCGATTCGGTTGCGCATCGAGTCGCCCGCGATCAGCTGCCACAACGGCACCAAGACCACGGGCGCGAACTGGACGAAGAGATAGGGGCGCAGGTCGCCCACGCTGGTTCGGTCGCTCGCATACCACCAGAGCACGCTCGCCACGCCGACGGCGCCCAGCGCGAGCGGGACCCACGCCGGCTGCATTGGCGCGACCGTCGCCGCCCGCACGCCCGCGATGAGGCCTGCTGCCGAAAGCGCGATCGGAATGCGATCGAACACGAGCCGGAAATTGTCCGGGGCGAGGTGATAGAAGCTCGAGCCGAACGCGGTCAGGATGAGGCCCCACGCGAGCATCGCGAAGCCGGGCTTCGCCGCGCCCAGCCGGCGCCATCCCTCGCCACGCAGCGCCCACAAGCCCCAAATGCCGACGGCGAGAAAGGGAATGTTGGACAGGACGTCGAGCGCATTCGGTACGCCCCAGAGTGCGCGTTTGTCGGCGAAATCGTGGTAGTTCGGATACTGGGCAATGGGGCCGTGCAGCAGCATGCCGATCGCCGCGACGACCGACACCACTCCCGGCAGCCAATGTGGAATCTTCATCCGCTCCCCGTCCGTCCCGCCACTCGTTGCGGCAGAATGTCGCCTCCTCCAGGAGGCAACGATGGCGAAAGTTTACTGGGTAGCGACCTACAGGGCGATCCACGATCCCGCGGCGTTCGCCGCGTACGCAAAGCTGGCAGGCCCCGCGCTCGAGGCGGGGGGCGGGCGCTTCCTCGCGCGCGGCAACCCCGCGCAGGTCTATGACAACGCGGTGGGCGGGCGCGTGGTGCTGATCGAATTCGCCAGCGTCGCCCAGGCGCGCGCGGCGCACGACAGCCCCGCGTATGCCGAAGCGCTCAAGGCCCTCGGCAACGCAGTGGACCGCGACATCCGGATCGTCGAGGGCGTGGCCTGACGATCAGGTCTCGATGTCGAGGATGGCGTTGACCACGAGGCCTTCGCCGGCGTGCGCCTTGGCGATCTCGCCGGCGCGCTGCACCTGTTGCGGATCCTGGGCGCTGCCCGTGAGCAGGATCTTGTTGTCCTCGATGGGCTGCACGGTGATCTTCGCGTTCTTCATCGCCGGGTCCGCGGTGATCTCGCCGGCGATCGACGCCGCGAGCTCGCCGTCGAGCCCGGTCGTGCGCGACGCGGTGGCGGCCGGTTCGGCGACGTAGGTCAACGGCGCGCCGGGATCGAGGTTGCGGCCGCCTTCCCGCTGCTCGGCGGGCACGGTGCCGCCTTTCGGGATCCAGGCCGGAACGTAGGGAACAGTAGGCGCCTCGGCGGTGGGGTCGTCGGCCGGCGCCTGCGCGAGCGTGTGCTGCACGGCGCCGGCCGCGAGCAGGCCTGCGACCAGGTACGGAATACGCGTCTTCATGGGGTCTCCCGGGGAATCCTGATCCCCGTTCGACTGGCGCGGCCCGCGTTGTTTCTCCGGCACGCGCCGACCGGAGCATGCGGCCCGCCAGGTCCTCAGGGACAGCCGGACACGCACTTGCCGCTGCCGTCGAACTCCATCGTCTTGCCGCTCAGGGCGGGATACACCGCGCGGCCCTTCACCAGCGCGGCGAGCGCGCCGGTGCGTGATTCCGGGCGAATCTTGCCGCCCGCCGTGGCGCGCTCGTTCACGTGCGACATGATCACGGAGGCGGGCTGCACGAGCGTATTGATCGCATACGCGCCGCCCGCCGCGTCCAGGGCGCTGGCGCCGAAGTTGAGCTCCATCAGGTTCACCTTGTAGAAATCGCGCATCACGAGCTGCATCTCGGCGTGCAGGCCGGAATCTCCCGTCAGGTACGCCGTAAGCCCGTTGGTGAAGCGGATCACGTAGCCGTTCGACGGCCCGAGCGTGAGGCTCATGTTGTCCGGCGCGAGGTTGTTGCGCGTTGCCTCGTTCAGCAGCGAGGCGGGCACCGTGCTCTCGTGCATCGCGGGGACGATCACGACCTCCACGGCCTTCGCAGCGCCCGGAGCCTTGAACGTGCGCGCCCCGCCGGTTTGCGCGAGCGCGAGGCACGGCGCTTCCAGCGGCACGGTGATGTCGCCGCTGCCGGCGCAGGCCGGCGTGGGCTTGGCGCGAATGGTATCGACCTTGCGCCCGACGAAGCTCGCCAGCGGCGCGACCATGGCGATCGCGGCGTTCTTCGCGGCGACGATCTCGCCGGTCGTGGAATTCGGCGCGGCCGAGACGAGTTGCGGGGCCTCGCACGTGCCGGCCTCGAGGGCCTTCAGCTTGCTCGCGCCGAGGTGGTCGCCGTGCGCGTGGCTGAGGATCACGACGTCGATGCGGCCGAGCCGCGGATCGTCGCCCCCCGTGACCGACTCGCCCGCGTCGTACAGGATGCGCACGCCCGTCGGATCCTCGAAGATCGTCGCCCGGTCGCGCGAGCACAGCTCTCCCGCATGCGACCCGAGCGGCGTGATCTTGACGGTCTGGCCGGAGGCGGTGGAGCAGGCCGCCGCGACGGCGGTGGCGATGAGCGTCCTCGCGATCGAGCGATGCATTTTGGGGCTCCGAGGCAAATCGGGGCCCCATTATGCCTACGCGGTGGCGAAGCGCTGCTCGAGCAGCCCGAGGAAGTGCTGCCAGCCCTCGTCGTGCGCGCGTCCCATCTCGTTGTCGGGCAGGTTCGCATGCTTCAAAGCGAGCAGCGTGTCGTCGCCCTTTGCCTTGAACGTGACGGTGACCATCGACTCGAGGCCCTGCGTGTGGTTCGACATCCACGTCATGCGGATCTTCGCGCCGGGCTGCAGCTCCTCGAAGCGGCCGTAGTGCGGTCGCTCGACGTCCCCCTGCATGTGCACGAAATAGTAGAGGGCCCCGACCTTCGGCTCGAAAACCAGGCGCTTTGCGCCGTGGAACGGATTCACCGGGCTGTCCGGATCGAGCCACGCCTTGTAGACCTCCGCGGGCGTGGCGTGGATGGTGCGGCTGATGTTGATTTCCATGGTCTTGGGCGTGTTCATTTCGATTTCCTCTTTCGCTTGAAGTGTTTCTCGACGCGGTCGAGATGCGCGGTCCAATAGCGCTGGTACTCGTGGACCCATCCGGATACCTCGCGCAGCGGCGCCGCATCGAACTCGATGAAGTG
>Ga0136846_1243740_pt1 | contig 23083 bp, 15 predicted proteins | sample HopSoiMetagenom2_FD_96841 | JGI IMG/M metagenome (GOLD analysis project Ga0136846, IMG submission 96841) | Grasslands soil microbial communities from Hopland, California, USA - 2 Assembly 2016 (version 4) | ecosystem: Environmental > Terrestrial > Soil > Grasslands | place: USA: Hopland... | reverse complement strand
AGTTCATGAAGAGCCAGAAGGTCGATCGCGTCGCGTCTGCGCAATTGCTCGAAAGCTTCGAGGACGCGTTCGTGAGTTGGCTTCAGGCCTTCACGATGCCCACGCTCGTGGTCTGCGGCGATCAGGACGATGACAACGGCTCGGCCGAGGAACTGGCGAACGCTCTTCCGAATGCGGTCTTCGGCGAAGTGCCAGGAACGCACATGAGCAGCGTCACCAAGCCCGAGCTTGGCGAGGCCATCGCCCAATTCCTTGGCACATAAAAAAGGGCGCCCCGAAAGGAGCGCCCTGTGGATAAGTGTCCTCCGATTAAGCGGTCGCCTTGCCCGTTTCCTTGAGCGTCAGCGCCTCTTCGGAGATTTCCGACTGGCTTTTCTTGCCGCGCTTGCTTGAGTTCGACCCCGAGTTCGAATTGGCCATGAAGCTCTCGCTCGACCCACCTTCATCGGCACCCCATTCAGTCTCCGATGACGAACCCATACCCTCGCGCCATTCGCTGATCTGGTCGGAAAGGTTGCTAAGCTGGTCGCTGATCTGGTTCCGGCGTGACCACAGGAAGACGCCTGCCGCGACTGCGCCGCCGACCGCCGCTGCCGCCGTCACCGGGTTCTCGCGCGCCGTGCTCATCCAGCCGCTATACTGGTTGCGGCCTTCCGGATTGTTGTTCTGTCCGCGACGTCCGCGATTGCTTCCGCCACGATTTCCACCACGATTATTGGCTGCCATTACGCTGCTCCTACTAAAGAAACTAAACAGTAGGACGACAACGCTCGTTGCCGCCGGGCGTTTCGGCGCAGCGGCAAAGAGTTCTCTGACGGCGATGGTTCGTCAGGCGGTCGCGAGCTGGTCCAGCAGATATTCGGCCGACGACGCGCGGTACTCTCCCGGCGCCTCGACATTCAGCTGTTCGACAACCCCGTCGTTGACGATCATCGAATAACGCTGAGAGCGCTTGCCCATCCCGAACTTGCTGCCGTCCATCTCGAGACCGGTCGCAGCGGCAAAGTCGCCATTACCGTCGGCGAGCATGGTGATGTCTTCCGAGCCGTCAGCCTTGTTCCACGCCCCCATCACGAACGGGTCGTTGACCGAAATACAGGCGATTTCGTCGATGCCCTGGCCCTTCAGCTCGCTCGCCTTCTCGACATAGGACGGAAGGTGGCGCGCCGAGCAGGTCGGCGTGAAAGCGCCGGGGACCGCGAACAGCGCGACCTTCTTGCCCTTGAAGAAGTCGGTGCTGGTGGTGGGCTGCGGCCCGTCGTTCGTCGCAATCGCGAGCGGCACGTCGGGAAGGCGGTCGCCAACTTGAATGGTCATCAGGAAGTCTCCTTGGTCGCGTTGAAGCGGCAGATAGGCCCGCCGTATGTCACCCTCAAGACTTGCGAGGCCCGAACTGCCGTCCCATTGTTGCGGCGTGCCTCAACAGCCGACCTTTCTGTCCGGTAAGCTCCTCCTGGCGATGCCTGGAATGGCCGACCCCCGGTTCGAGCGAGCCGTAATCGCCATGTGTGTCCATGACGAAAATGGGGCCGTTGGCGTCGGCATCGGCCACAAGCGCGCTGGCATCAGCTTTCGTGGGCTTCTGAAACAACTCGAAATCGATCCCGGCGAAGCGCCGGACTGCGCGGTGCATCACGGTGGGCCCGTAGAGCCGGGCAGGGGCTTCGTCCTACATTCCACCGACTGGGGCGGTCAGGACTCGCTGCAGGTGAATGGTCCGAAGGGCGAACTCTTCTCCATGACCGGCACGATCGACGTGCTTCGCGCGATTGCGGAAGGAAAGGGTCCTTCGAAGTGGATTGTGGCTCTGGGCTATGCGGGGTGGGGCGAGGGCCAGCTCGACGAGGAGATGACCCGACATGGCTGGTTCGCCGCCGATGGCGACCAGAAGATCCTGTTCGATACCCCAAGCGACGAGCGCTGGGCGGCTGCCTTCAATGCCGAAGGGATCGACCCCCGGCTGCTAGCCACGGAGACCGGCGCCGCCTGACAAAGAAGGCGGCGACCACCCGAAGGTAGCCTGCGGTTTCGAACTCGTGACGGTCTCAGAGGGACTGCGCAGCCAATTCCTCAATCATTGGCCCGAGCCACTGGCGATAAGGCTCGGCCGACCCGATCCCTTGTCGGTTAATAGGTCGCCGCACCTGCTCGCTGCTCGGCGTGGCCACAGCTGAAGTGGATAGGTGGAAGTCGAGGCATTGTGGCTCGAACTCGAGACTCAGGAAATCCAGGATGCGTCGCGTCTGCCCTTCGACATCGTCAACGAGGTCTTCGTACTTCACGTTCAGAATGCCACCGGGAGAGGCGTCATCAACCGCTTCCACCATCCGAACGTAATCGCCGTAGAAACGGGCGATGTCGCGTTGATCGTTCGATGCAATGGCGCCATCAGCGAACAACATCTTGAAGTTGGACCAGCAGCAATCGAGGGAATTGCGTCGAAGATCGATGATTCGTGCTTTCGGAAGCGCCAGACGGATGAGACCAACGTGCATCCAATTGGAGTTGAGCTTGTCGATGAACCGGGGCTTGTTAGTGACGCGATAATCTTCCGAGCGAGCTACGTAACGCTCGCCGAATTGGCTCAACTCTGATCCCGTCATGGTGGCGAGTCGACGAGCGTATGGGAGATTGGTGCTGTTTTGCACACGTTCCTGCAAACGCGGCATGATCGGAAGTTCGCCTCCCGCCTCGACCTGCGAATGACAGCTAAGGATCCTCTCTAACAGGGTCGTCCCAGATCGCGGCATGCCGATGATGAACACCGGAGAATTATCGGGGCAACCGGCGCCAGTCGCCCTGGCGAACCGTTCGGTATCTATCTCTTGGATCGTCGCATCGGTCTTTGCCGACGCCGCAAGTGAATCATACGGATAAGCAGCGAGCTGAAGCCGTTTGCCTTCAGCAATATGTTCGAATGCATCGCGGTAGTTGCTGCTGCGCTCTGCGAGAATCCCCAGGGTGATATGCAATGGGCCGCCGTGTTCCGCCGTGCCATCATGGACTTCCAAAGCCCGTTCAATGGCGCGAGCGTCTTCCGACGTGATCTCGGACCCAAAGTAATTGACCAAGCCCCACCAGGCAGCGCCGTTATTAGGATCCAGCGCGAGCGCCCGTCGAAATGCGGTAATACTCTCGGGCTTCCGCGCCAGCATGCGCAATTGCTGCGCGAGAATAATCCATATGGAAACGTTGCCCGGATCAAGGGTGACCACTCGACGGTAAACCCTTGAGGCTTTGTCGTGATCGTTGGCTTCGGAGCTTAGCTCACCGAGATAGGTAAGGGACGCCTGATTGTTTGGCTTGCGTCGAACGACCTCTTCGATGAGCGCGATTCCCTCTTTTAGCCGGGCCTGGAGCACCAGACATTGAGCCAATAGCATGATCGCGCGAAGGAAAGTCGGTGCGCGCTTTAGAACGGTGCGGAGGCGTCCTTCCGCCAGTTCCAGCTGCCATCGACCGTTCTCGGCCTCTGCAGCCATTGTGAGCGCTAGAAGATCATCTGGATGAATGTCTAAAAATGCCAAGACAATCGCATAGGATTCATCGTGGCGGCCATCTTCTCTGGCGATGGCGGCGGCATTGAGTTCCGGGTTTTGAAACCCAGCTTGAATGCCCGACAGCTCAGCATCTTCCGCGTCAGTGTTCAAGCCGAGCCGACGACATGCTTCGGCGGCGATCCGGAACAGTTCGGGATCGGGGTTCGACGGGAGGCGGGTCTCGACGAAATTGAGTGCAAGGTTAGGATTCTGTTCGAGCATCTCCATGGAGGCGGCGACGTCGTCGGATAGCCTGTGGGCTCCCGCTTCAGCTGGGTTATTCGAATCGGACGTCATTCAAAACCTCGGTAACTGGCGCGTTGTCTACTATCCGAAAGGGTCCCAGTGACAACGGCCAAAGACATATAAGGCTTTCTTTATATGGTGCGCTCAGCTAGGGGCGCCGGCAAAGCGAGACATAATGACCTCGCCCCTCTGACTTCTGGAGAATCTTGACGTGGCGACGCAGGCTGAAACTCGTTTCAACGACTTTGTCGTGAAGGACCTCGGCCTGGCCGACTTCGGCCGCAAGGAGATCGAGATCGCCGAGACCGAGATGCCTGGCCTGATGTCGCTGCGGGATGAATTCGGCACGTCGAAGCCGCTGAAGGGCGCGCGGATCACTGGCTCGCTACACATGACGATCCAGACCGCGGTACTAATCGAGACGCTCGTCGACCTCGGCGCCGAAGTGCGCTGGGCCAGCTGCAACATCTACTCGACGCAGGACCACGCCGCCGCCGCGATTGCTGCGCGCAACATCCCGGTGTTCGCGATCAAGGGTGAGACCCTCGAAGATTATTGGGACTATGTCGTCCGCATCTTCGATTGGGGCACCGACATCACCTGCAACATGATCCTCGACGATGGCGGCGACGCGACAATGTTCGCGCTGTGGGGCTATCGCGTCGAGAAGGGTGAGACCCTGTTCACCCCGTCGAACGAGGAAGAAGAGATCTTCGTCGCGACCCTGAACCGGTTCCTTAAGGAGCGTCCCGGTTACCTGACCAAGACGGTCGAAGCGATCAAGGGCGTTTCGGAAGAGACCACGACCGGCGTTCACCGCCTCTATGAGCTGGCCAAGCAGGGCAAGCTCCCGTTCCCGGCCATCAACGTCAACGACAGCGTCACCAAGTCGAAGTTCGACAACCTCTACGGCTGCAAGGAGTCGCTCGTCGACGCGATCCGGCGCGCCACCGATGTCATGCTCGCCGGCAAGGTCGCCTGCGTTGCGGGATATGGCGACGTGGGCAAGGGCTCAGCCGCCTCGCTTCGCAACGGCGGGGCACGCGTGCTGGTCACCGAGATCGACCCGATCTGCGCTCTGCAGGCGGCGATGGAAGGCTATGAGGTTGTGACGATGGAAGAGGCGACCAAGCGCGCCGACATCTTCGTCACCGCGACCGGCAATATGGACGTCATCACGCTCGACCACATGCGGGCGATGAAAAACATGGCGATCGTTTGCAACATCGGCCACTTCGACAGCGAGATTCAGATCGGGGCGCTTGCGAACATGAAGTGGACCGAGATCAAGCCGCAGGTCGACGAAGTTGAATTCCCCGACGGCAAGCGCATCATCGTTCTATCGAAGGGCCGCCTGGTGAACCTCGGCAATGCGACCGGTCATCCGAGCTTCGTGATGAGCTCCAGCTTCACCAACCAGGTCCTGGCCCAGATCGAGCTGTGGACCAAGAGCGAGCAGTACAAGAACGACGTGTACGTGCTTCCGAAGCATCTCGACGAAAAGGTCGCGCGACTCCATCTCGCCAAGCTCGGCGTTCATCTGACCACGCTGAACGACAAGCAGGCGAGCTACATCGGAGTGTCGGCTGAAGGACCCTTCAAGCCGGACCATTACCGCTATTGAGCCAAGTAACGTCGGGGGTCCGACGTTACCGCCTCCTGTATGTTGCATGAATGCGACACTAAGGCGGATTCCGTTCGTCGGGGCAGCTGAGCGCGTTGCCTGAAAACCTCTCACCGGTAATGCTTTCTGAATCGGTGAGAGGGAACTCCAGAAAATGCGTAAATATCAAAACGTTTCGCGACTCGCGCTATCCGCGTCCGTCGTCGCGCTCAGCACTGCTTTTGCGGCGCCGGCCTTTGCCCAGGCGCCGAATCGGGCCCAGGCCGCCGGCACGCCGGATTGCACCAAGATCGCTGACGAAGCGCAGCGCCAGGCGTGCTCCAGCGTGGCGACCCAAGCTGACCCTCTCGCGAATACGGGCGATGCGTCGACTACCGCGTCAGGCGCAGGTTCCGCGGACTCGGTGCAAGGCGGGAAAGGTGCGATTGTCGTTACAGGTTCACGTCTCCGCCGTGACGAGCGCACCAGCGCCGATCCGCTGACCGTGATCGACCCGAACGTCGAGAACCGCGAAGGTAAACTCAACACTGCTCAAGTCCTGCAGACTTCACCTCTCGCTGCTGGATCAACTCAGATCACGTCGGCTATTTCGTCGAACTTCGTCGTCAATGGCGGTGAAGGCGTCGAGACGATTTCGCTTCGCGGCCTGGGCGCCAACCGAACGCTTGTTCTTTTGAACGGTCGCCGGGCCGGCCCCGCCGGTGTTCGCGGCGGTGTTTCGGCTTTCGACCTCAACGTTCTTCCGATTGATGCCATCCAGCAGATCGACATCCTCAAGACCGGCGCGTCTTCAATTTACGGTTCGGACGCAATTGCGGGCGTGGTCAACATCATCACCAAGAAGGACCTGCGCGGCGTCCAGCTGCAGAGCTTCGCGAGCGTTCCGACAACTCAGGGTGGCGATGAAAAGAGCGTATCCGCCCTGGCGGGCTTCGGAATCGGCGACCGCGGACACGTGATGGTCGGCGTTGATTACTACAAGCGACATGCGCTCAAGCGTGGTGACCGCAGCTTCCTCGGTTGCGAAGAAGAAAACGTGACCAGCCAAGCGACTGGAGCACGGTCGGATCCAATCGATCCGCGCACGGGCAAGCCCTATTGTGGCGCGTTCGCGAACGGCAACATTTTCGTCACCGATCTGTTTGGTGCCGCTGACAACCTAATCGGACCCGGGGTGCCAAGCAGCAACGGCGGAATCACGCATCGGCCCATTCAGCTTATTCAGTACAACTATGCTGGAACCCGCCTCGACGAATTCCTGGATCCGCTCGCACCGAAGGGGTCGATCTTTGATCTGGGCGTTCCCGACGGATTCTTCCCGGTTGGAGCCTATAGCGCCACTGGCCTAGCTCTCGAAAATAACTACAACAGTCAGCTCGACCAGGATTCGGTAATTCCACGGACATCGCGCTTCAGCGTTTTCGGTGAGGCCGGTTACGATCTGACGGACGACGTAAACCTCTACTTCGAAGGTCTGTACGATCGTCGCAAGACCCACACAGTCGCTCACCGTCAGTTGTTCTTCTATCAGTTTGCGGCCGAAGCGTACGGCATTCCGGCCTTCTTCTGCGCGGGCGGCCTTGATCCGGCGGCAACCATTCCGTGCGATCCGAGCGCAGAGGGAGATCCGATCAACGTTGGATTTGACTTCCCAGGCCTGCTCGTTCCGCTCATCATTGCGCCGTTCGATTCGAGCACTGACGTCGAATATTTCCGCGGCGTTGCAGGGGCTCGCGCGGACCTAACCAAGTGGCTCCCGCACGGCTTCGGTGACTTCTACTTCCAGCACAGCCGGTCGAACGGCGATTACTCGCGCGACATCATATATCGCGATGCGATCGACTTCGGCGTCGCCAACATGCGGACGAATTCGTGCGAAGGAACGCTTACGGCCATCCGTCACGTTGCCTGCATGGACATCAACTATCTGGATCCCCGCGTCCTGCGGGGAGAGTTCACTCCGGAGGAACGAGCGTTCCTGTTCGGGGTCGACAAGGGCAATACGAAGTACACTCAGGACACCGCCGAACTCTCCTTCGGCGGCGACCTGTTCAAGCTTCCAGGTGGTCCTGCCAAGTTTGCGCTTGGGGGTCAGTGGAGGCGCGACCAGATCAACGATACTCCCGGTGAGGCAACCCTTGAGGACGACGTCTGGGGTAGCACCACATCCGGTGTTACCGCTGGCTTCGAGCGGACCACCGAAATCTTTGGCGAGATCGAATTGCCCGTCCTCAGGGATATCCCGGGCATTCACGAGCTGACGTTCAACGGCGCGGCCCGCATGACCAACACCTATGCCGAGCGCAAGAGCGACGGACAGCACGAGTCGAACAACGGCAACTGGACATATAAGTTAGCTGGCAACTACGCGCCCACTAGCTGGCTGCGTCTGCGCGCAACTTACGGAACGTCGTTCCGATCGCCAGCCTTGTTTGAAGAGTTCCTCGAGCGTGAAACGGGTTTCGTCGGCCAGCGCGCGGTCGATCCTTGCATCAACTGGGGACAGAACGAAAATCTTCAGATTCAGACGAACTGCGCTTCGCAGGGAATACCGGATGATTTCAGCGGCGCGGGAAGCAGCATCAAGGCTATTTCCATTGGCAACGTCGGACAATTAAAGCCGGAGAAGTCGAAGGCGTTGACCCTTAGCGCCATCCTGACGCCGGACAGCTGGTTGTGGAGTGGCGGCCAGGCGAGCCTCGCAGTCGATTATATCGATATCGACGTAAGGAACCAGATCACCCAGCTCGGGCCGGCAAACATTGTCGTTGGTTGCTATACGTCGGAGAGCTTCCCGACTGATCCGCTTTGCTCTCAATTCACGCGCGCACCGGCGGGTGCGGGCAACGAGTTCGCGATACTGCAGGTTGAAGATCCTTACACGAACATCGAAAGTCAGCGGAATAAGAGCATCGATTTCACAGGCCGGTTCCGTCAAAAGCTGGGTAATTTGGGCACCCTTTCCATTCTTGGACAGGCCACCTACCAGTTGAAGGACTCGTTCAACTTCCTCGGCGTTACGACTACCACGAACGGACGCGCGGGCGATCCCAAGTGGGTTGGCGATTTGAACGTGAGCTGGTCGAAGGACCCGGTGACCATCACGTACGGCCTGCAGGTCATTGGTGCGACCAACGACAGGAAGAGTATGGTCGAAGCAAATGGCGGTTTCCCTGCTGGCGATCCTAATGGCACCCTGACGGCCGATTACTGCCTTGCTACCGCTGGGGCCTATGCCCTTCGCGGCGGACCATACTGCCCGGTCTCCAAGCTGCCGACTGTTGCGTACCACAGCATTTCGGCGGAAATTCAGGCCACGAAGAACTTCAGCTTCACGTTGGGTGTTGCGAATATCTTCAACAAGAAGCCTCCGTTGGTTTCGACGGTCGGATCTGCGATCACGGGTGGGGCCTTCGCGCAGGTCCCGCTTCTGGGCAGCTACTACGATTACATCGGCCGTCGCGTGTTCGTGACGGCTCGGGCTAAGCTGGGGGACCTGCTCGGGCTCTAATCTCGCCTGAATGCCAAACTCATGGGCCGCTCTCCTTTGTGGGGGCGGCCCTTTTTCTTGTCGGAGGCGTGCGATTGCCTATGACCGTGTCGCATGGGGCTAAGCGGGGCAGCTGAATGAGCGCTACAGCGACGATCGTCGTAGTGGTCGTGCTCGCTCTCGTTTGGGTTGCGATTGCCGCCGCTGTCGGAGTGGTCGCCGCACGCCGGTTGCGGCTTGCCGAAGTAGTGCTGACCGCAGCGCGCACGAATGCCGGTTTGCTTGAGGCTGCTCCGGCGAGACCGATGCTAGTGGCGCCCGACCAGAAGATCGAAGTAGACCCGCAACTTAGCCGCAATCTCGGCCTCAAGCGCTCTCCGGCCAAACTGTCGGACCTGGGCGGCATGGATAGCGGGATCGAGGCGGAAGACCTTCAGGCTCTGATCGGAGATGTGGAGGCATCTCGCATATCGGCTCAAGCCCTTGTGCGGACGGTCCGCGTGTGCGGTTCGGCGCGCATTTTTGAGGTTCGCGGCGGGCCGGCTCCTGCTCCGGAACCGCCTGGATCGTTGCTCCTGTGGTTCTACGACACGAGCGCCGGCGAAGAAGACCGCGCGAGTCTGAGCCTCAAGCTTCGGCAGACCGAAAGCGCCCTCGATTCCCTGACGCATTTGATCGAGGCCGCGCCATTCCCGATGTGGTACCGCGGTCCGGACTTGAAGCTGGGCCTCGTGAACAGCGCCTTTGTCGCTGCGGTCGACGCGCGCGATGCGGCCGACGTCATCGCCCGAGGGCTGGAACTGATCGACGCATCGGGATCCGACAGCCCGATCGAGTCCGCGCGCGCCGCGCTCCAAAGCAACCAGGTCCAATCGCGAATGGTCCCTGCCATCGTGCGGTCGGAACGGCGTATGTTGCGCATCGTCGACGTCCCCTTGTCGACCTCAGCGGTCGCCGGCTTCGCGATCGACGTCCAGGACCTCGAGGATGCTCGCGACGAGCTCGTCCGGCACATTGAATCTCAGCGCGAGCTCGCGGACCGAATGACGGCAGGCACGGCTCAGTTCGATGCCGATCATAACCTCAGCTTCTTCAACCGGCCGTTTGCGATGATGGCACAGGCCGATCCGGAATGGCTCTCCGAGCGGCCAGAATTCGACCGCGTGCTCGAACGGATGCGGGACAATCACCGGCTTCCGGAAGCCAGGGATTTCCCCGCCTGGAAAGAGGAGCGTCGGGCCTGGTTCAGCAGCCCCGAAGAAGTGATCGAGGAAGAATGGATGCTGCCCAACGGCGACCATTTGCGCGTGGTAGCGCAACCGCTTCCCGATGGCGGCCTTCGATTGTTCCTCGAGGACCGGACTGAGCAGCTCCGTCTCGCCTCGGCGCGCGACACCTTGCTTCGCGTTCGCGCTGCAACGTTCGACAATCTGTTCGAGGCGATCAGCGTCTTCGCCAGCGACGGGCGCCTGTACCTTTGGAACCGCCGATTCATTGAAGATTGGGAGCTCGATGAGGAGTGGCTGACGGAGCATCCGCGCGTTGACGAGCTGGTACCGGCAATGGCGCAGAAACTGGTCAATCCGGACGCGGCTGCCGACATCCGGGAAATCATTCGCCAGACCACTAACGACCGGAAGTCATCCAACGGCCGAGTTTCAATGACCGATGGCCGCCATTTCGCTTACGCCGCGGTGCCGCTGCCCGACGGCAATGCGCTTTTCACCATGGTGGACGTTACCGACTCGACCCGCATCGAGTCCGCGCTTCGGGAGCGCGCGGCCGCGCTGGAAGCGGCTGACCGGGTGAAGACCGACTTCGTCGCCAACATGAGCTACGAGCTGCGAACTCCGCTCACCTCGATCGGCGGCTTCGCGGAGATGTTGGGCGCGGGCTACGGCGGGAAGCTGTCGCCGAAGGCTGCTGATTACGTCGATGCGATGCTGGAGGCGGTTGGTCGGCTATCCAAGCTTATCAACGACGTACTCGACCTAACCACGGGCGACGCCAGCGGTGTCGCCCTCGAGCGTGAGCGGATCGACGTGGCTGGCCTGTGCCGCGCTGCCGTCGACGCCGCGCGTACGCGGGCCGAGGAGAAGGCGCAACAGCTCGAGACGAAGATCGACCAGTCAGCGGGCTTTATCGTTGGCGACGTGCGCCGAATCCGCGAGTCGATCGAGCACGTTCTCGGCAATGCCATTGCCTACTCCGACCGGAAGGGCCGCATCCTGCTCGAGGCAGAGGGGGACGAGGAGAAAGCCATTATCCGCATCACCGACAACGGCTCGGGCATCGCGGCCAAGGATCAACCCCGTGTTTTCAATCGCTTTGACCGAATTGTTGAGGAAGGTGTGCGGGGCGAGGCGGCGCTCGGTCTGGGCCTGCCGCTCACCCGGCAATTCATCGAAGCGCACGGTGGCACGGTCGAGCTGGAATCGAAGAAGGGCAAGGGCACCAAGGTGACCCTGACCATTCCGCGCGGTAGCAAATGAGGCTCCATGGGGAGGCGGCGACGACCGCGCTCGGCGAGATGCTCGCGGCTGAGGCCAGGGCCGGCGACGTCATCACACTCTCAGGGCCTCTCGGCGTCGGCAAGACTGCACTGGCGCGGGGCTTCATCGCTGCGCTCGGCCACGAAGGCGAAGTGCCGAGCCCCAGCTTCGCGATCGTCCAGCCGTACGAGGAACTCACGCCAACCGTCTGGCATGTCGACCTTTACCGGATTGAGGACGCGTCCGAGATTGAGGAGCTTGGCCTGGACGCCGCGACGGACGCGGTCCTGCTGGTCGAATGGCCGGAGCGAGCAGCAGAGGGCGCATGGACCGAAGCGCTCGCGCTGACCCTCGAATTCGCTCCGGACGGCGACAGAATCTTGACAGCGAAGGTACCCCCGTCATGGGTGGGACGATGGCCTCTGCAATGATTCCGCCGCCGCATGCGCCTGATTTCCTTGCCGCTTCGGGCTGGGGTGGCGCGGAAATCCTGCCCCTCGCCGGCGATGCGTCCTTCCGCCGCTACTTCCGCGTGGTCAGGGGTGAGCAGACCGCGGTCCTGATTGACGCGCCGCCGCCGCACGAGGATCCCCGACCGTTCGTCGCCGTTGCCGAATGGCTTGGTTCAGTCGGCCTCAGCGCACCGCAAATCCTGGCCCGCGATCTCGAACAGGGGTTGCTGCTTCTCGCCGACTTTGGCGATTGGCGGATGCGTGAGTTCCTCGACGAGGATCCCAAGCGCGAGGCGGAACTGTATGAGCTTGCGACCGACGTCTTGATCCACCTCCACCAGCATTCGGCCATGCCCGGCCTTCGTCCGCACGGCCTCGATCAATGGATCGAGGAGCTGAAGCTCTTCACCGAATGGTATTGCCCGGCGGTCGGCATCGACGTCGATGAGGCCGGATACGAAGCTGCGTGGCGCGACGTGCTCCAGCCCGTGTCGAATGACGGTCTCGGGCCCGTAACAGTCCTACGCGATTATCATGCCGAAAACGTCATGCTCGTCGACGGTCTCGAAGGCGTGGAGCGGTTCGGCTTGCTGGACTTCCAGGATGCCGTCGCTGGTCACCCGGCCTACGACCTCGCGTCCGTCTTGGAAGATGCCCGGCGCGACGTCTCCGAAGAGATCGAGAAAGCGATGATCGCGCGCTACGTCGCAGCGACCGGCCATGGCGATGCGTTCGAGCGTGCGTATTGGGCTCTCGCGGGCCAGCGCAACACCCGCATCCTTGGCGTCTTTACGCGCCTGTGGAAGCGCGACAGCAAACCGCACTACCGACAGTTCCAGCCACGGATGTGGGGCCTGCTCGAACGCGACCTCGCCAAGCCCCATCTGAAGCTGGTTCGCGACTGGTTCGACGCGAATATCCCCGAGGAATATCGCCGCGCGCCGTGGAAGGACGCGGCATGAGCCAGGCGCGCCGCGCGCTCCGCCTTCGCGCCGAGGTGAAAGGCGAGGTGCCGCGTACGGCGATGATCATGGCCGCCGGCCTCGGCAAGCGCATGCGCCCGCTCACTGCGACGCGCCCGAAGCCGTTGATCGAAGTCGCGGGCAAAGCCTTGCTCGACCACGTGCTCGAGCGGCTCCGCTCATCAGGCGTGCAGAAGGTCGTGGTGAACGTCCATTACCTCGCCGATGCGGTCGAGGCCCACATGGAAAGCCGTCCGCACGGGCTTGACTATGCGATCTCCGACGAGCGCGCCCTGCTCCTGGAAACCGGCGGCGGTCTCATCAAAGCGCGCGACCTGATCGATTCCGATCCGTTCCTGGCCGTGAACAGCGACAATTTCTGGGTCGATGGGCCGGCCGACACGCTGAAGCTGCTCGCGTCGCACTGGGACGACAGCAAGATGGATGCGCTCTTGCTACTCGTTCCACTGGCGCGCGCGCAGAACCACCGCGGGCAGGGCGACTTCCACATGGATCGCGAGGGCAGGGTGCGCCGCCGCGAGAAAGGTCACGTCGCGCCGTTCGTGTTCACGGGCATACAGATGATGTCGAAGCGGCTGCTGACCGACGCACCCGACGGCCCATTTTCGACCAACATCCTATGGGATCGGGCGATCGAGGAAGGCCGCTGCTTCGGCGCGGTCCACCAGGGCCTGTGGTTCGACGTTGGCACGCCCAAATCGATCAAGCTGACGGAAGCGGCGCTCGAAGATGCCTGACCGGGCTGACCGCCCGAACGTCTACACCATCCCCTCGCACCGCTCCTTCGCGGATGCCTTGGCGGCAGGCGTCCTCGCGCGTTTCGGGCGTGACCCGATGACCCTTGCGCGGGGCCGAATCCTGCTTCCGAACAATCGTGCCGTACGCGCAGTTACCGATGCATTCGTCCGGGCGAGCGAAGGCGGGCTGCTGCTCCCTAGGCTCATCCCGATCGGTGATCCGGAATTGGAGGACCGGGTTGGCGGCGCGCTCGACCCAATCGAGCAGCGCGAGCCCGTCCCGCCCGCGATCGAGCCGCTGGAGCACTTGCTGAAGCTGGCATCGATCGTCCCCGGAGAAAGCTCGGCCGAGAAGCTGCGGCTTGCCGGCGATCTCGCCCGGACTCTTGACGCCCTCCTGATCGAGGAGATCGCACCCAACGAACTCCGTCGCGCGGTCAGCGAAAGCGATGAGCTGGCGAAGCATTGGGAACGGTCGCTCTCGCAGCTGCAGGTCATTTACGAACAGTGGCCCTTAATCCTGAAAGATCGCGGACTCCTCGACCTCGCCGAGCGCCGCAATCGCCTGCTCAGGCGCATGGCGGATGGCTGGAGCCACAGCCCGCCGGACGGCTTCACCGTGGCCGCGGGTGTTACGACGTCCGCCCCCGCGGTCGCCGAACTCCTCCGTAGCATCGCGTGGATGCCGGAGGGATGGGTCGTCCTTCCGGGCCTCAGCCTGTCCGACGTGCTGCCCGACGAGGAATGGGACGCGCTTGGTCCGGACGACAATGGCCGCGGCGAAGAGACCCACCCGCAATTCCACCTGAAGCTCCTGCTCGACCGGATGGGCGTGGGGCGTGGGGAGATCCAACGCTGGCGCCAGGCAGGACGTGCGTTCTCATCACCCGCGAGAGCACGGTCCGTTGCCAATGCGATGGCGGCGCCTGAATTCTCCCACAAGTGGCAGACGCTTAGCGCCGCTCAGCGCCGGCTCACCGGTATTCGCCTCGCCGAGCTCCCCGATTCGACGAGCGAGGCGCAGGCCATCGCACTCGCCTTACGCGAGGCCTTGGAAACACCCGACAAGACGGCAGCACTGGTCACGCCTGACCGCCAACTTGCAGCGCGGGTAGCAGCGCTGCTCGCCCGCTGGGGCATTTCGGCCGACGACAGCGCGGGTACGCCGCTATCCAAGACGCCGACCGGCACGCTTCTGTTGGCGATCATCTCCGCTGCCGCCGAGGACCTAGGGCCGGTGCCATTCCTCGCTCTCGCCAAGCACCCGTTGGTTGGCGGTGAGGGCGATGACCGCCTCGCCTGGCTCGACACCGTTCGTGAACTCGACATCAAGCTTCGTGGTCCGCGGCCTGCCGCCGGGCTGTCCGGACTCGACGCGCAATTGGGCAGTGTTCGAGGCTGGCACTTGGTCCGCAAGCGCTTCGAAGCCATCGATGGCATGTTGTCGCAGCCACTGCCGGTCGCGGCGCTGGCAAGGAAGATCGCCGACGCGGCGCAGGTCCTAGCTGGCGACGCAGCATGGCGGGGTCCCGCGGGACGGATGGCAGCCGAGCTCCTGATGGAACTGCAGTCGTCCGAGTCCGCCGCGGCCATCAATCTCGACGGCAATGGCGCACTCGCCTTCCTCCGCGACGTGTTCGACCAGCAAGCGGTTCGGCCGCCTTACGGGGGACATCCGCGCATCTTCATCTGGGGCTTGCTGGAGGCGCGGCTGCAACGCGCCGACCTGATGATCCTCGGGGGCCTGAACGAGGGGACTTGGCCGGCGCTTCCCGCACCCGATCCCTGGCTGCCACCCAAAGTTCGCGCTGACCTGAATATGCCCGGACTCGAATTCCGGATCGGCCTCGCGGCGCACGACTTTGCCAGTGCCCTGGGAGCGCCCGAGGTGCTGATTACGCGCGCCCGGCGCGATGCCCGCTCGCCAACCGTCGCCTCGCGCTTTCTGCTCCGCCTCGATGCGATCAGCGGGGGTTTGCCACGGCAACTGAACCTGGAGCGACTTGTCCGGGTTCTTGACGATCCGGGGCCACCACATCCCGTATCACGTCCGGAGCCGGTTCCCCCGTCAGAGCAGCGGCCCGACCGGATCTCCGTAACTGCCGTCGACCGCCTGAATGCCGATCCATTCGCCTTCTACGCGCAGGCCATCCTTCGCCTGAAGGCGCTTGATCCGGTCGACGATGAAAGCACGGCTCGCTGGAAGGGCACGGAGGTCCACAAGGTTCTTGAGGAATGGCAGCTTCACGACGGTTGCGATCCGGAGAAGTTGCGCGCCCGCGCCGAAAGCCTACTCCAGCATGAAGCCGTTCACCCGATGGTGCGCGCCTTGTGGTCGCCGCGCCTGCTCGAAGCGATCGACTGGATCGCCAACATGGAGCGGGAGAACCAGGGGGCGGGCCGCCTTCCGCTGAAGGCAGAGGCGACCGGAGAAACTGCGATCGCCGGCGTTACCGTGCACGGACGCGCAGACCGGATCGATCGCCTGGCCGACCAGTCGCTCGCGATCATCGACTACAAGACGGGCGCTCCGCCGACCCAGAAGGCGGTCGATGCGGGCTTCGCGCTCCAGCTTGGCCTACTCGGGCTCATCGGGCGAGCCGGCGGGTTCGAGGGCGTCTCGGGCGATCCGGACACTTTCGAATATTGGTCGCTGACGCGGCACAAGGGCAGCTTCGGGAAGCTGATGTGCCCGGACAAGGACATGCAGCCCGGAGAGTTCCTGGATCACGCTTACCGGCACTTCGCGGAAGCCGCCGGAAAGTGGCTCACCGGTGGCGAGCCGTTCACGGCCAAGCTCAATCCGGCGTACGCGCCCTACGGCGATTACGATCAGCTGATGCGGCTCGAAGAATGGTACGGCCGATGACGTTACCGGCGCGGCTTTTTCTTGACTTTGGAGGCGTAGAGCAAAGCGGCAACGATCGCGGCCGAGCCGATGCCGACCGCTACTCCGGCCTTCACCAGCTTCTGACGGCGCTGCTCACTGGCGCGGTCGGTTTCGTCGTCGTTCCTGTCAGTCATGGCCTTCTCTCTATGGCGAGGGGGAATGCATGAGCAAGCGTTTCCGACCCTATCCCGCTCTGAAGGACGCGCAGGCTAAGGCCGCGGATCCTGCCGCGCACGCCTCGCTCTCGGCGTCCGCCGGCACCGGCAAGACGCAGGTCCTGACCGCGCGAGTGCTTCGGCTGCTACTCGGCGGCGCGCGTCCGGAATCTATCCTGTGCCTGACCTTCACCAAGGCGGCAGCTTCGGAAATGGCCAACAGGATCGGCGCAAGGCTTGCCGCCTGGGTGCGGCTAAAGCGGTCGGAATTATGGGCGGACCTCGAAGCTCTCGGCGAACGCCCGAACGAACGGCTGATGGAGCGGGCCCGCCAGCTCTTCGCAAAGGTGCTCGACTGCCCGGGTGGACTGAAGATCCAGACGATCCACAGCTTCGCGCAGGGTCTTCTTGCGGCTTTCCCGGCCGAGGCCGGGATCGCGCCCGGTTTTCAGCCGATCGAGGGTAGGGCGGAGCAGGAACTGGTGCGGCGGACGCTCGCCGACCTGATGAGCCTCGCCGAAGAAGGAGGCGACGGGCAGCTGATCGGGGATGTCCAGATGCTTAGCCGCCGGCTCGGTGAGGCGGGTGCAATCGAATATCTGCAAACCTGCGCGCGCAAGTCCGAAGCCATTGCTGCACTGGGCCCGCCAGACAGCATCGAACCGCGCATTCGCAAGATGCTCGACCTGCCGGAGGAATCAACCGACCAGTACATTGCGCGGCAATGCGGTGACGACGGATTTGATTGCGACCTCCTGCGCGCGGTCGCGAGCGCAAACCGCAGATGGGGCGCCAAGACCGGAATCGGCAACGCGGAGGCGATAGAGGAGTGGCTCTCCCTGACGCCGATCGAACGGGCGGCGAACCTCGACCGGCTTCGGAAGGTCGTCCTGACCGACAAGGGTACGCCCAAGATTTCGACGGGACAGACGAGTGCCGAACCGCATTACGAAGCGCATGCCGGACGGCTTGCAACTTTGGTCGGGGAACTGCTCCGTATCCAGAACGGTGCCCGGCTCGCGGCCGAAATTGCTGCCGGCCTTCGCGCTGGCCAAGCCTTCGCCGCAGCTTACACAACCGCCAAGCGCGCTGCTGGCGTTGCCGACTTCAACGACCTGATCGACTGGACCCGCAAGCTGCTGGCCGAACCGGGGATGGGGGATTGGATCCGATACAAGCTCGACCGGCGCATCGACCACGTGCTTGTCGACGAAGCGCAGGACACTAACGCCGCGCAATGGGAGATTATCGAGCGCCTGGTCGACGAATTCTTCAGCGGGTCGAGCGAAGCCGAAGAGCGGCACCGTACCCTCTTCATGGTCGGCGATTTCAAGCAGGCGATCTACGGCTTCCAAGGCACCGACCCTCAGCGCTTCCATGAGGCTCGTGCGCATTTCCGGGGCAAGGCGGAGTCGCTCGCTTTCGATGGTGACGACCTGTTCAGTTATCAGCGCCGTGCCCGGGAGTTCCGGGATCTTTCGATAGCCGCGAGTTTTCGCTCGGCGCAGCCCGTGCTTGATGTCGTCAATGCCGTTATCGGAACGCTGGGCCATCAAGCTCTGGCGCTTGCGGAACCGCCGCCGGCTCACATTGCTCATCACTCGGATCGCCCCGGCGCAGTCGAGCTCTGGCAGCCGTTCGCCATCGAGGACTTCAGCGACGATTCCGACGAAGGCGAAGAGCGCTGGATCAGCATCCGCGACCGCAAATATGCGGAGGAACTGGCCACCCGCATCAAGATTATGATCGCCGAGGCGCCGGTATTGGCCTCGACCGGGCGGCCGCTGACGCCGGGGGACATCCTCATACTGGTTCGGAGCCGGGGCGAGCTTGCCTCGCTCATCGTTGCGCGGCTGTTCTCGGCGGGCGTCCCGGTCGCCGGAGTCGACCGCCTCCACCTTCATGAGCCCCTTGCGGTCCAAGACCTCCTCGCCGCCGTGAAGTTCGCGGTTCAGCCCAATGACGACCTCAGCCTCGCCTGCCTGTTGGTTTCGCCGCTGATCGGATGGGACCAGGACCAGCTTCGCGTGCTTGCCTTTGGTCGGAAGGGTTCGCTCTGGCGGGAGCTGCGCCAGCGCTCGACGGAGTTCGCCGACGCCCATGAAGCCCTCTCCGAGCTGCTGCGCATGGCCGACTTCACGACGCCATCACGTTTCCTCGAAACGATTCTGTCGGGACCGATGCAGGGCCGCCGCAGGCTCTATTCGCGGCTTGGGATGGCGGCGCGCGATCCGATCGACGAGCTGATGAACAGCGCACTGGAGTTCGAGCGCAACGAGATCGCCTCGCTGGAGCGATTCCTCGCCTGGTTCTCGCGCGGAACGGTCGACGTCCAGCGCGATCCGGGTGCGCCCGCCAACGAAGTTCGGGTAATGACGGTCCACGGTGCGAAGGGCTTGGAAGCGCCGGTCGTGATCCTTGCAGACGCCACGGCGGACACAGCGAGGCTTGGGCGACGACCAATCACCATCGACATGCAAGTCGACGAGCGCCCGCCGGTGCCCCTGCTGCGTCCCAAGAAGGAGGAACGGACGCCTCACTTCGAGGATCGCATCCAGCGCGATGAAAAGCGCGAGCTCGAGGAGCATATGCGGCTGCTCTATGTCGCGCTGACCCGTGCCGCCGATCGCCTGATCGTCAGTGGTGTGCGACCGCGTGAGCGGAAGGATGGCGCCGATCCGCGGCCAGCGAACAGCTGGCACGTCATCGTGGAGCAGGCGATGGCCTCGATGGGCGCCGATCGACTGGACAATGGCAATCTTCGCCATTCTTCAGGCGGTATCACCCCATCCAAGCGCCGCCGCGACAAAGTCGAGCTCCAGCCCATCGAAGTGCCGGCATGGGCGACGCACCCCGCACCGACAGAGGAGCGCCCGCCGCGGCCGCTCGCGCCATCGGCGATTGCCAGCGACGACGAAGCCGCGCCGCCGCCCAGCGAGGCCATGCGCGAGGCTGCCCGCCGTGGATCGCTGATCCACGCGCTCCTGGAACGCCTCGCGCCTGTCGATCCGGAGCATAGGTTCAATTGTGCCCTGCGCTGGCTCGAACAGTCCGCCGGCGTGAGCGACCCTGCCGAGCGCAGGGACATCGCCCAGCACGTCTGCGAAGTCATCTCGACTCCAGCCTTCGCGCCCCTGTTCGGTCCGGATTCCCTCGGCGAAGCGCCGCTCGCCGCGACTCTGCCCGACGGCCGTGTCATCGCCGGCACGGTAGACCGATTGCTGGTCATGCCTGACGAAGTCTCCGTCATCGACTTCAAGACCGGCCGCGTTCCCGAGACGGACGACAAGATCCCGGCGTCGCATCTGGCGCAGATGCAGGCCTATTCCGACGCGCTGAAGGTCATCTTCCCCAATCGCACCGTCAAAGCCGCCCTGCTCTACACCTCCGGCCCGAAACTCATCGAACTGATGCCTTGAGCAGGGCAGGGCGAACGCCCATATGGCCGTTAACCATTTTGCAGGAGAGTCGCTCCCATGGGTACCAAGACCGTCACCGACCAGAGCTTTTCGTCCGACGTATTGGGCGCCGACGGACCCGTCCTCGTCGATTTCTGGGCCGAATGGTGCGGTCCGTGCCGCATGATTGCTCCGGCGCTCGATGAAATCTCGAACGAGCTCGGCGACAAGATCACCATCGCGAAGCTCAACATCGACGAGAATCCCGACACGCCGACACGTTACGGCGTGCGCGGAATCCCGACGATGCTGCTGTTCAAGGGGGGCCAGCCCATCGCTCAGAAGGTCGGGGCGGCCCCGCGCAGCCAGATCCAGCAGTGGATCGAGTCTGCCATTCAGTCGGCCGCCGCCTAACCCTTCAGCTCAGGCCGGCTCGTAAGCCAGGTCGAGCGCTTCGGCGACGGCCTGGTGGCGGATCTTGCCACCCGACACGTTGAGGCCTGCCGCAAGGTGCGGGTCCTGCTTCATCGCTTCCTCGGCGCCCAGGTTCGCAATCTTCAGCGCGAACGGCAGCGTCGCATTGTTGAGCGCAAAGGCACTGGTCCTCGCGACCGCCCCCGGCATGTTCGCCACACAATAATGGATTATGCCGTCGACCTCGTAGACTGGGTCGGCATGCGTGGTCGCATGTGACGTCTCGAAGCAGCCGCCCTGGTCGATCGCGATGTCGACCAGCACCGACCCGCGCTTCATCGTCTTAAGCATGTCGCGCGTGACCAGCTTCGGTGCCGCGGCGCCCGGAACCAACACCGCGCCAATGACCAGCTCGGCTTCCTTGACCGCATTGGCGATGGCCGCGCGCGACGCATAAGCCGTCTTGATCTGGCTCGAAAAGAACATGTCGAGCTCGGCCAGGCGATCGTTGTTGATGTCGTAGATGGTAACGTCGGCGCGCATGCCGGTCGCCATCTGCGCTGCGTTTACGCCGGACACGCCGCCGCCGAGGATCGCGACCTTGGCCGGAGCAACGCCGGGAACGCCGCCGAGCAGCACGCCACGCCCGCCCTGCTCCTTCTCAAGATAGTGGGCGCCGACCTGCACCGACATACGCCCGGCAACCTCACTCATCGGCTTCAGCAGGGGCAGCGAGCCGTTGCGCGCCGTCACCGTCTCGTAAGCAATGCAGGTCGCACCCGACTTCATCAGCCCTTCTGCCTGAGGCTTGTCCGCGGCGAGGTGCAGGTAGGTGAACAGGATGTGCCGTGATTCGAGAAGCTCAATTTCCTGCCGCTGGGGCTCCTTCACCTTCACGATCATGTCCGCCGCGGCGAACACCGACTTGGCGTCCGGCAGGATGGTTGCGCCGGCCTTCTCGTACGCGCTGTCGGGGCAATCGATGCCGTTGCCGGCCTTCGTCTCGACGACCACTTCATGACCATGGGCGATCAGCTCGGCGACCGACGCCGGGGTCAGTCCGACCCGATACTCATGGACCTTGATCTCTTTTGGCACCCCGATGCGCATTTAAACGTTGGCTCCAGCTATGTTGTTCGGGCGGGCCTATAGACGGGGTTTTCCGGTCTGTCCCCTGCGATTGCAGGGCCGTAACGGCAGTGCTAATTGGCCGCGACCGTGGCCGAGCATGTCGGCGCCGGCGCCTAGGATGCGAAGCCGCAGTCTGTTCGAGCAGTATCTCAAGACATGAACATCACCGCGACTGGAGGCGCTGAAACGCACGCGCCCGACGATGCTTCGCATGGCCACGCCCAGGGACCGCTTTACAAGCTGGTCATCGGGGCGATCGGCATCGTCTATGGCGACATCGGCACCTCGCCGATCTACGCCTTCCGCGAAACGTTCGCTGGGCACCACGTCCTCAAGGTCGACCAGCTCCACATTTTCGGCGTCCTCAGCCTGATCTTCTGGTCGATGATGATCATCGTGACGCTGAAATACGTCACCATCATCATGCGCGCCGATAATAAGGGGGAGGGCGGCAGCCTCGCTTTGCTCGCCCTCATCAACCGGACGCTGAGCGGCAAGAAGAAATGGACCAAGGGCGTAGTGATGCTCGGCGTATTCGCGACGGCGCTCTTCTACGGCGATTCGATGATCACCCCGGCGGTCACCGTGCTCGGTGCAGTCGAGGGTCTGACCACGGTGAACCCGATCTTCGGCTCCCTCGTCATTCCAATCGCCGTCGTCATCATCGTCGGCCTGTTCCTGATTCAATCCCGCGGCACAGCCCGGGTCGGACTCATGTTCGGACCCGTGATGCTTATCTATTTCGCCACGTTGGCGGTGCTTGGCGTCATCCACATCATGGACAAGCCGGATGTGATCCTGGCGATGCTGAATCCACTGAACGCAGTCTATTTCTTCAGTGCTGACTTCGTTCGCGCCTTCGTTGCTTTGGGCTCGGTCGTTCTGGCCGTCACCGGTGCAGAAGCACTCTATGCCGACATGGGACATTTCGGCCGCAAGCCGATCCGCGTATCGTGGATCTATTTCGTCCTTCCGGCCCTGCTCCTGAACTATCTCGGCCAGGGCGCGATGATCCTGTCTGCCGACACCGCGACTGCGTTGAAGCAGGTCAAGGATCCCTTCTTCTACATGGCGTCCGACACGTTCCGGCTCCCGCTGGTTCTCCTGTCGACAGCGGCGGCGATCATCGCCAGCCAAGCGGTCATCTCCGGCGCCTTCTCGGTCACCCAGCAGGCTATTCAGCTCGGCTTTGTCCCGCGCCTCCGGATCGAGCACACGAGCGAAACCACGGCGGGACAGATTTACATCCCGCTAGTCAACTGGGCGCTGATGGTCATGGTCCTGCTGCTGGTCGTCAGCTTCCGCAGCTCCTCGGCTCTGACCGGTGCCTATGGCATTGCCGTCGTCGGCGCGATGCTGATCGACAGCGTGCTAATCGCCGTCGTCTTACGCCAGATGTGGAACTGGAACCGCTTCGTCGTCGCCGGTCTGCTGGCGCTTTTCTTCACCGTCGATTTCACCTATCTCGCGGCCAACCTTCTAAAGATCCCCGCCGGCGGCTGGTTCCCGCTGCTGGTCGGCGCAATTGCCTT
>Ga0136846_1237110_pt1 | contig 23093 bp, 19 predicted proteins | sample HopSoiMetagenom2_FD_96841 | JGI IMG/M metagenome (GOLD analysis project Ga0136846, IMG submission 96841) | Grasslands soil microbial communities from Hopland, California, USA - 2 Assembly 2016 (version 4) | ecosystem: Environmental > Terrestrial > Soil > Grasslands | place: USA: Hopland... | reverse complement strand
TAGCGCAGCGCCAGATCGACCGTCGCCTGCCCCGATATCCGCCGCGCCGGCGTAAAGCGGGGATCGCTGAGCGCGCCGGTATACGACACAGCCGAGGTAAGCGTCAGTCCGCCATGGGCCCAGCCGAGCGTACCGCGCGCGCGCCAATGCGGCGGGCTGAAGATGAACCCGGCCAGACGCGCCTCGGGCTGATCCACGCTGAACTGCCGGCTGCTGACCAGATAGCTCGCATTGGCGTCGAGCGAGACATGGTCGCGGGTTCCGAGGTCGAAAGCATAGGACGCCAGGATATCGATGCCGTGCGCGGGTTGACGACCGGCATTCACATTGTCGTTGCTGACGATCGCGACGACCTTGGCCGGATCATAGGCCAGGCCGTCATTCGGTTCGAACAGCCCGGCATTGGCGACCACGGTCTCGACCTGGGCGAGCGTCGGCGAGCGGGTGACGAACCTGGCGTAGAGCGGGTCGCTGAGCGCCCTCGACGCAAAGGTGATCGGCATCACGATGCGGTCGACGTAGCGAACCGAATAATAAGAGACGTCGAGCGAAAAGCCGGGGATCGCCACCGGGTGCAATGACGCCGTCACCGACCATGTCGTCGCGCGCTCGGGCCGAAGCCCCGGACCGCCACCTTGCGTGAACAACACCGTCGCGCCGGCGGGATAGCCAGATCCGCCTAGGGCGGTGACCGGGTCGAGCGTGACCACGCTCGCCTGATAGCGCTGGTAGAGCGTCGGTGCCCGGAACGAGCGCCCCCAACTTGCCTTGAGGTCGACATCGCGCGTCGGTCCCCAGATCAGCGCGATCTTGGGAGTCGCGATCGACCCGAACGTCCGATAGCGCTCGTAGCGGACCGCGGCATCGACATTCAGCGTGGACGACCCGCCACCCGGTCCGCTCGGCGACAGGATCGGCAGGGAAAGTTCGGCATAGCCGTAGTGGCTTGAGGTCGACCGATCGAAATTCTGGAAATCGCCCGCACCGCGAAAACTGCGCAGACCGGCGCGCCGGTACCCGGCGCCGAGCGCGAGCTTCGCCGCGCCGCCGGGCAGACTGAACAACCTGCCCTCGCCCGACAGTTCAACCGACAAGCCGCTGTTGCAATAGCAGCCGTTCACCAGCTCCGCGCTGAACCCGGGCTCGACATAAATGCTGCGATAGTCGAGCCTGTCCTCGGCATAGCTTCCCTGGAGCGCGATATGGAGCGCGCTGCCCTTCGACCAGGACAGGGTCGGCGCGACCGCGAAGGAACGCTCGCTGGTCGATTGCTCGATGCGGTTCACCGCGCGATCGCCCGCCACGTTGAGCGGATAGACGAAGAAGCCCGACCGGTGGTTGTAGAGGCCGTCCATGGCGATCTCGAACCCGCCGCCGACGGACTGGTGTGCGCTCACAAGGGCGTTATGGTTGCGCGCCGACGGCAGCAGGCGCAACCCGATCGACCTGCCGACCGCATAATCGCGCTGATACCAGTCGATCGCGCTGGTGCGATTGAATTCATAAGCCGCGATGAACCCACCGGTTCCCCAGCGGCTGCCCGCGGTGATCCCATATTGCTGGGCGAGATTGCCGCCATCGGTTGATCCGCCGATCCGGGCGCGGGTCTCGATCCCCGACATGTCCGGGCGCAGGATGATGTTGGCGACGCCGCCGACCGCGTCCGACCCATAGAGCGCCGACGCTCCGTCCGCGACGATCTCGATCCGGTCGACCGCGCCCAACGGAATGGCCGACACGTCGACGGCCTGGCGCGTCCCGCCATAAGAGAGGCGATGGCCATTGAGCAGGGTCAAGGTCGCGTCGCTGCCGAGGCCGCGCAGGTTGATCGAGGACCCCCCGCCGGAATCGGCTCCGCTCGACGAGGGCACGTTGAAACCGATCCCCGGATTCTGCCCGCCGCCAAAGCTCTGCGGTATGCTGCGGACGATTTCGCCGAGCGTGGCCTGACCTGCGTCGCGGGCCGCCTCGCGCGACACCGTGATCACCGGCGAGGCGACCCTGGCCCCGCGAATGCGCGTGCCGGTCACTGTGATATCGGGCACCGGCGAGGCCGCGGCATCAGCCGCCACGTCGATGACGATCGACTTGCCCGCGATGCGCGCCTGCAAGCCCGACCCGGCCAATAGCAGCTTGAGCGCCTCCTCGAGCGTAAAGCTGCCCTTCAATGCCGGCGCCCGGCGATCGGCGAGCACGCGCGTGTCGGCCAAAAGGTCGCGGCCGGACGCCAGCGACACCGCGCGCAGAGACCCGCCGAGCGGCTGCGCGGGAAGATCGTAGGCCTGCCGATCCGACGGCACGACCTGCGCGGCTGGCGCACCGCCAGCAACGGATCCCAGGGCAGCCAGTATCAGTGCGATAGGATGGTACAAAGTCATCAACGTCATCGTCCTCCCCGATGGCGACCCGCGGTTGCGCGGTATCGTTCGGAATGGGAGGACGACGACGCCCGCTGCTACCCTACGTTTTTTTTCGAAGCACGATCGAGCCGTCGGGCGACTGGCGGATCGCGAGCCCGAACAGCTCGGCCGCCGCGCCGGCAAAGCCGTCGGGATCATGGGCATGGAACGCGCCGGTGATCCGCAGCTCGGCGATGCCGGGCGAGCCAAGCACGATCTGGCGGTCGTTGCGCTGGTTGATCGCGGCGACTGCGTCCGCGAGGCGGTCGCCGTCGAACGACACCATGCCCCGGGTCCACGACAGCTGGCCGGGTGTGCTGGCGCGGGGCGGGACGATCTCGCCGGTGGGCCGCAACCGGACATATTGGCCGACCGCAAGGCCGCGCCGTACAGCGCCGCTCGATGCGTTAGGAGCGATGTCGAGCGCACCGCGCAGCAGCGCGACCTCGACGAGCCCCTGCCTTGTCTGGACGTCGAACAAGGATTGGCCGGCGACGAGCGCCCCGCCGGGCAGGGCGACGACGAACGGGCGCGCGGTATCGGCCACGGCATCGATACGCACGCGCCCGCGATCGAGCCGCAACCGCCGTTCGGTCGCGGTGAAGGTGAGGTCGATCGCCGAATCGGTATCGAGCGTTACCCTCGACCCATCGGCGAGCCGCACCGTCCTGATATCGTGCCGCTGGTTGGCGATGGTGGCGGCCGCCGTATCGGCCTCGGCCCGCGGTCGACTGCGATCGAGAGCGATGAGGCCGGCCAGGGCCAGCCCGGCAAAAGCCGCCGCGCCGGCGATGTAGCGCAGGGCGGGCGCGTGCGACCAACGCGCCGCCCGTCGAAGATCGCGCCGGCGACCCAGCGCGGAATTGGCCAGGAAGGCGGATTGATCCCAGCGTCTCAGCAAGCGGGCATAGGCTACCTCATTGGCCGGATCGGCCGCACGCCAGTCATCGCACGCCGCTCTATGGTCCGGCCCCTCGGGGCCGCGCATCCGGGCAAACCAGGCGGCCGCCTCGTCGCGCGTGCGCGCGCTGACATCATCGACAGGGGCGTCGTTCATCGCGTGCCGAGCGCCCGATCGACGAACGCGATGGCGTGGCTCATATGCTTTTCGACACCCTTCACGCTCAATCCGGTCAACGCTGCAATTTCCCTATAACTGTAGCCGTCGATTCGGTGGGCAAGGAAAATTTCGCGGGTGCGCGGCTTCAACCGCATCATCGCCGCCTCTAGCCGGCCGAGCATGTCGCGAGCCTCAAGAGCGGCGATCTGGTCGGGGCCCGGCAGGTCGATCTCCTCGGGGACGGGACTTGCGCTATCGAACCGCCGGCCCACGGCCTTGGCCTGATCGATCACCAAGTTGACCGCCGATCGGCGCAGATACGCCTCGGGATTGTCGATTGCGCTGCGACGACGGTCGTCCAGGGCAATGAACCGGGCGAAGACCTGTTGTACGACATCGCGCGCATTGTCGTTTGAGGTCCGCCGCGCCAGGAAGCGCAACAATCTCGGCCGCTCGCTCGAATAGAGTTGGCCAACCGAAACCGGTGCGCGCGCGCGCAAGCGGTCCTCGGGCGGGATCGGATCGCCTTCGGGCAGCAGGGGCCGGCCTTCGTCGCGCGATCGGCTCACCGGCACGGCGAGTCTCGCCGCGGGACCTGCGCATCGACGGAAACAAGGTGGACTTCGACCAACATGCCAGCTCCGGGTTCGAGACGGAGCCGGCAAAAGCCGGGTGTTGAGAACATGCTTGAGACATGCGCCGGCGCCTTTAGCCGCGAGCGGCCTGGACATGGACGCCGGCCACCCGGCCGCGATGCTGGCGGGTCTGTTTACCCAAGCGAGGTTCTCACGCCTCGGCGTCGCATTTGGCGACGCATGAACAGACTAACTCAAGGATTCAAAGAAGCAAGTGGTGCCTATCCTCGCTTCACAACTGCACTAATTCAGTCTTTTACTATCCCTTTCTGCGACCGCACGCCCGGAGTGGACCGACCGGCGCGTGACCCACATCACTGCCGTCGCATGCGTGCACCTTCGGTCGTCGCGTCGGGCTCAGCGCCCCGCCAATAAGTTGCGCCGACGGCGACAGGTCGCGATGCCCAGCCAGAGCAAGAGCAACAGCGGATACCCCGCGCTCCCCATCAGGATCTCGTAGACCAAAGCGGGCATCGTCGGTTGCAGCGCCTTGGCGGCATGCCCGAGACACGCGATCAATTGCAGGGCTGCCGAGCATAGCAACCAGGTTCTCGGTTGCCGGTAGGCAAGCACCACAAGGGCGAGGAACACAGCGATATCGATGGTCGCGACGACCGGTTCGAAATGGACGAACCTGATCCCCGCGGTCGACGCAGCGATCTTCTGCAAATCGGTGCCGATCAGATAGACCAGCGCGACAAGCAATTCGGTCGTTCCTCCCCAGCGCCACGCCAGCAAGATGCTCAGCGCGGCCAGCGGCGGGAAGCTGCCAACATACCAGATTGTCCAGGCGGGCATGGCTCGCTGGGCCATGCCGGAAAATGATAGTCAATTGTTTTCAGCCTACTAGCTTGAGCGGCGCGGCATCATCATTGCCCTTGGGATCGCATTCTGGCGCAAGGAATCCGGTCTCTTCGGCGATCGCCGGCCACAGCGCATGGGCGCGCCGCAATTGGGCTTGCGCCTCAAAAGCGCGCTGGCAAGCGCTGTAGAGCAGGTCAATAGCAGTCTCGCCCGCGATCACCGGCAACGCCGCCGCCGAGCGCTGCTCAAGCGTCAGAGCAAGGAAGCGAAAGCCCCTGACCGCCGTCGCCTCGGCGCTTTCCTCGAGCGGCCGGAATTCGTTCTTCAATGTTTCGCCAAGCGATCGGCGCGCGGCGACGATAGTGCGTTTTGACGTCATCATATCCCCTCGCCCGACGGCGAGGCGCGCCAGGCTAATGTGCGGTGATGGTGGTGGGCGGCATCGCATTGTAGATGTCCCTGGCTCCGCCGATGATCGACGGATAATTTGCCAGGACGAACACGAAAGCCGCGGCAATCGCGACGATCAACGCCACGGTCTTGAGGGCCGGTATCAGGTCATCGATCTCGCTCCTGCTCGTGGGCGGCGCTGGCGGCGGATCGGGAGCCAGGAATACCTCTGTTCCCGCATCGTCACCTGCTGACGCTCGTTGCGGCTCCCGGTCTGGAGCAAGAGGCAGAGCGGGCGACAGTCGGAAAATTTGGCTAGTGATATTTTCAGGAGGGCCCGAATCACAGGCCGCTAAGCGATGCTCGCGCAGCATGCGCGCGGCGTGCATCCGGTTTGGCGCACCCAGTTTTTGCACCGCCAAGGAAATGTGCGTGTTGACGGTGTTGGCCGATATTCCCAGCATCCCTTCGATCTCAGCCGAGGTGTAACCCTCGCCGACCAATTCGAGACACTGCAGTTGCTTGCCGCTCAAAGATTCGACGCCTTTGCCTGTCATTGGACGCAATTACCGATTCTCAAGACGAATGGCAGCGCAAGTTGCGGTCAATCCGGCAGCCGAAGCGACGGCTGTGCGACAGAAGCACTGACGCGCGGAAGAGTCGCTGTGCGGCGAGACGGCGATGCGATCTTGCCGCCACCCCAAGCCAGACGCGGATAAGCTCTCTGCTGACTGGTTCGCCATCGGCGCGCGGCATATCCGAGACACCGCCCGGAAGATGCCCGGCGACATCGCCTATCCAAGCAGCCCGTCACCACGAAGGAATTCGCCAGATTAGGCCCCGCCGTGGGTCGGGAGATGGCTAAGTGATAACGATGTCTTCGCTAGGATCGCAGATCACATTCAGGCCTGTCGCTTGCGTCAGCACCTTAGCGCGAAAGGCATTGTTCTCCCTTAGCGGCAATTCGAGGTCGCTCCTCTTCAGCGTGACCGTATCGACAACGACGTCGTCGCTCTTTGCAATGAGATAGATCTCGGCTCTACCCAATGCCATCGCTCTGACATCCGCCCAGTCGCTGCCGTATTGAAGCCGGATCGCACCTCGCGACGGTGTCGTCGATCCGACTCAAGGCGTTCAACGAATATGGACTGCCGTGGGCAATCCGATCCGACTATGGCCGTTCGGATCTACCTCGGCAGGCGGCCTATCGAGGCTGCAGTCAATTCGTGCGCATGGGGATCACGCCAGAGCGGATTACCCCGGAGAACCCGCAGGAAAACGGCCTCGAGGAGCGCATGCACCAGACACTGAAGCGCGAGGCGGCGACTCCGCCTTCGCTAAAGGCGAAGGCGCAACTGGTACGCCGCCGGCGCATCTTCAACGAAGAACGACCGCCTGAGGCACCCCGTCAAATCCCGCCGGCGAAAGACCTACCATCCACGCCCGCGGGTACGGGCCAGCAAGCTGCGCTTGCCATCACACTCGCCAACTCCAAGGTGCGGATCGTGGGATCAGCGGATCGATCCGCTGCCGCGGACGGGAGCCGTTCCTTTCGGAGGTGCTGAACGGTGAATGCATCGGCATCTTGGAGATCGTAGACGACGAAAGCGAGGTCTGCCTCGGTCCCGTCCTGCTCCGCTATATCCGCGGCAAGAATAAGCTCATCGAAGCGAGACGGCGCAAGCGACGGCGCCCTGCTCCTGAAAATTGTCGCCCAGCTGACAGGTCTCAACCGTCGCCCACGTGACCCGTTACACACTGGTTCATATGCGACCGGCCGACGCGACCCCGCGTCGGGATGACGCGCCTGATGGGCCGACCCTTGCGCTGCATTCGTGACGGTTCCCTTCCATGTGCTCTCGATTGGCAAGTTCGTATGTCACCGACTGCCGCAACCAATTGCGGAACCGCGAAAGCAGTGGATCGCGCCAGCGCGCCCGCAGCGAACGAAACGCATAGGCCCCCAATGCGATATCGTTGAACGGTCCGCCGCGCGGTTCTAACCGGATAAGACGCCCTTCTGAAAAGTCTTCCGCGGCAAGGATCGAGTTCGCTAGCGCTACGCCCTGTCCTGCCCGCGCAGCAGCGAGGCAGAGGTGAGCTTGGCCATAGCGTGCAACCGGTGCCGGCAGATCGTCCGTGGCGACGCCTTGCGCTTTCAGCCATTGGCGCCATTCCCGGTCCGAGGATTCCTGGATCAGCGGCAGCCGCACGATCTCCGCCGCAGCGCCGACCGTCTTGGCAAAGCCGGGCGAGACGACTGGGAAGACTAGCGGGCGCGCGATTTCCTCGGACCGCACGTGAGCGGGCTGCGAGGGGGACCAGTCGTACTGATAGCGCACATCCCCATCCGCTTCTCCGGCTGCAAAGTTCGGTTCCTGATCGGATGCGCGCAGATCGATTACCCGGCGATCCTGCCCCTGGTTGAATCCGCTTAGCCGGCGCGCGAGCCACTGCACGGAAAACCCAGCCGAACTCCAGATCGACAGCGTGTCCGAGCGTGCACCGACAATGGCCTCGCTCGCCGATCCGATCTCGGCGATCGCCGCACTGATACGGCGGTGATAGGCAACCCCGGTGTCAGTCAGCAAGCCCGACTGACGGTTCAGCAACAGGACTCCGAGCCGTTCTTCCAATGAGGAAAGGTGGCGACTGACGATAGCGTGGCTCAGGCCCATCGCCTCTGCCGCGCGGCGTATCCCACCATAGCGACCGATCACGTCGAAGGCGCGTAGCGCGGCGAAAGGCGGGGCTCGTCGGTCAGACACCCCTGGTGACCTATAGTCACCAGTAGCGCCGTGCAAGTTGCCTATTCAGCCGGCGGCGCAGCCAATATTTCGGAGCGCACCAATATGACCGGAATGACGCGCAACATGTCGAATGCTTCCCTGCTTGCCCGTTATAGTGCCGCCGTGCCGCGCAGCGTTGCCATGCCACGTCCATCTATGCCGCCCGCGCTGAAAATGCCGAGATCTGAAACGTGGAAGGCAAGCGATATATGGATCTTGCCGGCGGCGGCGGCGTGCTTAACGTCGGTCACCGCCATCAAAAGGTCACTTCTGCGGTACAGGACCAGCTTGCACGTTACACCCACACCGCATTCCAGGTGATGGCCTATGAACCTTACATGCTGCTTGCTGAAAAGCTGAACGGCCTGACACCCATTGATGGCCCGGTAAAAGCGATCCTCTTCACCACCGGCGCAGAGGCGACAGAAAACGCGGCGACAAGGCTGAGCCCATGACTAGCGACATATCGACAGGCGCCCGGCTTGGCATTGACCGTGCCGATTTGCTGCGCGAACAGGCCTTTGTCGGCGGCGTATGGATCGATTGCTCCTCACGGATTGCCGTGATCAATCCAGCTGATGGCACAGTGATCGCGCATGTGCCCAATCTCGGCGCGGCAGAAACGACATGTGCTGTCGATGCGGCCGCCGCCGCGCAAACGGCATGGGCAGAGGAAACCGGCAAGGCGAGGGGTGCCGTGCTTGCCAGGTGGGCCGGACTGATGCACGCCCATGCTGATGATCTCGCCCGGCTGATGACTGCCGAACAGGGCAAGCCGTTGGCGGAGTCGCGGGCCGAGGTCGCCTATGCGGCAAGCTTCCTTGAATGGTTTGCGGGCGAGGCGCTCCGGATCACCGGTGAAGTGCTGACGCCGCACGCCGCCGACAGACGATTGCTGGTACGCAAGGAGCCGGTCGGCGTGGTCGCCGCAATAACGCCATGGAACTTCCCGTTGGCGATGATCACGCGAAAGGCCGGCCCCGCGCTGGCGGCGGGTTGTGCGATAGTGCTGAAGCCGTCCGAGCTTACCCCGCTTTCGGCGCTGGCGCTGGCCGTCTTGGCCCAGGAGGCAGGGCTGCCAAAAGGCCTGTTCAGCGTGGTTACCGGTGACGCGGCTCCTATCGGGGATGTACTGACTGCCGACAAGCGCATCCGCAAATTTACATTCACGGGCTCGACGCGGGTGGGTAAGCTCCTAGCGGCACGCTGCATGCACACCGTGAAGCGGGTGAGCCTTGAATTGGGCGGCAATGCGCCTTTCATCGTCTTCGACGATGCCGATCTCGACGCTGCGGTCGAGGGCGCCATGGCGTCGAAATTCCGCAACACCGGACAGACCTGTGTCTGCGCCAACCGACTGTTAGTGCAATCGGGCATTTATGACGTCTTTGCGGCAAAGCTGGCTGAAAAGGTGGCAAACTTGGTGGTGGGGCCAGGACTCGCCGGCCCTACCGACCAGGGGCCGCTGATCAATGGGCCCGCTGTGGAGAAGGCACGAACGCATGTGGCCGATGCCGCGGCCGGCGGCGGGCGGGTGCTCACCGGCGGTGCGAGCATTGGCGACTGCGGTTACTTCTTCGCTCCGACCGTTATTGTTGACGTGCCGCCAGATGCCCTGCTCTGTCGAGAGGAAAGCTTCGCGCCGCTAGCGGGGTTGGTCAGGTTTGAAACCGACGCGCAGGCCATCGCAATGGCCAATGACACCGATGCGGGGCTGGCGGCGTATGTGTTTACTCGTGACATTGACCGAACATGGCGCGTCCCCGAAGCGCTGCAATATGGGATGATCGGGCTGAACACCGGCCTTATTAGTACGGAGGTCGCGCCGTTTGGCGGAGTCAAGGAGTCGGGCATGGGCCGGGAAGGCTCGCACCACGGCATGGAGGACTACCTCCAGTTGAAATTCGTTTGTCACGCGATCGGCGGGGCCTGACGAAGCACGATAGAGAACGGCACGCCATTGCCTCATCTCAATTGGCCGACGGGCGGGCTGCGGGATCCGCGGGGCGCGCCGATGTCCAAGCGCAAGGTTCGGTTCATGTCGACCCGCCGATTGCGGCGGACAGGAAGACGAGCCCAAACATAGAACACTCGACAAGCGATTCGTGCTAGATCGCGGCTAGGTCAAGTCGCCAGGGATGCCCGCACCAGGGCAAGAATGTTCGTTGCCCAGATCGGAGCAGATTACCGATCAATCTCGTCCCTTAGTCAGTTGCCAACGTTCGCGAGCATCGCCGCCAACCGGTTCTCCACGATCTCCGTGGCTTGGTCCGCGGCGGGAATAATACCCGCCAGGTGAACGAAACCGTGCGTGAGATTGTCGAACTCGAGGAGTTCCACCGTCACACCGGCGTCACGCAGTCGTTCGGAGTAGCTCACTGCCTCGTCGCGAAGAGGATCCACCTCAAGGACGACGATGAGCGCGGGAGGCAGACCGGAGAGGTCGACGGCCATGATCGGCGATAGGCGAACATCCGCCGGATCGGCACTGCCAGCATAGTCGCTGCAACACGTTTGCAGGTTCTTCGCCCGCAGGGTCGGATCTGCATCCCTGCTGCGGGAGGCGTAGCTGGCAATGCCCTCCCGAAGGTCAACCGCGGGATAAAGGAGCATCTGAATGTCGATGGGCGGTGACCCGACATCGTCGCGCAAATGAATGCAGACCGCGGCAGCGAGGTTACCCCCGGCGCTGTCGCCTGCGATCACTAGCGGCTTATCATGCCCCCCGAGCTCGTCACGATGCTCGGACACCCAGCGCGCTGCCGCCATGCTATCGTCGAATCCAGCCGGGAACGGGTTTTCAGGTGCAAGCCTGTAGGTGCTCGTGACCACGACCATCGACAGATTGCGGCAGAAGCGACGGGCTGTGTGGTCCACCGTTGCCAAACTGCCGACCGCCCAGCCGCCACCGTGAATGAAGTGAAGGGTGCCGATCGGCGTGCCAGTCGGACGATAGATTCGCACGGGAACAGCGCCAGTCGCCCCTGGCACCTCGCCGTCCGCGACTTCACCGACCTCCGCCAAGCCATTCTGGCCTGCCAACATCGGGATCATGGTCTCGGCCTGCTGTCGGACGGTCGGATAATCGATCGGCCCTTCGGGTACCGTCGGAATCTGCTCCAACAGCTGCTGCAATATCGGGTCGATCGGCACGACAGTCTCTCCTCAATGGGCGGGAAGTGAAATACCAAGATGGCCAGCAAGCGCTTCCACGACCCGGTACACCAAAGGATCGGCGACGCTGGGCCGGCCAGCACGATTGCGGACGTAAGCAAATGCCGTGCCCGATGGCGCGTGCGCGAAGGCCAGTGATCCGCCTGCTCCATCGTGCCCGAACGATCCTGGGCCGAGCATCGGCTGGACATGCCACGGAAGCATGAAGCCCGCCCCCCACGCCGGCCCGGGAGCATCAATCGACCATTGGCACCCTTGCGACACCACTCGGCAGACATCAGCGAGGCACGCACTGGAAAGGAGCCGCTCGCCGGAGGATCCGCCAAGTACCTCGGCGTATAAGCGCGCCAGAGAACGTGCATCCCCCAGCCCATTGGCTCCAGCGAGTTCGATGCGCTGGATGGCTGGATCGTTCATGGCCGCGGCAAGCCCGCCCATGGTCGGAACGATCAGCCCATTCAGCGACATCACCGAGCCGGGGAAATCGAGCGGATCGAGCGCGGGGGTGTCCCGGTCCGGGGGCACGTCGACCACAGCGATGGGCGAGCGGTCTGCCTCCGTCCGGCCGATCTGGATGTTGAGATCGAGGGGATCGGCAAGCTCGTCGCGAAACCATCGACCTAGCTGGTGTCCAGCCGCACGCCGCACGAGCTCGGTCGTGATCCACCCAATGGTCAGGGCATGATAGATGTGGGAGGAGCCGGGTTCGAACAACGGACGCTCCTGCGCAAGGCGGTGCGACATCGCTCGGGGATCGGCAAGATCCCCAATCGTGACCGCGCCCTCAATCACCGGTATCCCTGCACGGTGACCGAGAGCCTCGCGCACGGTGACCTTGCCTTTTCCATGCGCTGCGAACTCCGGCCAGTAATCGGCGACCGGGCGATCGAGATCGAGTAGCCCGCGCGACACCTGGGCCAACACGCAGATAGCTGCCACCCCCTTCGTGACGGAGAAGAACGGTACGACAGTATCGCGTCGCCAGCGTTGTCCGGTGTCGCGTTCGGCAACCCCGCCCCAGGCGTCCAGCACGAGACGGCCGTCGACATAGATGGCGCACGCCGCGCCAAGCTCGCCACCTTCGCTGAAATTGGCGCGGAACGCCTCCAGACAGGGTGCGAAGGCAGGATCGACCCACCCTTCAATCGTATCGGTCAGGTTCATGCCAGCTCCAGTCGCGCAGAAGCGTGATCCAGGCCGAGCGCCGCTTCACCAAGGGCGATCGCGCCAAGCGGCCCAGCATCGTTTCCAAGCGCGGGATGCATGATGAACGACTCCACGTTGTTCGAGCTGATGTGCGGCAGGTAGCCGTTCAGGCTGGCCGGGACGCGATCCCTCACCTGGTCAATCAGAAAGCCGCAGCCCATTCCGACGCCACCGCCAACCAATACGCGCTGAGGGCTCGCGACGAATGAAACGGCCGCGATCAGTTCCGCCAGGTCATGCTGAACCGGCACCCAGCGCGGGTCGTTGGCTGGCACAACCGCGGGCGGGCAACCAAAACGCGCTTCGAGAGCCGGACCCGAAATCAGCCCTTCCACGCAATCGCCATGAAAGGGACAGGTGCCAATGAAGCGATCGGCCGGCGCGCGGCGGAGCCGGAGATGACCGATCTCCGGATGGAGAGCCCCGTGGAGCGGTGTCCCGTCGAGAACGATGCCGCCGCCGACCCCAGTTCCGATGGTGATGTAGCATAGGCTGGTCAGGCCGTGCCCAGCTCCCCACCGCCACTCCGCGAGCGCTGCCGCGTTGACGTCCGTGTCGATCCGCCATGGGCAGTTGAGGTTCGAGGTGAGGATGTCGGCAATCGCGACGCCCGACCACCCCTGCTTGGGCGTCTCCAGCATGCAGCCATGATCAGCGGCGTCGGCCGTGACCCTCACCGGACCGAAGGACGCGATCCCGAGTGCTGCAATCCTCTCCTCCTGGTTCCAGCGGTCGAGCTGTGCCACGACCGCATGCAGCGTCTCTCCGGCCGCCGTGGTGGGAATCCGCGTGCGAGCGATGATGCTGCCGGCACGGGCCAGCACGACCTGCACCTTGGTGCCTCCAAGCTCGACGCCGGCGATGAGACCTGGGTCGTAAATCGTTCAATACTCCACCGAAGCGCTATCGCCAGCCAGCCGGAGGTGCAGGAATGGGGCGAAGGTTCCGCCGAACCTGCGTACTCCGCTCGTGCCCCAATCGTCGATGAAACTGGTAACGGATAGATCGGACAAGACGAGCCAGCTGTAGCTTTGCGAGGGCGCGGCGGACGGGTTGGCGAGAACGAGGCCGGTCTCGTTCAGCGGGCGCCAGTCTCCGAGGAGACGGTCGGACACCATGCCGTATAATCCCGTCGGGCCCGTGGGGCCCTCAGGGTCGAAGACGTGCCGCTGCGTCGACCAGAACATATAGTACAGACCATATATGTGAACGACATGCGGGCGCTCCAGTTCATTGTTCAGCGTATCGGCAGTGAGCAGCGGCGGCAGCACGTGCCAACCAGTCGCGGAAATGGTATCCGCGCGGGCCACTCCGACGACACCGTTATATGGAGATGGCGACCGCGCGGCCGATCCGGCGAACAGGAGATAGTCACTGCCATCCGCAGGGTCCCGGAAGAAGGCCGGATCGCGGAATGCTTTGATTTTGCCGATCTCATCCGTTCCGCCAACGGTCGCCATATAGTGAGCAGGGTCGAGCTGAACGATTTCCTGAAGGTCCCGCCAGCCGATCAAGCGAGGGTCCCGCGAAGCGAGGTCGAGCGTGGCCTTGGCGGAGAAAATTCGCTGTTCGAATGAGAGCCGCTCTTCGCCCCGACGGCCGGCGGCCGTGAAGTAGAGCGTGACCGTCTCCCCATCGTTCCCAATGACTGCCGAGCCCGACCACTCGCGACTGCCTGGCGAGAAACCCGCAGGCATGGCTGGTCCAAGATGACGCCACTCACCATTTTCACGCTGAATCAGGTGAATGCGAGCATGACGATGCCGCTCGTCCGGGTCGGCGAATCGCGGCGCGCCAAGCGCCATCCAGAGCTGGCAGCCCTCGGACTGCTGAAACGGGCTGCCATTGACCGCCTGAACCGGCCAGGCGTCCCAGATGCCGAAATTCAGCGCGACGGGCAGAACCTCGGCTTCCGAGATCAATGCAGCCGAGGCTGCGCCGATATCCTCGCCGATTCCCCTTACGTGTTCGCGAGTCCAGGCCGATATGTGAGCCATTGATTATCGTCACTCTTCAGGGGAACCGAGCACCCGTTCTGCCGGCACGCGGATGTCCATGGCTGAGTTGCACCTATCGGCCGGACCAGCATCGACGCTGACCCGGCCGGCACCTCAGGCGTCAGTTGATGCTCGTACGCAGCCTCAGGCCAATCGTACGCGGGAACGGCCCGGCAAACAGAAGGCTATTGCGGACGAAGCTCGGCCCGCGCTCGTCGGCGAGATTCTCGCCGAACAGCGATATCTCCCAGCCGCGGTGTCGCACGCCGATGCTGGCGTTATACAGCGAATAGGCGCGCACGAGGTAGCCGTCGTACATCACCCTGCTACCCGTCCGAGCCGCAGATGCGTTCCAGAACAGCTTGAGGTCCTTGCCGATCGAGTGGTTATAGTCCGCGTCGATCCGATAATTGTACCCGGCCGTGTTCGACAGCCGCCTATCCGTGGCGATGTTCGGCAAGCTGGCCGTGACGGCGGGGTTGACGTTCCCGAACTTGCTGTCGTTCCAGTTTGCGACCGCGGACAGGTTCAAGCCGCGGAGCGGCGTCCTCCAGCGAATCTCCGCGTCCACTCCCGTCGTTTTGGCACTACCGATGTTCGCGAATGCCGCGACACCGAAGGGCGTGAGCCCGAACTGCAGGTCCTTGAAGTCCATGTGATAGACGTTGAGGCCGAGCTCCAGCGCACCGCCTGCCAGCCGGGCCTTCAGACCAACCTCATAGTTGGTCAGCGTATCCGGGTCGAGTGAGGTTGCCGCGGGAATGCCCGAGAGCTGCACTAGCGACGCCTGGAACGGGGTCTGGGTGATGCCGCTTCTGAAACCGGTGCTCACCGTCGCGAACGCGGTCACGTTGCTCACCGGGAAGAACGAGATATTCGCTCTCCAGGTTACCTTGTGAGGCTTGGTTTCGCCGCTTCCACTGCCGGTCAGGATCGAGTCAGCGACGAAACTGCGGTCATCCTTGAAATAGCGGACGCCGAACAGAGGAACGACCTTTCCGCCGAACAGGTCGTAGGAGACCTCGCCGAACGCAGAATAGTTCTCGGTGCGTGTATCGTTGAAGCCGCTGACCGCCAGCGCGGTCAGCTTCGCATCGAATGCGAAGATCCCCTTTGCATTCTGGTAGAAGCCGCCGACGAGCCAGTGGAATGGGCCGGAGGTTTTGGAGCGGAGCTGGACTTCCTGCGCGAAGCTGTGGGCATCATAGCCGTTGAACAGCGTGCCCGTGCCAAGCACGCCGAAATCCTGTCCGGCGAGATAGCCGAACTTTCCGTCCAATATGCTCGAGGAATTGCTGAGGACGGCAAAACCGGCGTCGTATTCGGCCGTCAGGCTATATAGATCGAAATTGCCGCTCTCATACCCCTTGACGCCACCCGTATTCCAAATCTGCGGTGGATCCAGCACCCGGAGGCTCTGGGTATAATCCTGGCGGGGCTCCCAATGCGCCACTTGGGCCCGCACCGTCAGCGCGTCGCTGGGACGCCACAGGACGACCGCCCGAATGTCGCGATTGGTGATGTCGTTGGCGTCCTTGGCAACGCGAGGCCCGGTCGACGGCGTGGCGCTGTAGACATCAACATAGCCGGCCCGCATATCATAGCCGCCGCTGATCCGGACCGCGAGCTTACCCTTCACGATCGGCAACGACAGTGCGCCCGAGGCGCCATAATTCACGTCGCTTGCATCATCCATCTTGCCGATCGAAGCCTCGCCGCGAAACTCGATCTTTTCCAGGTTCGGATCGCGCGTGTGGTAGATGATCGTGCCACCGGCCGACCCCTGTCCGTACAGCGTTCCCTGCGGGCCACGCAACACCTCCACGCGATCGATATCCACGAAGCGAAGCGGCGGCGCCAATGGGAGGTTCGGAATCGCGAACGGAACGCCATCGATGTAATAGCCGATCGGCGAGTCACCCACCCCGCCGGCGGCACCCACGCCGCGCAAGGTGAACGTCTTGATGACGGAGCCGACCTGTTCGCCAGAGGACGCCCCCGGAATGGCGCCCACGAGATCCGTCGTATCGCGGATGCCCCGGGTTTCGAGTTGTTCGCCACTGAAGGCCTGGATGGCGAGGGGTACCGCTATGAGCGATTGCGCGCCCTGCCGGTTCGCGGTCACGACGATATCGTTGCCGGGATCCGTTGGCTCGGTCGCCGCTTGCGGACCCGGCTGAGTCGAGTCGGCCGGGCTCGGCGCGACCTGCGCCTGGGCACAGGCTGGAAGCAGGAACGCGGCTTGGGCAACACTCGCCAAAGCGAGACCATAAAGACGTGACATTCTTCCTCTCCCTGAGTTGGTCATAGCCGATGCGCAGCGCCTTTGGGCTTTTTTCCGCAATCGATTGCGCAGAAATACGCAATCGATTGCGTAGCTGTCAAGCCTTTGTTAGATTGCCCTCGAAAATGCGGAAATCGGGAGAGGTAAAATGAGCGCGGACGCGCCGAAACGGGCTTCAGCTGAAGCGACAGGCCTGTTGCTGAGACTCTCTTACGGGAGCGGCCAGGCGGTCGACTCGGTGCTCCAGGCCGCCATCAACACGTTCCTGCTATTCTACCTCACCGCAGTCTGCGGCATGTCGGGATCCGCCGCCGGGAGCATTTTCCTCGTGTCGCTGGTGGTCGACGCCCTGCTCGATCCCTTTATCGGCCAGCTATCCGACAATTGGAGGTCTCGCTGGGGCCGGCGCTTGCCGTTCATGGCGACGGCGATCCTGCCAATGATGATCGCGGCCTACCTCTTGTTCAGTGTGCCTGCGAACCTGCCGTCAGCCATTCTCTACGCTTACGTGCTGGGACTGAATGTCATTCTCCGGGTCAGCCTTTCCGTCTTCGCGCTGCCGCACTCCGCACTCACCGCCGAGCTGACCAGCGACTATGCCGAGAGGTCCGTGATCAGCATGTTTCGGGCGCTTTTCATCGTGCTCGGAACGGCAGCAATCCTTCTACCGGCCTTCCTCCTGATCTTCGGAGCGCCGAACGCACTTCAGTCGCCCGCGGCCTACCCCCATTTCGGAATGCTCACCGCGTCTCTCGTCGCTTGCTTCGGGATATCCTGCATCCTCGGCACCTTTCGACGCCTGATCCGGCTTCCTCTCCCCGACCTCAATGTGGGTCACGCCAAGGCGGGCTTCTTTGCCGAGGTGATCCAGCTTTTCCGAAACCCTTCGTTCGTCCCACTGTTCATCGGGGCGATCCTCGTGCTCGTCGGACAGGGGGCGACCGGCGCGCTCAACCTGCACGCGTTCCGCTACTTCTGGCAATTGCCCCCCCCTCTCATCCAGCTTCCGCTGCTGCTCGTCCCCCTTGGGATGCTGATCGGCACGGCTGCCGCCGGCCCCCTCCTCAAGCGGATCGAGAAGCGCGATGGAGTGATCGGTGCGGTCGCGGCGCTCTCGCTCTATCAGAGCGCGGCGGCGATCATCGTCGTCACGGGCATGGTGATGCCGGGATCCATTGCGAGTATTGCCTTGGTCGCCTTTGAGGGGCTGCTGTTCGGCGCCTGCGGCACCGTGTGTTTCGTTTGCTTCTACTCCGCGATCGCGGACGCAGTGGACGAGCATGACCATCTATTCGGCATACGCCGCGAGGCGCTCTATGCGGCCGCTCTGATGATCGGCGCCAAGGCCGCGACAGGCATTGGCGGTTTCCTCGCTGGCCTTGGACTGCAACTCATCGGCTTTTCGACTCCGCACGACGGCGGCAGTGCCACGACCGTTCCCGCGGGCGTGGCAACCGGACTGGGCTTGCTATGGGGTCCATGCGCCTCGATCGTCATGTTGCTCTCAATCGTGTTTCTCAAGCGATATCGCGTCGATCGCGCGCGACACGCGCAAATCCTCATCGATCTGGCGGCGCGCCATCAGTCCGCGGCACCGCCCTCCACCCCCCAACCCGTCATTGCGAATAGTTGACCAAGGATAACCCGATGAATTCGAGCTCCCTTAGCCACGTGGTCGGCGCTTCCGAGCCCCCGCTTCTCGAGATCACGATCGGTGAAGCGCTGGAAGCAGCTGCGAACCGTTGGCCCAATGAGACGGCTTTGGTCTCGCGTCACCAGCATGTCCGCTTGTCGTGGACTGACCTGAAGAATGCGTCGGACGCGTTTGCGCTTGGTCTCCTGGCGCTGGGCATTCGCGCGGGCGAACGCGTGGGAGTCTGGTCGCCTAACTGTGTGGAGTGGGCGGTCGCACAATTCGCGACCGCGCGCGCAGGCATTATCCTCGTCAATATCAATCCGGCCTACCGATCTTCCGAGCTGGAATATACGCTGCGAAAGGTGGGCGTGAAGGCGCTGATATGCGCGAACAGCTTCAAGACCAGCGACTATGTGGCGATGGTCGAGGCGCTCGTGCCGATATCGGCTGACGATTCTCCGATCAGGTCCGAGCGCATCCCGGAGCTTCGCCACGTGATCAAGATCGGAGGGCCGGAGCGTCCCGGCTGGCTGAGGTTCGACGACCTCGCGAGACAAGGCGCAAAAGTTTCTCCGTCCAAGCTCATGGACGTCGCGGCGACACTTCGTGCCACCGATGCCGTCAACATCCAATTCACCAGCGGCACGACCGGGGTCCCGAAGGGGGCCACGCTCTCCCACCGGAACGTGCTCAACAACGCATGGTTTGTGGGGCTTGGCATGGGCCTGCGGCAAGGCGACCGGCTTTGCATCCCGGTGCCGTTGTACCACTGCTTCGGCATGGTCTTGAGCAACCTCGCCTGCCTCGTCCACGGCGCCACGATGGTCTACCCGTCTGAAAGCTTCGACGCCGCAGCGACCCTCGAGGCCGTGGAGGCCGAGCGCTGCACGGCAATCCACGGCGTGCCCACCATGTTCATCGCGGAACTGGAGCATCCCGATTTCGACCGCTTCGACCTCTCGTCGCTGCGGACCGGCATCATGTCGGGCGCGCCCTGCCCTATCGACGTGATGAACAGCGTCATGACGCGGATGCACATGACCGACGTGGGTGTGGCATATGGGATGACCGAAACCAGTCCGGTCAGTTTCCAGTCGGCGCTAACCGACCGCGTCGAGAGGCGGGTGTCCACCATCGGCCGCGTCCAGCCTCATCTGGAGATCAAGGTCGTCGATCCCGAAACCGGGCAGACACTGCCCCGGGGTGTGCCGGGCGAACTGTGCACCCGCGGCTATTCCGTCATGCTGGGGTATTGGGACGACCCTGAACTCACGGCCCAGGTCATCCAGGATGGTTGGATGCATACCGGCGACCTCGCGGTGATCGACGACGAGGGCTACGGCAAGATCGTCGGCCGCGCCAAGGACATGATCATTCGCGGCGGGGAAAACATCTATCCTCGCGAAATCGAAGAATTTCTCTTCCAGTTCGACAAAGTGTCGGACGTTCAGGTCGTCGGCGTCCCGGATCGGAAATATGGTGAAGAGGTCTGCGCATGCATCCGGCTCCGCGCGGGCTGCGAGGCGAATGAGCATGACGTCCTCGAATTCTGTCGCGGCCAGATAGCGCATTACAAGATTCCAAAATACGTCTGCTTCGTCGAAGACTTCCCGATGACCGTGACGGGCAAGGTGCAGAAAAACGTTCTCAGAGACCAGGTCACGAAGACGCTCGGGCTCCAGCCATGATGAAACCTGGTGGTGGCGCCCGTCCGGCCATGGCCCACATCCGGGACGGCCCGGCGGCAGGGCGCGGCGCGCGGCCGACGACGGTACTGCCAATGGGCGGGCTCTACGCAATCGATGGCGCAATCAGCCAGCTTGAAATAATGCGGCGCTATGAACTCTGAATCACCTGCGAAAGGCCAGCGACGGCAGCCGATGCGGATGTCCGAGCTCGCCCGCCTGGCTGGCGTGTCGTCGTCGACCGTCTCACGCGCACTCGCTGGGCACCCCATGATCCCGGAGGCCACGCGTAAGGCGATCCAGGCAATCGCCATCGAACACGGATATGTCATCAATCGCGCGGCACGTAATCTTCGGCAGAGCCAAACCCAGACGATTGCGGTGGCGACGCCGCTCGGCCACGAGCGGGAACAGCTGATATCCGATCCGTTCTTCCTGCACCTGTTCGGCCATCTGGCGGACGAGATTTCAAGGCAGGGTTACGACATTCTCCTGGTCCGGGAGCCATCCCCCGACAGCACATGGCTCGATCGATTGATCCGGTCACAGCGCGCGGACGGGTTCATCATCATCGGGCAGAGCGATCAGCACGCAATCCTCAACCAGGCCGCGGAGACATTTTTGCCGCTGGTCGTGTTCGGTTCCGAGATACCTGGCCAACGCTATTGCTCGGTCGGCTCCGACAATTTCGTCGGGGGCGAACTCGCGACGCGGCATCTGCTGAGCTGCGGGCGCCGGCGGATCATGTTCCTGGGTCCGGCCGAGCTGCCGCAGATCGACCTGCGCCTGGCGGGCTACCGCGCGGCGCTTCACGCTCAGGGCTATGAGAGCGACGACGCACTCGTGCTTCCTGCCCACTTCACCGGCGATTCTGCGTACGAACAGGTACGAGACGCTCTCGAACAGGGCACGGGCTTCGATGCGATTTTCGCGGCGTCGGACGGCATTGCCCTGTCCGCTATCAGAGCGCTTGAGGCTGCTGGGCGGCGATGCCCCGAAGACGTGGCCGTGGTAGGTTTCGACGATAGCGACGTCGCGTCCCACGCACGGCCGGCGCTCTCGTCCATCCGACAAGACCTAGGCGGTATCGCCAAGGATCTCGTCGCGCGCCTGTTCAAGCGTCTGGAGGGCGAGGAAACACCATCGGCAACTCTTCCGGTTCAGTTGATCGTCAGGGACTCCGCGCCGAGCTGCTTGGCCGGCTAGGATCCGTAGGCCAAAGGAAGGGCATTGGGAGCGTGACCCGGGCGATCCTGATAGGCGAACCGGCTGCGCGCCTGCCTCGCCTGGTCCCTGCTAGGCGATGAGGCGTGAGGCTACATCGAAAACGGCCACTTTCTCGGTTTGCGCCGCTCGCGCAATCAAGGTCGTGACCAATCTCCCAAGCGCCTGCGACCTTTCCAGCAGGTCCGGCTTGTCCGCTGAAAGCAAGAGCCCAACCGTCCGCGTCAAGCCAAACCCTGCCAGCGGCACCAACGACAGTCGCTCGCCTTGGAAACATGCGGGCATGACGGTGATGCCCAGGCCGGCGCGAACATAGGCAAGCGCGCGATCCTCGGCGTGGGTGCGCGCCGACATGAAGGGTCGAATGCCGCGGCTGGTGAAATAGCGGCTGACTTCTGCCAACGCCTCGCAATCTCGCCTTACGAACATCGTCTCCGCCGCGACTTCCTCTGCGCGCGCCGATGGCCTGTCGGCAAATGGATGGCGCTCCGGCAATGCGAGCGCATAGCCCTCCGTCCAGAGGTCGAACCCAGGAAGATATTTGTCGCGGCGCAGCCCGATACCTGCATCTATCCTGCCGCGCTCGATCAACGCCGGGATTTCCTTTGCCCGAGCGTCAACGATCTCCACCCGCTCCATTGGCGCGCCGCAGGCAGCTTCGATCGCGTGCTCGATCCAAGAGGCTGGGAGGCTCGACATCAGGCCGATCCTGATCGTCGAGACAGGCGCCTCGTCGAGCGCTGCGCGCTCCGCCTCGGCGAACTCGGTCTCGACGCGCCTGGCAGGCGCAACCAACCGCGCGCCCGCCGGAGTGAGCTCGACACGCCGGTTCGTCCGGTTGAACAGCGACCGCCCTAGGAGATCCTCCAGTCGCGCAATGCCAACCGATAGCGTCGGCTGCGTGACCCGGCAGTGCCGCGCGGCGGACGAGAAATTTCCCTGGTCCACAACCGCGAGGAAGTATCGCAAAAGGTGACGGTCGATCATAGGCTAATTCTATTATTATCATCCCCAGTTAGCAACTTCTCTGAGAGCTCTCCCTCCGCTAGCCGCAGCCGGAGGAGAAGGATGTGCAGGGCTTTGACTTCGCGCTCGGCGAGACCGCCGACATGATCCGCGACACCACGCGGCGCTTCGCGAGCGAGCGGATCGCACCCTTGGCAGCGAAGATCGATGCCGAGGACTGGTTCCCGGTCGAGCTATGGCCGCAGATGGGCGAACTCGGCCTCCATGGCATCACGGTGCCCGAGGAATATGGCGGGCTCGGCCTGGGCTATCTCGAGCATGTCATCGCCTGCGAGGAAGTCAGCCGCGCCTCTGCCTCGATCGGGCTTTCCTACGGCGCTCATTCCAATCTCTGCATCAACCAGTTGAGCCGCTGGGCCAGCCCTGAGCAAAAGGCGAAATATCTCCCCAAGCTGATCTCGGGCGAACATGTCGGCAGCCTGGCGATGTCCGAAGCCGGTGCCGGATCGGACGTGGTCGGCATGAAGCTGCGCGCCGAAGAGGTTCAGGGCGGCTATGTCCTCAACGGCACCAAGTTCTGGATCACCAACGCCGCCTATGCCGACACGCTGGTCGTCTATGCCAAGACCGGCGAAGGCTCGCGCGGCATCACCACCTTCCTGATCGAGAAGGACATGCCCGGTTTCTCGATCGGCCAGAAGATCGACAAGATGGGCATGCGCGGCAGCCCGACCGCCGAACTCGTGTTCAACGACTGCTTCGTACCCGAAGAGAATGTGCTCGGCCCGCTCGACGGCGGCGTGAAGGTGCTGATGTCGGGGCTCGATTATGAGCGCGTCGTCCT
>Ga0136846_1227675_pt1 | contig 23096 bp, 21 predicted proteins | sample HopSoiMetagenom2_FD_96841 | JGI IMG/M metagenome (GOLD analysis project Ga0136846, IMG submission 96841) | Grasslands soil microbial communities from Hopland, California, USA - 2 Assembly 2016 (version 4) | ecosystem: Environmental > Terrestrial > Soil > Grasslands | place: USA: Hopland... | reverse complement strand
GCGGCCCGGGACTCACCGACCAGCGGCGGACCGGACAGGAAGCCGGTGCAGCGGCCGCGGTCGTCGACCGCCAGCTCGGCAGCGACGATCTCGTCGAACAGTGGCTCGAGCGGCCTGGTCAGCGGGCGAACCGCGCCGGTGATCAGGATCGTCTTGTGACCGGCCGCGCCGCTGCGCCTCGTCACGATCAACGAGCCGAAGGCCGAGCGGGAGGGCTGGGCGCGGATCCGCCCGATCCTGTCCGGCATCTGCGGTTCCGACCTCGGCATGGTGACCGGCGCGACCAAGCTGTACTTCTCCGCGGTGGTGTCGATGCCGTTCGTGCCAGGTCACGAGGTCGTCGGCGAGCTGCTCGACGACTGCGAGGACCTGCCCAAGGGCACCCGGGTCGTGGTGGACTCGGTGCTCACCTGCGCGGCCCGCGGTGTCGAGCCCTGCCAGGGCTGCGCGACCGGCAACACCAACCGCTGCGACCGGATCACGGTCGGCCACGTGGCGCCGGGTCTGCAGACCGGGTTCTGCAAGGACACCGGTGGCGGCTGGGGCAATCTGATGGTTGCGCACCGCAGCCAGTTGTACGCCGTACCGGAGGGACTGTCCGACGAGAGGGCTGTCCTGGTCGAGCCGTTGGCCGGCGCGGTGCACGCCGCCCTCCGAGCCCGGGTCGCGCCCGGACAGTCGGTGCTGGTCAGCGGCGCCGGCGCGGTCGGGCTGTTCGCGACCCTCGCGCTGCGCGAGCTGACGCAGGCCGGCCGGATCACGGTGGTCGCCAAGCACGCGAAGCAGCGTGAGCTGGCACGCGCGTTCGGAGCCAGTGACGTGGTCGCGCCGGACGAGGTGTTCCGCGGCGTTCGCCGAGCCACGGGCGCGTTCCGGCTCAAGCCGGACTTCGGGGCCGGCGAGTTCCTGTTGGGCGGCGTGGACGTCGCAGTCGACGCGGTCGGCAGCAAGGACTCGATCGACACCGTCCTGCGGGTCACCAAGGCCGGCGGCCGGGTCGTGCTGTCCGGGATGCCAGCCAGCGGCGCCGACCTGTCCCCGGTGTGGTTCCGCGAGCTCGAGGTGACCGGCACCTATGCGTCCGCGCGGGAGGAGCCGAACGGCCGCCCGGCGTTCGAGACCGCGCTGGAGCTGGCCGGCCGCGCCCCGCTGGACGGCATCGTCGGCGCACGCTACCCGCTGTACCGCTGGCGCGAGGCGATCGACCACGCGCATTCGGCCGGCCGGCTCGGCACGGTCAAGGTCGCATTCGATGTGAGGGCCTCATGAGGGCGCTGACTGTACGACGAGAGAGGTTCTGAACATGGCTCGGCCAGGATTCGTGCTTGAGGTGGACGACCGGACGCCGCCGCTGCTCGTGCACAACGGTGAGGGCTTCCTGCTGGAGCGGTTCCCGCTCGGTACCCGGGTGGTCTACCCGCCGGAGGCCCTGCCGCCGGTCCGGGACGTCGACGAGGCGATCCAGAACGCGCTGCTGAACCCGATCGAGTCCGAGCCGCTGCCGGAGCTGCTGAGCGCCGGGATGCGGCTGACGATCGCCTTCGACGACATCTCGCTGCCGCTGCCGCCGATGAAGAAGCCGGACATCCGCCAGCGCATCATCGAGGCCGTGCTGGAGCTGGCCGCGCAGGCCGGCGTCGACGACGTCGAGCTGATCTCGGCGAACGCCCTGCACCGCCGGCTGACCCCGAACGAGCTGCGCGACATCGTCGGCGAGCGGGTGTTCCGCTCGTTCTTCCCGGACGGCAAGCTCTACAACTTCGACGCCGAAGACGCCGCGAACCTGACCCACCTGGGCCAGACCAAGCACGGCGAGGACGTCGAGATCTCCAAGCGGGCCGCCGAGTCCGACCTGCTGGTCTACGTCAACGTGAACCTGGTGGCGATGGACGGTGGCCACAAGTCCACCTCGATCGGTCTGGCGTCGTACAAGTCGCTGAAGCACCACCACAACAGTCACACGATGATCCACTCCCGGTCGTTCATGGACCACAAGGCGTCGAAGATGCACCACTCCGCCTGGCGGATGGGTGAGGTGCTGACCCAGCACGTCAAGGTGTTCCAGATCGAGACCACGCTGAACAACGACATCTTCGGCGGGCCGTTGGAGTTCCTGCAGAAGCGCGAGTGGGAGTGGTCGATCAAGGACCAGGCCTCGATGCTGGCCACCAAGCGGGCGCTGGCGGCGGCGCCGCGCAAGCTGCGGCACAGGATCTTCACCGACGTCCGGTCGAACTACGGACTGACCGGGGTGAACGCGGGCAAGATCGAGCCCGTGCACGACAAGACCCTCGAGAACGTGCACCGCCAGCACCTGGTCGAGGTGCAGGGCCAGTCCGACGTAGCGATCATGGGCGTGCCGTTCGTCGGCCCGTACAACGTGAACTCGGTGATGAACCCGATCCTGGCCGCCTGCATGGGCCTGGGCTACTACTTCAACTCCTACCGGGGCAACCCGATCGTCCGCAAGGACGGCGCGGTGATCCTCTACCACCCGGTCGACTACGAGTTCAGCCAGCTGCACCATCCCTCGTACGTCGACTTCTTCGAGGAGGTGCTCTCGGAGAGCACCGACCCGGCCACCATCGAGGCGAAGTTCGAGAAGCAGTACGCCGAGGACCCGTGGTACATCCACCTGTACCGGACGTCGTACGCCTACCATGGCGTGCACCCGTTCTACATGTGGTACTGGATCTCCCACGCCCTGGACCACTGCGGTGACATCGTCTGGGTCGGCGCGAACCGCAAGACCGTCGAGCGGATGGGCTTCCGGTCCGCCTCCACACTGCAGGACGCGCTCGAGATGGTGAGCCACTCGGTCGGCCGGTCGCCGTCGATCACTTACCTGCACAACCCGCCGCACCTGCTCGCGGACGTGCGCTGATGGGTGCCGGCCTGGTGAAGTACAGCCGGGAGACCGTGCGTGACGTGAAGCAGGTCGCACGCGGCTGGCGCTGGGGACGGCGGCCGCAGGTGCCGCGGTCCGCCGAGCCGTACGTGATCCCTAAGGAGACCTCGGTCTTCCCGACCAAGTGGGCCCGCACGCCCGCCGCGATCGCGGTCCGCGACTTCATCCAGAAGGTCCCGCTGAACGCCGTACTCAACTTCGAGGTGTCCCCGCAGGTCAGCGGGCTGGACTCGTTGCTGAAGCTCGACGGACCGGCGCTGATCGTCGCGAACCACTCGTCGCACCTGGACACCCCCTTGCTGCTGCTGTCGCTGCCGGACGCGATCCGCCGCAAGACGGCGTTCGCGGCGGCCGCCGACTACTTCTTCGACACCTGGTGGCGGGCGGCCGGGTCGGCGATCGTGTTCAACACGTTCCCGATCGAACGCCGCGGCGGCAAGATGAGCTCCACCCCGGGCGACCTGCTCGCGGACGGCTGGAACGTCGTCGTGTTCCCGGAGGGGACACGCTCGCCGGACGGCTGGGTGCAGCGGTTCCGCATGGGTGCGGCGTACCTCGCCGTCGAGCACAACGTCCCGGTCGTCCCGGTCGGCATCAAGGGCTCGTTCGCCGCGATGCCGCGCGGTCGCGGCTGGCCGGTGCCCGGCCGTCCGGGCGTCGCGGTCCGGTACGGCGACCCGCTGCGCCCCGCCGAGGGTGAGAGCGCCCGCGACTTCGCGCCCCGGATCGCAGCAGCGGTCTCGGCACTCCTCGACGAGGAGTCGACCACCTGGTACGAGGCCCGCCGCCGCGCCGCGATCGGCGCCTCGCCGTCGCAGACCGGCCCCGAAGCCGCCCACTGGCGCCGCGTCTGGGAGTCCACCCGCCAACTCCCGTCCAGCACCGGCAAGCGCCGCGCCTGGAAATGACGCCGCTCGTCCTCCGGCCGAGGTTCGCCTCGGCCGGCCGCCAGTTCTGGATCCTCGCAAGCACCTACGTTGTGCTGTCGGCTGTCCTGTGCGTCTCCCTCGCGACGTGGGCGATCAGCTGGCCGGCGGCCGCGGCGCTCTTCGTCGTGCTGATCGCCGCGCTGGCCTTGCTCGCTTGGCTCGGCCTCCGCGGTGCCACGATCTCCATCGACACAGACACCCTCGCCTACCAGTCCACTGCCTGGGCGACGCCGAAGGTGCTGCCGCGTGCGCAGTTGGTGCGGGTGCTCTCGATCGGCAGGGTCAGGTCGTCGCTGCCGTTGGGAATCATGGTGATCCTCGCTTCCGACGGCACCCGGATCGGGTTGGCCCGCTGGCTGTGGTCGGCGGAGATGCTCCACGCGGTCGGGGCGGCGCTCGGGCTTCCGGTTGAGCATCGCGCGACCATCGGTGCGCTCGAGCTCGTTCGTGAGATCGGCGTGGACCCGGCGTACAAGCGCAATCCGTTGAACGTCGTGGTGCTGCTGGCCGCGGCGGCCGTCGGTGTCCTGATCGCGTGGCCGATCGTACGTGCTGCGCTGCTCTGAGACAGGTGCGCCGGATCCGCGAGGTGCGGCTCGGTAGGCTTGCGGCGTGAGCCTTGCCGTGCGAGTGATCCCCTGTCTGGACGTTGATGCCGGACGGGTGGTCAAGGGCGTCAACTTTCTCGACCTGCGCGACGCCGGGGACCCGGTGGAGATGGCTCAGGTGTACGACGCGGAGGGCGCCGACGAGCTCACCTTCCTCGACATCACCGCGTCGTCGGGCTCGCGGGAGACGACGTACGACGTGGTCGGGCGGACCGCCGAGCAGGTGTTCATCCCGCTGACGGTCGGCGGGGGAGTGCGCGAGGTCGGCGACGTGGACCGGCTGCTGCGGGCCGGTGCGGACAAGGTCGGCATCAACACCGGCGCGATCGCGCGGCCGGAGGTGATCCGCGAGATCGCCCACCGGTTCGGCAACCAGGTGCTGGTGCTGTCTCTCGACGTACGCCGGTCCGCTGACCAGCCGAGCGGGTTCGAGGTGACCACGCATGGCGGCCGCAAGTCGGCCGGCCTGGACGCGATCGAGTGGGCCCGGCGCAGCTGCGAACTGGGCGCGGGGGAGATCCTGCTGAACTCGATGGACGCCGACGGGACGAAGCAGGGCTTCGACCTCGAACTGATCAAGGCGGTCCGCGACGTCGTCGACGTACCGCTGATCGCCAGCGGGGGAGCGGGACTGCCGGAGCACTTCCCGCCCGCGGTCCAGGCCGGCGCGGACGCCGTGCTCGCGGCGAGCGTGTTCCACTTCGGCGACTTCCGTATCGCCGACGTGAAGAAGGCCCTCCGCGACGCCGGAATCGTGATCCGATGAGCTCCCCGGTCCAGAATCCCGAGCAAACCGGCCAAGCCCCGCGGCCCGATCTCGCCGAGCAGCCTGAGCCGGACGAGAAGCCTCAGCCGGCCGCGCTGTCTGAGCCGGCGGAGCGGTCTGAGTCGGCCGAGCGGTCTGAGTACGGCGAGCGGGCCGAGGCGCGGATCGCCGCGATCGAGCAGGAGTTGTCGGCGCTGTTCCGCCGTTCGCGCTCGGCGTCGCTGCGGCTGGCGCGCCGGGTCCACCCGGAAATGGATGCCGCCGGCTACGCCCTCATCTCGCAGATCGAGCTCGGGACCGGCGGTGCAGCTGGCGTCCGCGCGTCCGAGGTCGCCCAGGTGCTCGGCCTGGACAAGTCCACCGTCAGTCGCGGCATCACCCAACTCGAGAACCTAGGCCTGATCGAACGCGTCGGCGACCCCGACGACGGCCGGGCCCGACTGCTCCGCCTGACCACCACCGGCGCCGAGCGGTACGACGCGATGCGGGCGCAGCGCCAGACCGAGTTCCGCGCCATTCTCAGCCGCTGGAACCCGACAGACCTGGCCGACCTCGGCCGTCTCCTGGCCCGCCTCAACACTGATCTGGGCTGATCCGTCACAGTTAGTAACTAGGTCTTCACAGCTACGCACATGGTTGCGGAAACCAACTATCCAAGTATATAGTTGGGGTATGCAACTAGCTCAACAACCCCTCGTCCCGGGGGTAGAGCGGGACGCGGCCGCTCAGGAGCTGCTCGAAGGAGTCAGCTCGCTGGTGCGCGCCGTGCGCTGTATCGAGCACCGGAACCTGACCGGCGACGGCGGCCTGCGCCGTTCCGACGCCAGCGTGCTGAAGGTGCTGATGAAGGACGGCGAGCAGCGCGGCGGCGAGATCGCCGCCAAGCTCGGCGTCGACGCATCGGTGGTGAGCCGCCAACTGACCGCACTGGAGGCCGACGGACTGGTGAGCCGTCGACCGGATCCGGCCGACGCCCGCGTCGGACTGGTCAGCCTCTCACCCCGGGGCAAGGCCGAGCTGGAGGCCTTGTACTCGTCCTACACCCAGCACCTGCGAACCGCCTTGGCGGACCTCGATGACGACGCCCTGATCGCGGCCGCTGCCACCATGCAGCGGGTGGCGACAGCGATCACCGAGGCCAACAAGGTCGTGAGGCGTTCACACCACACGGGAGATTGATGACTGTCACCGAGACCCGGCGCCAACTGCCCGGCGCGCCGGAACTCACCCACCGCGAGATCCTCGAGATCCTGATCGGACTGCTCGCCGCGCTGTTCACAGCGATGCTGAGCTCGACGATCGTCAGCAATGCCCTGCCGACGATCATCGCCGACCTCGAAGGCACCCAGACGCAGTACACCTGGGTTCTCACCGCGAGCCTGCTGGCCACCACGGTGTCCACGCCGATCTGGGGCAAGCTCGCGGACCTGGTGAGCAAGAAGCTGCTGGTGCAGATCGCGATCTCGGTCTTCGTGATCGGGTCCGCCCTGGCCGGCCTGTCCCAGAACGTGCCGTTCCTGATCGGCGCCCGCGTACTGCAGGGCCTCGCGATGGGCGGTCTGATGGCGCTCGCGCAGGCCATCATCGGCGCCGCGATCCCGCCCCGTTCGCGGGGCCGGTACTCCGGTTACATGGGTGCCGTGATGGCGGTCGCGACCGTCAGCGGTCCGCTGATCGGTGGTGTCATCGTCGACACCTCGTGGCTGGGCTGGCGCTGGTGCTTCTACGTCTGCGTCCCGCTGGCCGTGGTCAGCCTGGTGATCCTGCAGAAGTACCTGCACCTGCCGGTGCTCAAGCGCGAGGTCCGGATCGACTACCTCGGTGCTGTCCTGATCAGCATCGCGGCCAGCCTGCCGCTGCTCTGGGTGACCTTCGCCGGCTCCCACTTCGCCTGGATGTCCTGGCAGTCCGCGTTGTTCGTCGGTGGCACGCTGCTCGTCGGCTTCCTCGCCGTACTGGTCGAGAGCCGGGCTGTCGAGCCGCTGGTCCCGCTGAAGGTCGTGCGGGAGCGCACCACCGCGCTGGCGATCATCGCCAGCCTGTCGGTCGGTGTGGCGATGTTCGGCAGCGCGCTGTTCCTCGGGCAGTACTTCCAGATCGCCCGCGGTTACAGCCCGACCGAGGCCGGCCTGCTGACCATCCCGATGATGCTCGGTTCGTTCTTCGGCTCGGCCGGCTCCGGCCAGCTGATCACCCGCTACGGCAAGTGGAAGCGGTACCTGGTCGCCGGTGGCATCCTGCTGCTCGTCGGCCTGCTGATCCTCGGCACGATCGACCACACCACGCCGTACTGGTACGTCGGACTCGGCATGCTCGCGATGGGTCTCGGTATGGGCATGACCATGCAGAACCTGGTCCTCGCCGTGCAGAACACCGTCGACGTCACCCAGATCGGCGCCTCGAGCGCGACCGTCGCGTTCTTCCGCAGCCTGGGCGGCGCGGTCGGCGTCTCGGCGCTGGGCGCCGTACTCGCAGCGCGGGTCAAGGACCTGATCGTCGCCGGCCTGCTGGCGGGCCCGAACGGTGCCGAGGCCGCGCGCAAGCTGCAGGAGGGCGGTTCCGGGGGCACCAGCCTGCTGGACGTCGGTCACCTGCCGCCGCAGCTCGCGGAACTGGTCCGGCAGGCGTACGGCGACGCGACCGGGCGGATCTTCCTGATCGCGGCCGCCTGCGCGGTGGTCAGCCTGATCGCGGTGTTGTTCATCAAGGAGGTTCCGCTCCGGCGGACCGTGGCCAAGGTCGACGACGTCGAGGACCTCGCCGACCGGGCCGTGCACGACTGAGGGCGGTGCCCTCCTAGTCCGGCATCGAGGACATCGACGCAGACTGAAGCTCGGGGGGCTCCAGGCCGGTCAGGTCGCGGGTGCGGATGATCGGTGAGCCCACCAGCCACAGCACGGCAAGCAGGCCGCCCGCCGCGGACACGAGGAGGGTCTCCCGGACACCGATCCAGGTGCCGAGGAACCCGCCGACGACCGCGCCGAGCGGCCTGATGCCGTAGTTGATGCTGCTGAACGCGCCCGCGACCCGGCTGCGCATGTGGTCGTGCGTGACCGAGGCCTGCAACGAGTTCAGCGGTACGTCGAAACACATCACCGCGAATGCGCCGACGAACTCTGCAGCCGCCAGCGCGGCGGCTTTCACCCAGGTGGGACCGTCGGCCAGCGCGGCGATCGCGATCGCGCCGGGGAAGACGACCGCGCCACCGGCGATCACCGGGCCGGCGCCGAAACGGCGACTGAGCGGCGACGCGGCGACCGCGCCCAGCAGGCCACCCGATGCGCCGATGCCGAACGCCAGACCGATGGTCCCGGCGGACAGCCCTAGGTTGCGGCTCGCGAACAGCACGAGCAGGGCCGTGCTCATCAAGTTGAAGAAGTTGACCGTCGTGGCGCAGCCGAGGCTGCGGCTGAGGTACGGATGCTTGAGCAGGTACCGCATGCCGGCCCGCGCCCGGCGGAGGAGCGGTTCGGTCGACTCCTCGGACACTCCCGGCTCGACCTTCAGCCGACTGATCTGAACGGCGGAGAAGACGAACGTCATCGCGTCGGCAACGATCGCGACCGGCGCGGTCAACCACTGCACGAGGAGGCCGCCGACCGCCGGCCCGCCCATGAATGAGATCGACCGGGTCGCGGAGAGCTTGCTGTTCGCCTCCAGGAACTGGCCGCGGTCGACCAGCCGGACAAAGAACGAGGCGTACGCCGTGTTGAAGAGGACATGCGCCGTCCCCGCGAGGATGGCGATCACGTAGAGCTGGCTGAGGGTCAACAGGTCGAACCAGTAGGCCGCCGGCAACGTCAGCAGCAGCACCGTGCGCGAGAGATCCGCCAGGATCATCAGCGGCCGCTTGTCGCGGCGATGGTCCACCCACGTGCCGATGAACAGCGACGCGATGTTCGGCAGCCACACGGCCGCGGTCAGGAAGCCGACCTGACTGGGGGAGGCGTCGAGCAGCGTCACCGCGATCAGCGGCAGGGCGAGCTCGGTGATCCGGTCGCCGAACTCGGACACGGTCTGCGCGGACCAGAAGGTCCGGAACCGCCGGTCGCGCCACAGGCTGGTGGCGGCAAGGGTGCGCACAGGTGGCCTCTCAGTCAGTTGCTTCAGGCAAGGAAATGCGCAGGTAGCGGACCGGCCGGGCGTCCTCCGGCGTCTCGCCGGCGTCCCGGCGCTGGACGTACGGCGCGAGCAGTTGCTCGATCGCCGACTCGATCGCCTCGGCCTCCGCCGGCGTCAGGACCACCAACGTGTTGGCGGATCCGGCCAGGCGGCTCCACTCCGGATCCAGGGTTGGCTCGGTCTCGACCAGCCACTGCTGCGCCGCCTCCAGGGCCTGGTTCAGCATCTCGGCGCGCAGTAGGCGTCCGGCCTCGGCGCCTTCCGGGGTGTCCGGCATCTCGTACCGGAAGCCGCGTGCGACCGCTCGCCACCACCGCTGCCGGCGGTCCGTTCCGCTCGGCGGCGGTCCGTCGCTGACCAGACCGAACGACGCGAGGTGCCGTAGGTGCCAGCTGGTGACCGACGGGGACGCGCCGACGTGCTCCGACAGTTGGGTCGCCGTCGCCGGGCCGTTCTTCTGCAGGTAGCTGAGCGCGGCCAGCCGGACCGGGTGGGCGAGCGCGCGCATCGCCTGCGGGTCGGTGATCTCGAAATCGCCGTACGGATTTCTGAGAGACATGTTTCGAGAGTAATCTCTCAGACCTTCGCACCGCAAGATTTTCCTGATCCTGCGGAACCGGGTCTGGTGGTTGCGCGTGTTAGCCGTGTACATGTCCAGTGAGGAGGTGGCCACGTGCGGGACGACGACCGGGTTGCCGACGTGGCCGCGCTGTACCGCCGGACCTGGCCGCGGCTGATCGGTGTCCTGGTCTCGATCGGTGGATCGCGGGCCGACGCCGAGGAGGTCGCCCAGGACGCGTACGTGAAGTTGCTCGGTCGCTGGGACACGATCCGCCGGTACGACGACCCGGAGGCGTGGGTGCGTGCCGTCGCGGTCCGGACGCTGGTGAGCCGCTTGCGCCGGCAGCAGGTCGCGCGCCGGGCGTTGGCCAAGCTGACCGGACCGTCGATGGCGGTCCGCGGCCCGGACGGTGATGCGCTGGACGTGGCGGCCGCGCTGGCCAGGATCACGCCGGAGCAGCGCGCGGTCGTCGTACTGCATCACGTCATGGATCTGCCGGTGGAGCAGATCGCCGAGGAACTGCAGCTGCCGCCGGGCACGGTGAAGTCCCGGTTGGCCCGGGCGCGGCACGCGCTGGCGCCGCTGCTGGAGGTGACCGAGAATGCGTGACCTGCTGACCGAGTTCGTCGACGAGCGGACGCCGCAGGAGGCACCGCCGTTCGAGTACGTCGAGCAGGCCGCACGTGAGCGGCGGCGACGCAAGTACGTCGTTTCCGCCGCGATCGCGACTGTCGTGGTGGTCGCCGGCGGGGCTGCCGTGATCGGCCGGCCGAGCGCGGCGCCGGGTCCGTCCGGACCGACGCCGGCCATCACGGCCGTGGCGCCGAACCCCCTGGACGAAGGGGCTCCGCCGGAGCAGTTCAAGATCGGCTCCACGTTGATGTTGCTGCGCGGGGAGATCGCGGTGACCGCGGTGACGCTGGACCCGGCGAGCCCGTCGCGGCTCGTGGTGAACGTCGAGCGTGACGAGATTGCCGTCGAGCCGTGCGTACCGAACACGGTCGTCCGGATCCTCTCCCAGGACGACTCCGCGGTCCGGGTGGCGGCGTACCGCTACGGCGTCGCGCCGGACCAGCACGAAGGACACCAGTGCGCGCGCCGCTCCGTGGCGCCGACCAGTGTCCGGATCGACCTGCGCGGACCGCTGGGCAGCCGGACCGTGTACGCCGGAAGCACCGGCCACCGAACCATCCTGAACTGACACCTCGCCGGGGCGGACCGCGACCGCCCCGGCGAGGCTGTCGTCCGCCCGGACCGCCGATGGGACCTGTGCTGGAGCTGGACTGGGCTCTCGGACGGGGCTCAGACGGTGATCGTGCGGCGCCAGATGTCGCTGATGACGTCCGGGCGCATGCCGACGCCGGTGTACAGCGCGACCGCCGGCGTCGGATTGCTCGAGTCGACATGCAGCATCGTCCCGCTCCGCCCGGCGGCCGCGTCGACCGCGAACGTGTCCAGCAGGAGGAACTTCGCCAGCCCGCGACCGCGCGCCGACGGTACGACGGCCAGCCGGCCGACGTACCCGCAGTTGGCAGTCCGGACGAAGTTGTCGTTGCACTCGGACACCGCGACCGCCTGCCCGTCGACCTCGACCGTCGTGAGCTGCGACCAGTCGAACGTCGACCGGCTCTCGCGAGACGCCTTCCACTCGTCGAACGGCCGCGGGTCGGCCCCCGGCTGACTGCTGAAGGCCTCCACGAGTACGGCGTGGGCCGCCCGGCGGGTCTGGTCGTCGAAAGCGCCACGCCGTACCACTGCACCGTCGGGGACTGCGGGCGGTTGAACCGGGCCGTCGAAGGTGATCCGCATCCGCTGCACCGACGTACCCACCGCGAAGCCGGTGTCACGCAGGATGCCCGGCAGCGACTCGTCCTGCCGGATCACTCCCACGCTGATCACCACGTCACCAGGTCCCGCTTCGGAGGCCCGCTGGACTACGCGATCGACCAGCCACTGCACGATCCTCGGATCCTCGCTCAACACCTCAGCGTTCACCCGAACGCGATTGCTGGCCACCATCGCCGTCGCGGACCCCGCGAACTCGCCATCACCGTCCAGCACAACCCACCCGTCGGTGCTCGGGTCGAACCCCGGATCCCGCAGATAGTTCGCCACATCCTCAGCACTGTGCTTCGCAAACCCGAGCAGAGCCGACGTATACCGCCCACTCCACTCAGCAATCACTCCCGCATCCTCCACACGCATGGCTCGAGGGGTGTAGCTGGCTGGCAGTACGGCGGTCATGGGGGCATGGTGGGGGATGACCGCCGTACTGTCGACTGATTAGCAGGCCTTGGTCCACTCCAGGTCGCAGGTGGTCTGGGCGGTCTTCAGCGTGTTGGGGGAGACGGCTGCGGGGGGAGACTGGTCGGACCAGGACGCCAGGGTGACGCCGACGGCGTCTTCGATGGAGCGTGGGCTGACCAGGTAGTTGTTGCTGATCATCGAGAAGACCAGCTTGCGGCCGTCCTTCGTCGTCACGTAGCCGGACAGCGCCGTGACGCCGGTCAGCGATCCGGTCTTGCCGTGCAGGTTGTTTGCGGCGGGCGTGTTGAGCATCCGGCTGCGCAGCGTGCCGCCGACGAACCGCTGCGGGTTACCAGCGATCGGCAGTGCGTCGTACCACTGCTGCCACCACGGTTCCTTCTGTGCGGCGATCAGTACGTCGGTGATCGCGTTGCCGGTGACGTTCACCTTCCGCGACAGACCTGAGCCGTCGGACAGGCGGATCCGGCTGGTGTCGACCCCGAGGCTCTGCGCGTAGTCGGTCACCACTCCCAGACCGGCGGACCAACTGCCTTCCGCCTCGACGACCGCACCCATCGCCTTCACCAGCGTCTCGGCGTGCATGTTGTTCGAGAGCTTGAGGAACGGCGTCATCAGTTCGCCGACCGTCATCGACTCGTCGCGGGCCAGCCGGTTGGCACCCGTCGGGGTGGCCGCGTTCTTGATGCGACCGCTTACCGAGATGCCCTGGGCCGTCAGCGCCCGCCGGAACACGTCCGCGGCGTACAGCTCGGGCTCCCAGACCGTCACCCATTCCTGGCCGACCGACGCGCCCAGTGGCACCGAACCGGTCACGCGGACGACGTTGGTGCCGTGGTCACGCTCGATGTTCAGCGTGTTCGCCGAGCCGGCCGCGCCTGTCGTCGCGGTGTTGACCAGCTTGATCACGCCGTTCGCCGGGACCAGGTTCAGCTGCACCGGTGCACCGGCTGCGGCGCCGGGCCGGCTCTCGACGATCGCCGTACCCGAGTCGTAGTCGGTGTTCGGCGCGAGCGTCAGCGCGGAGATCTGGGCGTTGTAGTAGAACGGCTCGTCGTCCCAGGCCCAGCTGTCGCCGAGGCGGACGTGGTCGAAGTACGTGTCGTCGGCGACCAGGTCGCCGTCGACGCGTTGTACTCCGGCCGTCTTCAGCTGCTTGGCCAGTGCGACGTAGTCGGACTCCAGTGCGGTCGGGTCGCCGTACCCCTTCAGATAAAGGTCACCGCGTACCTTTCCACCGCGGACGGGTGCGGTGGCCAGTACGTCGGTGTGGAAGCGGTACGACGATCCGAGCACATGCATCGCGGCAGTCGAGGTGAACAGCTTGGTGTTCGACGCGGGCAGCATGCGCTGATCGCCGTTCCGGTTGTACAGCGTCTCGCCGGTGGTCGCGTCGCGGACCACGAGCGCGACCTGCGAGCCGTCGTACCGGCTGTCGTTCAGCAGGCTGTCGAGGCGCTGTTGCAACGCGGTCTGCTGTACTGCGGTCGGCGCGCCGGCCGACTGTGTCACGACCCCGCCGACCGCTGCCGCCACCGCGGCAACTGCGGCAACCACCGCACGTCCCGACACCCTCGGTAAATGACTCACGAGACACTCCCTCAACCCAGGCGGAAACCAACTAGCGGGAGTCTCCACCTCCGAGAGCCCCTGGGTCCAGGGATCGGCTCGATTGAGCAGTAACTCAGGGAATCGCCCTGTCCGACCCTGGCCCCGACCCGGGCAGCACCCGTCTGGTGCGTGGCGCGCTGCGGCGCCCCCGCAGTACGCCTCGTACCCTCGTACTGCACACAGACGGGACCGGGAGCACGAAGCGGGCGATGGCGAAACCACCAGAGCAGGTGTCAGCGGATCGGCGGCGAGGGCCGATCTGGCTCGACCTGCGCCGTACCGGCCGGGGTCTGCAGGCGATGCTGTACGGCGGGCTGGCGTCGCTGATTTCGCTGATCATCACGTTCTGGACGCTCCCGCAGATCAGCAGTGACGGCCGGCTGCCGATCCTTCGGCTGGTCGTGCTGCTGGCGGTGTTCTCGGTGCTGATGCGCTGGGTCCTGGCCGGCGTCGCAATCCTGATCGGGTCGATCGGAGTCCTGGTCGGCGGACTGCTGTCGCAGTTCGCGGTCGTCTACCTGGGGATCACCGTCGATCCGGGCGTGGAGCTGCACGGTGGCGTCGAGGCACCGCTGCTGGTGGCGATCTGGATGTCCTCGATCAGCGCCTTCGTCGGCTGGGTCGCGTACGCCGGCAGTGACGACGCGTACGTCGCCGAGGTGATGCGGGTCGTGCACCGCCGGGCCCGGCGGATCCAGCCCGCGCCGAAGACCGGGATGCTGATCGTCCAGATCGACGGCCTGTCCGCCCCGCTGCTGAACTGGATGGTCCTGGCCGGCAACCTGCCGAACCTCGGCGGCTGGATCCGGGAAGGCAAGCACTCGATGGTCGCCTGGCACACCGGCGTACCGGCCACCACGCCGGCCAGCCAGGCTGGGATCCTGCACGGCGGATCGCAGCAGATCCCGGCGTTCCGGTGGTACGAGAAGGAGACCGGCCGGGTGATGGTCACCAACCGCGGCCGGGACGCCGCGGAGATCGAGACCCGGATGTCGACCGGCCGGGGCCTGCTCGCCGACGGCGGCGTCAGCATCAGCAACAACTGGTCCGGTGATGCGGAGAAGTGTGAGCTGGTGTTCAGCCGGGCCGGTCTGCCGGACAGCCGCAGCCGGGGCTACGTGCGGTTCTTCTCCAGCCCGCAGGGCGCTGCGCGCGGGCTGATCCTGTGCTTCGCGGAGATGATCAAGGAGCTGCACCAGGCCCGTCGCCAGCGGGCCCGCCACCTGGTCCCGCGGGTGAGCCGCGGCGGCGGGTACATCTTCCTGCGCGCGATCACCAACGTCCTGCTCCGCGACCTGAACGTCTCGCTGATCACCGACGAGCTGGTCAAGGGCACTCCGGTGATCTACTGCGATTTCGTCGACTACGACGAGGTGGCGCACCATGCCGGCCCGACCCGCGCGGAGTCGCTGCAGACGCTCGAAGGCCTGGACCGGGTGCTCGGTGCGCTGAAGCGGATCATCGACACCCTGCCGCACTCGTACGAGATCGTCGTGCTGTCCGACCACGGCCAGAGCCAGGGCTCCACCTTCCTGCAGCGGTACGGCCGGACGCTCACCGAGGTGGTCGACGAGCTGGTCGACACCACCAAGGAACCGGTCGCCGCGGTCGGCAGGTCCGAGGGCTGGGGACCGGTCAACGCGTTCCTGACCGAGTTGTCGATGCGCAGGAGCGTGGCCGGTTCGGTCACCCGGAAGGCGCTGCACGGCCGGGCCCGGGGCGGCGAGGTGGAGCTCGGCCCGAAGGACTGCGAGCCGTTCGTCGCCGCCGACGAGCAGATGGTGGTCACCGCGTCCGGCAACCTCGCGCTGCTGTACCTGGCGACCACACCCGGCCGGGTGCCGCTGGAGGAGATCGAACTACTGCATCCCAAGCTGATCCCCGGCCTGGCGACGCATCCCGGCATCGGGTTCGTGGTGGTCGACTCGCTCGCGGAGGGACCGGTAGCGATCGGGCGGGCCGGGGTCCGGGTGCTGCGCACCGGCCGGGTCGAGGGCGAGGACCCGCTGACGCCGTTCGGCCCGTTCGCGGCCGAGTCGATGTTGCGGCAGGCGGAGATGCCGCACAACGGCGATCTGGTGGTGGTCAGCCGGCTGGACGAGTACACGAACGAGGTGGCGGCGTTCGAGGAGCTGGTCGGCTGTCACGGCGGCATCGGCGGCTGGCAGACCGATGCCGTCCTGGTGCACCCGTGTCGTTGGGTCGTGAAGGAGACTCCCGTAGGGTCCGACGCGGTCCACGAACTGCTGATCAGCTGGTTGGAGAAGCTGGGGCAGCGCAAGGATCAGCCGGAGCCGGTCGAGTCGAGCGTGGAGGCCTGAAGCGTGCGAATCACCTGGTGGGGGCACGCCACCACCACCATCGAGGCGAACGGCACGCGGCTCCTCACCGATCCGGTGCTGACCTCGCGGATCGCACACCTGCGCCGTCGGCGCGGTCCGGCTCCACTGCCCGAGGCAGGGCTGTGTGACGCCGTACTGATCTCGCACATGCACGCCGACCACCTGCACCTCACGTCGTTGCCGATGGTCGCGCCGGATGCCGCACTGATCGTGCCGCGCGGTGCTGCCAAGTTGATCCACGTGGACAGCGGACCGGAGTACTCGGACCGCTGCATCGAGGTTGCTCCGGGCAACCAGGTGCGGATCGGGTCGCTAGAGATCACCGCAGTCACCGCGCACCACGACGGCCGGCGGCTGCCGTGGTCGTCGTACTCGGGGCCGGCGCTGGGCTATCGGGTCGAGGGATCACCGAGTGTCTGGTTCGCCGGAGACACCGATCTGTACGACGGACTGGCCGCGGAGGCGGGTCCGGTCGACGTGGCACTGGTGCCGGTCGGGGGGTGGGGGCCGTCGCTCGGTCCGGGCCATCTTGATCCGGTGCGGGCCGCCGAGGCGGTCCGCCTGGTCGGGGCGTCGCGGGCGGTCCCGGTACATTTCGGGACGTTCTGGCCGATCGGCTGCGACTGGATGAAGCCTGCGCTGTTCCTGCCGCCGGGGGACAGGTTCAAGGCCGCGATGACCGCGCTGGATCCCGCGGTGCAGGCAGACGTGCTGGTACCAGGCGAGTCGATCGAGGTGTCTTCTTGAGCGGCGATGCCAAGTTCGACGTCTGGTACCTCTTCGGATTGGCCGGCGCCGTGCTGATCGGGGCGGTGCTTCCAGTACTACCGACCGGGGCGGCGGTGTCGGCGGGCGCCGTACTCGCATTGCACAGGAACCCGATCGGGCTGGGTGGAGTACTGCTCGCGGGTGCGGCCGGGGCCTATCTAGGCGACCTGATCGTGTATGCGGGCTGTCGGTTCGGAGGTGAGCGACTGGCCAAGCGGGTGGGGTGGTTGCGCGACAACGCCTCGCTCGATGCGCTCCGGGACCGCCTGTCCGAGCATGAGATCGGCGTGCTGCTGACCTCTCGCCTGATTCCAGGCGGCCGGGTGCCGGTGCTGTTGGCCGCCGGACTGGCCGGCTACAAGTGGGAGCGGTTCGCCGTGGTCGACCTGATCGCATCCTCGCTGTGGGCTGCGGTCTACATGGCGATCGGTCTGCTCGGCTACGCGCTGTTCGACGAGCCGTGGCAGGGCGTGCTGGCGGCCATCGTGCTGGTCGTGCTGGTGACTGTGGTCAGCAGCCTCGTCCAGCGCGCCCGGCGCAAGAAGTCAAACGCCGAATGACGCGTTCCGAAGCTGCTCCACAGCCTGCGTCTCGCCGTCCAGCTGTACGTCGGCAACGCGCTGCCGCCCGAAGCAGAAGAGCACCAGCTCGGCCGGCTCGCCGGTCACTGTCACCGAGCCGAGCTCGGTCGGCCGCTTCGCGACAGACGTCGTACCGTCGGGCAGCCTGAGCACCAGACCGGTCGGCGACTTCCGGTTCATCGTCTTCGATGCGACCCGCACGGCCTTCCACAGGCCCTGCTGCTGCTCGGCGGGCAGCGTGCGGACGTCGTACGACGGCTGCGCGCGGCGGACGTCCTCGTGGTGTACGAAGTACTCGGTCGTGTTCAGCTGCGGACCGAGCTTCGGTACTGCGAAGATCGACACCGTCGGTGGGCCGTTGCGGACCTTGTCCACGACCTCGGCGAAGCTGTACCGCTCCTTGGCGCGCTTCATCCGCCGCTCGGTGGTCTCGGCCAGCGCCGACATCACGATCCCGGGCCCGGCCATCGGATCGGACTCGCGGACGTAGAGATGAACCGCGAGGTCGTAGGTGTCCCATCCCTCGCACAGCGTGGGCCGGTCAGGACCCAGCTGGTCGAACAAGTCACACAGAGCAAGTCGTTCTACCCGGCTGTAGTCGGTCACATTCTCGATCGTAGTTGTCGGCTCCCAATGGCAGAATGTCAATCGTTGTCATGCCTGTGTCCCATATATGCACCTGACTGCCCTGGAGTGTGTCTTGCCCGTCCCGAAAGTCCCAGACAAGGGCAGCGTCACCCGGCGAGGGTTCGGCGTGCTGCGGGTCGCGATCTGGGAGGAGCCGGGCGTCTTCGCGCTGTCCGTGCTCGCCAGCATGCTGTACGGCGGGATGACCGTGGCCGGCGGCTGGGCCCTGGGCTGGTCGACCGACCACGTGATCCGTCCGGCGTTCGAGAGCGGTGACACCAGCGCCGGCGCGATCGCGACGCTGATCGCGTTGTTCATGGGGATCGCCATCCTGAACGCGATCGGCGTGGTCGGGCGGCGCCTCGGTGCCGGCGTGATGCAGTTCCGGCTGCAGGCGACGTACCGACGCCGGGTGACCCGGCAGTACCTGAAGCTGCCGCTGGAGTGGCACCACCAGCACTCGACCGGCATGTTGCTGTCGAACGCCAACGCCGACGTGGAGTCGACCTGGTTCGTGATCGCGCCGCTGCCGATGGCGATCGGCGTGATCGCGATGCTGGTGTTCGCCACCATCGCGATGTTCGCCGCCGACGTGTGGCTGGCGGCCGTGGGGTGTCTGGTCTTCCCGCTGGTCTTCATCGCGAACGTGATCTTCCAGCGCTACCTGCAGCCGCTCGCGACCCGGGCGCAGCAGCTGCGGGCCGACGTCTCCGAGGTGGCGCACGAGTCGTTCGACGGTGCGCTCGTGGTGAAGACGCTGGGCCGTGAGGCGGCCGAGACCGAGCGCTTCCGCGCCCCGACGTACGCGCTCCGCGACGCCAATATCGCGGTGAACAAGGCCCGCGGCATGTTCGACCCGGTGATCGACGGTCTGCCGCGGCTGGGGGTGCTCGCGGTGCTGCTTGTCGGCGTCGGGCGGGTGAGCTCCGGCGCCGCGGACGCGGGTGACGTGGTCCAGGTGGCGTTCCTGTTCACGCTGATCGGGTTCCCGATCCGTGCGCTCGGCTGGGTGCTCGGTGAGCTGCCGCGGTCGGTCGTCGGCTGGGACCGGGTGCAGCGCGTCCTGACCGCCGAGGGCGGGATGGAGTACGGCGAGGCGCGGCTGACCTCGAGGAAGGCGGCCCGGCTGCAAGTGGCCGGTGTCCGGTTCGGGTACCTGCCGGAGCGCGACGTACTGGCCGGAGTGGACTTCACCATCGAGCCGGGTCGGACCGTCGCGGTCGTCGGGCCGACGGGCTCAGGGAAGTCGACAATGACCACACTGCTGACCCGGCTGGTCGACCCGGAGGAGGGTGCGGTGCGGGTCGACGGCGTCGACCTGCGGGACCTGGCTCGCGACGAGTTGGCCGGCTCGGTCGCCCTGGTACCGCAGACCGCGTTCCTGTTCGACGACACGATCCGCGGCAACATCACGCTGGGCGGCGACTACAGCGACGAGGACGTGTGGGACGCGCTGCGGATCGCGCAGGGCGACGGGTTCGTGAAGGTGTTGCCGGAGGGCCTGGACACCAAGGTCGGCGAGCGGGGTACGACGTTGTCCGGCGGGCAGCGGCAGCGGATCGCGCTGGCGCGAGCGCTGGTCCGGCGACCACGGCTGCTGATCCTGGACGACGCGACGAGTGCGGTCGACCCGCAGGTCGAGGCGCGGATCCTGGCCGGGCTGCGGTCGGCGGTGCGTGACGACGCCGGAGCGGCGACGACCGTGCTGGTGATCGCGTACCGGAAGGCGACGATCTCGCTGGCGGACGAGGTGCTGTTCCTCGACGACGGCCGGATCCTCGCGCACGGCACGCACACCGAGCTACAGGAGACCACGCCCGCTTACCGGGACCTGGTCGATGCTTACGAGAAGGACGCCGAGCGCCGCCAGGAAGAGGCCGATCTGGCGGCAGAGCTCGACGACATGGACGCGGAAGGAGCATCCGCGTGAGCGGGGCAGAGGCAAGCCGGCTGGACCATGGCGACAACGCGGGTGGTCTGCAGACCCTCAAGGACGGTCTCAAGGTCTCACCCGAGCTGGGGCGGGGCTGGGGGGTGACCGGGACTCTCGCGTTGACCATGACGGCCGGGCGGATCGTCGTACCGATCGCCGTGCAGCAGACCATCGACAAGGGCTTGTCCGCGCCGGGTGGGCCGAACATGTCGTACGTCGCGTGGATGTGTCTCGTCTGCGCGCTGGGCGTGATCCTCACGGCGGGAGCGTCGTACCTGACGACCGTGCGGTTGGCGATCAACTCCGAGCACGGACTCGCGACGATGCGGATCAAGGCGTTCCGGCATGTGCACGATCTGCCGGTGCTGACGCAGAGCACCGAGCGGCGGGGTGCGCTGGTCAGCCGGGTCACCTCCGACGTGGACACGGTGTCGCAATTCCTGCAGTTCGGTGGGTTCATCTTCCTGGTCAGCATCGGGCAGATGCTGCTCGCGACCGTGGTGATGTTCTTTTACTCGTGGCAGCTCGCGCTGGTGGTGCTGGCGTGCTTCATCCCGCTGTTCGCGAGCCTGAAGTACCTGCAGCGCGCGATGTCGGCGGCGTACGGCGTGGTGCGGGCGAAGGTCGGCGAGATGCTGTCCGCGATCGCGGAGCCGGTGGTCGGCGCCCAGGTGGTCCGCTCGTACGCGATCGAGCAGCGGACGCAGGACCGCATCGACCACTCGATCGAGGATTACCGGCGAACGGCGACCAAGGCGCAGGCGCTCACCGGTCTGACGTTCTCGATCGGCGGTCTCGCTGCGGGTCTCGCGAATGCGGGTGTGCTGACGGTCGGCGTACTGCTGGGCGTGGACAAGCAGGCGACGCTGGGTGAGCTGCTCGCGTTCATGTTCCTGGTGTCGCTATTTTCCGACCCGGTGCAGATCGCGACGCAGGTGCTCACCGACGCACAGAGTGCGTTCGCCGGTTGGCGGCGCGTGCTGGGCGTGATTGCGACTCCGGCGGATGTCGTCGATCCGGGTGAGGAGGGAGTGAAGCAGGCGCGTGGGCCGATCACGGTCGAGTTCGACGACGTGAGCTTCGCCTACCCGGAAGGTGAGCTGGTGCTGCGGGATGTCAACGTACGGATCGAGCCACACCGACGGGTCGCGGTGGTCGGCGAGACCGGGTCGGGGAAGACGACGTTCGCCAAGCTGCTCACGCGGTTGATGGATCCGACGTCGGGCGCGGTGAAGCTGGACGGGGTGGACGCGAAGGACATCTCCTTCGAGTCGCTGCGGGAGCGGGTCGTGATGGTTCCGCAGGACGGGTACCTGTTCGACGCGACGCTGGCGGACAACGTGCGGTTCGGCCGGCCCGATGTGACGGACGCCGAGCTAGTGGCGGCGTTCGAGTCACTGGGGCTGACGGACTGGCTGGAATCGCTGCCGGACGGGTTGGAGTCGCCGGTCGGGCAGCGGGGTGAGTCGTTGTCGGCGGGGGAGCGGCAGTTGGTGGCGCTGGTCCGCGCGAACATCGCGGACCCGGACCTGCTGGTGCTGGACGAGGCCACGTCGGCTGTGGACCCCGGCACCGAGGTGCGGGTGAACGCGGCGCTGGAGCGGCTGATGGCCGGCCGTACGTCGGTCACCATCGCCCACCGCCTCTCGACGGCGGAGGCAGCCGACGAGGTCCTCGTCTTCGACAACGGCGAAATCGTCGAGCGCGGCCCTCACACCGCCCTGGTCACCGCCGGCGGCGTCTACACCCACCTCCACAACAGCTGGATAGCCCAACGCAGCACCGTCTAGCCCCTCCACCCACCCGCCGCGACCTGGCTGCCCAACGCCGCGCGACCCAACTCGGTCGCGACCACGGGAACGTCTGCACGCCCCCGGCGGAGTGGCCGCGCGGTGCGCTACCCCGCCCCCGGCGTCGTCGTACGGGCCTGATTCCCCGGACGGCCGGAGTCCCGGCGCTGCGCGACCTCAGTGCCTGTGCTGACGCGGCTGGCTTGCCCGCGCTCCGCGGTCAAGTGCCCATGGAACAGCTGGGTCCTCCGGCAGTGTGCGGTCTGAGTGAGCGACGAACTGGGTTGCTGTCCGGTCAGGGCTGTGAACGCGGTCATGACCTTTGGTGCGACGCACCGCCAGATCCCACCGGGCAAACGCAGGAATGGCACCGGGCAACCCAGGAATGGCACCCGGTCTGCCCGATGGGGCCGGGTCCAACTGGCTCCGGGCGGCTGTTACTGCTCAGCGGAGTGAGGTTTGAGTCGCTCTGGGACGGCTGCGTCGCCTGGCGGCAGTCTGGGGAGCTCCGGACGTGCGTGACGGCTGGGATCCAGGGATCCCAGCCGTCACGTAGCTCAGCTGATCAGGGGTGCTTGCGCACGATCAACCGATCAGGGGGTCGGCGCGGCCCCATTCTCGCGGCCGGCGCCGGGCTGCGGTACCAGCAGGAACTCGACACCACCCTTGTCGTCGACCGCCGCGTCCAAGATCTTGTCGTCCAGTGCGTTGGCAGCGTTCTCCTCGAGGAACACCCGCGCACCGGCCTCCTCGACCACTTGGTCGCCAGGCTGCGGAGCCTCTGTCGTCGTCACCGCGAGTGCCGGATCCGCCGGGTTCTCCTGCGAGATCCGCACACCGGCTCCCTCCGGCGCGCCCTCGACCCCGGTGATGCTCTTGATCACCAGCGTCGCGTTCTCAGTCAGGGTAAGCACAGCCACTCCATCCGTCGGTTATCACTGAACCCGCCCCGTGCCCGATGCCCAAATCCCCAAACACCCCGCCCTCCGGCCCAGCCCACTTCCCTCCCAACGCAGCAACTTCCCTCCCGGCCCAGCACGACTTTGAGAAGCCACCAGTCACGAATCCGCCCTGAAAATGACTGGTGGCTTCCCAAAGTCGCCCTCGAAACGCCGCGACGAGCGCACACGCCGCCCCGGACCTGACGCCGCATGAGCGGCTGGTGGCGCATGCGGGTGGTCGCGCGTAAGGGTGGTGGCGCCCGGGTGTGCTGGTGGCCGAGGGGGCGACGCGCTGGGCGCTCGGAGCGAGGTGGGGTTAGGCGGCTGTGCGGTGGGGTGGGTG
>Ga0136846_1226342_pt1 | contig 23098 bp, 18 predicted proteins | sample HopSoiMetagenom2_FD_96841 | JGI IMG/M metagenome (GOLD analysis project Ga0136846, IMG submission 96841) | Grasslands soil microbial communities from Hopland, California, USA - 2 Assembly 2016 (version 4) | ecosystem: Environmental > Terrestrial > Soil > Grasslands | place: USA: Hopland... | reverse complement strand
GTCGCCGATCTTCAGCACGTCGCCGCCGTCGAGCGTGCCGGGCTCCTCGATGCGCTCGATCGCATAGCCGAGCTCGGCCACGGCCGCCTCGACTCCCACGGTCTCCGAGCGGCGCGCCTCGACGCCTGGGCGCGCCAGCACCGCGAGATGACCGAAGACGACGACCGCGTCCTCGACGAAGACGCCGTCGGGAGACTCGTCGGCCGGCGGCGCCTCGACCGTCTCCCATCCCGCGTTCTCGAGCGCCTGGACGTAGCCGACCCACTGGGCACGGGCCAGCTCCACGTCGACGGGCCGCCGCTCGAGGTGGGTGACGATGCCCTCGTCGAGCCGAGGGCTGGGCCGGCGGACGAGCGCCTTCACGACTTGACGTAGAGAAGGTCTGCGAACACGCTCGCGTTGCCGCCGAGGAACTCGTCGGCGAAGCGCCGGCGCAGCTCCCCCTGCGAGGCCTCCAGCCGCTCCAGGAGCGCGCCGAGGTCGTCGCCGGGCTCGAGCAGCGCGAACTCGCTCAGGAACACGCCGTCGCCCTTCCGCAGGTCGTCCTGCCGCTCACGGCTACGGATCAGCGCATTCCCGTGCGGCAGCGTGATCACCGTGCCGCTGCCGCGAAGCTCCTCGATCAGCTCGCCGAACGCGACGTCCGTCGTGATCTGGACGACCTTCGCCTCGTCGCTGCCGAAGATGCGAAAGAACGACCGCGGGAACCCCGACTCGCTCTCGGGCGGAAACTCGAGCGTCACCCACTCCGGCACCGACCGCGGCAGACCCTCGTACCACGACACCGGCGTCGAGCGCTCGACGAAGCCGTAGTCGTGCACGAGCAGCATGCCGCCGCTGCCGAGCAGCGAAGCCGCGCCGCGGACGATCGCCAGCGACTCCGACGAGCTCGCCGTGAGAGTCGAGGGCGACAGCTCGACATTCGCGGCAGGCTCGGCCGCGACCTCGACGCGCCACCCTCCCTCCTCCTCGTGGGCGTGCGCGGCAAACTCGTGCACAGCCCCGTGCGCGTCCGCGTAATACGTGCGGCTCGGCAGATCGTCGAGTAGCTCGTTCAGGACGACGGCGTCGAAGCGGCCCGACCCGCCGCTCACGAACGCACCCGCCTCCGAGTGGACGAGGTGGAGATTGATCTGCGGGACGCCGAGCCGCGTGAGGGTGCCGACGAGCGGACTCCCAGGCGCACCCGGCGCGACCCGCTGGAACCCGGCCGCCTCCTCGCTCGACATGAACGCCTCGAGCGACCGGCGCGCGAGCTCGACGGCGAAGTAGTCGATCCGCTCGAGCTCGACCTCGCCGTGGATCGTCATCGACGTCAGAAGCTTCAGCAAGCTCGTCGCGAAGGCGCAATTGTTCGCGCCGAGCTCGAGCAGCTTCAGGTCGTGCGTGCCCCGCTCGCGGACCTGCGCCGCCAGGAGCTTGGCGACGGCGTACGGGTGGAGGTAGCCCTGCGCCTCCGTCTCGAAGACGATCTCGCCGCCGACGGTGTCGTAGAACCGCTCGTTGACCTGGGACTTGGTCAGCGCCACGAGCGAGAAGCTAGCGAGCGGCGGGGCGACCGTGGGTCCCCGAGGATGAAAACCGGTTCTTTCCGGCGTAGGCTGGAAGGGGTGATGGCCGGTCCACCGGAGGGATACGCATGGCGCTGATGCGAGATGAGCGCCAGCTCGCGGAGCTCGAGCTCCTCGCCGAGGAGCAGGCCGCGCTACGCCGGATCGCAACGCTCGTCGCCGAGGGAGCGACGGGCGCCGAGGTCGGCGCCGCGGTGACCCACGAGATCGGCCGGCTCTTCGGCGCCCAGCGGGCGAGCACGATGCGCTGGGACGGCGACTCGATCCGCATCATCGGCAGCTGGAGCGCGGATGCGGGCTCGATGGAGACCGCGGGTCGCGTCTACCCGCTCGGCGGCGACACGATCAGCACCCGGGTCGTCAGCACGGGTGAGCCGGCGCGCGTCGACTCGGCAGCCGACCTCCAGACGGACTTTGCGAAGGAGCGCTGGGCCGAGCTCGGGCTGCAGGCGTCGATCGCAGCGCCGATCCTCGTCGACGGCGACGTCTGGGGCGTCGTGATAGCGGCTCGAACCGAAGTCGACCATGCGTTTCCCGCCGAAGCCGAGAACCGGCTCCGCGACTTTGCGGCGCTCGTCGCGCAGGCGATCGTCAATGCCGAGGCCCGCCGCGAGACGGCCGAGCTGATCGCGGAGCAGACGGCGCTCCGGCGTATCGCGATGCTCGTCGCCGCCGGGCGCCCGCAGGCCGAGGTGCTCGACGCGGTCACGTCGGAAGCGGGCCCGCTCTTCGGCGCCGCGACGGTGACACTCGTCCGCTGGGAGGGAGTCCAGGACGAGGTCGTCGTGGTCACAGCGTGGAACGACGTGGAGACGGTCCCGGTCGAGCCCGGCTCGCTCTACCACCCCGACCCGGAGAGCGCCACGCTCGCGGTGCTGGAGACGGGCATCGCGAGCCGCGCCGAGGAATGGTCGCCGGAGCGCGGCAGGTGCTCGGTGATCGCGGCGCCCGTGATCATCAAGGGGTCGCTGCTCGGGGCGCTGTCCGCGTCGCGCGACGGCAGCGAGATGTTTCCCGCCGGCGCGGAGATCAGGCTGCGCAGCTTTGCCGACCTCGCGGCCCAATCGATCGCCAACGAGCGCGCTCAGGCCGAGCTGCGCGCCTCGCGCGCGCGGATCGTCCAGACCGCCGACGAGACGCGCCGCCGGCTCGAGCGCAACCTCCACGACGGTGCGCAGCAGCGCCTGGTCTCGGTCTCGGTCGCGCTGAGACTGGTCGCCGCCGCGCTGCCGCGGTCGTCGGACGAGGCCGGCGTGCTCCTCGCCGGGGCGAGCGACGAGCTGAACGAGGCACTCGAAGAGCTGCGCGCGCTCGCACGCGGGCTCCATCCGGCCACGCTGACGAAATACGGCCTCCGTTCCGCGCTCGACGCGCTGGCGAACCGGGCGCCGCTACCGGTCGCGCTCGAGAGCGAGATCGATGACCGGCTACCGGGCCCGGTCGAGGCCGCTCTCTACTACGTCGCTTCCGAGTCGCTGACGAACGTCGTCAAGTACGCGAAGGCGACGAAGGTGACGATGCGCCTACGCTGCGCAGGGGATCTCGCGGAGATCGAAGTCGCCGACGACGGGATCGGCGGCGCCGACGCGACGGGCGGCTCCGGCATCCGCGGCCTCGCCGATCGAATCGAGGCGCTCGACGGCCGCTTCGGCGTCGAGAGCCCGCCGGGCGAGGGCACGCGCGTGTGGGCTGAGATACCCGTGGCCGGCTGAGGCGCGGGCGGCGGCCGCGCAGATGCCGGCCGCGATCGCAGCAACAGTGGCGCCGGCGAGAGCGTCGAACAGGAAATGGTTCCCCGTCGCGACGATCACGAGCAGCACGAGGGCCGGATAGAGGACGCCCAGCGCCCTCAGCAGCGGACGGCCGCCGTGGCGGAGAAGCGTCGCGCCGACGATGACCGCGTAGCCGAAGTGCATGCTCGGCACCGCCGCGAATGGGTTGTACAGGGCGCTGACGAGGCCGTGGTTCAGATTGACGTCCCCAGCCGAGATCGTGTCCGCGATACCCACTGCAGCGAGGCGCGGCGGCGCAGTCGGGAAGACCATGTACCCCACGACGGCGAGGGCGCTCGCAAGCAGGACCGTCGAGCGCACGAACGGGAACAGCTCCGGGCGGCGCCGGTGCAGCCAGACCAGGCAGGCGCCGGTCACCGTGAGGTGCAGCGTCAGGTAGAAGAACCCGAGCGCGCCGATCAGCCCCGGCAGGGTGTGGGCCCCGTTCTGCACCTGCCCCTCCACGAAGACGTGGAGCGAGCGCTCGAGCGAGACGACCATGTGCGCGTGGTGCTCGGCGGCCGGGGGATCGTGGGCGACGAGGCCGCGGCTCAGCTCGTACAGCGCGTACAGCCCGACCACGACCGCCGCCTCGGCCGCGAGGTTGTGCCGCTGGGACAGCCAGGTGAACGGGCGCGTCGCGGTCATTCGGGGGCGGGCGGGATGTTCTGGTTGAGACGGAACAGGTTCTCGGGGTCGTAGTCGCGCTTGATCGCCGCGAGCCGCTGCCAGGTCCATCCCGGATACGCCTCGCGGACCCGCGCGGCGCCTTCGTCTCCGACGAAGTTGACGTAGGCGCCCGGCTCCCCCTGCCGAAGCGCGCCGCGACGTTCCGTGCCCACGCCTCGTGCACGGGTGCGTTCTCGATCGCGCCGTCGAGCGCAGCGACGCCGCCCATGATCGGGCGGGAACGGTGCGCGTAAGCGGTTGCGTCCGAGGCGACGCGGGCGACTGCCCCGCCGAGCACGCGGAGCTGCATCGCGGCGACCTGCGCCGTCGATTCCCGCAGGTGAGCGAGGATCGCCGCGCCGACGTCCTCGTCGACGCCGTCGAGGAACATCGTGCGCACGGCGGCGAGCGGCGGGCCTTCGGGACCGCCCGGGCCGAACAGGTCGGGGTAGGGCTGCGGCCGAACCATGTCGACGAGCGGACCGAGCGCGCGGAACGGCGCCAGCGCCCGCTCCGCGTCGGCATCCCGTCCGGCGAAGACGACCGTCGCCATCATGACCGGCCGCCCGTGGTGCTCGACCGGCAGGAACGGCAGTGGCGGCGACCCACCCAGCACGGCGGCGATCGTCGAGACCTCGTCCGGCGCCTCGGAGGCCGCCGCGACGAACGACGCGATCGTCTCAGGAGTCGCGGGCAGCACGAGCAGCCCGCCGGTGACCGCGGTGAGCGGGTGCAGCCGGAAGCAGAAGCTCGTCGCGACGCCGAAGTTGCCCCCGCCGCCGCGCATCGCCCAGAACAGGTCGGGCTCCTCCTCGGCGTCGACGTAGCGCAGCTCTCCGTCCGCAGTGACGACCTCGGCCGCGACGAGGCTGTCGATCGTCAGCCCGTGCTTGCGGACGAGAAAGCCGATGCCGCCGCCGAGCGTCAGGCCGCCGACCCCGACGGAAGCCGAGTCTCCGAACGGGATCGCGAAGCCGTGCGCCCCGAGCGCGCGCGTCACCTCGCCCGCCGTCAGGCCCGTCTCGACCCAGGCCAGGCGGGAATCGGTGTCGAGCCGGAGCGTCTTCATCGCCGACAGGTCGAGCACGATCCCGCGATCCGTGACGCCGTGGCCGGCGAGGCTGTGCGCGCCGCTCCGGACGGCGAGCTCGACTCCCGTCTCGCGGGCGAGCGAGACGACCGCCGCGACCTCGTCGGCGTCCGTCGGCCTGACGATCGCGGCGGGCCGGCGGTCGACGGCGCGGCGGTGCACGGCGCGCGCCTCGTCGTAGCCCGCGTCCTGCGGGCCGATCACCTCTCCACCGAGCTCCGCGCGAAGTCGCGGAAGTGAGAACGTGGGCTGCGAGAGCGTCGTCAAGAAAGTGTTCCTCCGTGGTCGTTGGCGTCTCTGCGAGACTGGCTGCCGCGCTGGAGGCTGCGCAGTGGGGCGTCCCTGCCTTTGTCGGTGCGGCTATCCGTACTACGTGAACGGCTCGAGCAGGCCGATCGCCGCCGCGGCGTCGACGCCGAGTGCGAGCGCCTCGATCAGCGCCGGGACGTCCCGCGGGATGCTGACCGCGACCCGCTCCGGAGCGAGCCGCCGGAGCGACTCGACGACTTCCGCCCCGTGATCGCGCAGCGCGCGCTCGTACGAGGCCACCGGGTCGTACGCGTCCGGGTCGCGTGCCCAGTCGGCGACGGTGGCGAGCGCGAGCTTCGACGGCACGCACTGCACCATCGCGTTCGCGACGATCCCGTGCAGCTTTCCCTGCACCAGCTGCGGATCGCGGCCGCGCAGCGGCCCGAGGAAGAGCGTCTCCGGCGCCCAGTCGTTGACCGCGTAGCTGTCCCAGAGAAGCAGCTCGTTATCGGCGAAGGAGCGGACGGCGAGGGCGAGCTCGTCGCGCTCGATCCCCGTCGAGGCGACCTCCGGCCCGGTCCAGTAGAGGACGATCTGCGGGTCGAGGGGCGGCGCGAACGCGCGGCGGTACGGCGTCTCCTCCGTCCCGGCATAGCCCATCGGGCAGACGACGAGCGGCTCGCCGCCGGCGAAGAAGTTGGCGATCTCCGCCTGCGCCACGGCGGACACCGCGTCGGGGTCGATGTCGTCCCAGAGCAGCTGGAAGGCACGCACGCCGGCGCCGCGGAGCTGCTCGCGCTTCGCCTCGAGCGCCTCGAGCTCGCTCTCGTCGCCGGCGCGGATCGAGAGCCCGGGTGCGATCGCATAGGCGAGCTCGACGCCGTGGCGGCCGGACTCGGCGGCGAGCTCGGCGATCCGCGCCAGGTCGCCGTCGGGGTACGGCTCGCGCCAGAGCCGCCGGTGGTACGGGTCGTCCTTCGGCGCGTAGACCCACGTGTTCAGTCCGTGCGCGCCGCAGAAGCGGATCAGGTCGAGCCGCTCGTCGTGCGTCCACGGCGGCCCGTAGAACCCCTCGATCACGCCGGCGACCTTCATCGGTCGCTCCACGGCCGTCCGTGCGCGTCGACGATCGCCGCCAGCTCGCCGAGCCGCGGGATCGAGTAGTCGCGAAGCGACGGCGTCGGGTCCTCGTCGCCGACCGCCGGCGTCCACACAGCGCGGCCTGCGAGCGTGCCCGACGCTCCGCCCTTGCACGCCGCCTCGACGGCGCGCGGGAAATCGGCCGGATCGACGCCCTGCGAGAGGACGACCCACGGCACGGGCAGCGCGGCGTCGATCTCGCGGCAGCGTCTCGTGATCTCGGCAGGGTCGCCGCGTCCCCGCAGCGGGACCTGGCACTTGTAGAGCGACGGGCGAACGGCGCCGAGCTCGCGCGCCGCCTCCAGGATCGACGCATCGTCGCGCACAACGGGCTCGAGCACGGAGAGCAGCGCGTGCCGCGCCGCGAGCTCGACGAAGCTCCGCGACATCGCGAGCCGGTCGGCGCGGCGGTCGTCGTCGCGCCAGATCACGAGCAGCTTCAGGGCGACGGCACCCGGCGGCGGTACGACGTCCTCGTCGAGCGCGGTGTCCTCGACCGGGCCGCCCCGCTCCTGGTCGAGCCGGTCGACCGCGACGATCAACCCGTGCGCGACGAGCGGTGCCACCGCGTCGAGGTGGGCGCCGTCGATCAGGAACCCCGACGCGTACGGCGCGAGCTCGCGCGCGACCGCGACCTTGAAGCGCTCCATTTGCTCGTCGCTCGAGTCACGGCCGTGCTCGCGGAACATCGTGCGCAGCGACTCGCGCTGGTCCATCGCGACCATCACGAACGTGCCGCTCTCGCGGGCGAGTGCGTCGAGGGTGATCATGGCTTCACGCGAGCAGCTCCTCGCAGGCGTGGAGCAGGACGCCGATCGACCATGCGTGCGAGAGCGGGTCGAGCGTGCCCTTCGGGCCGAAGCAGTCGGTCTGGAGGTAGCGCTCGGCAGTCATGCCGCGCTGCGCGCCGAAGTCGCCGTCGTAGCGCGCGACGAACTGGCGGAAGCACTCGAGGTTCTGGAGCGCGCTCGTGCGGTACGGCTCACCCAGTTGCAGCATCTCGGGCAGGCACGCGAGGCCGAAGGCGTGCAGGTGCTGGTTCGGCGGCGATGCCTGGTCGGCGCCGCGCGACTTGAAGCCGTACCGGCCGAGCGTGGTGTCGGCCGCGAAGTCGACGTCGTACGAGTAGCGGAACGTCAGCATCCAGTCGGCGGCGCGGCGCGCCGTCGCCCATTCCTGAAGCGCGACGAAAGCGGCGACGGCCGCATAGCCGTCCTCGGAGGTCGGCGCGAGATCGACGTCCTCGGGCGCGCCGCACCAGGCGTCGAAACGGGCGTAGTACGCACCCGCGCGCTGCGCCTCCTCGCGGTGCCCCGCGGCGACGAGCGCGGGGATCCACGACATGCCGGCCGTCCCCTCCCACGAGGCTGCGTCGCCCGTCTCGAGGTGGTGCGCGGCGGGCAGCGCTCCGTCTGCGCGCTGCGTGCGCAGCGCGACGGCGACGTTCGAGCGCCCGGCGGCGTCCCAGCGCCCGCCGGCGCGCAGCATGAAGAGCGCGGCGTCCGCAAGGGTGCGCGCGTGCGCACGCGAATGGTCCGCATGCCAGCCCCACGACCATCCGCAGTCGTGCGTCCACTGCGGCCAGAAGGTGCCCCCGGGCGCCAGGTTCGCCGCGACGTGGTCGAGCACCGCCTCCGCGGCGCCGACGTAGTCGTCGTTCCCCACCCGCCGGCCGTGTCGCAGGAGCGCGTACGCATAGGGCACGCCGCTGACCCAGGCGACGTGCATGTTGTCGCGTACGTCGGCGCCGTCGAACGAGCGCGTCTCGACGAGCCGCGGCGGATCGGGCAGGAAGTGCCAGCGGTAGAGCCCCCACGCAGCGAGCTCGGCTGCTTCCTCGACGCTCACCCAACCCGCCTGCAGCAACTCGTCGCCCGGCCGGAGGGCGCGGCGCCAGTCCCCGTCGTTCACCGAGACGTCGAGCGTCACACATTCGCCCGGCTGCCACCTGTGCGTCTGCACGTCGGGAGATGCGGGTGTCTCCGAGCCGTCGTAGCGGAGCGGCTCCTCGCGGTAGGGGAAGTCGAGCCAGATCGTCGGGCGCCCCGTGCGATAGGCGAAACCGACGCCGGACTGCCCGAGCGGCGAGCGCTCACTCGTCACGAGGCCGCCGCCGCGCGCGAACACGGCGGGCGTCGCGCAGCGGTCGGCGCGGAATGACCAGGCGTCCGACTCCATCCGCGCGAGATCGACGCCGCCGGCAGTGAAGCGCGGATAGATGCGGGTGCACCCCGCGGCACGGTTCTCGCCGTAGAAGACGCCGGGCACGAGCCATCGCGGGTCGTCCGTGGCAGGCAGCTCGAGCATGAGGCGAATGCCCGCGTCGACCGCGGCTGCGCCCTCGTACGTGACGGTGCGCTCGCCGTCGAACGTGAAGCCGTCGACGGGGGTGCCGTCGGGTGCGAGCGCGCTACACGCGAGCATTCCAACCCTCGGCGCGGTCGACCGAGACCGCGCGCTCCTCGCCCGGCAGCAGGTCGATCACGTCGTCGGCGACGACGCCGATCGCAGCGACAACGCCCACGTTCCGCAGAATGCCGCCGGCGAGCTCGAGCTCGGTCGCCGGCAGGTCGAGGAGCGGCGCGAGGTTCTCGGTGCGCGACATGACGTAGCGATTGGCGCCGCCGATATCGAGCAGAAAGACGTCGTGCGCGAACGCGTCGAGCGGCGCGCGCACCTCGCGGTCGCCTTCCGCAACGACGCGGCCGTCGAGGTCGTACAGCCGCGCCGGTGCATCGACGAGCGCCCGGGCCTCTCCGCGCCCACCCCACGCGCACGTCGCGAACTGCGCGCTCGGCGCGCCGCGATAGGCGCGCGCGACGCCGTGGTAGGCGGGCTTCGGCTCCCCGTGCCAGTCGACGGCAGACGTGCACCACGCGTTCGGTAACGACTCGTTCAGCTGCCACGGGATCACGCCCGCGCCGCGCCGGATCGTCGCCTCGACCGCGTAGCGGAGGCCGTCGTACTGCAGCCATTGGCTCGCGCGGCGCATCGTCTCGACGTCCTCGATGCGGCCGCCGAACGCCTCCTGGACGAACGCGGCGTTGTTCCACCAGGCGCCGAGGTGCTCATACACCGGGTTCGAGCGGTCGGCCGGCCACCGGTGCTCCGGCGCGATCAGCTCCTCGAGCGCGCGTCGGTTCGTCATGCCCTCGACGCCGAGCTCGCTGTTCAGGAGCGCCGCGCCCGCGTCGTAGTGCGCGTAGTGCTCGCGCAGCCCCTGGTGCTCCCACGGGCCGTGCACGTCCTTCTCGCCGATCGGCGAGGTCGCGAGCCACGCGCGCTCCGGATCGAGCTCGCGCACGACGTCGCGCAGCGCGGCGAGCGCCGGGTGGGAATCGTCCGCGTCGAGCTCGTTGCCGCCGCCCCAGATCGCGAGCGACGGGTGACGGCGCAGGCGCGGCACGATCTGGCGCGCGTCGGCGGCGAGCGCGGCAACGAACTCGGGCTCTTTTGACGGCACGCTCTCGAGGCCGGAGCTCGACTGCGAGAACTCCTGCCAGACGAGCAGTCCGAGCCGGTCGCACAGCGAGTAGAACTCCTCGCTCTCGATCAGGCCGCCGCCCCAGACGCGGAGCAGGTTGACGTTCGCGCGCTGCGCGAGCCGGAGCAGGCGCTCGAGCTTCTCGGGCCGCGGCACGCCGTGGAGCACGTCGAGCGGCACCCAGTTCCAGCCCCTGATCGGCACCGGCAGGCCGTTGACGACGAGGCGGTAGTCGTCGAGCTCGACCGTGCGGAAGCCGACGTCGACGTCGCCGGCCCGATACAGCCGCTGCTCGCCCGAGCCGTTAGGCCACCAGAGCTCCGGACCGGCGACCTCGAGCAGCATCTGCCCAGCCGCCTCGACGCGGCCGACGCCGTCGCGGAGCGTGACGACCGGGAAGAGCTCAGGCGCCGGGTCTAACGTGACCGGGCGCCAGATCCCCTGGTGCACGAGCCGCGGGCAGAAGTCCCAGCCGTACGACATGCGGCTCTTGTGGACGCGGACGCGGCTCGTGTGGCCGACCTGCGCCTCGCTCGGCGGCGCCGCGTGCACCGCGACCGCGAGCAGATGCTCGCCGTCCGGCACCTCGACGCGGAACGGCGTAAACGCGCCGACGTGGTGCGCGAGCTCCTCGCCGTCGACGAACACCGTCGCCTCGTGGTCGACGCCTCCGAGCTCGACCGTGCCGCCGCGCATGCGGCACCGGTAGACCCACGTGCGCTCGGCCGCCCATTCGGCGAGGCGGCTGTTGCGCTCGAAGTACGGCGTCGGCACCTCGCCGGCACGCACGAGATCGTCGACGACGCTGCCGGGCACGCGCGCCGGCAGCCAGCCGGGTGCGTCCCACGGCTTGTTCACGTGCCGGCGCCACTCCTCCCCGATGAAGCCCTTCAGCTGCCAGGCCACTCGAGCAGGTCGGTCTCCCGGCCGTCGACGAAGGTCTTGATCTCGTGCGCGCCGAAGCTCCCCTCGATCACGCGCCCGAAGATCTCCAACCGTGCAGTCGCGGCGCGGCCGGCCGTCTCGTACGCACGGACGGCATAGCCGCCGCCGTCCTCGGCGCGCTTGATCACCGTGACGACGACGTCACCGCCGCCGTCGCTCGCGTGCGACGCGCGCTGTGGCAGCGGGCCCCGGTGCGAGCTCTCGATCAGCGCGAACGCCGGCTGGTTGAGCTCCGCCGCGAGCCGCACGACGCCCGCCTCGCGCCAGTCGCCGGCATGCGGCACCAGACGGATGGTGAACGTCTGACGCCCCTGGTCCATGTACTGGAAGTCGCCGCCCTCCTCGAGTTGCCGCGGCAGGTGCCACGCCCAGACGAGGCTGCGCACGGCGCTGATGCCGATGTCGCCGCCGCGGGCGTCGTAGCCGTGCTTCGCGTCGTGGATCACCGCGAGCCCGCGCCCGCGCGCCGACACGTCGACCCACGACTGCCCGGGCTCCTCCTCCCCGCTCGCCGGCCGCTCGACGTGCCCGTACGGCGTCTCGAACGTCGCGCTCGTCGCGTCCACCGACGCTGGATAGCGCAGCTTCAGGAGCTTCAGCGGCTCGTGCCAGTCGAGGGTCACGCGGACGTCGACGTACGGCGCCCGCCGGTCGAGGACGTAGTCCTCGCGCAGCGTCGACGCGCCCCAACCGCTCTCGACCCGGACCACGGAGCGCACCGGCCCGTGCTCGAGGAGCTTCAGCGAGACGAGCTCGAGCTCGCCGGCCTCGGCGTCGTACGAGGTGATGCCGTGGCCCCACGTGTCGCTCTGGTCGTCGATCACCACGGCGTGCTTCGCCCCGGGCGCCGCGAGGTCGGCGCCCGTCGCCTTCAGCACGAAGCGCGCGATCCGTCCCGTTGCGGGATCGAGCTCGAGCAGGAGGTGGTCGTTCTCGAGCCGCGTGTCCGACGCGGGCGGCGAATCGTGCTCGACCGCGAACGGGCGCACCCGATAGGTGCGGTAGCCGAGCGGCGGCACCTCGACCGGGAACGTGAGCCGCGCGCGCAGGCCGCTCATCGTCGTCAGCGGCCGGATCTCTTGCACGGGGACGACCTGGCCCTCGTCGTCGACGATGCTCGCGCCTGCCTCGCGCATCCACGTGTATTCGACCTCGACGTTCGTGCGCAGCGGCCAGGGGTGCGGGTTGAAGACAATCACCGGCCTGACGTCGTCCTCGTGCTCGACGTCGATCCGTCGCGCGACCGACTGGACGGCCGCGTTGAAGGCGTTCGCCGCCAGCGACGATGCGTGGCCGAGCTGGTCACGGGCATCCTCGTACGCCGGCTCGATCGCCGTGCCGCAGAGCGTGTCGTGGAACTGGTTGAAGAGCACGAGCTTCCAAGCCTGGGTCAGCTCCGCGTGCGGATAGGCGTGCGCGCCAAGCGCGTCGGCGACGGCACACCACTTCTCGGCGCGCAGGAGCAGGTTCTCCGCGCGCCGGTTCCAGCGCTTGATGCCGGAGTGAGACGTGTAGCAGCCGCGGCTGTGGTGCTGGAGCTCGCCGCGCACCGTCGGGATCTCGCCGCCGTTCGCCGCCACGCCGTCGAAGAAGCGCCGCAGCGAGCTCGGCTCGAGCGCCGGCAGGTCGCCGCGGCCGTTCAGCTCCACGATCTGCTCGAGGTTCGCGATCGTCGGCCCGCCCCCGTGGTTGCCGACGCCGTAGAAGACCGCATACTCCCCGCGCCCTTCCGGCAGCGTCGCGATCGCACGCTCGACGTGCTCGCCGATGTCGTCCTTCGGCGCGCAGTACTCGTGCGGGATGCGGTAGGCGAGGACGCGCGAGCCGTCGGCCGACTCCCACCAGAAAAGCGGCGACGGCGTGTCCTTCTCGTCCACCTTCGGCCGCAGGAAGACGTACGAGTCGCAGCCGCTCTTCGCGAGGATCTGCGGGATCGTCCCGTTGTGCCCGAACGAGTCGATATTCGCGCCGGTCGTCGCGGTGATCCCGAACTTCTCGCGCAGGTAACGCTGGCCGTAGAGCGCCTGCCGCACGAACGACTCGCCGCAGGGGAGGTTGCAGTCCGGCTCGATCCACCAGCCGCCGATCACCTGGAAGCGGCCCTCGGCGACCTTCTCGCGGATCCGCTCGAAGAGCTCCGGGTCGGTCTCCTCGACCCAGGCGAAGAAGAGCGACGAGTCGCACGTGAAGACGAAGTCGGGGAACTCGTCCAGCCGGTCGATCGCCGACTGGAAGCTCGCGCGCACCTCCTGATAGCCCTCGGGCCACTGCCACAGCCACACCGGGTCGATGTGCGCGTTGCCGATCATGTGCACCCGCTTCAGGCCGCTGCCCACGCGTCCACCTGCTCGAGGATCAGATGCAGCAGCAGCACGTGCATTTCCTGCACGCGCGCCGTCGACCCGGACGGCACGACGAGCGCGACGTCCGCGTGCGCCGACGCGTCACCGCCGGAACCGCCGCCGAACAGCACCGTCGTGGCGCCGAGGTCTCGAGCCGCGGCGAGCCCGCGGACGACGTTCGGTGAGCGTCCGCTCGTCGAGAAGCCGATCACGACGTCCCCGTCGCGCACGAAGGCGCGCACCTGCCGCTCGAACACCTCGTCGTAGGAGTAGTCGTTCGCGATGCACGTCAACGTCGAAGCATCGACGGAGAGCGACTGCGCCGGCAGCGCACGTCGTTCCCGCACGAAGCGACCGACGAGCTCCTCCGCGAAGTGCGCCGCGTCCGTCGAGCTGCCGCCGTTCCCGAACGTGTAGACGCGGCCCCCGCGCGCGTACGCCTCGACGACGGCGCGCGCCGCGTCGTCCACCGCCGGCAGAAGCCCGTGGAGCTGCTCGGCCAGCGCGACGTGCTCGGCGAGGCCGCCGCTCACAGCGGCACGACGAGCCGCTCGTAGGCGACCGTCGCGGCGCCGACGACGCCGACGGCGTCTCCGAGCGGCGTGCGGACGATCTTCGGGCGCGGCCCGCACACCTGCTCGTCGACGAGCGCGCGCACCGGAGCGAGCAGCTGCTCACCCGTGCGCACGACGCCACCTCCGAGCACGACCACCTCGGGCTCGAAGAGGTTGGCGATCGACGTGATCCCGGCCGCGAGCGCCTCGCACGTCTCGTCCCAGACGCGCGTCGCGACCGGGTCGCCCGCGCGCGCGCCGGCCGCGACGCCGGCGGCGGTGGCGTCCTCCAGGCCGGCCTCGTGCGCACGCTCGGCGATCGACGTGCCCGAGGCGTACGCCTCGAGACAGCCGCGCCGGCCGCAGCCACGGCACTCACGGCCGTGCCAGTCGACGGTGACGTGGCCGAGCTCGCCGCCGTTGCCGCTCTGCCCGCGATGCAGGCGGCCGTCGATCACGACACCGCCGCCGACGCCCGTCGACACCGTGAGGTAGACCATGTTCTGCGCGCCGCGGCCCGCGCCGTACCGGTGCTCGCCGGCCGCGCACGCGGTCGCGTCGTTGTCCAGCACTGCGGGCCGGTCGAAGGCTGCGGTCGCCAGGTCGACGATCGGGAGATCCTCCCAGCCCGGCAGGTGCAGAGGCGCGATCAGTATCCCGTTCGCGGAGTCGAGCGGACCGCCGCAGCCGATGCCGATCCCGAGGACCGCCGGCCACGCGATGCCGGACTCCTCGACCGCCCGCCGGCCGAGCTCGAGCAGGCGCCGCGACCCGTCCTCGGCGCCGCGCTCGACCTCCGTCGGCGCGACCACGAAGCCGTGCACGCCGCCGTCCTCGGCGACGACGCCCGCCGCGATCTTGGTGCCGCCGATGTCGAGCCCGAGCACGGCGCCGGGCGCGGCGCCGCGACCAGCCTCGGCGGCGAGGACCTCGGGTGCTCGCAGCGAAGCCACCTGGTCCGCTATCCCTTGCGGCCCTGGACGGCGATGCCGCGGATGAAGTACTTCTGGAACACCGCGAACAGCAGGATCATCGGCACGACGAGCAGCAAAGTCCCGGCCATGATCACCTGGTAGTCGCCCTCGCCGCCGCCCTGCGCGTTGAAGCGGTCGAGCAGGAACTTCATGCCGAGCGGCGCCGTGAAGAGCGCCTCGTTGCGGAGGTAGATGAGCGGGTTCAACAGGTCGAACCACTTCGCCTGCACCTCGAAGATGAAGGTGACGATCAGCGCCGGCTTCGCGAGCGGTAGCGCGATCCGGCGGAACATCGAGAAGTAGCCGTCACCGTCCATCCGCGCGGCCTCGAAGTAGTCGCGCGGGATGCCGAGGAAGAACTGTCGCAAGAGGAAGATGTAGAACGGGCTGCCGAACAGGTTCGGCACCCAGAGCGGGTACTGCGTGCCGGTCCCGATGTGCGGTAGCCAGGCGTGATCCGTCGTGAAGTGCCCGACCTTGTTCCAGAGGAGGTAGATCGGGATCATCGTCACCTCCTGCGGCAGCATCATCGTCGCGAGGAGGATCCCGAACAGCAGGTTGCGCAGTGGGAAGCGGAAGTAGGCGAACGCGAAAGCGACGATCGCGCTCGAGAACGTCACGACCCCGGCCCCGAGGAAGCTGATCCAGAAGCTGTTCCACAGCCAGTGCGCGACGGGCGCGACGTTGAAGAGCAGCTGTGGGAACGGGCTCGCCCTGTTCGCGCCGGTGAAGTTCCACGTCCAGTGCTGCGGCAGGAAGCTGTTGTCGAACGTCTCGCCGCGCGGCTTGAATGCCGCCGCCGCCAGCCACTCGAGCGGGTAGAGGAAAAGGATCGAGAGGACGATCAGCACGGCGACGAGCAACGCCAACTTCCCCCAGCTCGTCTCCGGCTGCCACCAGCGGCGGCGCGCCTCCGGGAACGCCTCCTCCGCGAGCGCCTCGGCGGCGATGGCCTGCGGAGTGCTCACCGCGGGCCGCCCTGGTAGAAGACGAACCGCTTGCTGGCGAGGATGTTGATCCCGGTGATGATCATGCTGATCGCGAACAGCACCCACGCCATCGCCGAGGCGAAGCCCATGTTGAAGTACTCGAACGCGTTCCGGAACAGGTAGATCGAGTAGAAGAGCGCGGCTTCCGGCTGCGTGCCGCCGGGGCCGAAGTACGCCGTGTACGACTGCGTGAACTGCTGGAGCCCGTAGAGCGTCAGGATGATGAACATGAAGAAGAGCGCGGGGCTGATCATCGGCAGCGTGATCGTGAAGAAGCGCCGCAGCGGTGACGCGCCGTCCATCGAAGCCGCCTCGTAGAGGTGCTGCGGCACGGCGTAGAGCGCCGCCAGGAGGACGACCATCGTCGCGCCGCAGGCCCAGATGTCCATCAGCGCGATGCTGGGCTTGATCCAGTTCGGATCCGTCGTCCAGTACGGGCCCTGGATCCCGATCACGTGCAGGCCGCGGTTGATGATCCCGTACGTGCCGTTGAAGAGGAAGACGAGCATGACCCCGATTGCGACCGGCGGTGTGACCGTCGGCAGGTAGAAGATCGTGCGGAAGACGCCGCCGAGCTTGCCGACGCGCATCAGGAGCATCGCGAGCAGGAGGGCGACGATGAGCCGCCCCGGCACCATCATCACCGTGTAGATGAACGTGTTCTTCAGCGACGCCATGACCTTCGGGTCGTCGACGAGCTGCCGGTAGTTCTTCAGCCCGACGGTCTTCGTCGGCTCGAGCCCTGCGATCTGCTGCACGCCGTAGTTCGTGAACGAGTAGTAGAGGCTGAACAGCATCGGCCCCAGCTGGAACACCAGGAAGCCGAAGATCCACGGCAGGATGAACAGGAGCGCCGTGCGCGTCTCCCGCTCGCCGAAGCCGGAGATCCAGCGCCGCGCCCTCGACGGGCGCGGCGCTGTCTGTGTGGCGCTGACGCTTGCCAAGAGCGTCTTGCCTGGCTACTTCTTGTTCGCGTCGATCGCGGCCTGCGCTTCCTTCTGGGCCTGGTCGAGCGCCTGCTTCGGCGTCTGCTGACCCGTGAGGACGCGGTTGACCGCATCGGAGTAGGCCTGCACGAACTGCGCGCCGCCCGGCGACGGCGGCAGCTCGAAGCCGTACCGCGGCGCTGCGACGAGGATCTTCACCGCCTCGTCGAACTGCGGGTGGCCGAACGGCTGGTAGATGTCCTGGTAGGTCTTGACGTCTGCCACGGTGTTCGCGGTGTAGACGCCGGTGAAGGTCGAGCCCGCGGCCTTGCGCGCGTCGTAGCGCTTCTTCGCCGCGGCCTCCCACGCGTTGACCGATGTGACCGCCTTCATGTAGTTGCACGCGTCGTCGACGTTCTTCGAGCCCTTCGGCACGACCCAGCCGTTGCCGCTGAAGAACGTGATCGGGCCGCCCTTGTGGTTGGTGAAGAACTTCGCGACGAGGTCTACGTTCGGCGAGTTGTTGGAGAACGTGTTGTAGATGAAGCTCTCCATCGGCCAGAAGCCGAGCTGGTCCTTGACGAGCGGGTTCTGCGCGCCGAAGAAGTCCATCGTGTCGCGGAAGGCCTTGAACTTGTTCCAGCCGCCCTCGGCGTTGATGACCTGCTTCGTGAACGCGAGCGCGGCGATCGCCTGCCGCGTGTTGAGCTGCGCCTTGAGTCCGTCGCTCGAGATGATGTCCTTGCCGAACCACTTCACCCACAGCGGCAGGCCGAAGGCGCTGTCGATCTTCGGGTCGAAGCCGATCCGTGTCAGGTTGCCGCTCGAGTCGAACTTCGTCAGCTTCTTCGAAGTCGCGAGGAGCTGCTTCCAGTTCGTCGTCGACGCGGCCGTGATCGGCACGCCGGACGACTTGAACGCGCTCTGGTTGACGATCAGGGTGAGCTGGTTCGTGAACTCGGGCAGCCCGTAGACGTGCCCGGCGTAGGTCATCGCCTTGAGCGCGCCGACGCGGTACTGACTCTTCACCGGCGCCACGCACGAGTCCATCGGCTGCAGCACGCCCTTCGCCGCATACTGGGCGACGCTCGACCGCTGCATGCGCACGAGATCCGGGACCTGGCCCGACGCGAGCTGCGTCAGGAAGACCTGATCCTGGAAATCGCCTGCCGGGCGGTTGATCGTCGTCCCGGAGAGCTGGCCGGCGGCGTACGTCGCACGGTTCTCCTGGATGTCGTCGCCGGGCCCATAGCCGTAGATGTTGAGCGTGCCCGCTGTAGTCCTGTCCGTCCGTGCCCCTGCAGTCCCGGCGAGGACTGCAGCGGCGACCGCGGCAGCCACGACGAGGAGCTTCGCGGTGCGCTTCGTGTGAACCTCCATGTACCCCTCCAAGGAAAGCTGTCCGAAGAGCTTCGGTCTGTGGCAACGTTGCCACATACGGGACGCGGTTTCAAGTCGCCGGAGGCCCGCACGAGCCGCGCAGGACGAGTCGCGGCTCTAGCACCTCGATTGTCCGGCCGCAGGAGGGATCCTCGAGCCGCCGGAGCAGGAGCAGCGCCGCCCGCCGGCCCATCTCGAACGTCGGCTGCGCCACCGCCGTTATCCCCGGCTGCACCATCTCCATCCACGGCACGTCGTCGAAGGCCACGAGCGAGATGTCGCCCGGGATCGACAGCTCGCGCTCGCGCATCGCGAGCCACGCCTGCTCCGCGAGCAGGTTGTTCGCGGCGAAGATCGCGGTCGGCCGCTCCTCGTCGAGCAGCGCCCCGATCCGCGGGGACGCGTCGGTCGCATGCGTGGCGATCTTCACCACGAGCTTCCGGTCGACGCGCAGCCCCGCGGCCGCGTGCGCCGAGCGGTAGCCGTCGAGCCGGCCGGCGTCGGTCGTCCACGTCGTCCTCGCCACGAGCAGCCCGACGCGCGTGTGGCCGAGGCCGAGCAGGTGCGCGACGACGTCGTGGGCGCCGCGCTCGTTGTCGATGACCACGGCGTCGCACGACGAGGTTGCGAGGCGCCGGTCAGCCTCGACGACCGGCATGCCGCGGGCGACGAGCAGGTCGGCGGCGCTGTTCGAGACCGGCGTCATGATCACCCCCGGCGCGCGCATCGAGATGAACGTGCGCACGCCCTTCAGCTCCTGCGCGACGTCGCTGTTGTCGCCGAGCAGCAGCATCTGATAGTTCGCCTCGCGCAGCGTCTGCTCGACGCCGGCGGCGAGGGCGGCGTAGAACTGGTTGCCGAGCTCCGAGACGACGACGCCGACGACGCGGCTAGTGCGCTGCTTCAGCGTGCGGGCCGAGAGGTTCGGCACGTAGCCGAGCCGGTCGGCGACGGCGAGCAGCCGCTTGCGGACGTCCGGCGCGACATACCCGCGCCCGCTGAGCGCCCGCGACGCAGTCGACGCCGAGGTCCCCGCCTCGCGCGCGACGTCCGCCAGCGTCACGGCGGGAGCGTTCACGCACGCACCTTCGCCGCCGCCCACGCCCGGCGCACCGCGGCGTAGTCGTCCTCGTCGAGCTCCTCGCCCGTCGCGTCGAGATGTGAGGCGTAGTAGAGCGAGGGCACGCCGATGACGGCCTTGCGGTCGAGAAATGCGCGCCACGACTCCTTGTCGGGAACGCGCCAGTCATCGGTCTCGATGGGCAGCTCGGGGCAGACGGCGCGCACGACGTCGGCGCGAAACTGCATCTGCTCGACGAGCGGCTGCCCGCCGAAGACGTCGTTCAGGCGGATCATGTCGGTGACGTCGACGAACGCCGGGTGCGGTGTGTGCGTGATCACGAGCGCGTCGGGCTTCGCCTCCTTTGCCGCGCGGTAGACGACCGCCAGCAGCTCGTGCAGGAGCGCGATTCCCCACGCGCCGCCGGCATGTTCGAGCGAGCCGCCGGTCGGCGTGCGCGCGGTGAAATCGATCTTCAAGCCGTCCGCGTCCAGTCCCTCGCGAGAGAGCATCTGCCTCACGACGCTGCGTAACGTCGCGCGGGCGGCGGGGTTGCTCGGGTCGAGCGCGACCGGCAGCCCGTCGGCGTTTCGCACGCAGAGCTCGGGGTGGAGTCCTTCGGCGTCCCACGCCTTCCACCAGAGCAGCACGTGCTGCCCGCGCGCGTGGCGTTCCGCGATCCAGCCCGGGAGATCCGGCCACTTGGCCGTGTCAGGCTCGTTGCGGCCGTACGTCGCCTGCCACTTGTCGTCGAGGGCGATCGTGCCCGGCACGAGGGCGTTCTCGTCGAGCCGGTCGAGGAACGCGTCGTAGTGCGGCTGCGCCGCGTAGTCGCTTGCGGCGCCGCCGCGGAGCTGCCCGAGGTGGCACTGCGCGCCCCAGCCGCAGAAGATCGGCTCGCTCCACCACGCGGCCTGCTCGCGCTCCTGCGGCGCCGGAGCGAATCCGCGCGCGACGAGATCGTCTCGGTGGCGGCGCAGGCCGGCGTACGGGTCGGGCACGTCCGGCGTCAGGATCAGCGCAGGCGCGCGGAACTCGCCCTCGACCTTCGTGTGACCCTCGTAGTCGAGCGCGAGCGAGAAGCCGTTCGCAGCCGCATCGAAGACGACCTCGGGAAAGCCGAGCTCGCCGACGGGCGCCGCGACCCCCAGGTCGAGCCAACGGCCGCCGTCGCCGAGCGCGAAGTAGAGCGGCGCCGGCGTGAAGATCCAGCGCGCTCGGCCCGGCTCGCCGCCGCCGACGACGCCGATCGCGGCGCCCTCGGCGGCCGGTCGCAGCGGCGGGACGCCGTCCTCGGGATTCGGGCTGAAGAGCGTCTGCAACCTGGTGCCGCTGTGGATCCGCCCGAGGTGGGCGCTGGGGATCACGGAGCGCCCGCCGAGCAGGCGAACGCCGGTGAGTGCGCCGCGGCCGCTGACGCACGTGTGCACCTCGAAGGACGACTCGAGGCAGCAAAGCTCGAGCCACGCCCGGTCCCAGAGCGTCGAGCGCCGCTCGACGACGACCGTCTCGCCGCGCACCTGCGGCTCGAGGACGGCGAGCGTCTCGTCGGCGCCGTCCGTCGTGTCGAGCGCGGCGAGGAGCGACAGCGAGAGAACCGAATCGATGTCGATCCGCCGCCCGGCGCCGGTCAGCGTCAGCCGGTAGACGTCGTTCTCGAACAGCGTCATGGTTGCTCCACGAGTGCCTCGGCCTGCTGGCCGAAGCGCGTCTCGCCGACGGTGAGATCGGCGGCAACGCGGCCGGCGCCCGTCGCGACGACGCGGAACTCGAGCTCGGCCTCGCCGTGCGGACCGAGCTCGGCCTCGCGCACGGGCGGCGTGACCGTCCAGCCTGCCGGCACGACGAGCCGGACGGCTGCGGTCTCGTCGCGATCGAACGGGTTGCGGATGCCGACGCTGAAGTCGATCTCCGGCCCCGTCGCGCGGTAGGGCTCGATGCGCGCCCCGGCCCCGTCGGTTCCGAACCCCTCGCTGGGAAGGAGCTCGCGGTGCAGCTCCGCGGTTCGCCTCGCGTCGGCGAGCAGCGTCTCGAGCAGCTCGGCGGTCACCTCGAGCGGCAGCCAGTGCCCGCCGAGGAGCAGATCGGGTTGCAGCTTCGCGTAGAGCTCGGCGGCCTGGACGAAGTCGTCGGGTGCGAAGCGGTTGCGGTACTGGAAGTTGAGGATCGCGCGGCCGCCGTCGAGTGCCTGGTTGTCGCCCGTGAAGAGCACGCGCTTACCATCGACGTCGATCGCGATCGCCGCCGCGTAGGGCGTGTGCCCGCGGAGCGGGTGGATGCCGATCTCGTACTCGTGCCAGGGGAACGACGTCTCGAGCGCGAGCACCCGGTCGACCGGGATCGGGTCGAACCAGAGGCACGGGAGGTCGTAGCGCGACGGCTCCTCGAGGATCGGTGCGACGTTGGCCGGCGCCCACACCTCGGCGCCCTCGATCTCGCGCACGAGGTTGAGCCCGGCGACGTGATCGTCGTGGAAGTGCGTGACGAGCGTCGCATCGATCCGCTCGACGCCGCGGTCCCGCTTCAGCGCCTCGAGCGACCAGAGCAGCGTCCGGCGCGCGGCGCGATCGGTGCTGAACGCGGTCCCCGTCAGGTCGTAGCCGAAGTCGATCAGGAGCGCCGCACCGGTCTCCGAGAGGAGGACGTAGTTGTTCGCGAACATCGTCCGGTTTCGCAGCAGGTGTGGCGTCACCGGGTCGAACGGCTCGCGGACGCGTTCGGCGAGGTTCCACGGCGCCGGCAGCCGCAGGTCGATCAGCTCCTGGAGCCGGTCCGCGACGCCGGCGAGCGCCGCCGGGGGATCCTCCACGGGAGGGCCGTGCGACGGCAGCAGCGCGTCGGGCCCGCGCTGAGCGAGGAGGTGGCACGAGAGCACCGTCGCTCCCCAGCCCTCGACGCCGGTGTACGTCCACTGCGACGACGCGAGCGACCAGACCTTGCCGTCCTCGTGCACGAGGTCGCCGGTGAAGGCGAGCGTCCGGCCGTCCGACTCGACGAGGTACGTGACCGAGCCGTGGGTGTGGCCGGGCGTCGGCAGCGTGTACACGTCGAACGCGCAGTACCGCTTCGTCCGGTACTCGGCGACTGCGCCGGTTACCGGCACGGACTCGAGCAGCGAGAAGCGATCCTGGCGGAGGTCGTAGTCGTTGGCGATCTGGCGCCGCGCCCAGTAGTGGTCCACGCCGGCGATCAGCTCGACCTCCGTCGGGGGCGCCCAGATCCGGATGCCGGCCTCGACGGCGCGATCGAGCCCGCCGAGCTGGTCGCGGTGGTGGTGCGTCAGCAAGACGTCGGTCACCCGCTCGACGCCGAGCTCGTCGAGGTGGTCGAGCACGTCGCCGTCGCCGAAATCGACGAGAATCGCGTCTGTCCCCGACCGGAGGACGTAGACGTTGCACGTGTCGCGGAAGCACGAGACCGACGGTGCGACCGCCACGGATGCTGCTCCTCCCACCAGCCGAGTCTAGGACGCTCGGGCCGATGTGGCAACGATTGCAGGAATTTGGTTCGCGCCGTACACTCGGCGACGTGGGCGAGATCGTGCTCGATCACGTCACGAAGGAGTTCGGGAACGGCGTCGTCGCGGTCGACGACGTCGGCCTCACGATCGGCGAAGGCGAGTTCATGGTGCTCGTCGGGCCGTCGGGCTGCGGCAAGACCACCCTCCTGCGCTCGATCGGCGGCCTGGAGAAGATCAGCGCGGGCCGCATCCTGATCGGCGAGCGCGACGTGACGCGCCTCGAGCCGGCGGCGCGCGACCTCGCGATGGTCTTCCAGAACTACGCGCTGTATCCGCACATGACCGTCGAGAAGAATCTCGCCTACGGCCTGCGGGTGCGGAAAGTGCCGCGGGGCGAGCGCACGAAGCGGGTGGAGGAGGTCGCGGCGATGCTCGGCCTCCAGGAGCTGCTCGACCGCAGGCCGGGCCAGCTCTCCGGCGGGCAGCAGCAGCG
>Ga0136846_1215060_pt1 | contig 23099 bp, 22 predicted proteins | sample HopSoiMetagenom2_FD_96841 | JGI IMG/M metagenome (GOLD analysis project Ga0136846, IMG submission 96841) | Grasslands soil microbial communities from Hopland, California, USA - 2 Assembly 2016 (version 4) | ecosystem: Environmental > Terrestrial > Soil > Grasslands | place: USA: Hopland... | reverse complement strand
GCAGCATCGTGGCGCCCCACGCGAGCCACCGGCCGCGTTCGCGTCCGTCGCCGAGGAGCACGCCTGTGACCGGCACGATCCACACCGCGTGGTGCACCCATGAGATCGGCGATATCAGCACGCCCGCGAGCGCCACCAGCGAAACGGCGGCGAGCTCGTCGCCGGCAGCATGTGCCTCGCGCGCACGACGCATCCCGACTACCAACACGACGACGGCGACCGCCGCCCAGACAAGCGTCGACGACCAGCCGATCCGCTGCAGCATCCCGTTCAGAGACTGGTTGAACACGTCGGCGGCGTCGCCCGCACGCTCGGGATGGATGGCCACCTGGAACCAATAGGTGCTCGAGGCGCCGGGCCGTATGACCGCGGCGATGGCCCACAGTGCGACGACGGTCGCCGCCGCCGTCGCGACCGCGCGCCAGCGCTTCGTCACCGCCCAGTACAGGACGAACACGCCCGGCAACAGCTTGATCGCGGTCGCTACGCCGACGAGAACGCCGCGCGGCAGACGTGTCGCGCGCGGCAACGTGTCGGCGAGCGCCAGCGCCATCAACACGATCCCGATCTGTCCAAGGTCGAAGACCGATAGCACCGGCGCCGTGAAGCCGCAGACCACGATCAGACCCGCCCACGCGATCCAACGACGCTCGCCGAGCCGGTCGAGGAACCGCGCGTACGAGACGCGCACGACCCAGCACAGCAGCACGAGATCGACCAGCGTCCACGCCACCGATAGCGCCCGCCAGGGCAGCCACGCGACGAGCGCCATCGCGGCCGCCCACATCGGCGGATACGTGTAGGGCAGCGGCGTCGTCAGCGACCGGCCGAAGCGACCGCCGTAGAGGCTCGCGCCGTCGGCGAACTTCCGTCCGGCCAGGAGGTAGACCTCGAGGTCCTTCATCGTTCCGACGCCGAGCGCGATCGAGCCGATGACGGCGGCGGCCACAAGGACGATGGCGGCCGCGACGATGGCCTGACGTCGTTCCGCGGGTTCGGGAAGCAGGGCGCTCACCCGACGAGGATAGGCGCGTTGCCGGAGCGGGCTAGCCGCGCTGTGCGGTGCGCTTGCGCTCGGTCCGCCGCTCCGCCTCGAGGCGCTCCAGATCCACGTCCTCGTGCGAGATATGGGTGAACGCGGCGCCGATCGCCGGGTGCACGGCCGAGATCTGCCGGTGCATCTCCTGCGCGACCGCCCGGTACACCGGGTGGCCGGCGGGTTGGGACCGTAGCTCGGTCAGGTGCATCGCCTCGCGCGCGGTCATCTGCATCACGAACCGGATGCGGTAGGCCATCGAGACCGCGTACTGCGCGACGTCGGGCAACCCGGCGGCCGCGATCGCCTCGTAGGTCTCGCGCGAGCGCGCCATCACGTGGTCCCACCGTTCGCCCAAGCCGGCCTCGACGATCGCTTCGGGGACGTCGTAGCCGAACGCCGGCGTCAGACGCTGCCACTCGAGCGTCAACGGACGGTGACGTTGGAGGTCCCGGTACGCCCCGTAGTCGCAGAGCACGTCGAATCGGTATTGCGTGCGCTCCCATGCCCGCCCCGGCTTGTGGCGTCGGTTCGCGCGCTCGCCCAGGCTCGCCGCCAGGATCTCTGCCCGCTCCTCGCCGGTCATGTGTCGCACGACCTCGAGCAGCTGATCGTCGGGAAGCCGGCTGTGCGCGTACAGCACCGCGGCGGTGACCTTCAGCTCGCCCTCGAGATCATAGTCAACCAAGTTGACCAAGCCGCGCGGCTCGGGCTCGACGTCGCCGACGAGCTTGTGCGTCAGCTCGTCGGTCCGCTCGCGCACCGCCTTCCAGTAGGCGATCCACTCGACGCCACGCGCCGGCTGATCCACCCGCTTCACGAACTCCGGGATCACGGTGCGGAGCTCGGTCAGCATCAGGTCGCCGTACTCCCGCATCTCGACCAGCGGATGCTGCGCAAGACGCATCAGCAGCTGCTCATACGACTGGCCGGTCGCGTAGATCCCGAGGTTCGACCGGGTCCCCGCCGGCAACAGCATCCGCAGTGTGTCGCACGTCTTGGCCAAGATCGTCTGGCGGTAGACGAAGTCCGTGTCGTCGGGCTGCTTGGGGAACCGCTCCTTGAACCATGGCTCGAGCGCTTCGTACAGCTCGCCGTAGGTGGTGAATGCGTCGTCGAGGAAGGCTGCGTACGTGTCGGCGAGCGGCGTATGCGCCAGCTCCGCGGGCACGGTCGCGCGCCAGCGGCCGCCCGGCTTGTCGTCGTACCGCATGTAGCGCGTCGACTGCTCGAGGTACGCGGCGAGCCGGCCCCACTCGAGCGCCTTGGCCAACAGCTGCGAGGACTGCTCGCACGCGAGGTGCACGCCGCCGAGCTGCGCGACCGAGTCATCGCCGTACTCGACGAACACGCGCTCGTAGATCCCCGCCGCGCGCTCGGACCGGCCACGCGCCTCCGCGGTCCCGAGCCGCAGGACGTCGTCGGCGAACTCGTCGAGGAACAGCCGGCGGAGCGACTTGGTCGTGCGCGAGTACCGCGCGAACATCGCGCCCTTGACCGCCTCGGGCAGGTTGGTCAGCGCGAACACCGGGCCGTCCAGGTTCGAGACGAAGGGCTCGAGCGTCGCCCGTTCCTGGGGTGTGAACTGCTCGATCACGTACTCGGTCACGGCGACGCGCTCTCGGTCGGCGACGGGCTCACCGATGCGGAACCCGTATAGAGGTCCACCGTACTGCCGACCGGCACCGTGGTCCCGGGCCCCGGGTTCTGGAGCGCCACGAAGTTCGGGTTGGGACATTGCGCGAGCGGGGTCGTGGTGCCCTGGTACGCGACCACGAGACCGAGCCTCGCAAGCTCGTTCTTCGCCTTGGGGAACGCGGTGCACGTGTAGTCGTCGAGGGTGACGGTGGTCGGTGCCGACGGGTTGAGCGTCACGTTGACCAAGGTGCCCTCCTGGGCCTGGTCACCGGCGGCGGGGTCCTGGTCGATGATCGTCCCGTCGGGACACGACGTGTCCGCGGTTGCCGCGGTCGCCTTGGCGCCCAGGGACAGGCCGTTCGGCAGATCGTTCTGCGCTTCCTCGAGCGTCTCGCAGCGCAGGCTCGGAACCAGGATCGTCGGCGGCTTCTCGGCCACCGTCAGGATCACGGTCGTCCCGGGTTGGACCGGATCGTTCGGCGTGATGCTCTGCGCGACGACCTGGCCCGCCGGGACGGTGTCGGTGATCTTGTCCTTCTTGACCACATCGAGCTGGTATTGGTCGCTGGTCAGTAGCGCCTTCGCATCGGTGTACTGCTTGGTACGCACATCCGGCATCAGTTTGGTTGTGGCTTGGTCGGCGCCGAGGCTCTGGGCCAGCAGGTAGCCGCCGACGCCGAGCAACGCAACGATCAGCGCGCCGATCAAGACGCCGAGCCACACGCGGCGTGACGACTGCTCGGGCTCGGGCGGCGGCATGACCTCGGTGGGCTGACGCGCGATCACCTGCGTGGCGGTCGCGTCGCCGACGACGGGGAGCAACGGTGTCGCCTCGACGTCGATGCCTTGGCGCACGCGCTCGAGGTCGGCGATGAGCTCCCCGGCCGTCTGATACCGGTTCGCCGGGTTCTTCGCGAGGCACTTCATCACAACGGCATCCAGACGGGGCGGGACGTCCGGGTTGGAGGCAGACGGCGGGGGCGGCGTCTCGTTCACCTGCTTGTAGGCGATCGCGACGGGCGTGTCGCCGGTGAACGCCTGGTGGTGCGCGAGCATCTCGTACAGCACACACCCGAGGGAATAGATGTCGGAGCGCGCGTCGACCGGTTGTCCCTGCGCCTGCTCGGGGGAGAAGTACGCGGGCGTTCCGATCACCGAGGAGGTCTGCGGCGCGGTCGCGTCCGTCTGCACCCGCGCGATGCCGAAGTCCATCACCTTGACGGCGCCGGCCCGCGTCACCATCACGTTCGCCGGCTTGATGTCGCGGTGGATGATGCCGTGCTCGTGTGCCGCCTGGAGCGCCGACGCGACCTTCTCCGCGAGCTCCACTGCCTGCGTCGCGGTCGGAAGACCGCCGCCCGCGAGGAACGACGCCAGCGTCCGCCCCTCGATGTACTCCATCACGATGTACTGCGTGTCGCCATCGGCGCCCGCGTCGTAGACGCCGACGATGTTCGGGTGGTTCAGACGCGCGGCGGCCTGCGCCTCTCTGCGGAAGCGCGCCACGAACCCGGCGTCACGGTCGAACGGGTGGACGAGCACCTTGATCGCGACGGTGCGGTCCAGCGACGGATCGAACCCACGGAAGACCTCGGCCATCCCGCCTTGTCCGATCCGAGCCTCAACGGTGTAGCGCTCGCCGATCGTCTGCCGTTCCACCCGCTCGGATCCCTTCCGTCTACGGCTCAGCCCTGGCGCAGGTACGACTCGATCACTTGCTTGGCGATCGGCGCCGCCACCTGGCCGCCCGTCGCCTCGTTCCCCAGGTAGCCGCCGTCGAGCACGATAACCCCCACGGCGATGGTCGCCGTCTGGCTCGGCCCGGCGGGTGCGAACGCCGTGAACCACGCGTTCGGCGGCCCGTGCAGGTTCGCCGACGTGCCCGTCTTGCCGGCGACCGTCACGCCCGGGATCTGCGCGAGCGTTGCGGTGCCGTGCTCGACGACGCCGACCATCATCTGGCGGAGCTCGGCGGCCGAGGTCGACGTCAGGGGATGTCCGTAGTCCTTCGGGTCGAACGTCGTGATCGGCTGGCCGGTGGTCGCATCCCGCACCTCGGTCACCAGCCGCGGGTCGTACAACGTGCCGCCGTTCGCGATCGCGGACGCGATCAGGGCGATGTGCAGCGGATTCAGCAGGTCGTTGTCCAGCCCGATCGAGGACCGCGCCAAGGCCGGCTCGTTGTTGTCGAAGTACGACGCCTCCGGGAACCGCCCGGTCTCCCAGGGGAGGATGAACGGGATCGTGTCGTTGAGGCAGGGCGCGGCTTCCCCCTCGACCGGGGCGATCCTGCACAGGCCATAGGCCTGCGCCTGGGCGGTCATCTTGTCCGCGCCGAGCGCCATCCCGATCTCGGCGAACGTCACGTTGCAGGATTCGGCGAACGCTTCTTCCATCGTGACCTCGGAGGCGCCGCCGGCGCAGAGTTCGTCGCCGAAGTTCTCGATGTGCGTGTCGGTCTGCGGCAGCTCGAGGTGGTGCGGGTTCTTCCACGTCTTGGTGGGAGGCCAGTTGTTCTCCAACGCCGCGCTCGCGGTGATCGTCTTGAACGTCGAGCCCGGCAGATACAGATCCTGGAACGCGTGCGAGACGAGCGGCTTCTCGGGGTCGCTGATCAGGCTCTGCCACGCCTTCTCGATCTGCTGATCGCTGCCCGATGACAACGTGTTGGGGTCGAAGCCGGGATTGGAGTACATCGCGAGGATGTCACCGTTGCTCGGGTCGACGGCGACGACGGCGCCCTGGTGGGATCCGAGCGCTTTGCGCGCCGTCGCCTGCACGCGCGGCACGAGCGTCGTGATCACTGTGCCGCCGCGCTTTGGGCGGCCCAGGATGATGTCAGTCAGGTTCTGGGTCGCGAACTCGGGCGCGGTGCCGGATAGATACGGGTTCATCGCCTGCTCCAGGCCGGTGCGCCCGTAGATCCGCGAGTAGTAGCCCGTGAGCTGACCCCAGAGCTCGCCGGTGGGGTAGTCGCGGAGGTACTTGTAGGCAGAGGCCGGGTCCTGGTTCGGCTTCGACTCCGCCAGCACCGTCGTGCGGTTCGCGGCCAGGATCTGCCCGCGCTCGACGGCGTACTCCGCCTTGATCTCGCGGGGCGCGTTGGCGGGCTCGGCCGCGATGCGGTCGGCGGCGACCACCTGCACGTACGCGACCTGTGCGAACAGCACGGCGAACAGCGCGACGAACGCGATCCCCAGCCGGCGGATCTGGCGGTCCATCTAGACGTCCACCTGGGTGTCGGCTTCCTTCGTGGTGGTTCGCATCCGACGCTTGCGGAAGTACGGCCCGGCCGACGTCCGCAGCAGGAGCGCGATCGCGACCGCGGACGCGACGCGGCTCGTTCCGCCATAGCTGACCAGGGGTAACGGCACGCCGGTCAGCGGGATCAGGCGGAGCACCCCCGCCGCGATCACGAACACCTGCAGCCCGAGCACCGTCGTGACGCCGACCGCAAGCAGCTTCTCGAAGTTGTCGTGTCGCTCGACGGCGATGCGGAGCCCGCGGCCGACGACCACCAGGTACAGCAGCAGTACGGCGGCGACGCCGAGCATCCCGAGCTCCTCACCGAACGCCGCCAGGATGAAGTCGCTGCCGACGTACGGGATGAGCGTCGGCGAGCCGAGTCCGAGCCCGGTCCCAACCATCCCGCCCGACGCCAGCGCGAACCAGCCTTGCGAGAGCTGGTAGCCCTCGTCGGCGACCTTGTTCGGATCCATCGCGTGCAGCCACGCATCCACGCGAACCTGCACATGCGAGAACGCGAGGTAGCCGACGTAGGCGCCGATCGCGAACAGGACCAGGCCGAGCACCAGGTACGCCCACCGGCCGGTCGCGACCCACAGCATCACGATGAACACGCCGAACAGCAGGAGCGACGCGCCCATGTCGCGTTCGAGGAACAGCACGAGCAGCGACGCGCCCCACGCGAGCAGGATGGGGCCGAGGTCCTTCGCACGCGGCAGGCCGAACCGGCCGACGCCGGCCGCGAGCAGCTCACGCCGTTGTCCGAGATAGCTCGCGAGGAAGATCACGATCAGGATGCGTCCGGCCTCGGCGGGCTGGAAGGTGATGAATCCGAGGTTGATCCACAGGCGTGCGCCGTTGATCTCGGTGCCGATGCCCGGCACGATCGGCAGCAGCAGGAGCGCGACGCCCGCGAGCCCGATCGTGTACGTGTACGCGTCGAGCTGCCGAACATCTCGGACCAACGCGAGCGTGGCGACGAGGACACCGAGCCCGATCGCGAGCCAGACCGCCTGTTCGGTCGCGAACTCGGGGTGGTTCCGCGCGCCCATCAGCCGGAAGAGCATCGCGAGGCCGAGTCCGCCGAGCAGCACGGCGGTCGGATACAGGACCGGATCGGCGTCGCGCGCCAGTCGGCGGACGGCGTACCAACCGCCGAGCGCGAGCACTGCGAACGCGACGCCGTAGACGACCAGACCCGCCGGCACCTTGTCGTTGAGGCCGAGACCTTGCAGCGCGAAGGCGAGCACGCTCGCGATAACGGCGACGATCGTGGCGGTGAGGCCGGTGCGCGTGCGGACGCGCCGGGTCCGTTCGGTGGTGGCCGCGACGGCGCTCACTGTCCGCCCCCTCCGCCGTTCTTCTTGTTGTTGTGATGATGGTGCTGCTGTTGTTGTTGTTGTTGTTGCTCCAGGTCGTCTTGCATCTGCTGGACGATGCCGAGCGCCGCGTCACGACTGTCGAAGGTGATCCCGTCTTCGAGGCCTTGATAGTGGAACTCCTCGACCTTCACCGCGTCGAGGCCGGTGTCCAGGTCGACGTGCGAGAGGTGGATCCCGAACGGCGCAGCCGGGATGCCTTGGTACAGCGCGACGTGACCGTTGCTGACGCCGAGGTACCACTGTCGGTCCAGGTACGAACGGAACACCGTGTACGCGACGAGGAGCAGCACGATCGTCGTGAGCACCACGGTGATCGCGCGCCACGGTACCCGCCGTGCCGGCTCGGCCGACGCCACCGCCGGCGCAACGGTTCCCTCCTCGGGCTCGCCGGGCTGCGCCTCCAGAACGATCGCGGTGATGTTGTCGATCCCACCGGCGCGGTTGGCGGCGCGCACCAAGCGCTCGGCCGCGTCCTGCGGCGCGCCACGCGCGATGTCCAGGATCGCGGTGATCTGGCCCTCGGTGACCATGTCGGTGAGGCCGTCGGAGCAGATCAGGACCTGGTCGCCGTCCAGGAGCCCGAGGTCGAGCGCCTCGATGTCGACCTTCGGCTCCGTGCCGAGCGAGCGGATCAGCACGTTCCGATGCGGGTGGACGTCGGCCTCCTGCCGGCTGATCTCGCCGGCCTGCACCATCCGGTCCACGAGCGTGTGATCGTGCGTCAGCTGGCGGAGCGAGCCGGCGCGCAGCAGATACGCGCGACTGTCCCCGACGTGCACGAGGTGCAGCGCCTCGGCCGAGGCGAGCGCGGCGGTGACCGTCGTCCCCATCCCGGCGAACTTCGTGTCTTCGCCCGAGCGAGCGAACACCACGCTGTTCGCCTCGCGGACCTCGTCGTCGAGCGTCGTCTCGCCGACGCGTTGCATGTCGCCGATCGTTTCGAGCGCGAGCTGCGACGCGACCTCGCCCGCGTTCGCCCCGCCCATCCCGTCCGCGATCGCGTATAGGGGCGGCTCCACGATGTAGGAGTCCTCGTTGTGGTCGCGTACCCGGCCGGTGTCGGTCGCGACCCCCGCGACGATCCTCATCGCCGGAGCTCCACGATCGTCGTGCCGACCTTGATCCTGTCGCCCGGCGTGAGCATCGCCGGCGCGACGAGTCGCTGATCGTTCACGAACGTGCCGTTGGTCGAGCCGAGGTCTTCCACGTACCAGTTCCCGGCGCGGTCGAAGATGCGCGCGTGCTGCTGCGAGACGTAGGTGTCGTCGAGGCGCAGCTCGCACTCGACCGAGCGGCCGATCGTCGTCGAGCCGTCCAGCCGCACCGAGTGCGGCTTCTGTCCGTCGGACGACACCATCAGCATGCTGGGGCGCGCGGGGGAATCCGACGCCGGCGCGCCGCCGATCGCCGCACCCGACGGCGTCCGGTCGACGTTCAGCCCGCGGATCACCCACCGCATCGAGCGCCAGATGAACAGGAACAGCAACGCGAGCAGCCCGTACTTCAGCGCCGAGAGGGCGAACGGCGGGGTCGCCGCCAGCATCAGGCGCTCCGGTACTCGATCTGTGTGGCCCCTATCGTGATGCGGTCGCCGTCCGACAGCGGCGCCGACTGGACGTCGCGCCCGTTGACCTTCGTGCCGTTGGTCGAACCGAGGTCGGTGACGGTCGACACGCCGTCGGCCGTGCGGATCTGCGCGTGGCGTCGCGATGCGCCGGAGTCGTTGACGACGATGTCGCACTCCGACAGGCGCCCGATCGTCAGCAGCTCCCGGTCGACCGGGATCGCCCGGACGCCGTCGCCTTCATGGACGCGAAGCTGCGCGCGTTTCTGCGGTTCGGGCGCCGGCTTCGGCACCTCGACCGGTTGGTCTCCTTGGACGAGCGACCCTTCGACCTCGAGGTCGCCGCGCTTCAGCTTGTTGTCGACGAAGAATTCGGCCTCGGGCGGGCCGACCAGTCCCCAGCCGCGTTCGGCCGCGTTGTCGATGATCACCGTCTTGAGCTCGGCGACCAGGGCGGTCTCGATCTGCTGGAAGCGCGGGCCGTCCTCGCTCGACAGCGAGATCTCGAAGTGGTTGGGCGCCCAGACCTCGTTGACGGCGACCTGCTTGCCGTCGTCCATCGCGCGGACGACACGCTTGGCGATCTCGACGGGTTGCACGCCGGACCGGAACGTCTTCGAAAAGAGGCCTTCGACCAGGCCCCCCAATCGACGCTCGAAGTTCCGGAGGTTCGGCACGGGTTTGGTTGGCGGGGAAGGTCGCTCGGTCCGCTGCGGTCATCCTACCCCGCAGCGTGTTGCGGCCCCGTGGCGCTCGACGGTTCCTTTCGGCTGCGGCCTAAGGCGGCCGAGGGCCACTGTTACCATGCCCTTCCCCACGGGCGAGTGGCGGAATTGGCAGACGCGCAGGATTCAGGTTCCTGTGTCCGAAAGGACGTGGGGGTTCAACTCCCCCCTCGCCCACCCTTCTTGAGTGCAGGGAACAGGTCGCGTTCCTGTAAACACTTCGCACGGGGTAGAGCGTTCCCGATCATGACGATGCCAGCGACCGCCGACCGGACCACGACCGAGAGCAGCCCCGCGATAACTGCCGCGGTCTTCGAGGATTTCTACCGCGCACATCATCGTGAGGTCTATGCGGCCATGTGGCTCGTCACTCGGAACCGTCACGAGGCCGAGGAGATCACACAGGATGCGTTCCTGCGGCTGTTGGAGCGATGGGACCGGATCTCTGTGATGGAGGACGCGACCGGCTACCTCTTCCGAACGGCGATGAACGTCTGGCGAAGCCGGCGTCGTCGTGCGGCCGTCGCCCTTCGACGCATGATGCGCTCGCCCGAGCAGACGAGTGACCTCGAAGAGGCTGAGTCCCGAGCCGACGTCATTCGACTCCTCAGCTCGCTCAGCGAACGTCAGCGTGCCGCCCTGGTGCTCGTCGATTTGATCGGTTTGAGCTCACAGGATGCTGCTGCGGCGCTCGGCCTCAGGCCCTCGACCGTCCGTGTGCAAGCGGCACGAGCCCGGGCGGCGTTGAGGGAAGGGATAGCACGTCATGACTGACACGCGAACACTCCTCGAACGTGCATCGGATGCTGCCCCGGAGGTGCGGCCCGACCTCGAGGGTGTGTACGAACGCCGTGCTCGCGATGCTCGCGTCGCTCGGATCAGGGCGGGCGCCGTTGCCGGTTTGATCGCCATCGCGGGCGTCGCTGTCGGCTTCAACATGCTGCACTCGCCGAGCGGCACGTTCAACCCAGGCGCCGGAAGCGCGATCGGCGCCCCCAGCCGGAACATCGCGCTGTCTCCTGACGACTACTACTTCCAGCGGTTCAACGGGGGGTGGGGTACGTGTGCTTCTTGGTGGGCGCTCGACGACAGTGGGCGACTCGACACCATCGTGCACCAGGCGGGAGCCGGAAACTGCTGGGGCCCGATGGGCGGCCAGACATACGGGCCGGGACACTTCGACTCCGACTCGGGGGCGGTGTCCGACCTCTCGACCGATCCGGAGCAGTTGATGGCCCAGCTCCGTGATCGCGTGCAACCGAACGGTGCCTCTCCCGAGCCGTACGACGATTGGGGCGGTCCGATCGAGTGGGGGCTGATCCGCTCGGTCGGTGAGCTGCTGGAGGCACCCGACGTGGCCCCCGAGCAGAAGGCCGCGCTCATGGTCGTCGCTGCGGAGCTCAGTACGTCGGTCGACATGAACACGCGTGACCCGCAAGGCCGACCCGCGGTTCTCGTGACGCTGGACTCGGAGCACGAGACGCACCGGTGGTGGTTCGACCCGCAGAGCCATCAGCCGATGGACCTCGACGGGTTTGTTGTTCAAGCGGCCGGAGTCGTCGGAACGACCGACTCGGCGGATCTGACCCGGTCGTTCGTTCCCGAGGTACATCCCTAGCGAGTCAGGCGACTCGCCTTGTCCAAGTTGTCGAGTCGTCTCATGCTCCAGCGATGTCCGCTTCCGGCGAGCGCACCCACGCGATGCTTGCGGCGCTACTGGATCCCGACGAAGTCGAGGTCGCCTACGGTCGCGTGGACGTGCGCGAGATGACCGCTTCTTCAGCGCTCTTGACGGGTCGTCGCCTCCTGTGGAGACATCTCATCTTCCCGAAAGAGTCGGCATCCTCGAGCTGGCGGCGATCACGTCGTTCCAGGAAAGCGTGCGGACGCATCGGTGGGGCGTGCGCCTTCGGCACGGGGTGATCCCTGACCCGTCGCGCTCATCAGCGCCTTGCTGAGTCCAGCTTCGGAAGCATGGTTTGTCGTCGGCCTTGAGTACGGTGGCCGTGATGCCGCTGCGCAATCGGATGACACCGTTGGGGGAGCCGATCGCCGTCGCGGCGAGGGGCCTCGTGTACGCGAATCGCGGGAACATGCACGACGCGCAGCGGCACATCCGCCGTCCGTACGGCGTCAGGCGGTGGATCGCCTGCCAGCTCGAGTTCCGAGGGTGGCATCGCGGGCGGCTCATGCAACCGGGCCGGTTCACCGAGTTGTTCTTCCTCGACGAGGCGACTGCATTCGCGGCCGGACACCGGCCGTGTCGTCTTTGCCGGTACGTCGATTACGAAGAGTTCGTCGACACGTGGTCGGAGATCCATCCGCATCGAGCGACGAACGCCGACGCGATCGACGAAGTCTTACACGCGGAGCGCTGGCACGCCGAGCGAGAGAGGCAACGGCACCACGAGGCTGCGTACTCCGGACTGCCCACCGGAACCTTCGTGCTCCGCGATGAGGAACCGTGGGTCGTGCTCGACGATCACGTGGTCCGCTGGACGCCCGAGGGCTACGAGCGACGAACTGCACGACCGACGCGAGGTCGCGCGACCGTGATCACGCCGCCATCGCTCGTGAAGGTCCTCCGAACGGAGCGCACGCCGCTCGTTCCGTTCCTTCATCCCTCGGCGTTCGGCGACTGATCTCAATGGTCGGTCGATAGCCGAGACCAGATCTCGGAGTCCTCCCATCGTCCGGGCACGACGAACATCGATCGAAGCGTGCCCTCGTAGTGGTAGCCGTTGTGCTCGGCGACCCGCTTCCAGGCGGGATTCTCGGTGGAGATCAGCAGCTCCAATCGTACGGCGTCGAGCTCTCTGAACGCCCACGCTGTGAGCCGCTCGAGCGCGACGGTCGCCACGCCGCGGCCGCGCGCGTCCGGGTGGATCACGTACCCCAGCTCAGCTGTGCGTTCTTCACGCTGGATGGACGGCGCCACCGCGATCCCGAGGAAGCGCCCGTCGGCAGGATCCTCGATGACGAACGCTTCGCGGGTGCCGTCGCGGCGACCGTCCTCGTAGCGCTGCAGCCAGGTCTGGACGAAGTCCTCGGGCGGGGGATCGGGCACGCGCGTGAACCGCAACACGTCGGGGTCGCGGATGAGGTCGCCCAACCCGGATGCGTGCGCTGAGGTCGAGGGCACGAGACGGATCGGCGGCGTGGACACCAATCTACGGCGCAGGGCAGTTCGGTCCGTATGCGAACCGCGCCGAGCTGGGGGCGACCTGGCAGCCCGACTCGTCGACCGCGCGGAAGGCGCTGCCCGGCGCGGTCTTGAGCTCCGCGATCAGCGACGCCGGCCAGTTCGCGTTCACGTCGCCCTGGAAGAAGAAGTCGCTCCCGGCCAAGCCCTTGCGGCGCATGGCCGAAAGCCAACCACACGTCCCGCGCAACGCGCTACCGCCGTTTAGGGTGAGCCGCGACGCGATGGCGATGATCGAGATCGAGGGGCTCCGCAAGGAGTACCGCCGTGTGCGCGGCGGGCGCACGGTCGCGGTCGACGGCCTGGACCTCAGTGTTCCCGAGGGCGGCGTGTTCGGATTCCTCGGGCCGAACGGCGCGGGCAAGACGACGACGATCCGCTGCCTGCTCGGGCTGGTGCGGCCGAGCTCCGGCCGGCTCTCCCTGCTGGGCGCGGACGTCGGTCACTCCTTACCGACCGTGATCGGTCGTGTCGGCTCGATCGTCGAGGCGCCGGCGATGTTCGCGCGGTTCAGCGGCCGCCGGAACCTCGAGATCCTCGCGCTGATCCACGGCGAGGGCGGCGCCGCGGTCGACGCGTCGCTCGAGCGGGTCGGGCTCCGCGACCGCGCCAAGGATCCGGTGAAGGCCTACTCCCTCGGGATGAAGCAGCGGCTCGCGATCGCCGCGACGCTGCTTCGCGATCCTTCGCTGCTGATCCTCGACGAGCCGGCCAACGGCCTCGATCCCGCGGGTATCGTCGAGGTGCGCGAGCTGCTCCGCTCGCTCGGCGCCGAGGGCCGCACCATCTTCGTGTCGAGCCACATCCTGTCCGAGGTGCAGCAGACCGCCGACCACGTCGCGATCGTTGCGAAGGGAAAGCTCATCAAGGCGGGGCCGGTCAACGAGGTCCTCGCCACCACCGGCGCGAGCGGCGTGATCGTGAAGCTCACCGATCTCGAGGCCGGCCGTCGAGCGCTCGCCGACGCAGGCATCCCCGCGACGATCGACGGCGGCGAGATGCGCGCCGACGTCCCCGCCGATCAGAGCGAGCGGATCAGCCGGACGCTCGCGCAAGCGGGGCTCTACGTCACCGAGCTCCGTCCGGACACCGTCGACCTCGAGACCGTGTTCCTCGAGCTCACGAAGGACCAAGGAGTCGGCGACTGATGCGGCTGCTCCGGTCGGAGTTCCTTCGCGCTCGGTCTCGCCGCTTGCTTCCGATGGTGATTATCGGCGGACTGATCGCGATCGTGGTCGGCCTCGGCATCGCGGCCTTCTACGCGCAGAAGCCGACGCAGGCCGAGATCGCGCAAGCGCAGGTGAGCCATCAGAAGAACGTCGAGCGGTGCGAGCAGAAGGTGGATGCGACGCAGCTTCCGCCCGGTTATGACGACGTCACCTCGTTCTGCGAGGACAACTGGGGACCGGGCTTCGACGGGTTCCTGCTGCGCGACCTCGGGGCGATCCTGCAGGGAACGGCGACGTTCGTGATCCTGCTCGGCGTGCTGCTCGGCGCCTCGCTCGGCGGCGCCGACTGGACCGCGAACACGATGCAAACCCTCCTGACCTGGGAACCGAGGCGCATCCGGGTGTTCCTGATCCGCGCGCTCGTCGTCGGGGTCTGCGTGTTCGTGATCACGGTGTTCTTGCAGCTGGTGTTCGTCGGCGTCTCGTTCCTCGTGGCGAGTACCCGTGGAAGCACGGGGTTCCTGCCGTCCACGTTCTGGAGAACGGTGTCGCTCACGATCGGCCGCGTATCGCTGATGGCGACCGCGCTGGCGCTGGTCGCGTACGCCGTCGCGATGATCGGCCGGTCGACGGTCGCGTCGCTCGGCGCGCTGTTCGGGTACGCGATCCTGTTCGAATCCGTGATCGCGGCGTTCCGGCCGACGGTCCAGGGCAATCTGCTGATCCGGGCGGCAATCGTGGTGATCACGCACCAGCCGCTCATCGACGAGATGCACACCGTGGACTTCAGCCATCCTGTGCTGCTCCTGGACGTGTCGCGGGCTTGGATGGTCGTCGGCTTCTACACGGTGGTCCTCGGCGTGCTGGCGCTCGTGGTCTTCCGCCGCCGCGACGTGACCTGAGCGGCTCCAGGCGTCGGCGTATACTGCCCACTTCCTCGCAGAATCGTTCGTGCGCTGCATCTTCGGGCGTCAAAGGACGGGCTCGATGACCCTGTCGGATCGCACGCTGACCCTGATCGCGATCATCGCGATCGGCCTGTCGCTGCTCGCGATCTTGTTCGTGATCCTCGGCGGCGCCAAGAGCGGCGACCGGGCGACGAACCTGACCGGCGACGACGCGGTCGGCGCGCTGCTCGGCAAGATCGATCGGCTCGAACAGGCGGTCCGCGCGCTCAACGCGACCGACAAGCGCCAGCAGATCCAGATCGAAGGAAGCGTGCGGCGCGTCGGGGTCCTCCGCTACGACGCGTTTGAGGACGTCGGCGGGCGGTTGTCGTTCTCGTGCGCGCTGCTCGACGACCACGGGACCGGCGTGGTCCTCACGTCGATCAACGGCCGGCAGGAGACGCGCGTGTACGCGAAACCAGTGACGACAGGCCACAGCTCGTACAACCTGTCGCAAGAGGAGGCGGAGGCGATCCGGCAAGCGATGCACACCGATGAGCGGACTGCGGCGGCGCGATGATCTGGCGCAAGGACGAGGCCGAGGCCGCGGGCGAGCATCAGGCGCCGCCCGCGCGCGAGCGAAAGGACAAGCAGATGGCTGCGGACAACGGTGAGGTCACGATCGTCGGTGCGGGCGCACGGCTGGAGGGCAATGTCGTGTCGGCCGGCAGTCTGCGGATCGACGGCCAGGTCAAGGGCCAGATCAACGCCGACGGCGACGTCACCTTGTCGCCCCAGAGCCAGGTCGAGGCGGACATCCGCGCCCAGAACGTGAGCGTTGCGGGCCGCTTCCACGGCAACATCGTCGTGAAGGATCGCGCCCACCTCGCGAAGGGCGGCCGGATCGACGGCAACATCACCTCCAAGACCCTCGTGGTCGAGGAGGGCGGCGTCTTCCACGGCCAGAGCATCATGGACGCCGGCGCCTCATCGGGTTCCCGATCGTCCGGACAGGCCGGCTCGTCGTCGACGGGCTCGGCCGGCACCGAGACGAAGGAACCCGATCAAGTGAAGGTGTGAGGTAGATGCTCGATATCAAACGACTCCGGGAGGACCCGGAGCCCTTCCGGGCTGGGCTGGCGCGGCGCGGCATGCCGGAGGCGGTCGACGATCTGCTTGCTGCCGACGAGGATCGACGCAAGCTCACCACGCGCGTGGAGGAGCTTCGCGCGGCCCAGAACCAGGCGTCCAAGGCGATCGGCAAGGCCGAGGGCGACGAGAAGCAGCGGCTGATCGCCGAGGTCGGGAGCGTCAGCGCGCAGTTGAAGGAGCTCGAGCCGGAGCTCGCGGACGCCGAGGCGACGCTCAACGGCCTGCTTGCGTCGACGCCCAACCTGCCCGATGCGAGCGCGCCCGACGGCGGCGAGGATGACGCGGTCGAGATCAAGCGCAATCATGACCGGCCGCCGGAGTTCGACTTCGAGGTTCGCGACCACGCGGCGCTCGGCGAGCTCCTCGGCGTGCTCGACACCGAACGCGGCGCTCGCACCAGTGGCTCACGGTTCGTCTACCTGCTCGGCGACATCGTGCTGTTGCAGTTCGCGCTGGTTCGCAACGCGATGGACATCCTCATGCAGGAGGACTTCACGCCGGTGATCCCGCCGGTGCTCGTGCGCGAGGAGGCGATGTACGGCACGGGGTTCCTGCCGTCTGAGGCCGTGAACATCTATCGCACCGACGAGGATGAGCTGTACCTGGTCGGCACGGCAGAGGTGCCCCTCGCGGCGCTGCACATGGGCGAGATCCTCGACGAGGCCGAGCTGCCGGTGCGCTACGCCGGGTATTCCACCTGTTTCCGCCGTGAAGCGGGGAGCTACGGCAAGGACCTCGGCGGGATGTTCCGCGTGCACCAATTCGACAAGGTCGAGATGTTCATGTTCACGACCCCTGAACAGAGCGCCGAGGCGCACGAGTTCCTGTTGAGCGTCGAGGAGAGGATCCTCGGCAAGCTCGAGATCCCGTACCGCGTGGTCAACATCGCGGTCGGTGACCTCGGCGCGCCGGCGACCAAGAAGTACGACATCGAGGGCTGGCTGCCCGGCCAGGGCAAGTACCGCGAGCTGACGAGCTGCTCGAACACCACCGACTACCAGGCGCGACGGTTGCAGACGCGCGTGCGGCGCACCGACGGCTCGCTCGACACATTGCACACCCTGAACGGCACGGCCACCGCGATCGGGCGCACGCTGATCGCGATCCTCGAGAACCACCAGCGCGAGGACGGCTCGGTCGAGATCCCCGAGCACCTGTGGCAGTACCTGCCCGATCGCGTCCGGGTCTTACAGCCGAAGGCGAGCTAGACGGGGGGCGCGAGCCCGGCGTTGCGGGCGGCATCCGCCGCCCGCGACGCCTCCACCCGTGCCGTCACATCGATCGCGATGCCGTGCCACACGATCGTGCCCGCGGGCGGATCGGCGGCCTTCCGTCCGAGGGAGTGGAGCCACCGTGCCGAGCCGTCCCGGTGGATCACGCGATAGGTCGCGTCCCAGGTGCCGGTCTCGTTCGCCTCGGCGTCGAGTGCGGCGACGAAGTCCTGGTCGTCGGGGTGGACCAGTCTGCCGAAATGGTCACGCTCGGCGATCAGCTCCTCGGGGGTATAGCCGACGAGCTCGTAGCAGCCTGGTGACATGTAGGTGTTGCGCGCGACGCCGGTCGCGAGATCGGTGACCTCGGTCCACATCGCGGCCGGCGCGTGCGATTCGATCGCCGAGATGGTGTCCAGCCGCCGGGCCAGGCCGTCGCGCTCGTTCCGCGCTTCGGTGATGTCAAGGATGGTGCCGATGAAGCGACGCGGGCGTCCCTCGGCGTCGCGCTCGACGCATCGCATCCGGTCGGCGAGCCAGACGATGGTGCCGTCCGTGTCGATCACGCGATATTCGCCGATCCGATCCGCCCCCGCCGTCCACGCGTGCTCGACCGCGCGCCGGACGTGCGCCTGATCGTCGGGATGGACGGCATCGAACCACCGCCGCGGTTCCGCGAGCTGTGCCGGATCGGTCATCCCGAGGTAGGAGCCCATCTTCGGGCTGACGTACACGACGCGCGGCGTCTGCTCCTCGTCGAGCTCGTAGCAGTACAGCGCCGCGGTGCCGAGGTCGAGCAGCTCTGCAAACTGGCCGGTCGCGCTCTGGGCCGCGGACTCGGCCTCGCGCTGCGCCGTGACGTCGATCATCACGCCCTCGAACAACAGCGGCTCGCCGATGTCGTTGCGCAAGACGAGGGTCGCCCGGTCGACGACCCACACCACGCGGCCGTCGCGCGCGAGGTACCGGTACTCCAGCTGGAACGGCTGACCGGTCTCGATACTGTGGATCGCAGCCTCTTCGACGCGCACACGATCGTGCGGGTGCACGCGCTCGCGCCAACCGGTGTCGGCCCACTCCTCGGGTGTGTACCCGAGCATGGACGCGATCTGGTCGCCGACGTAGGTGAACCACTCGCCGTCCTCGCGCTCGCGCGCCTGCCACAGGTAGACCACCGCGGGCACGTTCTCGAGCAGCCGCACGAGGCTGCCGGACGCGCGATCGCGTTCGTCCTCGGCGCGCTGCCGCTCGGCGATCTCGAGCCCCATGGCTTCGTTCGCCTGTTGGAGCTGCGCCGTGCGGGCGCGCACGCGGAACTCGAGCTCGTCGTTGGCGCGCTCGATCGCGCGCTGCGCCTCCTTCTCGGCGGTGATGTCGACCATCACGCCTTGCCAATGCAGCGGGTTGCCGTCCGGATCGCGCATCAGCGTCGCGTGGTCGCGCACCCACACGACCTGACCCTCCGCGCCGATCAGTCGGTATTCGCGCCGCCACGGGTCCCCGGTCGCCGAGTGCTCGTCGTGGGCCGCGAGCTCGACCTCACGGTCGTCGGGATGGAGGACCTCCATCCACATGTCCTCTTGATCGAGCCACTCGTCCATCGTGTACCCGAGGAGGTCCTCGATCTTGCGGTTGACGTAGCGCGAGCGGCGATCGTCGTCGGGCACCATCTCGTAGACGACCGCCGGCAGGTTCTCGAGCAGGGTCGCGTAGCGGGCGGCGGAGACCTCGACCGCTTGCTCCGCCTCGACGCGCGGCGTGATGTCCTCCATCACGCCCTGCCACATGCGCTGACTGCCGTCGCCGCTCGCGACGACCATCGCGCGGTCGTGCACCCAGACGACGCGCCCGTCGGGACCAACGAACCGGTACTCCGTGTCGAACGGCTTGCCCTCTGCCCGCGTCCGTGCGTACAGCTCGTTCATCGGCGCGACGTCGTCGGGATGCATCAGGGAGGTCCAGTCCTCGCCGATCGCGAGGAACACGTCCGCGCCGTATCCGAGCATGTCCTGGACGTTCGGCGACATGTACGTCGTTCGCGCGACCGGCTCGTCGTCCGTTGCCACGTAAACCACGACGGGCAGGTGCTCGACGATCTCGCGGTACGGGATCTGGGGGTCCACGGGCACGGTCGACATCGTGCCAAGGGTATCGGCGCGGAGCTCCGCGGGGAAGACATCGGCTTTCGGCCGATTGACACCGCCTGGCGACTTGGGATGCAGGGCGTTCCGTGCGTCGTTGAGGGGACGACCTGTGGGCCGCGGTCGCATGCGTTCAGCCATGGCGTCTGTCGTGGTGCTCGCATGCGTCGCCGTGGCCTCGTTCGCGGGCGCCCCGCCCGCCCCGGCGGCGCCGACGATTACGACGTACACCTCGACCTCGACCTGCACCTCACGGCCACGCGCCTGCCCAACAAGCCTCTCGAGGTGCGGACCCTCACGCACGCCGGCGGCCGATGCGGTGCCCGACATCGAGCCATTACCCGATGTACACCTTGACCAGCACGATGGGCGCCCGCGCGAAGGCGCTGGCGGCGGTGAACGGTGACTTCGGGACACCGCGGCGTCAGCCCACCCACGTGCTGATGATCGACGGCGAGCTATGGACGAGCGGCATTCAGTACGGGTACGTCGTCCGGGGTCTGGCCGGAGGGAGCTCCAGTTGATGTTGGGTCGCCGCGTTCGCATCGTCACGTCCTCGCTCGCGCTGGTGGTCGCCGCCGGCGCGGGACTCCTCGCAGTGGCGACACCGGCGCCGGCCCCCTGGGTCGTCGCCAATTACTCGCTCACGAAGAACATCCAGCTCATCACCACGCGCGTCCCGACCAAGCCGGTCGAGGAGCGCACGCTGAAGGTGTCCCCGACCGCGGCCTCGGTGCCGGACATCGTGCCGGCGGCAGCGTCCTACCCGATGTTCGATCTCACGTCCACGATGGCCGCGCACGCGGGTGCGCTGGCCGGCGTCAACGGCGACTTCGGCACGGCCAAGGACCAGCCGCACGCACATCCTCATGATCGACGGCGAGCTATGGACGACCGGCAACGCGATCGGCTGGAGCGAGACGGCTGGCACCTGCTCGCGGGCGACCCGGCGCTTCGCATCGGCGTGGTGGACGGCACGGGCGCCGTACTGTTCAACGTCGACGATTGGAACGCGCGCACTCCGCACAACACGTCCGCGATCGTCCGTCGGTACACCGCTGTCACCCAGCCTGATCCGTGCTCGCAGACGAAGCTGTCGGTCGGGTCGACCGCCGGCGGTGCTCCGACACGAACCCGAGCACGGCGTGCAGGCTGATCCTGATGACGGTCGACGGGCGCCAGAAGAGCACGAACTGGTCGATCGGCGCCCGTCTCCCGTTCCTCGCAGACCAGCTGATCGCTGCCGGTGCATACACGGCCGTCAACCTCGACGGCGGCGGGTCGACGACGATGTGGGTCCAGAAGACGAGCTCGTCGTACTGCCAGTCGTACCCGAGCGTCGGGGGCTGCCTGGTGATGCGGCCGTCGCAGTCGTTCGGCGAACGGGGCACCCGGTCGGCGATCGTCGTGCTGCCGACGCCCGATACTGGCGCACCGAGTCCGTTGCGTTGACGGTCCTGACGCCGGCGGGTCGGGCGTATCCTCGCGCCATGGCGTTCGTGATGGCGATCGTCCTCGGGTTCATGTTCGGGGCCATCGATCAGTACCTCGGCACCGTGCACGTCACCTCGCGGCTCGGCTGGTGGACCATCACGGTGAGCGGAATGTCGGCGCCATGGCTGATCCTGCCGTTCCTGGCCGGGATGACACAGCAGCGCGCCAAGCGCGCCGTCGCCTTCGGAACGGTCGTCGTGCTCTCCGCGCTCGCCGGCTACTTCGCGATGTCCAACAGCGTGTTCGAAAGCGTCCCGGTCGCGAACCTCTGGCCGCGGACCGTTCGGATGGCGACGACCGACGCGAACCTGCTCTGGATCGTCGGCGGCCTCGTGACCGGCCCGATCTACGCGTACTTCGGCCACCGGTGGCGGGTCGCGCGGTCGTGGGTCGGCGCCGCGCTCGTGACGGCCGCGCTCTGCTTCGAGCCGCTCGCCCGGGCGGTCGTCGGCACCGCCTTCGTCGGTGGCGGCTTGAACGGGTCGCGGACGGTGTGGGCGACCGAGGTCACGATCGGCGTGGTCGCGGCGGCCGTCTTCGTCTGGATGCTCGTCACCGAACGCCGCGCCGTCCGTCGCTCCTGAGGGGCCCCCGACGTTGTCGGCGATGGCCGCTAGGCTGGGTCCCCATGTCTGGCGGACCCATCATCCGAACGGAGCAGCTGGAACGGCGTTTCGGCAAGGTCGAGGCGCTGAAGGGCATCGACATGGAGGTCGATGCCGGATCGGTCCGTGGGCTGCTCGGGCCCAACGGCGCGGGCAAGACCACCTCGGTCCGCATCCTGACCACGCTGCTGCTGCCGACGGCCGGTCACGCAGAGGTGGACGGCCTCGATGTGGTCAAGGAAGCCGAGGAGCTCCGCTACCGGATCGGCCTGGCCGGCCAGAGCGCGGCGGTCGACGAGAACCTCACGGGTCTCGAGAACCTCGAGATGGTCGGGCGGCTCTACGGACTGTCCAAGGCGGAGGCGCGCAAGCGCAGCGGCGAGACCCTCGAGCGGTTCGGGCTGTCCGACGCGGCCGACCGGCAGGCCAAAACGTACTCGGGCGGCATGCGGCGTCGGTTGGACGTCGCCTCGAGCCTCGTCGGCCGGCCCGACATCCTGTTCCTCGATGAGCCGACCACCGGCTTGGATCCCCGAAGCCGCGTCGACGTGTGGGCCTTCGTGCGCGAGCTGCAGGCCGACGGGACCACCATCCTGCTGACCACCCAGTACCTCGAGGAGGCGGATCAGCTCGCCGACCGGATCACGGTGGTCGACGTCGGCGAGATCATCGCCGAGGGGACGTCCGACCAGCTGAAAGACCAGATCGGCGGCGAGGTCCTCGAGCTCACCGTCGAGGACGCCGCGCAGACGTGGGCGGCGGCCGAGGCGCTCCAGGGCATCGGCACCGGCGCGCCGAACGTCGACGTCGACGAGGGCCGGATCCGCGTGCCGGTCGGCAACGAGGGCGCCGAAGCGTTGCGCGACAGCTCGCGCCGGCTCGACGAGCAGAAGATCAAGCTCTCGGGGTTCGCCGTGCACCGTCCCACGCTCGACGACGTCTTCATGGCGCTGACCGGTCACGCGGCCGAGGACGGCAGCGAGCCCGAGCCCGAGGAGAAGCGCGGCCGTCGTGGCCGCAAGGACAAGGAGGACGCATGAGCGCGACGGTCGCCCGGTCTTCGACCGCACGCCGCGCCCCGTCGTCGATCGGCGCCCGGGTCGGTCGCGCCATCAACAACGGCTTGCTGGTCGCGCGCCGCAACATCGTGACCCTCACCCGCGTGCCGACGGTGTTCATCTTCGAGCTGGTGCAGCCGATCATGTTCGTGCTGTTGTTCCGGTTCATCTACGCGAACAACATCGCGAACCTGCCGAACGGCTTCGACTACGTCCTGTTCCTGATGCCGGGCATCTTCATCCAGAACGCGATCTTCGGCTCGACCACGACCGCGATCGGCCTCGCCGAGGACATGAAGGAAGGCATCATCGACCGGTTCCGGTCGCTGCCGATGGCGCGGTCGGCCGTCCTGGTCGGGCGAACGACGTTCGACCTCGCCAAGAACCTGATCCTCGTCGCCATCGTCTTGGTGATCGGCTACCTGGTGGGTTTTCGGTTCTCGAACGGGTTCATCAACGCGCTCTGGATGCTCTTGCTGGTGATGGCCGTCGGGTTCACGTTCTCGTGGATCTGCGCGTGCGTCGGGTTGTCGCTCAAGAAGGTCGAGGCGGTGCAGGCGGCGACGTTCACGATGATCTTCCCGATCGT
>Ga0136846_1238444_pt1 | contig 23140 bp, 19 predicted proteins | sample HopSoiMetagenom2_FD_96841 | JGI IMG/M metagenome (GOLD analysis project Ga0136846, IMG submission 96841) | Grasslands soil microbial communities from Hopland, California, USA - 2 Assembly 2016 (version 4) | ecosystem: Environmental > Terrestrial > Soil > Grasslands | place: USA: Hopland... | reverse complement strand
CCGTTTTGGGGGCGCTGGGCGGGATGCGATGCAAGGCGCTACTAGCGCCGTGTGGCGAGCCACACAAGTGAGGAGCAACGCCGCAGCGCGCCCGCCCAGCATCCCCAAAACGGCAAGTTGTTTCGGGCCATGTCCTCAAGACATGGCCAAAATCGGGAATTGTTTTGGGCCATGTTCCACTCTCGCGCCCCGCCCGCACTTGCACGCGACGGCAAGCCTCGCGATGATGCAGGCGTGACGACGCCCGCAAAGTTCCCGCGGAGTACGCCATCGACTCCCAAGCATGCGATGAAATCGAACGCTTCCCCGACACCCTCTCGCGCACCGCGTGAGACTCGGGCCGACGCCTCGGTCGCTGCGAATACCTCGACATCGGCCCTGGGCACCGAGATGCCCAGCGAATTCCATCCGGATCTCGACCAGTACCCGGTTCCTGCGCTGGTCGATGCCTTCATCGACGATCAAATCCATGCACTCATGGCCGTGAAGGCAGCGCGCCATCGCATTGCCGCGGCGGTCGTTGCCGCCGTGTCGCGAATCGCTGGTGGCGGCCGCCTCGTCTACGTGGGGGCGGGCACATCGGGACGCCTGGGCATTCTGGACAGTGTGGAGCTGTACCCGACCTTCTCCTGGCCCAAGGACCGCGCGCTGGGGCTCCTGGCAGGCGGCCAGCAAGCAATGTTCCAATCGGTTGAAGGGGCAGAAGACAGCCTGGAGCAGGGCCGGCTCGACGTGGCCGCGGTGAACGTGGACGAGCGAGACGTGGTGATCCTGCTCGCCGCGTCCGGGGCCACGCCTTATGTGATGGGCGCTCTCGAAACAGCTCGGGCCGCGGGGGCGTTAACCATCGGCATTGCCAACAACCCGGCCGCGCCGGTGACGCTGGGTGCGGAGATCGCCATCACGATCAACACCGGCAGCGAAGTGATCTCGGGCAGTACGCGTCTCAAGGCTGGCACCTCGCAGAAGATTGTGCTCAACACCTTGTCGAGCGCGATCATGGTGCGGTTGAACAAGGTCTACGGCAACCTGATGGTGGACTTGCAGCCCAGCAACGCCAAGCTGATGCGCCGCGCAGTGAGCCTCACCATGCGTGCCACCGGGGCAAGCGAAGACGCGGCCCGCATTGCGCTGACCGCCTGCAATTTCCAGGTCAAGGTGGCGATCGTCGCGATCCTGGAGAAGATCGGCGTGGACGAAGCGCAAGCGCGGCTGGCGGCGACGCAGGGAAACGTGCGAGCGGCACTCCTGCATTCGCGCTGAGAGGCTGAGAGGCTGAGAGCTCTCAGCCTCTGACGTCGATGCGCTTGCCATGGCGCGCCGCGCGCCTCGCCCGATACGCGCTGGCGTCGAACTCGAGTGCGAGGTAGACCGCCAACGCGACAAGCAAGGGAGCGAGGTAGTAAATGGCGCGGTAGGCGAGCAAAGCCGCAAGCAGTTCATTGGCGGGCACCTGCGCACCCAGCATCGCGAGAAACACCGTCTCGGTGACGCCAAGGCCAGCGGGCACGTCAATGACGGCCAGGGCCAAGGCACTTGTCATGAGCGCGGCGAGCACAGACGCGGCGTCGACCCGGTGTTGCAACAGCATCGTCAGCACCCAGGCGAGCAAACCCCAGTTGAGCGTGGACACCAGGCATTGCAGCAGCGCGATGCCGAGCGACGGCAAGGTCAGTTCGCGATCGAAGACCCGCCACCTGCGGCCATGCGCCATCACGCAGGCCGCGAGGTAGCCCCCGACCGCGCCCAGCAGCAACACGCCGATGAGCTGCGATGCGTCCGATGCCATGCCCCATGAGAGTGGCAGTTTCATGGTCCGCATCGTGAATGCGGCGCCCGCGATGAGCACGAAGCCGATCCAGTTGGTCGCGATGTTGAAGAGCCAGGTGGCCGCGCTGGTGGCGGTATCGAGGCCGTGCGTCATGTAGAGCCGGAACCGAAAACCCGCACCGGCCGGGCCGAGGTTCAAGGCGCAGGCGTGGCTGACGAAGCCGATGATGAATACGCGCCTCACGCCGATGCGATGGCCGGTGACGCATCGTGCGAGCAGGTCGATGCTCGAATAAACGAGGTAGCTGGCGACAGTGAAGACCTCTGCCCACATCAGCATCTCGTGCGGCATGTCGCCCACAGCCTGCCGCATGCCGTTCCAGTCCACTCGGTGCAGGTGTCCTGTCCACAGCGTCACGCCGGCCAGCAGCAGACCAATCGTCAGAGTGCGACGAAGCCACGCAGAGAGTTGGCGCAAGCGCATGACACGAGAGGCGACGGGCCCGATCAGGGGCCGAGCCGGGAGAGTGGAAGATGCATCACTTGCGAGGCGTGGCGCGGCGTTCGAACTTCGTGCGCTGGCCGCGTGCGAGTTCGGCAGCCACGAAGTCGACGGCCTGCTCGGGCTCCATCGCGGCGGTTCGCTCGAAGGATCTCAGATTGCGTGCGATGTCCTCGGCTTCAGCCGCGTCGATGCGTGAATCCACTTCAACGATTCGCATGGCGCAACGAGCGATCCAGACATCATCGGGCAGCGTGTCCATGACTTTTTGCTCCAGGCATGTTTGCAAAGCCATTGCGCCTCAGAAGCCGGCAGAACGATGTAGGAAAACGTCCTGCCCCTGCATTGGAGGCGCTCCAATCCGATATTCCAATATTCAGGGCAGTCATTGCATTTTCCGACCGTACGCCGTTATCAACACCTTGTTCGCATGCAAGGTTCTTGCCTGATGTTTCAGGCTTGTCATGTCCTTGAGGCTGCTTGCAATTGCCGCCGTTTCGCGTTGACGCGCCGATGCGTCTCACGCGCATGCGGCACCCAGCCGAGGCGGTACCAGCGCGCGGCCATGATCAGGCCGCGCAGCCATTCGTCTGCCGCGTAGGCGAACCACACTCCGGCCAGTCCGAAGCCCCAGTGCAGGCCCAGCAGCCAGGCGCCGCCGGCCATGACGAAAATCATCGACAGCACGCCAGCCGCGACCGGAAAGCGCGCGTCGCCGGTGGCGCGCAAGGCGTTGATGACAATCATGTTGAAGGTGCGTCCCGGCTCGAGCAGCACGGTAATCCATAGGAGCGTCTGCGCGGTGGCGATCACATGCGGATTCGATGTGAACAGCGGCAGGGTCCAGCGCGCGGTGAGTGCAACAAGCAAGGCAAGCGAGGTCGACACGACCAAGCCCCAGCCGAGACTCTTGCGGACCAGCTGGTGCGCGTCGTGCAGCGCAGCCGCGCCCACCATGTGGCCCACCAAAATTTCACTCGCAAAGCCGATGGCCAAGCCCGACAGCAGGATGAAGTTGATGAACTGCATCGTGTAGGCATGCGTCGCAAGCTCGGCCGCGCCCATGTGTGCGACGAGCGCGATGGTGAACATCAGCGAGAGCCGGTAGGCGGCGTTCTCTGCCGCGCCGGGCAGTCCGATATGCAAAACGGGCGCGAGCCGTTTCCAGGGCATCGACCACCAGTCGCTGCGCGTGGGCGCAAGCTCGAGCCGCAGCCGCCACAAGTAGAGGTGAAAGGCGACGCCGAAGGAGCGGCTCAGCAGCATCGCAATCGCGAAGCCCTGCAGGCCCAGCGGCGGCAAGGGGCCTGCTCCGCCCATCAGCGGCCAGCACAGCAGCAGGTGAAGCCCATGCATGACGAGCATGTTCAGTAGCGTGTCGCGTGTGCGCAAATGGGCGCGCATCACAGCCGACATGGCCGCATTCAATGCGTCAAGCACGAGCGCCAAGGCGAGGATGCGAAGGTAGGGCAACGCGAGTGAAAGCACCTCGGCCGGCGCGTTCATTGCTTGCAGAAGCGGCTTTGCGCTCACGACGACGCCGATCGCCGTGATCACCCCCATCCAGGTGCTCGCACCCAACGCGGCGGGCAGTCTGGTCGGCGGCCGCACGGTTGCCCGCGCCGAGGTTCTGCGTGATGACCACGCTCACTCCCAGGCTCACGATGCGAAACAAGAGAAAGAAAGTGGCTTGGACATGGTTGGCGAGCGCGAATGCGCCAGAGGCGGCGTCCGAAGTTCGCGACGAGATCGCGAGGCCGACCAGCCCCACGAGGATGCCCAGCAGCAGTTCGGTGAAGATCGGCCAGACGATCGAGAAGAGGGCGGGGCGGGGGTACGCCGCGGAGACGGTACGAGACATCGAAGGGGCCGTTTGACGCGGCTGCCGGGGTCATCAGCAGAACATTGGCAGGAAGACAACTTTGTGCCTCGCAGTTTGGCGCATCTCGTCAGTCGCGGACGCCGGGCACGCAGCTTGCCGTGTGACTTACTGCCGAGACTATTGGCGCGCCTGCAGATGACGCAGAGCGCTGCAGCAGGCAACCCATCGCAACCTAGTTTTCACTCTGCTACAGGAGAATCAATATGACCAGACTGCCAAAGAGCTTGACCACCGCTGCGGCCGCTGCCGCGCTCGTGACCGCCATGGGTGCATCGTTCGCCCAAACGTCGGGTTCCACGGGTGCGACAGATCCGACGAACCGTGGTGCCACCACGCCGAGCAACTCAGCGACGATGCCGAGCAACTCGGCCACCATGCCGAGCACGACGTCTTCCACGGGCACCCCTGCCGTGACGGACACGACCCCCTCCGGCTCATCGACCAGCGGCACGTCGACATCGACCACGACCGGACAGGGCAACACCTCGGCCACCACGATGCCATCGGACACGACGCCGATGCCATCGAGCACCTCGACAAGCGGCACGACGGGCACCTCCTCCGGATCGACTGCGACGGGCACGTCGACCGACAACTCGGCCCCGGCCGCTGCCAGCACGACCGATTACTCCAGCAGCACGACGGCACCGAGGAGCCGCACCATGCGCGCTGCACGCAGCGACCGCGGGTGATCGGCTTCGTATCGGCGGCAAGGAAAAGCCGGGCCTTCGGGCCCGGCTTTTCTATTTGATATGAGTCAGCCTCTCAGGCCCCATCGAGATAGAAAGCGCTCGCGACCCTGGGCACAGTTTGCGGCGCCTTGCCTTTGCCAGCATCCCGAAAGCCGAACAGCTCGCCCGGCGGTTGCGTTTCCGGCAAGACGTAGATGATGGTCGCGCCGTTATTCACCGTCGGAGCCAGCACCTTTTCGTAGAAGCGCACCGGCAGGTTGATGCAGCCGAAGGAGATGCGGTGCTCGCCAGGATCAGGCGACGACAGCCGCTGCAGGCGCCGCTCGGCGGGATTGTTCGTGATCACCCGGTGCATGGAAACGGCCGCGTCGTAGTCCACCCAGACGATGTCCACGCCATGCGCGTTGATGCCCGGCTCTGCGACGTAGCGCCCGGCGGGCGTGGTGCGCTCGTGTTCGGCGATGTTGGAGAGTTCGCGGTCGCCGACGCCGGGATAGGTTTCGTCGCCCTTGGCCAGCCCAAGCAGCGCGGGCGCTGCGCCACGCAGCTTGCCGTCGATGCCGAACACGTAGACCCGGGCTTTCGCTTTGTCGACGATGACAAAAGAGGAGCCTTCGTTGTCGCCCGAGTTCAGCACCCATTGCGCGACTTGGTAGGACTCCTTGGACGGCTTTTCTTTACCGAAGTCGGGTCGATTGACCGTCGGGGGCGATGCCGCGGTAGCGCTCCTCTCAATGCTGGACGCCTCAGCGCGCTTCGGGGGCTTGGCATGTGATACGCCGAGCGCCATTGCGGATGCGCCCACGACCAAGGATGTGAACAAGGAGCGGAGAAGGGTGGCGTGCTGCATGACGGGGCCTTCTAGTTTGGCAAAGGCCATCAGCAATCGGTGTTCCCGGCTGTGAGTGTCTGCTGCGAGATGTAGGTCAGGACTATTTGTCCCCATTGGGCGTTCGTACAGCGCTCTTTACAGGGGTTCCGGAATTACCTGGGCCACAAGCAACAGCATGTGTCGGGGCAGAAGGTGTTTGAAGGACGGCCGGCTTCACGCTGCGTTGCAAACGCAGGGTCTTCGCATCCGACGTGACGCCAACAGTCTCTCCTGCGCCGACGTGGTTCAAGGCAAGAACGGTGCAGTCGAAGCTGTCCGGGGCCACCGACGACGACGCCATGGTGTGGCGTTTTCCAATGTGCCGCACCGAGGGGCGCATTTCCAACTTGCAGGGCAGCTTCTGGGGTCTACCCCATCGCCACCTCCCACAGACCGTTCGAGAGGCAGTCGCCGTTCTATCGGCGGTCCGGATATCGCGATGTGGGTGAAGAGTCGTCAACCCGATGTGAATCCAACACTGCGCCCTCTTAGGAAATTGAAGCGGCCAGTGCGGCTATTGTCTTGGGTTTGACGTGGACATCGTCCAAGCTGATCGCGGCGACGACGAGTCTCTCGCGCTGGAACTCACTCGTTTGGATCACCTCTACTTTTCTCTACGCCTGCTGGAATTGATGTGAACGGAATGAATGTCCAAATTGGCCCCAGCACACACCATCGCGTGGGTCGGCATCTCGCCATGCGCAGGTTCCGCTGCAGCAGCCGGCTACCGCATTTCCGTCGCCGGACTAGACCGATGTTCCCCTACGAACGTGAGGCGCGGTTGCCCTCTACGTAAGGCGACGCGCAGCGGGAATGCCGGCCTGCTCCTGCAACCGGACTAGCACGCGCTGGAGCTCTGCACCGCCTTGCTGTGATCCGATATGCCGCATCAGCAGCTCCCGCGCGAGCCGGGCGCGACCGTCGTCAACCATGGCCATCCACTCCGAGGCGCCACCGTGTCCTTCGCGCAGCAGTGCCGCAGAGAACTGGCTGAGAAGCTTAGCTTGGCGTCCGCCAAGTGGTTCAAGCAGCGCTCTCTCCGGCGGCGGAAGCAGCCAGCGCCGATGTTGCTGGCTGACGTCGGCCTCGGTCATCCCGTCTTGGTGACACATCGCATCCCGCTCGTCGATGGGAATGCTGCTGAGCAGATCCAGCGCGTCACGAAGGTGTTTGCCGGCGAAGTCCTTGGCCCGATTTCCGATGAAGCCATCCACTTGGTTGCGTGCCGGCCCGCTGACATCGGTGTCGGTACTTCCGTAGCGCAGCAGAAACCTACCCAGGCGGTCGCGAGGATCGTCTTGCGACAGGCGGGCGGCGAAGCGGAACAAGGCTTGGCCGCTTCGTTCCATCGCGGAATGCGCCTGTCCGACGCGCTTGCTGAAGTCGGGGTACACATCCTCGATGAGCAACAAATCTTCCATGCGATTGCGATACCACTGGACAGCATTCCGGAAGCGGTTAAATTGGGGGAAGAAGTCGACTCCCTGCGCCAAACTCCGCAGAGCGTGGGACGTCGCCCAAAGGGCGATCAGGTTTCGGGCCATCGACGGTGCGTCGCTCGGCAAGTGGCCCAGGATCTTCTTCTGACAATCCATTGGAAGCCGTTCCAGAAGTGATTCTCCTTTCTGGAAGTTGGACGGCGATGCAGAACCGATGTTGCCCAAGGTGTCGGCTCCCGGCCGCAGCAAGTGCGCGTCTGAGGTCGCTTTGTGCACCGAGTGCAGCCTTGCGGCCGGCAGCGGGCTCGACGGGCCGACATGCGGCGCGACAGGGTTTGCGCTGGACAATGGGACGTGTGCGCCACGCGGTGGCAGCAGGCCGGCTTGGGGTGATGCGACATCAGCACGATCGTGCCCAGCCACGTATCCCGAGTCGGTGCGCCGACGAAGCGCTTCGGGTGCGGCGAATTGAGGCGACGACGGCCGCGAGGGTGATGAGCCTTCGCTCGGGGGCAAGGCCGCGTCGGCCGTTCGCTTGCCGGTCCTGTCAATGCCTCTCACGCGCCTGTCCTCGGTGAAGATGAATCAACAATCGTATGGTGCCGAGTGCACCCGGTGTATGCGCGCCGCGAAGCGCTCTACGACAAAACGAACCCCTTGGTCGGTTCGATGAAGATGTTGTCGCGCCAGCTTCCTCGCTCAGCCTCTCAGAAAGAGTGGCGCAGACCCATTTCAAAACCCTTGGAGTCTTTTTCCGTAGCGGGCATGGTGAAACCGCTGATGTTGCCTACCGTGTAGTTGGCCGTTCCCTTGTTCTCGATCTGCGCATAGGTGCCATAGACCGCGGTGCGCTTGCTGAGGTTGTACACATAGCCGATGGCGAATTGATGGGCGTCGCGGTCGCCGATGCCGGGGCCGCTGCCGTCCACCTTCGTGTACGCGGCGCGAATCAGGCCCAGGCCCACCGGGACGGTGGCGCCGACGAAATAGTGGCGGTCCTTGTCGGCCTGATATTTGACCTGCTGGGCGCTAACCATCACCTTGACCATGCCGAAGTCGTAGCTGCCGCTCACCACGCCCAGCTTCACGTCGTCAGTGGTCACCTTGGTCTGGCCGTAGGCCAGCGTCACATCGATCGGGCCGTTGCGGAAGCCCCCGCGGCCGCCGAAGTACTTTTTGCCCGCCACGCCTTCGGACGCGGCTGCGCTGAGTTGGCCGTAGAAGCCGCCCATGGCCGGGATGAAGTACGACACCATGTTGTCGTCCCGGATCTGGGTGTCCACACCCCCAGGCAGGCTGATGAGCCGGCCGGTGTCACCGATGCCGACGGTGCCGAACGGGTCGAAGTCGGCCATGGCCGTCCAGGTGGGCACAAGGTCGCGGCCCAGCCGCAGTTCGCCCAAGGTGGTGGAGCTCAGGCTGACGGTGGCGCGGCGGTGCCAGAAGCGCGTCGAATTGGCCGTGCCGGTGTCGGCACTGACGGCCGATTCCAACCAGAAGCCGGCACTCAGACCGCCACCCAGGTCTTCGATGCCGCGAAAGCCCAAGCGGCTGCTTTGCAGGCCATCGGTGGACATCTGATACTGCGTTGTGCCGGCGTTGTCGACATGGCGCAGACCCACGTCGATCACGCCAAACACCGTCAGGCTGGATTGCCCGGAGGCGGAACCGGCGGCGGTCAGAGTCAGGATGGCCAGCGTCAGGAGGGAAGGCTTGAGGTTCATTTTGGAATCCTTGTGTAGCGGCCCACGGTCGATTCGACAAACCGGGAGTCTGATCCAAATATCAACAATTCCGAGGAGCCTCCATTCGCTCAAAAGGGGTCTTCCAGGAGCGGTTGTTCGAGTCAACGGCATCCCAGCCGCGATTCCTCGAGCGAGTTCAAGCCGGCGATCACAGGGTCGAGACGTTCGACCACCACAGCGAACAGCGCGTCGATGTCGGCCGAGCCTGAGCCGTTGGCGCAGGCGAGTTCAAGCGCTTCAGCAGCCTCGCTGACGGCCGTCGCCCCCAGGGTGCCGGATTCCCCCTTCAGATCGTGCGCCAACCGCCTGGTCGTGACCATGTCGCGCGCTGCCCGGGCAGCGCCAAAGCGGGCCGCAAAGTTGGCTTCCCGGTCCCGGAACATGCCCAGCAAGCGCCGATAGAGCTGCTCGTTGCCCCTGACTCCGGCCAGCGCAGCCGCGCTGTCGATGCCCGGCAAACCGCCGCGCGCCGCGGCACCCTCCCTTCGAACCCAGCGCGCCAGCGTAGCGAACATTTCGCTCACGTTGATCGGCTTGGCAATGTGGTCGTTCATGCCGGCTGCAAGCACCCTTTCGCGGTCGCCGACCATCGCGTTGGCTGTCATCGCAATGATCGGTAGATCGCGCCACTGCGGGTGGCCGCGCAACTCGCGCGTGGCCGCATAGCCGTCCATGACTGGCATCTGGCAGTCCATCAGCACCGCATCGAAGTGTTCGCGCGTCAGCACGTCGATGGCTTCGCGGCCGTTGTTGGCGACCTGAACCACGATCTGCGCGCGGCCCAGGAGGTCACGCGCCAGCTCCTGGTTGAACGAGTTGTCCTCAACCAGCAGAACATGCGCGCCGGCCAGGATGGCGCGGTTGCTCTGCAGCACTTCTTCGCGCAGTTCGTTTCGCAGGGCATGCCGCCGTGGCTGGCCGATGGCCTGCAGACTCGCATCCAACAACGTCGACGGCGTGACCGGCTTGGTCAGGGTGGCCGCCACGGTGAGCTGTTCGGCCGCCAGCATGCGCGCCATGTCATCGCGCGAGAAGGCGGTGAGCATCAGCACTGTGGGCGGCGGGTGCGCCAGAGGCATGCGGGCCAGCTGCTTCGCACAGTCGACACCGTTCATGCCCGGCATCTTCCAGTCTAGCACGAGCAGGTCGAAGGGCTCACCACGCGAGTCCGCCGACACGATCGCCTGGATGGCTTCTTGGCCTCCGTTGGCCGCCGACGCGCGCAGCCCCAGGGAGTCGGCCATGTGCACCAGCACCTCGCGCGCGGCGTCGTTGTCGTCGACGACGAGCACTCGGGCGCCGTGCAGGTAGCCGTCGGGCGGGGCCGCGTCGTCAACAGTGCGTTCGAGGCAGATGCCGAAGTTCGCGCTGAAATGGAACCGGGTCCCGATCCCCGGTGTGCTGTCGACACCGAGTTCTCCGTCCATCATCCGCACAAGGTGGTGACTGATCGCCAGGCCCAGTCCGGTGCCGCCGAATCGGCGGCTCGTCGATGCGTCGGCCTGCGAGAACGGCTTGAAAAGCCGCCGTTGCTCTTCGGGTGTGATGCCGATGCCGGTGTCGCGCACGTCGAAGCGCAGGCGCACCGAGGTGATGTCGCGCGAAAGCACGGTCACACCGACGACGACCTCACCGCGCTCGGTGAATTTGATCGCGTTGTTTCCCAGGTTGATCAGCACCTGTCCCAGCCGAGTGGGGTCGCCCACCAGGGCGTTGGGCAGGCCCGGGGGCAGGTCGAACACCAGCTCCAGGCCCTTTTCTTCGGCCTTCATGCCCAGCAGGTTGGCCAGGCTGTCCGTGACATCGCCGAGGTCGAAGGGGATGTGTTCCAGGTCCAGATGACCGGCGTCAATCTTCGAGAAATCGAGGATGTCGTTGATGATGCCCAGCAGCGACTCGGCCGAACGGTGCACCTTCTCCACATAGTTGTACTGCTGCGGGTTCAGCCCGCTTTGCAGCGCCAGATGCGACAGACCAAGAATGGCATTCATCGGCGTGCGGATCTCGTGGCTCATGTTGGCCAGGAACTCACTCTTGGCCTGGCTCGACGCTTCGGCAACTCGCCGCGCCTCCCGTTCTGCTTCGGTCTGCCTGCGCTCGGTGATGTCGCGGGCGATGGTGGATGCGCCGATCACTCGCCCGCTGGTGTCCTTCATCGGGGAAATCGTCAGCGCCACATTGATTCGCTGACCATCCTTGCGCAGGCGGGTCGTTTCAAGATGCTCGATGCCTTCGCCTCGCTGCAGCCGCTTCATGATGGCGGCAAACTCGTCACGCAACTCGGCCGGGACGAGTACCGTGAGAGAGCGTCCCACCATCTCGGCCGCGGTATAGCCATAGATTCGCTCGGCGCCACGATTCCAGCTGACGACAGTTTCGCCGAGCGTCTTGCCGATGATCGCGTCGTCTGAGGATTCCACAATCGCTGCGAGATGCCTGATCTTCTCCTGGTCCCGCAGGCGCTCGGTCACGTCGATGAATGTGACGACGATTTCATCGATTTCGTCATCGTTGCCGAAGACCGGATTGGCGTTCGCCATCGCCCAGACATCGTCCAGGCCGCCGGGCCGGCGTACGCCGACCATGAAGTTCTTGAGCGGCTGCCGCGTGGCCACCACCCGGTTCACCGGGTATTCCTCCAACGGCATCACCGTGCCGTCTTCGCGGAAGAAGTGCCAGTCCGGATCGATGGCGGTCTTGCCGATCAATTGATCATTCGTCAACCCCAGCAGCAGCTGCGCTGCCGAATTGCAGGTGACGATGCGGGTGTCTGCGGCATGAACCACCACGGCCGTCTGAAGCTTCTGAATGAGGGACCGGTATTTCGCCTCGCTGGCGCGCACTGCATCGTCGGCCCGTTTTCGCTGGGTGATGTCCATGAGCGTGCCGGTGACTCGAACGAGCTTGCCGTCCGAGTAGGTGGGTTCGGCAGTCAAGCGCACCCACAGCGCTTTCCCAAGCAATGTCGTGAAGGGAAGCTCACGGTCGCACGCGGCGTCGCCGCGAAACGCTTCGAGGACGGTTGGCCTGTCTCCCGGCCTGTAGCACTTCAGGCTTTCCTGAATGGGGTCCGGACTGGAGCCAGCGGGGATCTCGTGGATCCGGTAGAGCTCTTCCGTCCAGAAGGACCTTTGCGATGCGACGTCGTATTCCCAACCCCCGACTTTGCTCAATCTCTGGGAAACGTTCAGGCGCGCTTCGCTTTCCTTCAGGGCCTGGGCGGCGAGAAGATGTTCATCGACCTGTTGACGCAGTCGCTGATTGGTGCGCTCGAGTTCGGCCGATCGTTGCCTGACTGTTTCCTCTAGCGTGTCGCGTGCGGCTTCCAGCTCGGCATTGCGGGATTTCAGCTCAGAAAGCGCATGCCTCAGCGCAAGGTGCGTGCTGACCCGCGCAAGCACCTCCTCGGCTCGAATCGGTTTGCTGATGTAGTCAACGCCGCCTGCCTGAAAGGCCTTCACCTTGTCGCGCTCGTCTTCCAGACTGCTAAGAAAGATGATCGGAATGGATCGGGTTGCTTCATCGTCCTTCAGGCGCCGACAGACCTCGAAGCCATCCATTCCCGGCATCCGGATATCGAGCAGGACCAATGTTGGCGGGTGCATCTTGGCGCTCAGAAGCGCCATTTCGCCATCGGTCGCCAAGCGCACACGGTAGCCCGAACTCCCCAGGACGCTTTGCAGGAGCTTGAGACTGGCCGGCGTGTCGTCGACCACGAGGATGTCGTCCGTATGGGCTGGGCCGTGGCTCATGAGAGTTCCTTTTCCTTCAGGCCATTCAGGATCTCGAGAAGCTGTCTGTATTGCAGATTCTCAGCCATTCGGCGCAGGCGTTCGCCCAGCTCATGGTTCAGCTCGCCGATCTGGGCGATCACCTCGAGGATGCGCGGGCTCTCCAGAAACTGAACGGCCCTCAACAGGTCGTCTGCAAAGTGCGGCGGCATCCCTCGAATGCCGTCGGCGACCGACGCCGACAAGGCCGTTTCGGTCTCCGGCGCACGTGAATCCGAATGCCGGAAGCGAATGCCAAGATGCGTGGCGAGTGCATCGAATATGTCGGAATCCCTGTAGGGCTTGCGCACGAAGTCATCGCATCCTGCGGCCAATATTTCGCGCCGCTCGTCCTCCAGGGCGTGCGCCGTCAAGGCGATGATTTTCGTGCGTGCACCGGCTTCGGTGGACTTGATGCGCCGGGTCGCTTCCATGCCGTCCATCACGGGCATGCGCACATCCATCCAGATGAGGTGAGGCTGCCATTTCTCGAAGAGTTCCACGGCCTCCTTGCCATTGACCGCCTCGCGCAATTCGAAGCCCAGCGGTTCAAGCAAATTGAGCAGCAGCAAGCGGTTGTCCGGCTGGTCTTCGACGATCAGGATGCGGTAACGCGGCTGCCCGTCCAGAAGCCCCGTGACACGACCTCGGCCCGGCGCGGCCGGCGCCGCCTCGGCGGGGAGCACCTCTACCGGAATCTCGAAATAGAACACTGAGCCGCGCCCTGGTTCGCTGACGACGCCGAGCTGCCCGCCCATGAGTTCGACATACTGTTTGCAAATGGCCAGACCCAAACCGGTTCCAGCTTCCTGCACGGGTTGCGCGCTCAATTGAACAAAGGGCTCAAAAATGCGGTCCGCATCTTCCGCGCGGATGCCAGGGCCGCTGTCCCTTACTTCGAATCGAACGTGCGGCATTTGCAGTGATTCCGATCGTGCCGAATCTGAGCGCCCGGCGTGGAGAATCACACCACCCGTGTGCGTGAACTTGATGGCGTTGCCCACCAGATTGATCAGCACCTGCCGCAGCTTGCCCCCGTCCACCTTGGCCCGATGGGGCAAATCTGGCGATTGCGACACCGTGAAGGCCAAACCCTTCTCTTGGGCCTTGACATACATCAGCGAGCGAAGTTCCTGGAGCACTTGATGAAGGTCTGTTGCGGATTCTTCCAGGAGCACGCGGCCGGATTCGATCTTCGAAATGTCCAGAATATTGTTGATGAGGTTCAACAGGTGTTCACCGCTGCGGGTGATGATATTAAGCCGCTCAATCTGTTGCTCAGTGGCTTCCGGTTCTGACTTCAACAGCTGTGCGAATCCGAGCACTGCATTGAGCGGGGTGCGCAGTTCGTGACTCATGTTGGCAAGAAAAATGCTTTTAGCCTGATTGGCCTGCTCCGCCTGCTCCTTGGTGGTAATCAGTTCGGCCGTGCGTTCATTCACTCTGATTTCCAGCGACTCCTGGTTCTTGTAGATCTCCGACCGAGCCTGCAGGAGGTTGCCGACCATTTTCATGAAGGCCCCCTCAAGTATCTTGAGTTCGTTATTGCCTTTGGTATTGACGTTGATCCTGACGCTTTCAAGATTATCCATGTGCACTTGCTGCGTCGCACGCGTCAGTTCCGCCAAAGGTCTGCTGAGCAAGCTTCTGGAAACCAGCAGGAAAAGTATCCAGAATCCAATGATGTTGGTGATCGCGCTGACAAGCAGCAACGTGGTGCTGAACTTGAGCTTGCTGACGATGACGTCATGGCTTGAATAGATGGTGACAACGCCAACCTGGAATGTCGTAGCTTCTCTTTCATAGCTGATCTGGAACGTCTTCCAAAATAGATGCGACGACGGAAAAGCATCTCCCGGGGCCTTCTCTGGTGGTTGAGAACGCGCCGGGCCAGACAGGTGCAAAACGTTCCCCCTCTCCCCCAAGTATTCTCCCTTGGAGTTGACGACCTCGACGCCAACGACGTCGGGGAGTTTGGCGATGCCATCCAATGTTGATTTCAGTTGCTTCTTATTCAATTCCCACAGAGCCTGGGCCAGCGGCGGAAAGAAGACTTGGCTGAGAATTTCGAGTTCGTCGAGAACCAGGTTTTTGGTGTGGATGTATTCGGCTGCGACCTGTGAGCCCGTCACGGCCCCGACCAAAATCAGGTAGAAAGAAAACACGACCCTCAAAAGCCTCGTCGCAATCGAGTCTTTGATGGGTACAAGATCTTTCAGCGTCATAGTGGTCTGAGATCATGTCCTTGTAATTACGGCGTGTACCACAAACGTTTATCGTTTAGTGGCGTTTCTGGGGATAGCGGATCGGCTTCTAATTTGAATAACCTTCGATTTTTCATATTCCCGAGTTCCAACGCTTCCTTCATGTAAATATTGTTATAAAACACCTTATCGAGGGAGCCATCTTCGATAGCCATTCTGAGGCCACGCTCAAGCCTGTCAGCCAGCTTGAGATTCTCCTTGCTGGTAAAGATATATCCGGGCGCTGGGTAGTAAACCAGCAGATCTTTTTCAGCAACAAGCCCGGGAATGTTCATGTCCCTCAGCTCGCGCCATGGTTCCCAAGCGGTTCTAGGGAAATAATCGAAGCGTCGTTCTTTCAGCATGTGGAAGAGCTCTCGATACCCTGCGGTTGCCACCACATTTAAACCGTTGGCGCGGAAGATTTTGTTTTCCGGCCAGATCTCGTTCAGGCCGGCCCACAACTTCCGCAAATCGTCCAGCGTGCGGACGGCGGAAAATTTCGGTTGATCGCTTTCATTGATAATGAATATGTGATAACCGTACAGTCCTTTTTCAAAAGGTATTCGGATGGGGTGAAGTTCTCGCTCGCGCTCGGGTGACGTGACTGTTAAAATTACATCGACATAGCCTTGCTTTACCATCTCGAAATCCCTGGCCTGTGGAAGCTCCTGTTGCGGCGCTTGAATCCTGAACGGGCCATCGGTCTTTTCAGTCTTTTCCAATATCAATTTCAGGACTTGGTATTTGTATTCCTTGGCATCGTCAGTGCTCGCGGCTGTTCCCCTGAACGCGCGGACTTTTACAATCAATGGTTCTTTGGAATCAGCCGCCGAAACAGGTAATGAAAGAAAGTATGTTGCAAAACATAAAATCGTTAGCGATGCGACTTTCAAGTATTGCCTCATGTTCACCTCTACGATTTGGAGCGACCGGTCAGGTTTCCTCTGGAAGGGGAGGGGCTTCAGCTTTCAATTGGCGCGGTCAAGTTCGCCATGGCCGCACGGCCTGGATGCGCGCGGCGAAGGGCGGCGCCAGGCCGATCAATCCAGCGCCTGCACAAGACTATGCACCTCTTGGTTGTCGAAAGGGGCACTTCTTGCCGAACGGGTACTTCAGTAGGCTGCTTCCTTGACGCCGGTCAGTACGGCTTGGCGTCGAGCATCGCCCCGCGCGTGCTGCTGGGGCGAGCTCACGAAAATTGCGTTGGGCCGGAAGCGAACGATGCTCGAAAACTCAAGGCTTCAGGTTCAGTACAACCTCGCCCGACACTGGATCTGTGACACCCAGGCCACTGCCGAGATCCTCAAGATCGGCGCGGAAGGTGTCAAGCAGCTCGATCATCTGAGGGCGCGCCGCAGCGATGCTGTCAAACGATTCCCACTCGCCGACCATGCAGTAGGCACGCTCGCCGGTCTTGACCAGCGAGCCACGCAGGAAGCCCTTGAAGGAGGCATTGGCCCGACGATGTGCCTCAATGAAGGCTTCTTCGCGACCGGGCTTCACCCGGAAGCGAACAATGTTGAACGCGTTCATGGCAAATCCTTTCACTAGCAGCTATGCACGCTGTCGCGGCGATCTCCGCAGAGTCAGCGCCAAACCTTGGCGACGCCGTGTTCACGGCCTCCGCCCGTGCGCACGAGCTTACCCGTCCGCCGCGCCAATTCCAATCAGATGACGAGCTGGAGCCGTAGGCATTCCTCATCGGTGCGGATCTAACACTGCCGCGGCTCATCATGTGATTCTCTGGAGCGCGAGCTGGGCCGAGCCCGGCGCGAGGGCATCTCCGTCACGCTCCTGCTGGCCGACATCGATCACTTCAAGCGGATTAACGACAGCTTCGGTCATCCGGCAGGGGATGCGCTATGGCTGCGCTTTGCGCCTAGATCAGGCGCCTTTTGACGTGCTGCTCGAACACGTTTGAAAAAGTCTCAGCCTCTTAGGCAGCCTCTTAGGCCACGACCTATCCCGACTGCACCATCCGTCGGTACGACCAGCCGCCAAGGCGGCGCTCGACGCGGGCGACCCGGGCCTCGGGATGCCAGCGGCCGCCCGGCTCCGGACGGCGCGGCGGGTCCTCTCCTGCTGGTTGACTCACGAGCACTGCCACCGTACCCTGCGCCGCCCGGCAACGGTGCCGGACGAAAACATCCCGAGGAGGATCCATTGAATCAATGTTCTTGTGCGCGTGTCGCGCTTGCCGCCACCCTCGCAATAGCCGGCTTCGCGACGCCCGCTGTCCAGGCAGCTCGACTTACCTTCGAAGAACTGCCTCACGCCGACGAACTCACCGGAGTCGGGCCCATCGTGCAGTCCAAGGGCTTTATCCTCACCTACAACCCTGCACCTGGTGAGGCCTACCCGGTTGGATTCATGAGCGTAGGCCCATCGTGGCGTTTCAATGGCCGGTCGACTGCACTGCTCTCGAACAGCTGCACTTCGATCGTGACACTTCGAGCGGATACGAATGTGCCCATCACGCTGCATTCAATTGACCTCGCACCGAACAACGGCGACGAGGGTGCGGCGGTCACGTTCCTTGGACTCAAGACCGACAACACCTACGTTCGAACCACCATCGTGCTTTCGCCGAAGGCCGTTTGGAAGACATACCGGCTACCGGACACTTTCTCCAACCTGCAAGAAGCCCGGTGGGTCCAGGGGGACTGCTTTATCAATCCGCCGCACATGTTCGACAACGTGCGCGTTCATCCGACAACGCAGCCACCCGCTGACGAGTAACTCTTCGCGCCAGCTCGCGGTGCCCTGAACCCCGTGAGTTGGCAACCAAAGCTCACTCCACGTGGTCGGTGCACGGGTCGGCCATCGCGTCGCGCACCGTCTGCTGCGGCCCAGCGGTATCGCTCAGCACATGGGCAATAGAACGTGCGACCTCCCAGTGACCGTCTCTGCCAGACTGGTTGCGGCCGGTCACCTTCGGATGGCGAATGGCCGCGGCATCAGAAACCTGACGTTGAGCGATTCGGAATCGACGAGGGCGCCGCCACTTCGCAGGCGGTGCCCAGTGCGTTCAGGTGGAGCCAGATCCCGAACCCGCACGACCCGGCGTCGTAGACCACATGCAACTTGTGGCCCCGGCTGATCAGCTTGGCCCAGGGTAAGGATTCGTGCGGGAATGAGTAACATCGGCCGCCAGTGAGTCTAGTCCCCGGGGGCTGCGGCGAATTCGATGACTCGGGTCTGGCAAAAGCGTGGCCTTGCGCGCCTTCGAAATCTTCGCTGCTGTTGCTGCGCCACCCCCGGTAGAAGCCATCCATTCCTGGCTCTGTTACTCATTCCCGCACGAATCCTTACCCTGGGCCCACATAAGCGGCACCTGTAGCACGCAGCGCTGCATTGGGTGCGAGGCGAAGCAGTGCGACTGAAAGCGCCAGCGGCAATGCGAACACGAATGCCACGACGACAGCTCGAGCGACACGAGCAGGCCGCTCAGCAGCCACTCGTGGTAGCGCCCGTGCAGCACGATCTGCAGATCGAATCCAGCATGGGGACGAAGACAGGGGCGCGAGCGCCCCCCGTCGCCCTCAATGGAGGTTCAGATCTGGTCGCTGGCGAACGTGAAGCTGCGCTTGTTGAACTGCAGCTTCGTCTCCGGGCCATACCACTTGGCGAAGAGCTTGTTGGCTTCGCCGGAAGCTTCCAGGTCGCGCAGAACGCCGTCCACCACGGACTTCATGTTCTTCTCGCCCTTCTTCAGCCCAAGCGCGATAGGCTCCACGCTGATGCTCGTCGGCAGGATCGCGTAGTCCTTCTTCGCCGCGCCGAGCTTTGCGTAGTCGTTGACGAGCGAAGTCTCGTCGTTCACGTAGCCCACGCCCTTGCCCTGCTGCAGCGCAAGGAAGGCCTGCTGCGTGGTGTCGAAGGTGACCACGTCCACGCTGGGCACGGCCTTGCGGGTGTTCGGCTCCTGCGTGCCGCCCTTGACGGTCAGCACCTTCTTGCCCGCGAGCTGAGGCACGTCGGCGATGCCGCTGGATGTCTTGACGAGTACCTTCTGCCCGGTGACGAAGGTCGTGAGCGAGAAGTCGATCTGCGCTTCGCGTTCCTTGTTGTGCGTGAGCGAGGCCGCGAGGATGTCGACGTGGCCCTGCTGCAACTCTGGGATGCGCGCGGCGGTGGTCAGTTGTTTGAACACCGGCTTCACGCCGATCTTGCGCGCGACGGCGTTGGCGATGTCTATCTCATAGCCGACCATCTCGCTCGTCTTCGGATCAACAAAGCTGTTGGGCTCGTCGGTGCCGAGCACGCCGATGACGATTTCGCCCTTCTTCTTGATGTCATCGAGTTGGTCGGCGTGGGCAGCAGAGAGAAGACCGGAAGCGAGGGTAGCCGCGAGCAGCCATTGCAGTCGAGAATGCATTGTGTGGAGTGTTGAAGTAAAAAGGGTTCGCAGACTAACACTGCAATGCGCGCGCGTGAAACGGATAAGCATGCCCGCTGAAAGGTTGTGTCGCAATAAGGCAGGTCGGGCCGAGCAAAGCTTGGCAGCGCCGCAGTCTTTTCCAATTCAGGTTCTAGAGAGCGACTAGCTCATGGCGTGAGCCACCTCCGGGCAAGCTGAAGATTGGCGCCAATCAGGAGCCGGTTTGCACCGCCAACAGCATCAATGCGTGATCGTGGCGACCCGACCAGCTCTGTTGATCCGGCGCCGCCAGCAGCGCGTCGACCTCCTATCGGTTGAGGAATGGCACCAAGGTAAGGTGCGCGTGAACCGCCTGGCGGAATGGCCAGCACGCGCTGGATCTGCGCCGAGTGCGTCGGCGGGGGCGGTGACGGGATCGGAAAGACATCCAGGCGTCTCGACACGCTTCATGCTCCCCGCGAGGCAGCCGCCTTGCTGAACACCGGGCACCGAGGTGTGCCTTCCGCTGTGGGGGTCCAACGGGCGCGCCCCATTCCGCCGGCGGCTTTGCGGTAACGAGATCAGGACGGCGGACGTCTCTTTGGGGTCGTCAACGCCATTTCGGCGCTCGCCCGGGGCCAACTACCGCTTTCGGGCTTCGGACTTCCCTGGCAAGACATCCGTCCCGCGCCGGTCGTTCAGATCTCAATGGCAGCTTTGTGGCGCGAGGTCGTCCGACCGCTTGTGGCCGCCAGTGTGAGTTCCCGGGCTTCGCTGCCAGCCACCCTTGGCGAGCCAGGTCCATGCATCGAAAGTCAGCTTCTTGGCGCGTCGCGTACTCACACTGCCGGCCAGTTGCGGTCATACCATCGCCCAGAAAATCGCCACTCCAACGACTGGTTTCAAAGTACAGCCGCCATAGGTCGACCGCAGCTCCAAGGTGCTCATTCTCCAAAGCAGTCGCACACGGTCTTGCGCCGCTGATTGGTATCCACCGCAGGGGGTACGTCCGCAGTTCGGTCAGGCGAACTGGTACTGCCGACCCTTTGCAGTCAGTCCATCTCGCAAACGGACCACCGGAAAGCAGCCTAATGTCAGAACTCCGGGGCAGCGATTATGCGACGTCCGTATCTCGGATCTTCGGACCCAGAAGCATCGAGGAACAAATGGCGTTCTCAAGGTTGCGTTTAGGTTTAGGCTTGGTACCGTCCTCCAGGCGACCGATTCAGCGACTGCGCCGCGGTAGCACGTAGGATGCATAGTCACCGTTTGTGTTTCAGATCTCGCCACTGCTGGACCGACCTCGTTCAGAGCCCTTGAGCGCGGTCGCCAAGCCTTGACGGAGGAACCGCAGGGTTCAAGCGCTATCCAACGTACGGACCATCTCAACGAAGGCGCCGGCAGCAGGAGCGACTTTCGCCCCGGGAGGGAAGACGGCATGAACGACGCCAGTGGGCAGCGACCATTCCGGCAGGAGGCGCACCAAGGAACCGCTGTGAAGCTCGTCCGCTACGTAAAGCAGGCTTCCCACGGATAGCCCAGCGCCGTTGACCAGGAGCGAACGCAGCGCGACCGCGGAATCGGTGCGGAGGTGAGCATTCATCCGAACGGTCACCGTCTTCACGCCTTTGGTGAAGGCCCACGTGAGCGGTGATGGCAACAGGGTGAGGGCGATCCAGCGGTGCTGGGCAAGATCCTCCGGCGTCTTCGGCCGGCTATAGCGCGCCAGGTAGGTGGGCGACGCAAGCACTCCCTGAGCAAAGTCCGCGAGCTTGGTCATCTTCGAGGTCGACTCGCGCATCCACCCGACGCGGATCGCCACGTCAATCCCCTCGGCGACCAGGTCCTGCACCTTGTCGCTGACGATCAGCTCTACGCGCACGTCCGGGTGGCGTTTGGCGAATGCAGCAACCACCGGGGACAGCACCTGTGCAGCATGCTCGACCGGGGCCGCGATGCGCAGTCGACCGCGCAGCTTGTCGCTGCGTGAGCCGGCCTTTTCCAGGGCTTCTTGCATCCCGCTCAGGAGTGGGGCGCACTCGTCGAACAGGCGCTGCCCTGCATCCGTCAGAGCGACGCGGCGTGTCGTCCGGTTGAACAAGGACGTCCCAAGCGCGGATTCCAGCCGCCGGATCTGAAGACTTACCTGTGGCCGCGCCATGCTTAGTCGTTCCGCAGCCGCGGTGAAGCTGCCGAACTGCGCGACGGCGACGAAGGTTCGCAGCAGATTGAGGTCGTCCGGGGCTGGGCTCATGATTGGTAATTCTCCAATACCAGAGATTTTCCACTTGTCTGCTTTTTCTGACGAGTGAATGTGCTGATCATTCATCTGCTGCTCGCGCAAGGTGTGCGGGCCCGGAACAGGAAGCAATCCATGAACATCGCACTCATCGGCGCCAGCGGCTTCATCGGCTCGGCCATTCGCATTGAAGCGCTGTCGCGCAACCACAAGGTCACGGCACTGGTCTCCAATCCCTCGAAGCTCCAACCCGAGGCGAACCTCGTCATCCAGCAAACCGACGTGCTCGACACCGAACTGCTGAGCCAGCAGCTGCGCGGGCATGCCGTGGTCATCTGTGCGTTCAGCGGCCACTCTGACGCCGATATCTACGGCTACTACCTGAAGGGCATCCGGGCGCTTGTGGACGCTGTGCGCGCTGCGGGCGTCCCACGCCTGCTGCTCGTGGGTGGCGCTGGGAGCCTTGAAATTCAGCCAGGGGTCCAGCTTCTGGACACGCCGGAATTCCCCGCGCAATGGAAAGCCACGGCTGAAGGCGCGCGGGCGGCCCTGCAAATCCTGCGCGATCTGCCAGACCTGGATTGGACGGTGCTCAGCCCACCGCCGCATATCCATCCGGGCACGCGCACCGGAAGCTACCGCAGCGGCCTGAATGCGGTGATCCAGCGAGATGGCGGCCCCGCTGACATATCCCTTGAAGACTACGCGATGGCGATGATGGACGAGGCAGAGAGCGCCAAGCACTGCCGGCGGCGCTTCACCGTTGCAAACTGAACGGGCCTGACGTGAGTAAGCAACCCTATGTCTTGTACGTCGCCGATGCCTACTGCGGCTGGTGCTTCGGTTTCGGGCCGCGCCTGAAGGAGTTCGAGGCGGCCAATGGCGATCGGGTCGACTTCCGCGTCATCAGTGGGGGCCTGTTCGTTGGCGAGCGGATGCAGCCGATCAGCCAGTATCCCCACATTCCGGAGGCGAATGCGCGGATCGCTCGGCTGACGGGCGCCAGCTTCGGCCCCGCCTACGAAGGCGTGTTGGAGCAGGGCACCTTCGTGATGGACTCGGCCGCTGCTGCGGCGGGTCTGGCTGCTCTTCGTTCCCAGAACGAAGGGCAGGGAATCGACTTGTTCGACCAAATTCAACAGGCGTTCTATGGCGAGGGACGCTCGCTCTCCGAACCTGAGACCTACGTGCGGATTGCGACTGCGAGTGGTTTGGATTCGGACCGCACGAAGCACATGCTGGCCTCCGGCGAAGCTGCGCAGCTTGCACAAGCTGATTTCGGGATGGCCCGCGCGCTGGGGGTGACGACCTATCCAACATTGCTGGTGATCACCGAGAGCCACGTCCACCGCATGCCGGCAACGGGTACCACGCTTGAAGACTTGAACCGCGAGTTGACCCGGGTTCTTTCCGCACTCGAAAGCGCTGCGTGATAAGGCTGGGCGGTTGACTCAGAGGCTGAGAGTTTTTCGACCGTGCCCGAGCAGCGCGTCAAAAGGCACCTGATCTAGGCGCAATGCGCAGCCATAGTGCAGAGAGTCTTTAGCCTGGCGGACGCGGCACCCGGGATCTGCGCTGACGGCACGGCGTGACCGCCGCGGCCGGTAGGCTAAAGATCCCGTTG